>Ga0299915_10001762_pt1 | contig 15915 bp, 19 predicted proteins | sample RVTome_13_FD_200263 | JGI IMG/M metagenome (GOLD analysis project Ga0299915, IMG submission 200263) | Soil microbial communities from uranium-contaminated site in the Upper Colorado River Basin, Wyoming, United States - RVT92D227 (version 2) ... | reverse complement strand
ATCCCAAAGAGAACACACTAAGACAAAGGAGCGCCAAAACACCGACTGCGTGCTTCAACATCGCACTCTCAGCCAAAGGCCAGATGTTAATAGAACCGCTGCACCTGCCAGGAGGACGCCCACGGGCAGCCTATCACCTGTCTGGGGTAGCCTTCGCGGCAGTTCTCCAGCGAAAGCGAGGACCTCGGTTTGCACAGGCACGAGCTGCAAATCCCCTTGATAGCGTGGCATCAAACGGTATCCTTCATCATAGGGGATGCTCTCGTCCCATTGGCTCACGATGCCTACGACTTCCGCCGAGTTTCCCTTCTCGAAAGGCGACTTGTCAATGGCTGTGGCATCGCGAATGTAAACCCTGGCCGTGCCACTACCATCGTTTATGTAAAGATAATCCCCACTCTTGCTTTCCACCACTCCTTTCACTCGCACTAGTCGCCCTTCGTTCTCTTCCCCCGCGTCTCTGGTCTTAACCAGCGCCGGAGCTGGAGGAGCACCGGGACCCAGAACAACTATGTCATAGGCGGCATAGACGCGAATCTGGCACTCGCCCTGTCTTTCGGCCATAACACCGGTCAAAAGCGTCCAGTCACCTATATTGAGCAGGGGATAATCCCCGTGCTCAATATAGGCGCGAAGGCCAGCGGTGGCATCCTGAACATACATAGTCCGGGAACCCAAGAGGTGGGGCGGAGAGGTAACCTGAGCGCGCAAGACGACTTTGGTGCCTTCAACGGCTCGGCGGGCTTCAGAAATGCTGATAGATTGGCCAGCCACCGGCGTTGCAGGAGGGCTGCCTCCACCAACTACGCTAGGAGTCGGAACAGGCGTGGGGGCAGGGCAAGCAGCTAGGCCATAGCCAGGAGTGGGAGCGGTATTATCTATAAAGTCTCTGGCCCCATCGCTATCCACCCCGACGGGACACCGTTCTAAAGAGTGACCGGCTGCTACTTTGCTACAAGCTGGATTCATTATCGTGTTGTCATCCCCATAGGATAAAGCATCTATAGCTTTGCCCGAGGCGTCTCTCAATATCAGGTGATCTCCCTCGTTGCTCAAGCCGTTGCCTATTCTTCCGTCTTCCACAAAGGCTATTACGCCAGCATAGCTGGGAAAGTTCTCATAGAAGCTTCTCGTAGCTGCCAATATCCCGTAACCCCCAGGTGGCAGAACCAGAGAGGGAAGGGCATCCTTCCCATAGTTGTCCTCTATCTCCCACCCCTCTATATCTATCGCCCCTCCCGTACGGTTAAAAAGCTCTATCCACTCCCAGGCACTATCAGTACCACTTTGTACACTGTCATACTGCACTTCATTGATCACCACCGCTCCCACCTCGACCACTACCCCCTTCGGCGTGGCTGTGGGGCTTGGTGTGGCTGTCGATGTAGCTGCAGGGCTCGGTGCAGGTGTGGAAGTCATGGTCGGAGTAGGCATAGAGGCGGGGGTAGCTGTGAAAGTGGGGGTACGCGTAGGAGTCGCCGTGGCTGTGGGGCTAGGGGTGGACGTAAACGTAGGAGTGCTCGTTGCGGTAGGAGTGAAAGTGAAGGTCGGGGCCGGCGTGGCGGTGGGACGGGGGCCCGAAAAGCTCATATCATCGAGATAGACGGTTACCGCCACCGCAGAGGTAGGAAAAAGCATGACCTTGACCCTGGCGGAATGAGCTTGAAGGGGTGCGTTAGCGGTTACCAAGAGTGGCTGGTATTGGTCGGAGTCGGAAGTGAGCCAACCGGAGTCAACGGACGAAATCTCCGCTCCAAAGCCACCTTCGCTCTCGTACCAGGAGATTCGTAGAAACACCCTCTGGACATCGGGGTTATTCCTTAGTGCCCAGGCTGCAAAGGTATAAGCCTCCCCGGGCGCTACCGCTACAGTCTGGTACAGCCATTTAGTGCTGACGCTGGTACTGGTAAAGGCGGCGGCATAGGCTCCACTGTGAATCGGCGTGCCGGCGCGGGAAAGGGCAGCGCCTGCGCCATAAACCTGCCATTCACCTTGGAGTTCAGACTCAAATCCGCCGTTTAGGAGCAATTCCTCTGAGGCAAATACTAAAAGGGAACTGCTGGACAGCCCCAACAAAACCACCATTGAGAATACCAGGAGGGCTCTCGCTAGATAGGATGTCATTCCTTCTTCGGCCGCTGTGATGCTTTTCTCAGATAGCGCATAGCCGTCTCAACCGAGCGTCGCGAACCGCACATGCTATTTGTCTTTTGACTAGCCTCGAAGGCGCACGCCTCACAGCAGTAAAACTTGCCTGCGTACTCAACGGGGTCGCTAGTGATCTGCTCGCGACAATAGGCACACAAAGGGAATTTGACCATCCTTCTCCACCTTGATACAATGCAGCGAGACTCTTGCAGATCAACATTATCTTACTCTTTAGGCTTAGAATGTCAAGTCCATTTCCTGAAGGAAACATGTCGAACTTGGATAGGCGAATTCGGAATCATAGCCAAAGACTTGGTACTGCTTTTGCCCAGCAGGAGACACGCCGTTGAAGCCTCCCCTAAAGCAACCACCCACGCTAAAACAAGAAAGAGAACTGAAACGGCAAGGCTACCGCCTCATCGCGGGCGTCGATGAGGCGGGGCGCGGCCCCCTGGCTGGGCCGGTGGTAGCCGCTGCCGTCATCTTAAATTGGAGCAAACCCGCACCCTGGTTTCGCCGTGTGCGCGATAGTAAGCAACTGACGCCAAAGGCGCGGGAGGTTCTCTTTCAGCAAATCAGGGGCGAAGCCATCGCTACCGGTTTGGGCGTGGTCTCGCCGTCTGTCATTGATGCCCAGGGGATAATGGCGGCCAATCGACTGGCTATGAGCCGGGCGGTGCAAGAGCTTGACCCTTGCTCAGATTTCCTGCTCATCGACGCCGTCAGCCTGCCTGCGCTAGACTTGCCTCAGAGAAACATAATCTATGGCGACAGCCTTTGCCTTTCCATAGCCGCCGCCTCTATCATTGCCAAAGTCAGTAGAGATCGCCTCATGGTAATGGCGGATGAGATGTATCCCGGCTACGGATTTGCCGACCACAAAGGCTATGCCACCGAACAGCACCTAGGCTGCTTACAGCGACTGGGCCCCTGCCTCATCCACCGAAGATCCTTTGCCCCCGTGCGAGAGGCGCTTAACCGCTCTTATCCTTCTCTTCGCTGAGCCCGGCAGAGAGCCTAGCCAGCTCCCAACTGTAATCGTATAAGTGCATCCCCTTGCTCATGGCAATCAACTCGCCGTCATCCACCCCGATCTCACCGGCCATGTATTCCTTCAACATCTGAATGGCGGCCAGATTGGAAGGAAAACCAGCCCATAAGTCCCACGACCGGAAGTAAACCACGAAATGTAGCTTTCCGTAGCGTACTCTGGTGTCTATCCCCCGGAGACAGGGAGGATCCGAGAGGAAAATGGAGTCGCTACTCCCTACCGCCATATAGGCTTGATTGGTGTTATGCCCGTCCTCCCGGTACATCCGGATCACCTCCGGTATCTGCTTTTCCAGGTCTTCGCCGTAGGTGTATTGCTCATTGTCCGCCTTCAATGAGGTAATGAGGTAAGATAGGTAGTTCTCCACATACTCGGTGGACGTAGGCGGGGGCACACCTTGGGGCACATCGGGAACCAAGGGCCGACGATGGGGGTATTTCACCTGAACAACAACAAGGTCCAGCTCCTTACGGCGCTGTCCGGCATAGCTGCCGCGGTCGATGACATACTCATAGCCCAGGTTCAAGGTCTTACGCAGGCACAAAAACCAGGCCTCCGGCAAGTCCCTGGCGTCCACATTAACTATATCCATAGCTCTAGCCTCCGCCGTACGAATCGCCTCCGAGTCGCGACGACTACGGAGTCTCGACCTCTATTATAGCCGAAGGAAGGCTTCGGTGGTAGGAGGTGGCTGGCTAGTCCTTGACCACTCCCCCCCTATTTGATACTATTGTTTGAGTGTAGTCCATTCTGGAGCTTTGCCTTTGATAATTAATCGAAAACTCCCCTTCGCTCTACTCCTGGTGAGTTGCCTTCTCATCCTCATGCTGGCGGGCGTAAGCTGCCAAGGCGGGCCCTTGCTGTCAAAGGTCTCTTTGCTGCGGGATACCATCTCCCCCAACGGCGACAATATCGATGACTTCACCGCCATCAACTACACCCTCTCCCACAAGGCAAGCCTTTCTATCACCCTTATCGACCCCCAAGGGAAGCAGTATCCTATCCGCAGCCAGGAGCCTCGCTCCCAGGGCGAATACAGCGCAAAATTGTACGGAAATTATGCCCCCGATGGAGCAAGGGCTGATCGCCGGGTGTTGCCCAATGGCGAATACACCTGCCTCGTGGTCGCTGAGGACGATCGTGGCAAGTCGGAAGAGGTGGCGGTTAAGCTGACCATAAAAGACGCAGACATCGTCCCACCGCAGGTGACCGACGTGGTTATCACCCCCAAAACCATTTCTCCCAATGACGACGCCGTGGACGACGATACGGTGATAAGCTACGGTTTGACCAAAGAGGCCACCGTGGGGCTCTCGGTGACCGACGAAAGTGGCAATAGATTCTTGATCGAAGCCCCCAAGGAAAAATCCGCGGCCCTCTATTCCCACCGCTGGAATGGCACCTCCAACGAGAAGCTCCTCCCCGATGGCACCTATATCCTGCATATCGAGGCTTACGACCGGGCGGGCAATATCACCGACCGCCAGGAGAGCATCGTCCTCAAAGGCGGCGGCCTCTCGCGCTTGGAGATCACCAGCGCCCGGTTTTACCCGACCACCGTGCCCGTGGGCGGCATAGTAAACGTGGAGATCAAGGTGAAGAATACCGGCGAGACGGAACTGCATACCTTGGGTCCAGCACCGGGCACCGCCTATGACACAGTTTATAACTTCATGCAGTTCACCGAGGGCAGCGACCCGCAAGGAAGGCCGCTCTATTATGAACGAGCCGGTGTGTGGCGAGTGGGCGTGCAATGGGATCAGGCCGCTAGCCCCTACCCTGCCCGCTGGGGCTTGTTTACGGACTCCAAGCAAGTCCTCAAGCCGGGAGAGGAGACGACTATCACCGGTAGCATCAAGGTCCTTATAAGTGAGGTAGACGAGGTGCGTTTCTGGGCCGGCGTGGAGGAAGGTGGCACGGGCTTCCCCGGCGGTCAGGTAGCTCAGACTTTCATTCGCATCAGCCGCTAATACAATGCGCCGGCGTAGAGTTGCGGGAAAGCCGAAATGGTCGACCTCTCGGTCATAATCGTCAGCTATAACACCGCGGAGCTACTGCGCGGCTGCCTGCGCTTGGTTATAGATAGCCTGGAATATGCCCCTGAAGCTATTGCCGATGGTTACGAAATCATCGTAGTTGATAACGCCTCCTCCGATGGCAGCGCTGCCATGGTGCAAGCCGAATTCCCCCAGGTGCAGCTTATCCAGAATGACGCTAATGCCGGCTTCGCCGCCGCCAATAATCAGGCCATCCGCCAGAGCAGCGGCCGCTACCTTCTCCTCCTCAACCCCGACACCGTCGTTTTCAGGGATACCATCCCAAAACTGATGGCGTTTCTCGATTCTCACCCTGAGGTAGGAATGGTGACCGGCATGCTTCTCAATCCCGATGGCTCTTTCCAGCACGGCTCCTTTCGCTTTCCCAACCTTTGGATGAGCTTCTTCGATTTCTTCCCCTTTAACCATCGCCTCATCGCCTCGCGACTGAATGGGCGCTATCCCCCCAGCGCCTACCGCAGCCCCTTCGAGATAGACCACCCCTTGGGAGCCTGCATGATGGTGAGAAGAGAGGTGGTGGAACAAGTTGGCCCCTTGAGCGAGGAGTTCTTCATGTACTGCGAGGAGATCGACTGGTGCCTAAGGATTAAGAAGGTGGGATGGCTCATCTATTGCCAGCCGGAGGCGAAGATAGTCCACTTTGTCGCCCAAAGCACCCGCCAATTTCGTGATAGAATGTTCGTGGAACTGCACCACAGCCGCTTTCGTCTGTTCAAGAAGCATTACTCCATCTTCTTTCAACGGGCGGCCAAAGGCATTGTTGCTCTAGGGATAGGACGGGAGATGCTAAGGGCGGCACACGCCTACCGCCAGGGGAAGCTAAGCCATAGCCTGTTCCGCGCCAGGTGGCAAGCCTACAAGGAGATATTTCGAATCATGAGGGGAAATGCCTAGCATATCGGCCATAGTCATTACCAGGAACGAGGAGCGCCACCTCCAGGCCTGTCTGGAGAGCCTGCGCTGGGCGGATGAGATAGTGGTCCTCGATTCCCTGAGCACCGACCGCACGGTGGAGGTCGCGCGCCGCTTCACCGACAAGGTCTTTCAACGTGAGTTCGTGAATTTCCCCCAACAGCGAAACGCTGCCGTCGAGTTGGCCGGCGGCGATTGGGTCTTCTTCCTCGACGCTGACGAACGGGTAACACCCCAGCTTGCCCGCGAAATACAAAGGGCGGTTGCTACGACCGAACTCGCCGGATACTTGGTGCCGCGCCAGAACATCATCCTGGGCCGGTGGATGAAGTATGCTGGCTGGTCTCCCGATTACCAGCTCCGCCTCTTCCAAAGGGACAAGGGCAGGTACGATGAAAGGCGAGAGGTGCATGAGACGGTCATCCTGGACGGGCGAGCGGGCTACCTGAAAAACGCTATCGTCCACTACAACTATGAGTCCGTCCGCCAGCTCTTCGCCCGCCAGAACCGCTACTCCCGCCTGGAAGCCCGCGCCCTGTACTCCTCCGGCATCCGCGCCAAACCCCAAAACTTCATCCTACAGCCCCTGCGGGAGTTCAAGCGACGGTACATCAACTGGCGAGGCTACCGCGGTGGTCTGTTGGGCCTTTTCCTATGCCTGGTCATGGCCTGGTATAGCTTTACGACCTACGTCAAACTGGCGAGGATGCGCGCCTTTTAGGGGTCCTCCTGTTGCACTTGCCCAGTCTAGTCGTATAATAGGGCAACAAATGTGGGGGCTATGCGGAAAAAAACGTGAGCCCAATTGCTGGCTATCCGGGCCGAGACTGAACACGCCGGTAGATACCCGGTGTGCTGCTGACACCCGCAGCGAAAGGTTAAACGAGAGGTGAGTCGGAGTTTCTTGCCACGTGCCCTACTGTTGGACTTCTATGGTACCATAGTTGAAGGAGACGACGTCCCTTTTGGAAGAATTTGCGAGAAAATCTCTGAAGCATCTCCCCTGTCAATAGCAGCGGTAGAGGTTGGTTCATATTGGAGCCAGATATTTGCTCAATTCTGTTCTCAGAGCTTTGGGGCAGCCTTTCGGTCTCAAAGAGAACTGGACCAGCTTACACTACAGCGTGTTCTCCAACACTTCAAGGCCGATTTGGACGCTGATGCACTTACCCAGACTCTGTACGAGTATTTGGTGCAGCCCACCATCTTTCCAGAAAGCAGGGAGGTGCTTGCTCAGTGCAGGATACCCACATGTTTGGTATCCAACATTGACAACGCCGACTTACAGTCGGCTCTGAGGCACAATGACCTGAGTTTCGATTGGGTTGTTACCAGTGAGGATTGCCGGGCCTATAAGCCCCGGGGAGAGATCTTCGAGAGGGCACTGTCGTTAATTGACTTATCAAGAGAAGAAGTGCTTCACGTTGGAGACTCCCTTAGCAGTGACGTACGCGGTGCGAAATCTCAGGGAATCCCAGCGCTTTGGATCAACAGGAGGAAAAGGCAAGCACCTCGCGGAGATGATGCTCCTGACTACACATCAACGGATTTAACAGGGCTATTGGACATCTTTCACGGAGCCATCTAGCAGGCGCTTTAGCTACCCGCCTATCGCGCACCAGAATTGCAGGTGGGCAACTGGGATGGCCTGTGAAGCACTTTCAGAATGGCAACGAATATGGAGATATGCGGAAGAACCTCCGCATACCAGTGGTTAGTCAGCCAAAGAAGTCCACATGGAAGCGCCGGCAAGGCGGCAACAGCGCATGAAGAATGAGCCATGATTGATACAGAACTAGAAGGCAGAGTTGCGCTTGTGACGGGTGGTAACAACCCGTATGGCATTGGTGCGGCTACCGCCAAAGCCCTTGCTGCACAAGGAGCCAGGGTTTTCGTGCACTATCTCCGCATGCCCAGTCACACGGCTGATGTTGAACTAGGCAAAGCAAGTGTTCCTGGTGAGGCGTTCTATCGCGCGCAGCAAGCAAAATCCGCTGATGAAATCGTGCGTGCAATCCGAGAGCGCGGCGGTAAGGCCGAAGCATGGGAAGCAGACCTATCCAACCCGGCAGTAATTCCTGAATTGTTTGATCGTGCAGAAAAGGCATTTGGCCCCGTGGATGTGCTCATCAACAACGCAGCACATTGCAATCCCGATACCTTCATACCACAGAGCCAACTTGATTCAGACAGTCGCGCTGTGGATGGATTTCCAATGCGTAGCATCACGGTGGGAAGCCACGACCAGCATTTCGCCGTTAATAGTCGTGCCGTGGCCCTGATGATGGCCGAATTTGCCCGCCGTCATGTCGAACGCGGCGCACGCTGGGGTCACATTGTTAACGTGAGTACGGATGGCGCGTCAGGTTTTCGTAGCGAAGTGTCTTATGGTGCTAGCAAGCACGCGCTTGAGTCCTACAGCCGCGCCGCAGCGAAGGAGTTGGGACAGTACGGCATCACAGTAAACGTTGTCTCTTTGGGGCCAATCCAAACAGGCTGGATTACGCCAGAAATGGCACAACAAATTGCTCTTGAGACTCCGCTCAGAGCAGTGGGGCAGCCTGAAGATGTAGCCGATGTGATTGTTTTCCTGGCTTCGAGGCAAGCACGATGGCTTACTGGACAGTTGATCTATGTCGGTGGCGGATTCCAAATGTCCCTTTAGTCGAAGCCAATTGGCGGCGGCTTAACAGCTCGTCGCACCCCACGGCGCCAAACGCGCTGTGGATTTCGCGTAAGTGCGGATCATTTGATGAAAGGATAGGTAGAAAATGTGGCAGATTGTGACAGGGGTCTTCTTAGTTCTGCATGGACTGGTTCACTTGTTGTACCTTGGACAGAGTGCGAGGCTGTTTGAGCTTCAACCGGGGATGGTGTGGCCTGATGGCTCGTGGGCATTCTCAAAACTGCTAGGATATGAAGCAAACAGAATTCTTGCGAGCGTTTCAATGATATTGGCTGCAATCGGTTTCGTAGCTGGCGGTATAGGAGTGTTCGCAACGCAGGGTTGGTGGCGCTCGGTGGTTGCGGGTTCGGCTGCATTTTCTGCAGTCGTCTTGATCCTGTTCTGGGATAGACAAGTGCAGATGCTGGCAAATAAAGGAGGGATCGGCCTCCTCATCAATCTAGCGATTCTGATTGCACTGCTAGTAGTGCGTTGGCCCCGCTTAGGTTTCTAGATCAAGGTTGTTCCCATGAGAACGAAACATGCCGCAACAAATCAAAACCATTAGCTTACTGCTGCCCTATAGATGGGGAGCGTGAACTGCTACCTCATAGAAAACCATGCCGGCTATGTGCTGATCGACACCGGGGGTTCAAATAGGCGCGCCCAGCTTGAGAAAGAACTTGAAAGCGCGGGTTGCCGTCCGGGCAATCTCAAGCTCATTGTTTTGACCCACGGAGACTTTGACCATACAGGTAATGCTGCCTATCTACGTGAAAAGTACGGTGCAAGAATAGCCATGCACGATGGCGATTCAGGAATGGTCGAACGCGGAGACATGTTCTGGAACAGGAAAAGGCCAAATATTCCCATCAGAAACATAATCCGCAACTTATCCGGCTTTGGCAAATCGGAAAGATTCACCCCCGATTTATATATCGATGAAGGATACGATCTCTCTGAATACGGATTCGACGCTAAAGTCATTTCTATTCCGGGACACTCCAAGGGTTCCCTAGGAATCCTGACCGCCGGTGGCGAGCTGTTTTGCGGCGATCTCTTCGACAACACTAAAAAACCAGCTCTCAATTCTATTATGGATGACCTGGCGACAGCGAATGCCAGTGTCGAAAAACTCAAGAAGTTAAACATTAGAACAATTTACCCCGGGCACGGCAACCCATTCCCGATGGAAGTATTTACAAATAACCGGTGACTTGATACCGTTGCAGGAAGAATCTTTGCACAAAGGGGGTAGATAGATGGCAAGAATCGAAGAAAGCGTGGAGATCAAGCGTCCGGTCGACAATGTGTTCGCCTACACGACTGACGCAAAGAGCTGGGCGAAGTGGCAGTCGACTATACCGGAGGCGGAGCAGACGTCCCAAGGACCCGTTAATGTCGGCACCACGTTCAAAGGGACCTTCCACATGATGGGCCTCAGTATGAAGTGGACTGCAAAGGCCACGGAATACGAGCCAAATAGGAAGTTTGGCAAGAATATTTACTGCGGGAGCATTACTAATGAACAGCACAACACCTATGGCCCCCTAGAGGAAGGCACAAGGTTTACCATCGTGTACGACATGAAAGTGGGCGGGCTCATGAAGCTGTTTTCGCCGATGATAGTAGGCTCGATGCGCAAGGAGTTGAAGAAGACTCTTGGCAACTTGAAGAGCATTCTTGAAACGAAGACCTAGAATCGCGTGAGGTGTGCCAATGAAGGCTTTAATTATCTATGACTCCATGTATGGGAACACAGAGAAAATCGCTCAAGCTATCGGCGGTGCTATTGCCGGTGATGTTAAGGTGGTTCGCGTGGGTGAAGTGAATCCTTCCGAATTGGAAGCGGTTGATCTCCTCATCGTCGGCTCTCCGACCCAGGGAGGCCGGCCAACCCAAGCGATTCAAGACTTCCTTGATAGATCGTCGTCGGCTATTAAAGGCATCAATGTGGCCGCGTTCGACACCAGACTCTCGGCGAGATGGCCCAGAATCTTTGGCTATGCGGCAGGAAGAATCGCTGGCAATCTGAAAGGAAAGGGCGGTACTCTCGTAGCGTCTCCGGAAGGCTTCTTCGTTAAAGGCACCAAAGGTCCGCTGAAAGAGGGCGAGCTAGAGCGCGCTGCCAGTTGGGCGAAAGGAATCGCTAAGTAGTTTGGCTTTAATGTGTTAATATACTAATGTGATCACTGCCATTCGGGGTAGATCATCGAACACCCGGAAAGGAGGATAGAATGACTTCAGAGAGTTCAAGTCAGATGAATCCTTCAGCGAAGGATGCCGAAACCGCGGATTCACCCTGGAAGGGCCTCTACAAAGTCGGCGGCGCGGCTGCCCTGACTGTGTTGGTGTTTATGCCGATCCAGATGATCGTCTTCTTTGTCTGGCCCCCGCCGAGCACCGTGTTAGGGTGGTTCACCCTCTTTCAGGACAATGCGCTCGTGGGACTTCTGGACATGGACCTCTTGCTGATCGTTGACTATGCCCTTATGGGCATGCTTTTTCTCGCCCTCTGGGCTGCCCTCCGGCGAGTCAGCCAGTCTTTCATGGCAATTGCATTGACCCTTGAGCTCGTAGGGGTCACAACCTACTTCGCATCGACTGCTGCTTTCGAGATGCTTTCCCTAAGCAACAGCTACGCGGCTGCGACCACGGAGGCGGAGAGGTCAACGCTGGTGGCAGCAGGGCAGGCGATGATTGCGACCTGGCAGGGCACTGCGTTCAACGTGAGTTATATCCTCGGCGCCGTTGCCCTTCTGGTCGTCTCAGTTGTCATGCTGCGCAGCAATGTCTTCAGCAGAATCACCGCATATGTGGGAATCCTGGCCAGTGCATTGATGTTCGTGCCGCCCACGGTGGGGACAGTAGGTATCCTCTTCTCGCTCATATCCCTCATTCCTACGGTAATATGGTTGATACTGGTCGCTCGAAGGCTCTTCCAGCTTGGGCGAGGCAGATCAAGTGGAACGACCTCATAAGAAATAACGGGTGGCTTTGAAACAAAGGAGTGGCCGATGTTACAAACCAAACTGAAACCAGCTTATGTTCTCTCGGCCATCATTGCTATCTTGGCGGTAGTGGCATCCGCAGGGGGGCTTTTCATCAGCGAACATGCATCAGGACAACATGTGAGGCACCATGCCTAGAGCACAATGCATCGTACACCGCGCGAACCGACTCCTCATGGTCAAGCATCGGCACCAAGAGGTCGAGTGGTGGTGTCTCCCCGGGAGGCGCGATCGAAGCCGGGGAAACTCCCGCGCAAGCCGCTCTCCGCGAGCTTAAAGAGGAGTGTGGCGTCGAAGGCCGCATCGTGCGCCAGACCAGTCACCTGGACTATGGGCAGGGCGATGAGACCTTTTCGTTCTTGGTGGACATTGGGCTTCAGACACCTAGCTTGGGGAGCGATCCTGAGCGACACGGACAACACCCGCTTCTCGTCGACACGGCGTGGCTCACGTTGGCAGAAATTCCGGAGCGGGATCGGGTGTTCCTATGGGCGGCAGGCCTGCTTGGAGTGCCAGATTTCTTTAGGGAAGTCGAAACGTGGGGAGCTGAGTTCAGTTATCCACACAGCGGCCCACCTTGAATATCCGTAACGAAATGGAGGAATGAAAGGAACGAAATGTGCGAGTTTTGTACTGAACACGGGGAGGGGAAGAAGTGGTATCTCCAGATGAGGAGCTACGCCGACGATTTGCTTTACCAGGAGCTTTCTGCCGCGCAAAAGGATATCGTCAAGGCCACGACGCGTCTCGAGTGGAACAATCGCTTCTGGGAGACCTTCATAATGCCAGCTATCACAGGCAGACCAACAGTGCAAGGGATGGAGTCATTCGCCGCGCAGACCTGGGAAGGCGAGAAGGTGGAACATTTCGGCCAAGTGCTACCCGTCGAGGACGTTGAACAGGTAATAGACAGGGTGGACTCCATCACGAGAATGCCTTGTGGGTGCCGGTTCATCTCGACAGGAGAAACAGACAAGCGATACTGTTTTGGCATAGGAATAGACAAATGGGGCGTGCTGGGCAAGTTTCCCGACGCCGCATCATCGCTTGAGGTGCTTGGCAAAGAAGAGGCCAAAAAGATCTTTCGCGCCTACGATGTGGAGGGGCTGATACACAGCATTTGGACAGGCGTAACCCCTTATGTCATTGGCATATGTAACTGCGACCATGATTGTGGGGCTTACAAGGGATACATTGAGCGTGGAGGCACCCCCTCTTTTTTCCGCGCGGAGTACATCTGCAAAGTAGATTGGGAGCTTTGCAACGGGTGCAAGGTGTGCATGAGTCAATGTCAGTTCGGCGCTCAGTTCTACTCGTCCGCCCTCTCCAAAGTCTATATCTCCCCCACCAAGTGTTTCGGATGCGGCGTGTGTAGAGCAGCGTGTCCAACCGACGCCATCACCCTTGTTCCCAGGCATGAAGATCCTGTGGCCGCGAATCTCTGGCTCCAGAACCCAACCAGATGACCCACCATGAGTAGTCGCATAGGGTGGTATCCGGGCTAAGCCACTATCTATTGTTAGAGACAGGCGATGCCTAATTGGGCAGGAACTCTCTCACCCAAAGCCGCTTGTTGCGTTTGCCCAATCAAGTCATATAATGGGACAGGAAATATAGGACGTGGTCTACAATGTGGATGTGCAAGAGTACATTCGGGCGAAGGGGCCATAAAGGGGTTGACTCAAAAGGCTACCCTATCCTGGCTGCGGTTTCGATTGGGCTGCCCACCCGACGGTTATTCCGCCACGCTGCGTAGCCGCTGCTTAACTCTGTCGTTGGGCTACAAGAACAAACAGGGATGGTACTGTGCCAGATATGAACAATCTGAGAAAACATGGGAAAGCACCTTTTGCCATCGTCGTTGTTCACGGTGGTCCAGGTGCTGGCGGAGAGATGGCTCCGGTAGCGCGGGAACTCGCATCTGACTGGGGTGTTTTGGAACCCATTCAAACCGCAGCATCGCTCGAAGGGCAGATTGAAGAGTTGAGAACTGTTCTGGAAAAGAACGCAGATCTTCCCGTCACCTTGATTGGCTTCTCCTGGGGAGCTTGGCTCAGTTTCATATTCGCCTCTTATTATCCCGCATTTGCAAAGAAACTGATACTCATCGGAAGCGGCCCTTATGAAGAGAAATATGCTGCAGAGATTCAAGAGATACGGTTAGAACGTCTCAGTGAGGAGGAGGGAACCGAGGTCAAAGCTCTGATTGAAGTTCTGGATAGACCATCGGCTGAAGACAAAAGCTCGGCACTTGCCCGGTTCGGAGCACTATTCTCAAAAGCCGATGCATATGACCCGATAATGTACGAATCCCAGACAATTGATTTTCGGGCCGACATCTTCGAAGGTGTATGGAAAGACGCAGTGGAACTGAGAAGGAGCGGAAAGCTTCTCCAACTCGGAAAACATATCGAATGCCCGGTGGTTGCGATCCATGGCGACTACGATCCCCACCCGGCTGAAGGGGTCCGAAAGCCCCTATCTGCCGTTCTAAAAGGCTTTCGATTTATCCTGCTCAAGCAGTGCGGGCACATGCCCTGGATTGAACGGGAAGCGAGAGAAGATTTTTTTCAGGTCCTAAAAGACGAATTGCATTAATGGACACGTGTAGCACAATGATCAAGTCTAACAACTCGCTGCAGCCGACCGCCTAACCATGCGCCGAATTGGATGTCTGCGGCGTCAAGTAGGTGCTCTTGATAAAGCTATCCCTCACCCAAAAGTCGTTTATTGCATTGACCAGCCAAGTCATATATAATCCAGCCAGATGATATTGTACCGCTTGGATCAGGGACGACCGAGACGGCCGGGGCAGAGAAATTGAGCCTTTCGGGCTAGGCCTGAGAGGCTTTCCATTCTTAACGGTGAGCTTTTTACAAGGAGGACAAGATGCTCTTGGCGGTGGACATCGGCAATACCAATATCACCTTGGGTGTCTTCGATAGAGACGAACTACTGGCTTCCTGGCGCCTCTTCACTGACGTAGATAGGATGCCCGATGAATATGCCGCCCTGCTGATGAACCTCTTATCTCACCAAGGCCTAGCCATTACTGACATAAAGGACGCCGCTCTATGCAGTGGAGTACCCCCACTGGTGGCCGTTTTCCAAGAAGTGTGCCGCCGCTATTTCAATACTTCTGCCTTAGTAGTCGGTGCAGGCATCAAAACCGGCGTTCGCATTCTCTACGAAGACCCCCGCCAGGTGGGGCCCGATCGCGTGGTGGATGCTGTCGCCGCTTATAGGCTGTACGGAGGGCCAGTCATCGTTGTCGATTTCGGAACCGGCACCGTCTTCGACGCTATATCCAAGGAAGGAGACTACCTCGGCGGGGCCATCGCCCCCGGCATCCGAATCGCAGCCGATGCCCTCTTTCAGAGGACGTCTGTCTTGCCCCGCATCGAACTCGTCGCCCCCAAGCAAGCCATTGGCAGAAACACCATCAGCAGTATGCAGTCGGGCATCGTCTATGGCTACGTGGGCCTCATCGAAGGCCTCGTCAATCGCTTCCGCAAGGAATTGGGGGAGCCAGCGAGGGTGGTAGCCACCGGTGGCTTGGCTTCAGTTATCGCCAAGGAAGCGCCCATCATAGACATAGTGGATCCCGATTTGACGCTGATCGGCTTGCGGATTATTCACGAATTGAACCGATAGCGAAGGCGCAGGTTTTAAGGAGGTGGAACTGTGCTTACGGACAAGAAGATCGTTTTGGGTGTCACAGGTAGCATAGCCGCCTATAAGGCAGTGGATTTAGCCAGCAAGTTGACACAAGCGGGAGCGCAGGTGGATGTGATCATGACCAAAGCTGCCACAGAGTTCATCACTCCTTTGACCTTCCGCAGCCTCACCCATAGGCCGGTGGTCACCGAGATGTTCGACCCCCACTCCGAGCTCAGCGTCGAACATGTGGCCCTGGCCCGGCGAGCCGACATAGTGGTTGTCGCTCCTGCCACGGCCAATACCATCGCCAGAATAGCGCTGGGGATTGCCGATGATATGCTTAGCTCTACTGTGCTAGCCACCAAGTCTCCCGTAGTCATTGCTCCCGCCATGGATGCGAATATGTACGAA
>Ga0299915_10001761_pt1 | contig 15921 bp, 15 predicted proteins | sample RVTome_13_FD_200263 | JGI IMG/M metagenome (GOLD analysis project Ga0299915, IMG submission 200263) | Soil microbial communities from uranium-contaminated site in the Upper Colorado River Basin, Wyoming, United States - RVT92D227 (version 2) ... | reverse complement strand
GACTCCCCGCAAAATTGCATTACGGGCATCCTGATCAAACTTCAGTTCCTTTGCCATTTTAACTTCCCTCCATTTCTTTGAAATTTGTTATTTTCCTTCAATCACTCCTAAGATATCTTCTTCTCTCATGATGAGATGCTCTTCCCCTTCAATCTTGACCTCTGTGCCTGAATACTTACCAAAAAGAATTTTGTCTCCAACCTTTACGTCGAGAGGGATCAACTTACCCTCCTCTGTCATCTTTCCCTTCCCAACCGCGATGACTTTTCCTTCCTGCGGTTTCTCCTTGGCAGTATCAGGAATAATGATCCCACCTTTTGTCTTCTCTTCCTCCTCGAGTCGTTTGACAATCACTCTGTCCTGTAACGGTCTGATCTTCATCTTTGACTTCTCCTTTCTTGGTCAGTGGTTTTCAAATCGGTAAAATTGGAAATAAAATTACAATATTAATGAATATATTGCATCACCTCCTCAGAAAGTAAAACTCTTTAAAATTAATTAGTTACGGATCTTCTTTAAGTTTGGTTGGTTAACAGATAAAAAACAACCCTTTAGCGCTGCCATTTAGATAATCATCAAAAAGGGGATTGTCAAGGTAAGTTAACGAAATTTTTTCCGTTCTGTGACACTTTACTTTAGAATGAAATAGTGAGAACTATTGAAAATCTTTATTCGATTCGACATAATTAAGGAAATTTTTGGGAGGAGGAAATGACAAAGATCCTTCATTCCTTAATAAAGCTATCCTTGCCTCTCATTTTAATTCCTTCGATTTTCTTTCATGCTGAAGCCGGCCCATTAAAGAGGCCCTTATCCTTTCAACACGTTACTCCCCAAGATGGTCTTTCCAGCGAAATGGTTTTTGCGATTGCCGTCCACGGTGAGGAGGTTTGGTTCGGAACCTATAGCGGAGGAGCGACACTTTACGATCAGTCCAAGAAGATTTACAAAGCCTATACGACCAAGGGAGAGCCAATGGATAAAGTGGATAAGGAGGTAAGCATCAATTGGCAAAATCTTCTCCCTTATAATCATGTTTCCGTCATCCTTCCCGATGTGGATCGCATCTGGTTTGGTACCTATTTTTATGGTTTTGGAGGCGGAGGGATATCCTACTACCATCCCCGGAGAAATCCCCCATGGAGAAAATTCACTACCCATGATGGCCGTGCTAAGAAAATCAACTCCATGGCTTTAGATGGAGATTCGGTTTGGGTGGGGTCTGAAAAGGGGCTTTCCTTATTGGATAGGAAGACAGAGGGGTGGAAAAGATTTTACTCTATGGAAGATGGCCTTTCAGGAAATTTTGTCAATTCCCTTCTCACCCAATCCGATTTCCTATGGATAGGCACAAACGGAGGGATCAGTCGTTTTGACAAAGTTAAAAAGACTTGGAAAACCTATTCCCAGAAAGAAGGGTTAACCGAGACAGAGGTTAAATCCTTAGTCAGTATTGGGCGAAAAATATGGGCAGGGGGCATCGGAGGGACCCTTTTTGAGTATGATGCCGTTTCAGACTTTTGGAAGAAGATTGAGCCTATGGATTCATTGAAGAACGGGGGAGTCAATTCTATCACTGTGACAAAGGAGAAGGTTTTTATCTGTCGGGATAATGGGGTAAGTATTTATGATCTTCCAACAGGCCAGTGGGAGTCGTTAACGGTTTCTGATGGATTGCTGAGTAATACGGTATTTTGTGCGGCCGAAGACAAGAATAGTATCTGGTTTGGGACAGATAAGGGAGCGTCAAGGCTGATATTAGGACAATAACGAAATTTCAGATTTCAGATCGCAGATTGAAGGTTATAAAAAATCTTAAATTTAAAATCTAAAATATTAGGAATTCAGGAGGAATCATGGACCATTCCCCAAGTAAAAAGATCACCCGAAGACAATTCATCAAGGGAGCAACTGCTGCGGCGACGTTCCCTCTTCTCTCGAATAAGATTCCATTTTATGGCTCCCTGGCCCATGCCGCTGAAGAGTCTGATCTGGTCATTGCAAAAAATGGAAGTGCTTCCCAGCTTCTGCAGGCCGCCATGGTTCCTTTGGGAGGGATGGGCCGATTTGTGAAGAAGGGCCAGAGGGTCGTGATCAAAGCGAACATCGCCTGGGCAAGGACACCTGAGCAGGCATGCACCAATAACCCGGATCTTCTTTCGGCATTGATCAAGATGTGCTATGACGCGGGCGCGAAGCGAGTCGCTGTCTGGGATCATACCTGCGATAATTACCAGTTTTGTTTTTCCAGGTCAGGGTTAAAAGAGACAGCCCAGAAGGCTGGGGCTGACATCTTCTCCGGCCATGGGCGGAATGTATATAAACAGGTCGAAATTCAGAAAGGCAAAAAGCTTAAGACGGTTGAAATCCTCAAAGATGTGCTTGAATCAGATGTCTTCATCAATTTCCCCATTCCCAAACAACACTTTGCCACCGAACTTACCCTGGGATTGAAAAATTTAATTGGAATCGTATGGGATATGGAACAGCTACACAGGATTGGGCTTCATCAATGCATCGCTGATGTCAATACAGTCCGAAAACCGGACCTGGTGGTGATGGATGCCATCCGGATTCTCACAACCAATGGCCCAAAGGGGCCTGGGAAAACAGAGGATATCGGCGAGGTCGTCACTTCCACAGATATCGTAGCGGTGGATGCTTATGCCGCCACCTTCTTCAAACATCCCAAGACCGGAAAACCTTTTAAGCCGGAGGAGATCCAGTTTGTTAAGAATGCTTATGATTTAGGCCTGGGTCAGATCAACCTCTCAAAAGTTCGGGTGAAGAAGGTCACTGCTACATGAAGAAAGCGATCCCCTACTTGAGGAGGACGATTCAAGCCCTTTCCTTTTTCTTCCTTCTCTATCTTATCATCAAGACGGCTTTTCCCCTTGAGCTGAAGATCCCCGTGGATCTCTACCTTCGCCTCGATCCTTTTGTCGGGATCATTACAATCCTGACGAAGAAAGAGGTCATCCTGAGAATGCTTCCTGCCTTTGGAGTGCTTCTAATCGTTTTTATTTTTGGCAATTTTTTTTGTGGATGGTTCTGCCCCATGGGCACCACCATCGACTTTTTCGATCGAATTCTCTTCAGGGAGAAAAAAAGGCCCAAGGAGTTTAATGATCAACCCTTCAGAAGGCTACGCTTCGGTATTTTTATCTTTTCTCTTGTTGCAGGCCTGATGGCCTTTCAGGTCATGTATATTCTCGACCCCATCAGCCTCATCACTCGAACCCTTGTCATCGCATTCTATCCTCCTGCCATCTTTGTCTTTAATGACCTGATCCCACACGTTCAAAGCTTTCTCCCTAAGAACTCTTTTTTCGCGTCAACCGTTCCAATGCCTGTCTTTAAAGTCAATCTCCTGATCTTTCTCTTTTTTGTCATTGTCCTTGCTCTGGGCGTAGTAAAAAAGAGATTCTGGTGCCGCTACCTCTGTCCCCTGGGGACCCTCTTTTCAATTGTTTCACGTTTCCGAGTATTGAGGCGGTTTGTCACAGAGGACTGTACCCACTGTCTAAAGTGCGTGAAGGAGTGCCCGGTGGGTGCAATCAATGAAACAGATCCACAGGAATACGGGCAGCAGGACTGCATCGCCTGTTTCAAATGCCTCGAATGTCCTCCCAAAGCCGTCTCTTTCCGTTTCGGCTTACCTCGTTGGAGAACGGTAACGGGTGTGGATCTTTCGAGAAGGTATGTTTTGGGGTCTCTGGCTTTTGGTGTTATTTCAGCATTGATGATCAAAGCCAATCCTCTCCAGTCAGAAAGCGGGTTGAGAAATAACCGGCTGATTCGACCTCCGGGTTCTCTTCCGGAAGAGCAATTTGTTTCTGTCTGTACAGGCTGTGGGGAGTGTCTGAAGGTCTGTCCCAATAATGCCCTTCAATCCACTCTGTTGGAGGCAGGCCTGGCTGGCCTTTACACACCGAGGCTTGTTCCCCGTATCGGTTACTGTGAAGAATTCTGTAATTATTGTGGAAGGATTTGTCCCACCGAAGCGATTCGACCTCTCCCCGTTGAAGAAAAACGCCTCTACCAGATGGGTGTCGCTCATATTGACAAGACACGGTGTATTGCCTGGGATACGGATAAGATCTGTCTCGTCTGTAATGAACAGTGTTCCTATCATGCAATCATCGGTGACGACAAGAAGCGACCCATCATGAAAGAAGAAAAATGCACGGGCTGCGGCATTTGTGAAAACAAATGTCCTGTCGATGGCGAGGCAGCGATTATCGTCTACGCCTCCGGTGTCCAGAAGAAGCTGAAACTTGAAGATGTCAATAACAACAAAATTGAAGTACCTGCCAGCCCCGCAAAAAAAGAAAGAAGTTCTTAAAAACGGAAACAACACCCAGAGATGAAAACAGAGCTTATCGCTTATGGCTGATACCTATCAATCAGTCCATAATGATGTGGATACCGAAGATTAAATCCCTCCTTCCCTCCCTTTACAAAAGGGAGGAATTACCCCTCTTTGGCAAAGAGGGGCGACCTGCCTGCGCGAAGCCGCTTCGGCGAAGGCAGGGGGGAGATTTTCTGAAGCATATGTGTTCTTTATATGGACTCCTTAGTAATAGCTAATCTTTTGACTATTCGCGATCTGCCATCCGCTATCTGCTAAGAAATTCCTTCCAGCGTTTCCTTTTCTAAAACTCCGACCTTTACACTCCGAACTCCGAACTCAAAACAAACACTCCTTGACATATTTAACCATTATGATATTTTGCACTTAAAATACACATCTAAGATTCCTCTCCTTATAAATTTCGTAAAAAAGTGGGGTTGCCTTATGGTCAGAGTCTTTACTGTAAATGACCCGTCTGATCATATCTTTGTCTCCTTCCCCTACGATCCTCTCCTCGTCGCAAAAGTTAAAACCATCGAAGGCCGCAGATGGCATCCTGCCAAGAAGCATTGGAGTTTTCCAAACGCTCCCAACCCTCCCCATCGATGGGGGAGGGAGGGGGAGGGGGAGGGGGTGAAGAAGTTAGAATCGCCTACCTGTCCGGTAGGCAGGGGACTGTCCCCGAAGTTCAATGCCAGCAGCAAAACAACTGAGATTTATACCCATGTCAGTACCCAAAGCATTGGGAAGACAAAAAGTCCGTTGGACAATTTAAATCTGAATCGAGGAGGTGATGTGTGAGGAGAATTAGAAGAGGAGATTTTGGCCTACGGCCAGAGGTGGCATATCCCTGCCTGCAGTGGGCAGGCGAACCAGTTCGTCTATACCACCATTTTTAGGAGTATATCCGAACTCGTATAAGTTCGGATGTGAACGAGTTAGCCGCTCATTGCAGATAGGGGATAAGAATGAAAACAGAACCGTCCCATTTATTTTTTTTCTTATCTTCAATTGATTTCAGTATAGTACCAATCATCGTAATTGTTTAAATCAAAAAGGGGGTGGATGGGATGAAAAAGATTTTAATTTTAAGTTGCTTGATTCTATATTTTGCTACAATGGTATATGCACAAGAGAAGATCGAAGCCCCTATTTGGAATATCGAAGACAAGTGGAATTTTAAAAGAAAAGCCACTATGACGGTTGTTGATGCAGATGAAAGTAATTACACCATAAGGAGTGGAACATCTATTTATATTTATGAAAAATCCTCTCTTAATATACTTTACTCAATGGAGAGAGATAGACGGATAAAGTATAAAGAGGGTCGGAGAAGACTTCTAAATTTTCCGTTAGAAATCGGGAAGACTTGGAAAGACAGATTTGTAAGTAGAGCAAGTTATGGAACAACACGAGCTTCACCTGAAAATATTTATTATGAGACCTACACCGTTTTAGGATGGGAAGACATCGTGGTTGAAGCAGGAAAATTTAGAGCTATCAAATTAGAGTATAAGCAAGAAGGGATTGGGCAAGATCGGACATGGGTAGGTAAAGCATGGTATTGGTATTCGCCAGAGGTGGGGTATTTTGTTAATTGCCAACATGAAAATAGTCCAGTTTGGATTGGAACTTATGATTGGGAATTAACTTCATTTAAATTAAAAAAATAGACCTCTATTTTGCTCTTTTTAAGAAACTCAAAAGCTTTTGTAACAAAGTGAACGGGACGGTTCTATTTACGAATGCCTGCAACAGCGGCTAACACAGCACAAACAGCAGGACTCATAAATCCCGCAACCGGCGGGACTTCGTGAGTGCTGCAACCGTTAGGCGAAAATACGTTGCGACCTTTTGGAAGCGGAAATGAATGATTTCCCTGAGTTTATGAGAAACCCGCTAAACGCTATTGATCCAAAGTCTCAATCACCTGGAAATGTTGGCTATGTTTATGATGGGATTGACGGAAGTCAGATGGCTTTTTGGACTTCAACGAAAGATGTGATCTCAAAAGAACACGTTCACGACTATGACGAATACTTCATCGTAGTTGAGGGCGAGTACAAACTAAAAATAAATAATGAGACGACTATATTACGAAAGGGCGATGAATATCATGTTCCTAAGGGGACACCGCACTCGGGGGAGTCAAAGAAAGGAACGAGGACTATCTACGCTTTTGGAAGCAAAAGGGCGAAAAGAATAAATGAAGACCAGTAAATCTGTTTTGCGGCGCACCGTCGCCTGTGCGCAAAACGTTATCTGCTCAGTGCGGGCAAAACAGGGGTTTTTACCATGTTAAAAAAATTGATTATCTTTATATTTATGCTTGTTCTTATCTTTCCAATCGATGCATTCACCCTTGAGAAAGGTGAACAGATAGAAATATTCAAGGAACGGATTAGAGGTCTTCTTAAACAGGGTATCCTTCCGGTGATTGATGTAGAGTATCACCACGGTGAGAAAATAGAAGTTAAGAGACTCATCAAAAAGATGGATGATAACGGTGTAGCACTAACATGGCTTGGACCGAATGAAAGACTCGGGAGTGAGGAATCAATAAGACTTAATGAATTATATCCTGACAGATTTGTGCCAACGGCTGTCCATGGCGACGGCAAACTATGGCACAGCAGTGATAAAGGTTTTCTTGAAAAATTGACGAATGATGCCAAGTCAGGCAAATATTTTGCGATGGGAGAATTTGAAGCAAGGCATTATCCATCAAACACGAATAACCGTGATGTTCATATGCCTGTTGACTCTGAAGCCATGCAGGTTGTCTTTGAGCTATCAAGTGAGACAGGTATCCCGTTTTTACTCCACCATGAGGCAGAAGATAAACTCCTTCCTGAACTGGAGAGAATGCTTGTTAAATATCCAAAGGTGAAGTTGATATGGTGTCACGTTGGGCGCAACAGAAATCCGGAAACATGGAAAAAGTTCAGAAAAGCTGATACCGTGAGGGAGTTTTTATCAAAATATCCAAATCTTTATTTTGATTTTCTTGCATCAAGACCAGGCTCCAAATATCACGGAACAGGTTATATCGAAGGTGTTATGTATAAGATTCCTTTCTTGAGTGCTTCCCTTGACCCTGAGTGGAAAAAGGTAATCGAGGAGTTCCCTGACAGGTTTGTTTTAGGCTCTGATATTAATACAGGCCGCTTTGATAATTATGATAGGGTAATGGATACTTACAGAAATATTATTCTTAAGGGTGTGAAAAAAGATGTTGCTGAAAAAATAGCATTTAAAAATGCATGGAAGTTAATGACGGGAAAGGCTTGGGAAGATTAACAACACAACATGGGGTCGGCCCTACAGGGCGAGGGACGTAGTTGAAAAATAGCACTTTATAGATATGTAGAAGTATGGTAGTGATTCGTTATGCCTCGTCAAGCCAGGTTAGATGCTCCAGGGGCTCTACATCATGTGATGATCCGAGGGATTGAGGGGTCTCCTATATTTAAGGAGTATCAAGACCAGAAAGATTTTATTTCCAGGATGGGGGTGTTAGCCAAGTGAGCAGAGAAACCAGGGGGCAGCTCTTGAAACAGGACAAATTTAATAAGTGACTGAAAAGAATATTTTGTCTATATCGGTGGTTAACAGCAGACTAAACACAAATCATGAGTACAACTCATCTCCTTTTAACCTGCCCCCAATAACGGCAATTATTTGCGAATATTGAAAAAACCGTGGTGTGGAGTATAAACCGGGTAAGGTGGTCCGGATCATAACAGGATGGGAAAGATGAAGACAAGGCGCAAGACTCTCTCTGAGGAACAAATTGATCAGTTGATAATTTCTCAGGCAAATAATGATTCTGCCTGGGAAGATCCAGTGAAGGTTACAAAGCGAAAATCGACGTCGCTATCGCTTCCTGCTGTCCTTGCCGCCAGAGCTGCTTTCTTCGCGCGTTTGCATCATGAGGCAAACCTGGAAGACTGGATTAAACGTATTATTGGAGAGCGCTTGGATATCGAAGAAGCAGCCTTCGCTGGATGCAAGAAAGAATTGATCACAAAGAACAGCCGCTAACACGGGCACGAAACCACCCTCCGCAAGTCCTTCTTGTTTCTCGTGAAGAAAGCATGGGGTCAGCCCGTTGACACGGGACAAATTGAACAAGTGACTGAAAAGAATATTTTGCCCGAAACGGCAGATAACAACGCCACAAACACATTCTCCAAAAACCCTTTGGGCTTCGTCTGTGCCGTAGGGTTATCGGAGATGCGCTTGACAACCAATGACCTAAAAGAGGAGGAATTGATTGTTGAAATATCGTATTGAATACTCGCCGGAAACAGAAGAACATTTTCAATATCTGTCAAAGCGCCAACAGGGAATAGTATTGGACGCTGTCGAAAGACAACTGCAATTCCAGCCCGATATCGAGACGAGAAACCGTAAGCCCATGCGTCCCAATCCCCTTGCACCTTGGGAGCTACGCATTGGTACTCTCCGTGTCTATTATGATTTTGAAGACAGCCCTGAGCGAGTTGTTTTTATTCGTGCTATTGGAATCAAACAAAGGAATAATGTTAGAATTAGAAAAGAGGTGATAAAATTATGAAAACCGTTGAATTTGCTAAGGCCACACTGCCTCTGTCAGATTACACAAAAAAGGTTAAGAAGGAACCGTTTATTATTATGAAAGGAGGCAAACCAGTGGCGGCCTTGGTAAGGATCATCAATGCAGATGTGGAAACTGTGTCCTTAAGCAACAATCCCAAATTTATCGCTCTCATCGAACGGTCACGGTTAAGACAGAAATCTGAAGGTGGAATTTCTACAGAAGAGATGCGTCGGCGGCTTGAAAAACCAAAACGTTTGGCACGCGTCCGATAACACAGGCTAAAAGATTAGCATCCAAATCCCGCCATCGGCGGGACTTCTTTTAGCCAAAAACATCAGCAATACAAACATGCTACAAAGCTAGGCAGAGTGACTATCGCTGGCCATCCAAACGACGATTTGGCGCCGGGGACTCTGAACAGTATCTTAAAACAAGCAAGACTGAAGGAGGTGAAATAAATGTATCGATTTCTTGTTGTCATTGAAAGGGCAAATGGCAACTATTCAGCTTATTCACCCGATTTGCCGGGCTGTGTCGCTACGGGTGCTACTCGCGAGGAGGCGGAGCGCAACATGCACGAAGCCATAGAGTTGCATGTACAGGGTTTATTGGATGATAATTTGCCTGTTCCTGATTCTAATTCTTTTGCAGAATATGTTGCTGTCCGTTAAGGGCCTTTTAAGCACTTCGGCTAACACGTCACGTTGCGACTCTTGATTCGCAAGGCCTCAAACTCTATCCGCTCATTGCAGGTAGGAAGAAAAAATCTGGAAAATATAACCCGTCAAGGAGAAATGATCATCTGCCATCAGCTATCTCCCAATACGCCCTCCTTTTCCTTCTAACCTTTTTTGTTGTAAAATGATTGCATGAACCCATTCAAACTCGTCTCAGATTTCGACCCTAAGGGCGATCAGCCTCAGGCCATCGAATCACTGAGCGAGAGTGTTCTGGAAGGAGCGACGCACCAAGTCCTTTTGGGTGTGACCGGTTCCGGAAAGACCTTCACCATGGCCAATGTGATTGAGAAGGTCCAGAAGCCCACGCTGGTCATCTCCCACAATAAGACCCTGGCCGCTCAGCTTTACGGCGAGTTCAAGGAACTCTTTCCGGAGAATGCGGTCGAATTCTTCGTTAGTTATTACGACTATTATCAACCCGAAGCTTATATCCCCTCCACCGATACCTATATCGAGAAGGACACTCAGATCAATGAAGAAATCGATAAAATGCGACATTCCGCCACCCGCTCCCTTCTTGAAAGAAACGACGTCATCATTGTTGCCAGCGTCTCCTGTATCTATGGTTTAGGATCTCCGGAGGCGTACCATGGAATGCTCCTGTATCTGGAAAAGGGAATGGACATTTCCAGGGAAGAGATCCTTTCGAAATTGGTTGAGATTCAGTATGAGCGAAACGATATCGATTTTCACCGGGGAACCTTCCGGGTTCGAGGGGATGTGATTGAAGTTTTCCCGGCCCATGAGGGAAGCCGGGCGATTCGGGTCGAGCTCTTTGGAGATCAGGTTGAAGACATCTCTGAAATTGATCCCTTAAAAGGAAAGGTCACCGAACGTTTAGATAAAGTTCCCATCTATCCGGGAAGCCACTATGTCACTCCTCCGGACAGATTGCAGAAAGCCATTGTGAGCATCCGGGAGGAATTGAAAGAAAGGCTGGAATGGTTTCGATCCCAGAATCAGCTTCTGGAGGCTCAGAGACTTGAGCAGAGGACGAAATTCGATTTAGAGATGCTTCAAGAGCTGGGTTATTGTCAGGGAATCGAGAACTATTCTCGCCATCTTACTGGAAGAAGAGCTGGAGAACCTCCTCCCACGCTCCTGGATTATTATTCAAAGGACTTTCTTTTATTCATCGACGAAAGTCACGTAACCATTCCCCAACTGATCGGGATGTACCGGGGAGACCGGTCCAGGAAGGAAACACTGGTGGAATATGGATTTCGTCTTCCCTCCGCGCTGGACAACCGACCGCTGATGTTCGAAGAGTTTGAGAACCGCGTCCGTCAGGTGATTTATGTCTCCGCGACCCCGAGTGAATATGAGATGAAGAAGAGCCATGGAAAGATTGTGGAGCAGATCATCCGTCCGACAGGTTTGAGCGATCCTCTCCTGGATGTAAAACCAGCGAAGAATCAAGTCGACGACCTCCTGGAGGAGATCCAGAGGCGGGTGAAGGAAAAGGAGAGGGTTCTCGTGACCACGCTTACCAAGCGCATGGCAGAGGACCTGACCGAATACTTCGCTGATCTTGGAGTTCGGGTGAAATACCTCCACTCTGATATTGACACCCTCGATCGGGTTGAGATCATCAGGGATCTTCGCCTTGGAAAATTTGATGTCCTCATCGGGATCAATCTTCTGAGAGAGGGACTCGATATCCCGGAGGTTTCCTTAGTCGCCATTTTAGATGCGGATAAGGAAGGCTTTCTTCGATCAGAAAAATCTTTAATCCAGACTTTCGGCCGTGCTGCACGCAATGTAAACGGCCAGGTGATCCTCTATGCGGATAAGATGACCCGATCGATGGATCAGGCGATTTCGGAGACGAACCGACGGAGAAAAATCCAGGAGGCGTATAACCAAGAACATGGGATTACTCCACAAACGGTGAAGAAGTCGGTTCGGAATATTATGGCTTCGATTTATGAGGCAGACTATTTAACGATTCCGGCTGTATCCGATGTCGAAGAGGGATATGTTCCCATCAAAGAGATTCCCTCAATGATTCAGAAGTTGAAGAAGGAGATGAAGGAGGCAGCCAGCCATTTGGAATTTGAACGGGCCGCGGAGATCCGGGATAAGATCGTACACCTCGAAGCGACGGAATTGAAGATGAGATAAAAGTCAGAAGGCAGTAGTCAGTAGGCAGAATGCAGTAGGAAATTGAAAACCAATGGAATCTTTAGAACAGAACATTAACAACCTTCCTACCAACCCTGGGGTTTACCTTTTCAAGGATAAAAAGGGGACGATTCTCTATGTCGGGAAGGCGGGGAATATCAAACATCGGGTGGGTTCTTATTTCCAGAAGCCTGCTGGAAAGGATTTGAAAACCTTGTCGATGTTAGAAAAGGTGGCGGACGTCGATACCATTGTTACCGATACGGAAAAGGAAGCATTCATTTTGGAGAACAACCTTATCAAAGCACACCGTCCGCGGTACAACATAAAACTGAGGGATGACAAAAACTATCCTTGCCTCAGACTTTCTGTGGAAGAAGAATTTCCTACCCTGAGCATTGTCAGACGGATTAAGAAAGACCGTTCCATTTACTTTGGTCCTTTCCCCTCCGCCACCTCCCTCAAGGAGACCTTGAAACTGATTCGAAGGCTCTTTCTTATACGGACCTGCCTCGACACCAAGTTTTCTAATCGGTTAAGGCCCTGCATCAATTATGAGATGAGCCGATGCCTCGGTCCATGTTGTGGGAAGGTCGATCCGGCTCAATATCAAGAGATGGTCCATCAGGTGAGAATGTTCCTTGAGGGAAAGAAGAGAGAGTTGGTCGAGAGGCTGAAGAAGAAGATGGGAGAGGAGGCAGAAAAACTTCACTTTGAAACGGCTGCAAGAATTCGAGACCAGGTCGAGCATATTGAGAAAGTGATCGAAAAGCAGAAGATTGTATCTACAGATTTCCTCGACCAGGACGTGATCGGTTTTCATAGACAAGATCATACGTTTGTTGTGCATCCTCTCTTTATCAGGGGAGGGAAACTCCTGGGAGGCAAGGGTTTTACTTTTCCCTCCACAGGCCTTCCTGATAAGGAGGTCTTATCCTCCTTTCTTCGTCAATATTACCGCGAAGGCAAATTCATCCCTGAGGAAATCTTGATCTCCAAGCCGATTCCAGAGCAATATCTCGTTGAACAATGGCTGACAGAGCTGAAAGGAAAAAGGGTTCGGATCCTTGTTCCAGTGAAAGGAGATAAAAAACATCTGCTTAAAATGGCTTGCGAAAACGCTGAACAGTTTCTTCTCGCAAAGGATGAACTGGATAAGGACAGGAAAAAACTGTTAGAAGCCCTGAAGGAGAAGCTTGATCTAAGAAAAGTGCCTCGAAGGATTGAGGCTTTTGATATCTCGAACCTCCAGGGGGGAAATGCCGTTGGATCGATGGTCTTTTTTGAAAACGGGAGGCCCAATAAGGAACGATACCGTCATTTCAAGATCAAAACGATCGAAGGAGCAGATGATTATGGCATGATGTACGAAGTCCTCCTCCGTCGGTATCAAAAAGGCGTTGAAGAGAATGATCTTCCCGATCTGGTTTTATTAGATGGAGGAAGAGGCCAATTGAATGTGGCGCAAGAGGTCTTCAAAGAATTGAAAATAAAAGAGGTTGATCTCATCAGCCTGGCTAAGGAAAAACCCATTGAAAGGCCGCGTCTTTCGAGGTTGAGAAAGACTGAGGAAAAGGTCTTCCATCCACAATATAAGGGACCTTTCATTTTGGGAAGGCATTCGCCAATCCTCCATCTCCTTGACCGAATCCGTGACGAAGCCCATCGATTTGCCATTACTTATCATAAGAAAGTCAGAAGCAGGGAGACGATCAAATCAGAATTGGGAGAGATTCGAGGGATCGGTCAGGTCAGACAGAAGCAGTTATTAAAATATTTTGGAACGATAGAGAAGATCAAAGAAGCCGAAGAAGAAGAATTGGCCAAGGCTCCAAAGATGAATCGAAAGTCAGCCCAAAGGGTTTATCGGTTTTATCATAAATAGGAAGGAATAGATTTTTATTAATGCCCCATGCCCGGAGGGCACCCACGAATAATAAAAATGACGAATTTCACGAATGGTAACGAAATGATTCTACTTTCGTGTCATTCGCTGTAATTCGTGTTATTCGGTTTTAGGCCTGACCCTTTTCGCAACGAAACCAAGATGAATAGGTGACATTGAAGCCGGCCTTCTTAAAATCTTTGACAACCGGGTCAGGATCATTCGTCTTTAATCGAAGCACAATCATCCAATCCTTGTTTCCAGGTCTGGGTAAGGACATCATGCTCAAAATAACCGTATGGTGTTGGTTTGCGATGGAGACAATCTTCTCGAGATCGCTCAACTTCCCGCCCAATCCCTCAATGGTGATCCTCGATCCTTCCTCCTTTATGCCAAGGACGCGTGTCACGAACCTGATGATGTCCGATTCGGTCGCAATGCCAACCAGTTTCCCGTTTTCCACCACCGGGAACGAGCCGATCTTCTTCTCTTGTCCAAGCCTCAAGGCCTCCTCGAAAGGGGTATCTGGAGTGAGAGTCAAGGGATTCTTCTTCATAATTTCCTTCACCTTCATTTTTGAAAGGAGATAGTTCAATTCGAATACACTCAACGATGTGGCTGGTGAAGGGGACGCCTCGAGGAGATCGTGTTTAGTGATGATGCCCACCAATTTACCTTTGTCCACAATGGGAAGCCTGCGGATATTATTTTCTTTCATTATCCTTTGGGCATCCAAAACCAATGTTTCGCTGTCCGCTGTAATCGGGTTCCTTGTCATCACATCCTTAATTTTCATTTTTCATCCCTCCTCCTATCATTATTCTCTCATACTAATATAATCATCAATATGCCCATTCCGCAACAATAATAAGAAAAATTAAACATTTTCCCCATCTTAATAATTTTTATCAAGGGAGTCAACACCAAAATTCCTACTCCAAAAGCCACGGCAGAGCCGATCAGGGCGTTCTCCCATCCTGAGACCGTATCAAATCCCTTAAATTCCAATAGGGTGGCGCCGAGAATCGCTGGAATAGACAGAAGGAAAGAAAATTTCCCGGAGAGTTCTCGATCCAGACCAGAAAAAAGCCCTGTAGAGATGGTGGCCCCCGATCGAGAAATTCCAGGGATGATGGCAACACCCTGGGCTATCCCGATGAGGATGGCATCAAGCCATCCCATCCGTCCTATGGGTTTTCCTTCCTTTTTGGCCCAACGGGTCAACCAGAGGATCAATCCTGTAAGAATCAGCATTCCTCCGACGAGTTTGGGTTTGGAAAAGAAAGATTCAAACCAATCTTTAAAGAAAACGCCCATCAGACCAGTGGGAATGCTTGCCATGATGATCCAGAGAAAAAGTTTTGCTTCCTCTCGGTTTTCCTCTTTTCTCCTTAATGTTGATGCAATTCCTTTGATGATTCCCCAAATATCCTTCCGAAAATAGACCACCACAGAAAGGAGAGTCCCCAGATGGAGCATGACATCGAAAAATATCGGAGGCTCCTTTAACCCAAATAGGGATTGAAAAAAGACCAGGTGGCCGGAACTGCTGATGGGTAAGAATTCCGTTAGTCCTTGAACAACAGCAAGGAAGATGGATTGCAACAGACTGATTTTATGTCTCCTTTGCTCTCTTTCCTTTAGCAAAGCCTGCCTGCCCTGTACCATGTTAGGTTCAGGGCAGGCCCCGCCCTCGGTCGGGACAGGGGCCGGTAGGCAGGGGAGGAGGGAGGGCTTATAAAGCTTTCTTATCGAGTGTTCTTAACCTACTTCTTTTCCAATTGTTTCTGCAGCTCTTCAACAGCTTTTTTTGCTTCCTCTGCCTGTTTCTGCATCTCTTCAGCCTGTTTCTGGATATCCTCAGTCTGCTTCTGCATCTGTTCTGCCTGCTTCTTCATGGCCCTTGAGGTCTCTTCCATCTTTTCCCGGAATTTGACCGCCTCTCTTGAAAACTTTTTTGCACTCATTTGGGCACTGATGTTCATAATGATCAGTATTGCACCGATGATCCCGAACACAAGCCAGGCCTTTTGAGAGGGAATCTTATGAACCTCAACGCTTGCGATCACGAGAAAGTAGACGTAAAGGGCAATCCCAACGGCTGAACCCAAGTAAGGAATGAGCCCGATCACGGTGATAATCGGCATGAGGACGGAAATATAGGCTCCGCATCGATAAGCGGTTTCATAGGATTCCTTAGAGCCTAAAAGCTTCCATATCACAAAGAGTATGGCAG
>Ga0299915_10001760_pt1 | contig 15929 bp, 11 predicted proteins | sample RVTome_13_FD_200263 | JGI IMG/M metagenome (GOLD analysis project Ga0299915, IMG submission 200263) | Soil microbial communities from uranium-contaminated site in the Upper Colorado River Basin, Wyoming, United States - RVT92D227 (version 2) ... | reverse complement strand
GGCTGCGCTGATTATACAGTTCTCAGTTGTCGGTGATCAGCAGCCCAGTACGAATTTCTCGGATTTCAATGTCCGTGGAATTCGTGTACGCTCGCTCCGGCACGGCACAGAAGGCATGATTCCTTTTCTGTTCATAGACACGGAGCGTGTGTGGAGGGGGGGGCAGGACCAGCTCCTCACCCTTCTGCGCGGCTTGAGCGAGCGGGGGCACGCGGTCCATCTCGTCTGCCCCCCCGACACGCTCCTCGAAAAACGAGCGCGGGCGGCAGGCGCCACCGTGCATCCGCTCTCCATTCCAAGGGAAATCGGCGTACTCCCCTTCCTGCGCCTGCGCGCTATCATCTCCCGCGCCCGCCCGCAGATCATGGCGTTCAACACGCCGCGCGCGATTCTTCTGGGCAATCTGGTCTCGAGGCGAAGCTCCATCCGGGCGCGGATTATCTTTCGCCGGGTCAACTTCCCCCTGCATGACAGTTTCATTACGCGCCTCAAGTACACCTGGAGCATCGACTGCATCGTTGCGATATCCGAAAGCATCAAGCAGCAGCTGCAGGCCGGCGGCGTACCCACAGAGTTGATCCGGACCATATATGAGGGCCTGGACCTCTCCTCTTTTCCGGAGCGCAAGAGGGTTCCGGGTACCGCCGGCGCCGACCTCTGGACAGTCGGGACGGTGGCCTCCCTGAGTCCCGAAAAAGGGCTTTCCTACCTTGTCAAAGCCGCATCGCTGATTCCGCATGTCGCTTCCCGCATGCGTTTTGTGATCGTCGGCGACGGGGAATGCCGCGTGGACCTGGAGCGCGAAGTCCGCGAGCGAGGGCTGGAGAAGGCATTCACATTCACGGGCTTCCAGAACCAGACGCTTGGGTATTTCGGATCGTTTGACGTGTTTGTTCTTCCCAGCCTCTCCGAGGGCCTGTCTTCGGCCATTCTTGCGGCCATGGCCACCGCCCTGCCGGTGATCGCCACCAACGTGGGCGGCATTCCCGAACTGGTCCAGCAGGGCTGGAACGGGCTGCTGGTCCCCCCCCAAAACCCCGTCAGCCTGGCGAGAGCTATCCAGTTCCTGTGCGGCAATCCGCAGGAGGCTTATGAAATGGGACAGAAGGGGAGGAAGCGCATGGAGGAAAAGTTTACGCTGCAACGTAAAATACTGGAGACCGAGGCGCTCTGTTCGTCGCTCCTGAAAGGGAGCGCGGCGACGCCGGGAGACATGCATGCTTAATTCGCCGGGGAGAATCCTGCCGCAGTCGATCCATAGTCCGCCCCAGATGTTCGCCTTCTTGTGCCTGGCCGGCGCGGTTTCCCTCGTGCTGGTTTCAATTGCGGCCTCTCAGATACTGTTGGCCGGCGCGGTCGCTGGCTTTCTATGGTACAGCCTTCGCCGCCGGTCCGCTCCGCGCGGGATCCCCGGCATCTTCTGGCCGCTGGCGGCTTTCTTCCTCTGGACCCTCTTGTCTGCGCTCGCATCCTCGGACATTGCGCTGAACCTGGGGATTGTCAAAAAGTTCTTCCTCTTTCTCATCATTTTCGTCGTGCCGCTGCTTGCCGGCGGCGCCGGCGCCCGACTCTGGATCTATCGCGCGCTTTTCGCCGTCGCCGCCCTTTCGGCAGCGGCCGGCCTGATACAGTTCGGCCGCGATCCTGCCCGTGATGCGCTCCACCGGATATCCGGCTTCCTGGGCCATTGGATGGCCTTCAGCGGCACGCTGATGCTCGTCCTGGTAGCGCTGGCCGCATACGCGCTCTGCTGCGGGCTGCGGCGCAGCTGGTGGGCGGTTCCGGCGGGGCTGATCGTGGCCGCTTCAATCCTCCTGTCGCAGACCCGCAATGCGATCCTGGGCGCGATCGCCGGGGTGATCATCATCATTCTGCTGCAGCGGCATTATCGGGCCGTCCTTGGATTGATTGCGATCCTAGCTGCCGCCTACCTGGTGTCGCCCGCCGCCATCCAGCAGCGGTTGCGCGCAGGATTCGATCCGAACGACCCGAACACGCGCAACCGGATCGAACTCTTCGGCACCGCAACCCGGCTGATCCGGGACAACCTGTGGTTCGGCGTGGGTCCGAAGAGCGTCGGAACACAGGCTTTGCGCTACCGGGGAAACTCCGAGTATCCCGACTGGATGTACCAGCACATGCACAACAACTTTCTCCAGATCGCCGCTGAACGAGGCCTCCCCGGACTGCTGCTGTGGCTCTGGTTCATGTTCCGGCTGGCTTGGGACTCGTGGGTTAGATTCCGTCATGCACGACGCGGCGCAGGCGCGCAATCCCTGGAATCGCTGATGGTTTCGACCGCGGCCCTCGGCGCCTGGACGGCGTTGTTGGTGGCGGGCCTGTTCGAATACAATTTCGGCGACTCCGAAGTGCTGACCTTGTTCCTGTTCATGATGAGCGCGCCATGCGCGGCTGAAGGTCCGGCCGATGCGCTACCGGCCGGCTAGCCGTGGAGGCATACGGCCGCAGGAGCCCGACGGTGAAGATCGCGATATTGGGAACGCGCGGGATCCCCGCCAACTACGGCGGCTTCGAAACCTTCGCGCAGGAATGCGCCACGCGCCTGGTCGAACGCGGCCACCAGGTTACCGTTTACGGAAGATCCCATTACGTCCCGAAGGGGCTGCACAGCTTCAACAACGTCCGCCTTGTGGTGCTTCCGACCCTGAAGTGGAAGCACACCGATACCGTTTTCCACACCTTCCTCTCCGTTCTCCACAGCGTTTTCCAGGATTATGATGCCGTCCTCATCTGCAACGCCGCCAACAGCATCTTCGCCTGGCTCCCGCGCCTCTGCGGAACACCGGTCGCGCTCAATGTCGACGGGCTCGAGCGGCTGCGCGGAAAATGGGGCCGGCTCGCCAGGGCTTATTACCGCCTGTCCGAGTTCCTCTCGACCAAACTGCCGGATGTTATCGTGACCGATGCACGAGTTATAGAGCAGTATTACCGGGAGCGCTATGGCGCAGGATCGGTATTCATCCCGTATGGCGCGGCAACCGACAAGCCGGCGAGCCGGGAAACGCTGGATGCTCTGGGATTGGCGCCGGGCGACTTTTTCCTTTACGTCAGCCGTTTCGAGCCGGAGAACAACGTTCATCGGGTGGTGGCGGCCTTCGAGAAAGTGCGCACGGCCAGCCGCCTGGTGGCGGTCGGCGATGCCCCATACGCCCGGGAGTACATACGACGGGTGCGCCGGACCCGGGATGACCGGATCATGTTCCCGGGAGCAATCTACGGAACGGGCTACCGCGAGCTGATGGCCAACGCGGCGTGCTACATTCATGCGACCGAAGTCGGCGGCACACACCCTGCGCTGATCGAAGCCATGGGACAGGGCAACCTGATTATCGCCAACCAAACGCCCGAAAACGAGGAGGTGCTGGGGGACGCGGGGCTTTTTTACCCGAAAAACGACGTCGATGGACTCGCCCGCTGCATCCAGGAGGTCGCGGATTACCCGGAGCGGTTCGGCGGCTTGCGCCAGGCGGCGGCCGAACGCGCCTGCCGTCTTTATTCATGGGACACCGTCGTATCCGAGTATGAACGGCTTTTCACAAGACTGGCTGCCCGCCATTCGCCACTTTCCACTCGCCACTAGCCGGCGCAGAAATCCGCCGGATGTCTGCTATAATCCCTCCCCCTGAGGAGGCCTACAATGCAACCGGGCGCAACGATCCGAAAGATGCTGGCCCCATGGATCATTTTCAGCAATCTGGTGCACAAGATCTATCTCCAGCGGGGCCTGATCCGAAACTTCGTCGTGCGCGACCTGAAATCGCGCTACATCGGTTCATTCATGGGTTTTTTCTGGAGCGTTATCCACCCCATAGTCCTGCTGGTCAGTTATACCTTTATCTTCTCCAAAGTCTTCCACGTGCGCCCGCTGCCGGACAGCGGAACCACCAGCTTTCCGCTCTTTCTGTTTTGCAGCATCCTGCCGTGGCTCTTCTTCCAGGATGCGCTTCAACGCTCCAGCACCGTGATCATCGATAACAGCAACCTGATTACCAAGACGCTCTTCCCCTCCGAGATACTTCCGCTGACGGTGATGCTGGCCGCAGTCGTCAATCACCTGGTGGGCTTCGCGATCCTCCTGGCCGTCATCCTGTTCATACTGGGCAAGATCAGCATCTACATCCTCCTGGTGCCGGTATACTTCCTGCTGTTGATGTTGTTCACGCTCGGCTTGTCCTGGCTGGTCGCCAGCCTCAATGTTTTTGTGCGCGATGTCAGTCAAGTGCTCAGCGTCATCCTGACCTTCTGGTTCTGGTTTACGCCGATCTTCTACTCTCCGGAGCAGTTTCCGGCGAATTATCTGTTCGTGGTTCAGTGGAATCCGCTGGCGCAGGTCGTCACCGGCTACCGCGATTGCCTGCTGCGCATGACGATGCCCAACCTGGCGGTCCTGGCTCCCCTGGCGCTGGTATCCGTCCTGGTTTTTGCCGCCGGCGGATACTTTTTCCGGAACACCAAGCGCGAATTCGTGGATGTGCTGTAATGCCCGTAATCCAGGTACGACACCTCTCGAAAAAGTACGCCATTTACACCCGGCCGTGGGACAAGCTGCTTGAGCTGGCCGGCCTGGCGCGCGTTCCCCTGCACCGCGAATTCTGGGCCCTGCAGGATATTTCCTTCGACGTGGAAGCGGGTCAGACCCTGGGCATTATCGGACAGAACGGCTCGGGGAAAAGCACCCTCCTGCAGGTGCTCGCCGGGATCATGCGCCAGACACGGGGAGATTGTTTCGTACAGGGAAAGGTCTCGGCGCTGCTCGAGTTGGGGTCGGGCTTCAATCCGGAGTTCACGGGCCGCGAAAATGTATTCATGAACGCGGCGATTCTGGGTATCGACCGGCGGCAGATGGAGGGCCGGTTCGACGCCATCGCCCGCTTCGCGGAAATCGGCGACTTCATGGATCAGCCGGTCAGGACATACTCCAGCGGCATGTTCATGCGCCTGGCCTTCGCCGTGGCGGTGAACGTCGATCCCGACATCCTCCTGGTGGATGAAGCGCTGGCCGTCGGCGACCTGATCTTCCAGCACCGCTGCATGCACCGTATGAATCAGCTCCGGGCGAGCGGCAAGACCATCCTGCTGGTGACCCATGACCTCGGCGCCGTCATCCGGTTCTGCGACCGCGCCCTGCTTCTCGACGGCGGCCGCCTGCTCGAGGACGGGCCGCCCGACCGGGTCGCGCACAAATATCGAGCGCTTGTTTTCGAGCGCGAGCGCCGCTACGGGGGATTCGAGGGAGAGCTGGCGCCCGCGGCCGGCGCCGTGGTCGCGGCGGACCGGGATTCCATCCCCATCGTCCGTTCGATCCCCAACATCGACCATCGCTTCGGCAACGGCGACGCGGCGGTCCTGGGTGTGGAGCTGCTGGATGAAAGCGGCCAACCGGTGCGCGAAGTGTCCGGCGGACAGAAAATCATTGTTCGCATTTCGGCCGAATTCGCGCGGCCGGTTGCGGCCCCGATTCTGGGCTACACCCTGCGCGACCGGATGGGAGTGGAAATATCCGCGTGCAACACATCTTTCGCCGGCCAGGTCCTGCCGCCGGCACGCGAAGGACAGGTGTACACCAGCGACTTTTACGTCGAAATGCCGCAGATGACGGCCGGGAGCTATTCCCTTTCGCCGGCCGTCGCCAATGGAAGCGTCCTTAAGCACGACATGTGCGATTGGATCGACAATGCGTTGGTCTTCAGCCTTCGATTCCAGGAGTTTTTTTACGGCATGCTCAAACTGAACGTGGACGTCAACAGCTACATCGGAGGTTAGACCTCTCGTCGGCGCTGCCATGAGACGGGCTAGCGCAGATTTGAGAAAAACAACCACGGATTACACGGATTTGCACGGACATGCTCTGGTATTTTCGCCGCCTGATCCTGCTGGCGCTGACTCTGGCGATATTGCCGGTCCTGGCGCTGCTCGCACTTGTGCTGGGGATCGCCCTTTTCATCGATCGCGTAATCCGATTGACCCGACCGGCCGCCCCGCGCGACAGCGCTCCGCTTTCGGGTATGGCATCCATTGTCGTCCTGAACTGGAACGGGCGGGATCTTCTCGAGCAGGGAATGCCCTCGGTCATGGCCGCGGTGCGGGCAGACGGCCGCAACCATGAAATTATCGTCGTCGACAACGGCAGTACCGATGATTCGGTGGAATACCTCCGCAGAGAATTTCCCCAGGTGCGCATCATCGCCCTGGAGGAGAATCAAGGGTTTGCCCGCGGCAATAACGCCGGTGTTCGCGCCGCGCGGCACGACATCGTCATCCTGCTGAACAACGACATGGTCGTTGAGCCGGGATTCCTGAGACCTTTGATCGACGGTTTCGGGTCCGACACCTTTGCTGTCTCAAGCCAGATCTTCCTCCAGGACCCCGCGGCGCGCCGTGAGGAAACGGGGATGACAACGGCGGTTTTCCGGCGCGGAATGATCGATTTCACGCACCGTGAGGTCGAATCCGCGGCAGCGAGGCCATACTACCCCGCCTTGTGGGCGGGCGGGGGTTCATCGGCCTTCCACAGGAAGCGGTTCCTGAGCCTCGGCGGATTCTCCGAGGTCTTTTTGCCGGCCTATGTCGAGGACACCGACCTCTCCTACCAGGCTTGGAAGGCGGGTTGGGAAATCCTGTTTGCGCCCGGCTCCGTCGTCCATCACCGGCATCGCGCGTCAAGCGCGCGCCGCTTTTCACCGCTTCAGCTGCAGGCGCTGGTGCAGCGGAACCAACTCCTGTTCACGTGGAAGAACATCTCCGGCTGGAGATCCCTGTTGAGCCACGCCTTGTTTCTCCCCTGGAACTGTTATCGATTGGCACGAGACGCCGGCCTGCCCGTCAGCAAGGGTGTTCTCGCCGCCGTTGTTAAACTGCCTGCGGTGATTGCGGCAAGAATCTGCGCCCCCTATCGGCATGTTCGTTCGGACCGCGACATATTCCGGATGTTCGCCTCGCCCGGCCTCTTCTTTGCCGCGAGGGCAGCCATCGCCCGCAAGCCTCGAACGCCGGCAGCAAGCGCCGGCCTGTCGGACGGCAGGCCCCGCGTGCTCTGGCTGACCGCCTATCTGCCGCACCTGGGGCGCCACGCGGGCGCCGGACGGATGTATCACCTGCTGCAGCGGCTGGCTGCGCGCTACCGGATCACACTGCTTTCCTTTCTGGAGAGCGATGACGAGCGTGAGTTCCTTCCCGAGGTTGAGGCGCTTTGCGACGACGTGATTGCCATGCGGCGCCAGGCGCCGTTCCGCTGGAATCTGTTTCCGTACGAGCCCTTTGACGAGTTCCTCACACCGCAGATGGAGCGGGCGCTGCATGACAGACTCGAGCAGAAAGATTTTGACCTGATCCAGCTCGAGTACACGCAAATGGCCTGTTATGCGCGCCGGGAGCTCGGGATCCCCACGCTGCTGACCAAGCACGAAGTCGATTTCGCCGCCTGCGCCCGGCGCGCCCGGCTGGAGGACAGTCTCCTCGGTAAGCTGCGCTGGTTTTACAACTACCTGCAGGTACTCGACCGGGAGACAAGCCTGCTGAAGCGGGTCGATGCGGCCATTTGCATGACCGATACGGACAGGAGTGAATTGCGGAAGTTTTGCAGGTCGATTCCGGTTCATGTCATCAACACGGGGGTGGACCTGGAGTATTTCAGCCCGCCCGAGAGCCTGCCCGACAGCGACCGGCTCGTGTTCGTGGGCGCCTTTCAGCATCAGCCGAATATCGACGCCATGCTCTATTTCTGCAAGCGTATCCTGCCGCTCATTCGCTCGCAGGCGCCATCGGTCAAGCTGGGTATCGTGGGTAGCAAGCCGCCCCAAGCGATCGCGCAGCTGGCGTCCATCCCGGGCGTACAAGTAACGGGCTTCGTCCCCGACATCCGGCCCCACATGGCATCCAGCGCCGTATACGTCGTCCCGCTGCGCCTGGGTGTCGGCATCCGGGGAAAAATACTTGAAGCATGGGGCATGGCCATGCCGGTGGTTGCGACCCCGGTAGGCGCAGCCGGCCTGCGCGTGCAAGACGGCCAGAATATGCTCATTGCAGATACGCCGGAGTTATTTGCCGAGCATGTGCTGTCGTTATTGGCCAACCCCGGGTTAAGGGAACAGCTCGGCCGCAACGCCAGGACGGTTGCCGAAAAATTCTACGGCTGGGATGCGGCCGCGGCAAAGCTTGACAGGTTATACCAGTCCCTTATGCACAACGGAGAGGCCGAAAACCCGGCGAGCGTATGACGCGAATACTTATTGTTGAAACAGCGTCTCCCGGCCGGGTCCGCCGCAAGGCGGAGGAAATTCTGGCCGGCGGCGTCTATGCGGAGCCCCAGGTCACCATCCTCTGCAAGGACGACCCCGTCTCCGCCGCTTATTATGGCGCGGCGCCCGGTGTCTCGGTGGTGCGCTCGCAGCGCCCTGCCCTGAGGGATCTGAAGAATCAAGGGTTCGACGTGCTGCTCGCATTTTGGACCGGCGAACAAGAGTATTCCAGGATGAAGCGGAAAGCCCTGCGCCTGGGCGCCCGGCGCATCGACATTGACGCGGGTGACGGCAGCTTCTTCCGGCTGTCCTGGAAGGCATGGTTGCGATTTGCGCTGTTTCGCCGGAAACACCCCCTTCCCACCGACCACTGGGAGTTCCTGTCGCCGCCCGAGCAACCGGCGGCCCCGGAGCATTATCCCGGGGAAAAGATCCTCATCATCCAGTCTGCCGATCCCTCATACGTGCTGCGGGCATTGGAGAAGATGAGGGAGCGCCCGCTGTTCTCCAACCCCCGCTTTGTGCTGTTCTGCAGGAACAATCCCGAGGTCACCCGGCATTTCCAGGCGCATCCGATGATCGCCGAGGTAAGGACGCACACTGAAACCCGGGACAGCGGGTGGCATCTGCGCCGGCTGCGCCGCGAGCGCTTCGACGGAGCGGTGCTGTTTCTCACGGGAGATCCCGGCTATTGGAAGATCAAATGCTTTGCTTTCCTGCTTGGGACGCGTCATAAGGTAATATTCAACGAGAGCGGCGATTGCTTCCATTTTACCTGGCGGGCTTGGCTGTCGTTGATGGCGCACCGGCTGGGGGAGCGATCGCGTCTCGGCCTGCGGCCGCGCTGGCCGGGCCGAGTGGGGATGCTCCTGTTCCTTGCCCTCAAGGTAATGGTGCTTCCCATCCGGTTTGTCTGGCTGCTGTTGGTCTGGCTGCGGCTGCGCAGCGCGAATCTGAAGGCGGACTAGCGGAATGATCGCATACTACGACTGCCATCATTTTCTTGGGCACAAACCCTGCGCTTTCGGGCGCGAGTGTAACGGGTGTCCGCACTATGCGCCCTTCGGGGAGCGGGTCCTGATCATCAAGCTTGCCGCCACGGGCGATGTCTTGCGCACGACTCCGTTGCTGCGCGGTTTGCGCGGGCAGCACCCCGGCTGCCACATCACATGGCTGACCGAACCCAGCGTTGTGCCCATCCTTCAGGGCAGCGCCGAGATCGACCGGTTGCTGTCATACGATGGCGAGCACGCGCTCCAGCTGGAGCAGGAATCGTTCGACCAGCTCTACTGCTTCGACAAGGAACCGAAGGCAACGGCGCTCGCCTTGAAGATCCGCGCCGCCCGCAAAGGCGGCTTTGGCATGAGCCCATACGGCAGCGCCATGCCGCTGAACAAGGAGTCGGAGTACACCTTCGAGCTGGGGATTAGCGATCACCTGAAGTTTCGCGTCAACCAAAAGACATACCCCGAGCTTGTTTTCGAGTGCGCCGGCATTCCATACCCCGGGCCGCAGGAGTATATCCTGCCGGATCTTTCCCCCGAAATCGCGCAGGCCCGAGAATGGCTGGCACTGATGGGAATCGGGCCGCATGAATTGAGGGTCGGCCTGAACACCGGCGCCGGACACGTGTTCGCCACTAAGAAATGGACGGAGGAGGGTTACATCAACCTCGCCAATCGTCTGGCGGAAGAGCAGCAGGCAAGGATCCTGCTGCTCGGCGGTCCTGCGGAAGTGGAACGGAATATCCGCATCCAGGAGGCCATCCGCCAGCCGGCGATCAATACCGGCAACGGCAATCCCATCCGGGAATTTGCGGGCATCGTGGGCAACTGCGACCTGGTCGTCACCGGCGATACCCTGGCAATGCACATCGCCATCGGGCTCAAGGTGCCGCTGCTGGTGATTCTGGGTTCGACCTGTCACCAGGAGATCGAGCTGTACGGCCGGGGCGCCAAGATCGTGTCGGACTTCGACTGCAGCCCCTGCTACCTGAGCGCCTGTCCCAAGGATCCCACCTGCATGCAGGCCATCGATCCCGGCCGGGTCTTTGAAGCTGCCTCGCAGCTGCTGAAGAAAGCCAGGGATGGTGTCAACCTGTCATTATAATGACCCCAGGTTCTCACGCAGTCCGCCACTCACTTCATCACCCTGCGGCGTGTAGGATTCCCGAGACCGGTCAGACACTTCTGTGGTCGCCGAGCGCGACTACTCCCGCATGGCGCGCCGCTTTTACCGGTTTCTTCTCAGATAAAGGGATTGATTGCCAGGACCGTTCCGTAGAGCCGATCGTGCTGAAAATCTTCGGAAATCAATTCACTCAGGCCATAGTACTCCGCATATGCCCAGATGTTAGCATCGAACCACGGTAACTGGTATGCGGCGGCGCCCATCAGCGCCAAGCGGAGCAGCGCTTCGTTTGGATAGAGTATCTGGAACTGATTAATCAGATCCTCCGCCTCGTGACGCGCCTCCGCGGCTGACAGCAATGGTCCCTGCCCGGAGATGGGGCGCGCGACGGCAGCCACAAACTCGATGATTGCCTGGAGCGGAATCCGCACATTGTCTGCGGCGATTCCTTCACGGAGAAGCTCGGCGGCAATACGCTGTTTTTGCGGAAATCGTGGATCAAAACGATAGACAAGGATATTGGTGTCAATCAGCGCCGCCACGGCGGTACAGTTCCTCTCGCGTCCAACCTCGCGGGCCTCCCCTTTCAGGCGACCTTCGCTTCTTCTCACGACGGCATTGCCGCTCCGTGGCCCGATCAAACAGGCACAAACGCATTTCGGGGGAACGGATGGCAGACATCCTGTTTCGGGGAACAATCCGGATCGTATCACCGGCGTCCTGCCATTCGATATCGTCGCCCGGCCGGATGCGATGACGGTCTGCGATCGCCTTGGGGAGAGTCAGTTGCAGTTTGCTGGTCACTTTTGCCATCGTCCTTACTCTAGCAAGGATTGCTTCCTTGTCAAGCATTGTTTCCCGAGAAGATGACAGGAAGTTGCAGCACATCGCCATGCCGGGCCCGCCTCGCAACGGTCCGAGAAGCTCTCCGGGCATCAAGGGCGGGCCTGCCGACCGCCGCTCCTGAAAAAGCGTATTGTGGAAACACAATCCAGAATATTAAAATATGCAAGATCAGATTATCCGATTGTATCTGAGTTTATTACCTAGAGGGAAACATCATGAAGATATTGACGGCTACTGAAGTCAGCCGTCAGCTCAGCCGCGTATTGGATGAGCTGGAGCGGGGCGGCGAAGAGATTGTCGTCATGAGGGGGAGGCACCCGGTGGCAAAGATGGTGCCGGGCGCGCAACGGCTCACGGCGCTGGAAGCCCTGGCGGATCTGCATCGAATCCTGGATGACGAAACAGGGAAGGCGTGGCTCAAAGACATGGCGCGGGTTGAGCATCCTGCCAAGAAGGAGATGCACGATCCATGGGTGTGATTCTCGATACTTCCATCTGGGTCGAGGTCGAACGCGGGAGACTGGCGCCTGCCGATGTGGCCGCCGTAACAGGCGACCAGCCTGTTTACCTTGCCCCTCCTGTCCTGGCCGAACTCGAATACGGTGTCCACCGCGCGCAAACTTCAGGTCAACGGCTCAAGCGGGCCGCGGCAATGGCGAGGATCAGGAAAAAGCCGTGCCTGGTGATCGACGCGGAAACGGGAATGACGTTCGGCCGGCTGGCGGCTGCTCTCGACACGGCGGGGAGGCCCTCGACCCATCGCGCTCAAGATCTCTGGCTGGCGGCGGTCGCGGTGCAACACAACCTCAGGATTCTCACGCAAAATCCAAAGGATTTCCGAGGCATCCCCGGCCTTGATGTGCTGACGATTCCTGCAACGTAGCTGACTTGGGACCGGAGCCCGGCCGGGAGGGCCGGACCGTTGCAGTGTTACCCCTTGTCAGGGCGTGCCTCAGAGCTGGGATTCGCGCCAGCTATTGGTCCTGTCCCGGCGGTCTCCGGTGATAGTTCGGGTATGGCGGCCGCTGGGGCTTGCGCGCGGGATTCTTTTTCAGCTCCTCCATGACCACCTGGACGGCTCTCTCCAGCTGAGTGTCGCGCCCCTTGCGCCATTCCGCGGGATCCAGCTCGATCTCGATGTCGGGTGCCACGCCGTGATTTTCGACTTCCCACTGGGACTCGGGGCTGTAAAAGCCGAAATGCGGCGCCGTAACCGATCCGCCGTCGATCAACGGAGGATAGCCGCCGATCCCCACCAATCCGCCCCAGGTGCGCTTGCCCACCAGCGGTCCGATCTTCATGCGCCGGAACAGCCACGGCATCAGGTCGCCCCCGGACCCGGCATTTTCATTGATGATCATGACCTTCGGGCCCGGGATGACGCCGAAGGGTGTGGTCGCGTCCATCTCATCCCGGCTCGCCCAGTAGTTCATGATCGGCTTGCGCAGGAAATCCACGATGTAGTCCGCAGCCGAGCCGCCGCCGTTGAAGCGTTCGTCGACGACGGCGCCTTCCTTATCCAGCTGGGCGAAATAGTAGCGATTGAAATTAGTGAATCCGCCCATGGCCGTATCCGGCAGGTGGACGTATGCCAGTCGCCCGCCGCTCATCTGTTCCACCTTGCGGCGGTTTTCCTCGATCCATGACAGGTAGCGGAGATTCCCTTCGTTCGCGACCGGCACCACGGTAACCTCGCGCGAATTCGACCCGTCGGCGTTCGGCCCGACGCGAAGCGCCACGGACTTCCCTGATGTGTTCTCGAAGAAGCTGTATACGTTCTCGCCGGCAGTGACATTCCGTCCGTTCACGGACAGCAGGTACTCGCCGGCCTGCGCCTCGACTCCGGGTTGTGTCAGGGGAGCGCGCAGATTCGGGTTCCAGTTTTCCCCATTGAAGACCCGGGCGAAACGGTAGCGATTGTTATCGATTTCGTAATCGCAGCCCAGCAATCCCCCCGGCACGCGCTTCGGGTCAGGCACGTCGCCGCCCCGGACGTACAGGTGCCCCACCGACAACTCGCCCAGCATCTCATTGAACAGGTAGTTCAAATCGGCGCGATGGGCCACGGCGGCCAGATACGGCTCGTACTTTTTCTCAGCGGCTTTCAAGTCCAGGCCGTGGTGGTTCGGGTCGTAAAAGAAATCCCGCTCGATGCGCCACACTTCGCGGTACAGCTGTTCCCACTCGGCGCGCGGATCGATCCGCACCTGCATGTCCTCGGTCTTCAGTTTCCCCTCGCCCGGCTTGACCGGCTGTGCCGTCGAGGCGATGAACCAGTTCTGTCCCTGGCGATAGAGCATCTTTTCGCCGTTGGCGGAGATGTCCAGCGCGGCCACGCCTTCGAGAACCTTGTCGAGCTTTTGCTTTTCGACGTCGTACTTGTGAACGGTCATACCCCTCGGCCCGGAAGACGGGACGGCGCGGCTTGTCACAGGCGATTCGACGATGAACAGGATGTTGGCCTTGCCAGCCGCTAATCCGGCGATATTGCGCTCCGGCACCGGCAAACCCAGAATCCGCTGGCTGATGTTTTCGAAGTCGATCACGACCCGGGGAGGCTCCTTTTTGCCGGCGGCCTCGGCCTTCTTCTGCGCCTCCGCGGCCTTTTCTTCCGGCTTGTCCTGGGCCACTTTTTCCTCGTCGCTCTGCGGAGCGAGAGGTGACGGTTCGCCCTTCTTCAACACCGCCAGGTAGACGCTGCGCGTGGGCACGAGGGGGTAGCTCGACATGTCAAGCCCGGCATTGGTCGGCCCGACGCTGGTGCTGGCCGTGAAATAGAGGTATTTGCCGCTCCTGTCGAACGCGGAGTGGCGCGCATCGCTCATCCCGTCGGTTACCTGGCGGCTCGTTCCTTCTTCGACGGAGTAAACGAAGATGGCGCGCATCCAGGAGCGCAGCATTTTGGAATAGGAAATCCATCGGCTGTCGGGCGACCAGGCAGGCTGCAGGGTGGAGGACCCGCCGCTCGGTGAGGCATCCACTTTCACCGGCATTCCCTTGTCGATGTCCACGTACCAGAGGGTCAGGCGCTTGTCGTAAAAGGCTATCTTCCTGCTATCGGGGGACCACGTCGGCCGGTAGAAGAATGACGGCGGATTGCCGAGATCGAACTTCTTCATTTCGCCCAGCCCAGACTGGTCGCGCAGGTGCAGGGCATATTCGCCCGATTCGTCGGAAAAGTAGGCGATCCATTTGCCGTCAGGCGACCAGGCCGGGTCCCGCTCCGCCAAGCCCGCCGTGTTGGTTATATTGCGCACATCCCCTTTTTCCGCAGGAACCGTCAGGATCTCGCCCCGCCCTTCGAACGCCACACGTACGCCGCTGGGTGAAATGGAAGGGAGTGTGAGAACCGCGTTCACATTTTCATACTTGGGCCGCACCGACGCCAGGTCGCCGTGGATCGCGATGTTCACCTTGGTCGTCTGGCGGGACTTCAGGTCGTAGAGGTGCAGAGATCCGAACTGTTCGTAGACAATCGCGTCCGTTCCGGCGAAGGCCGACTTGATATCCAGTCCCCTGTTCTGGATCAACTGCTCCACCTTTCGGGTGGATGTATCGTAGGCAAAGAGCGTCACCGGGCCGTTGCGGTCCGAGAGGAAGTAGATTCGGCGGGCATCCGCTGCGGGCCACATCGGGTTGAAGTCGTTAGAATTGTCGCGCGGGAGTTTCTCAACCTTGGAATCACTCAAGTTGGCGACCCAGACCGGCGTGGTACGGCCGCCGCGGTAACGCTTCCAGGCACTGAAAGCGCGCCCGAGAGGAAGATAGGCCAGCCGGGCTCCGTCCGGCGAGAAGGCCCCCTCGTAGGCTGCCGGCAGGGGCACCTTCTCGGGAAAGAGGCCGTCGGTGGCAATCGTATACAGTTGGCTGGTCCGGGAGGAATCGCTGCACCGGCCTGAGGCGAACAGAATCCGCTTGCCGTCGGGACTCCATCCCACGGCGGTATCGGCCCCGGGATGGTACGTGAGGCGGCGCGGCACACCGCCTGATGCGGGGACGACATAGACGTCGACATTGCCGTCGTATTCGCCCGCGAACGCGATGGTCGAACCATCCGGCGAAAACAGCGGCTGCCTTTCCTGCCCGACATCCATTGTCAGACGAATTGCCTCTCCGCCGCCGCGCGGCACGATCCACAGATCGCCGGCGTATGCGAAAACAATCTGGGTTCTGCTCAGTGTCGGGTCCTGCAGAAGGGTCGGCTTCTCCTGCGAGAAGCTGCCGACGGCCGTCGCAAGGAGATAAATAATGAATGCAGCCAGGACGGATGTCTTTTTCATGGCGATACCTCGTCGGAATCCAAGGGTGTGCTTTTCCTAATACATATGCCCAATGGTATGTTGTGTCCAACCTTATATCGCGTCCTCGGCCCGGGCAAGCACAAAATCTGCCGCCGCACCTTCGGGCTGCGATCAAGGGTGGTGTCAGGCCATGAAAACCTAAATTCCTGCTGTCGAGTGGCGGGGGGTGTCCGTCAAAAATTGAATTTTCAAGGCCTGACACTATTTGCCATTTGAGCTGCTTGACACAATTTATGTGAAGCACGTAATATGTGAAGCATGCCAAGGAAAAAAACCTCACATTGGCGCTTGATGAGGAATTGATAGTCAGAGCCCGCGTGATCGCTGCCAGGCGACGTACCTCACTGACCAACCTGGTGCGAAGGAACATTGAGGAACTCGTGGCGGGTGACCA
>Ga0299915_10001759_pt1 | contig 15930 bp, 13 predicted proteins | sample RVTome_13_FD_200263 | JGI IMG/M metagenome (GOLD analysis project Ga0299915, IMG submission 200263) | Soil microbial communities from uranium-contaminated site in the Upper Colorado River Basin, Wyoming, United States - RVT92D227 (version 2) ... | reverse complement strand
GAGGGCACATCAAAAACAACGGCCAAGCTGGTTGGCAGGTGCTTCAACGTGGAATGGAGAAATTCGTGGCCTTCGCAGCGGGCTGGTGTGCTCGCGAGGAGGCAGACTTGTGATCAATCGAGAGACGTCAATGTCAACGTCAACGTTCTTATCTGACCGACATTGCCACTAGCGCCCGCTGTGTGGGCCAACGTGTGAAGTCTCGGCCACGGATCGGTCCTCGAGGAGTCGTGAATTCGCCCGGTTGGCACGTGGCACGGCGAATGCTCGCGTAGCACGCCCATGAAGCGCGCACGGCTCGCTGTGATGCTTGTCGCTGCACTCTCGAGTGTGGCATCTGCCGGCAGTTACCTGGGCCTGGGGATCGGTACCAAGCCGGCGATCAGCGATCAAAAGGACCGGCTCGAGACCGAGGGTCGCAGCGGCAAGTTCCTTCTCGGGACACGCTGGGGCAACGTCTCGGCGGAAGGCGCGATCGGCGGCTACTCGGTGCTCGTCTCGTCGAGCGATACGTTCATTCCACTCGGCGATGCGTATCAGGCGTCTGCTGCGCTGAAGATGAGCCTGCCGTTCGCCAGCGGCTTCGAAGGCTTCGGTCGAGTCGGCGTCCACCACACGTGGATCAACAGCGACAAGGACATGAACTCGGTATCCGGCAACGGCTTCCTGATCGGCGCCGGCTTCGAGTACCGGTTGAACCTGACCGTCACCCAGGCTTCCCTCTTCGTCGATTACCAGTACAGCAAGGCAAAGCTCGAGGGAGACCGGTTCAAGGACGGCATGGCGTTCGAGAGCAGCTCCCGCATGTGGACGCTCGGTTTGACCGTCGGGATCTGAGGGGGAAACGCCGAGGCAACCATTGCCGCGCTGCAATGGTCCCAAGCGTTGACACGTAGGAACCTGCTGAGTAAGTTCCTGCGCCCTTTAGAGAATTCCACGTGACCGACGAGCGCGCGTCCACCCCACCAGCCTCGGCCACTTCGGCCCAAGCCTCGATCACGCCCCTGCATCAACGCGGCGCTCGGATCGACGTGAAGAAGCTCGGCAAGGCGTACATCCACAACGGACAGGCCCTGCCGGTGTTGTGGGACGTCGACCTGTCGCTCGCACCTGGAGACATGGTCGCGGTCGTCGGCGCCTCGGGCGTCGGCAAGTCGACGTTCCTGCAGATCCTCGGCACGCTCGACCTCCCGACCTCCGGTTCGATCCGGTTCGACGGGGAGGAGCTCACCACGATGAGCGCGAGCCGGCTCTCCGAGTTTCGCAATCGGCGGATCGGCTTCGTCTTCCAGTTCCATCACCTGCTGCCGGAGTTCACGGCACTCGAGAACGTCATGATGCCGGCGCTGATCCAGCGGATGACCGTGGTGCAGGCACAGGCGAAGGCCCGCGACATCCTCGGTCGCGTCGGGCTCTCGCACCGCCTCACGCACCGGCCGAGCGAGCTCTCGGGCGGCGAGCAGCAACGCGTCGCGCTCGCTCGCGCGATGGTGCTCGAACCGTCGCTGCTGCTCGCCGACGAGCCGACCGGCAACCTCGATCGCGCGACCGGCATGGCGATCCATCAGCTGTTCCTCGACCTCAATCGCGAACGCGGCTCCACGCTGCTCGTGGTCACGCACAACCCCGATCTCGCCAGGTTGATGCCACGCAGACTTCGCATGGCCGATGGCGGCCGCCTGGTCGACGACGACCAGCCAAGACCTCCGGCGAATGACGAGACCACCACCGACGAGGTTTCCGACGCCAAGCCCGCGTCGGAGTCCCAGGCAAAAGCACCGGCAACCGCGGTCGAACCACCGGCCGACAAGGAAGCGAACCCGTGATGCGTCGCATCCTCGTCATTCTCACTCTCGTGCTGTTCGCATCCGCGAACGTCGTCGCGCAGCCCGCGCCGGCACCCGCTCCCAGCGGTGAAGAGGAAGCGCTGCGCCTGCAAGGCCGCGCGATCGAGCGCGTTCAGTTCCGCGGCAACCGCAAGGTCGAGGACGACGCGATCCGCGTCCAGCTGCTCTCGAAGCCGGGCACGCTGCTCGATGCCACGAAGCTGCGCGAGGATCTGCGCTCGATGTGGAAGATGGGCTTCTTCGCCGACATCGATGTCGAGGCGGAGATCGCACCGTCGGGCGGCGTGACCCTGACGTTCGCGGTCAAGGAGAAGCCCTCGGTCCGCAAGGTGCTGGTCGCTGGCCACAGCGAGCTCGGCCTGGACAAGATCAACGAAGTGATCGACCTCGAGCTCGACGCGATCGTCGACATCTCGAAGGTCAAGAAGAACCGCGACAAGATCGCCGACGTCTACGTCCAGAAGGGGTTCTACCTCGCCACGGTCGACTACGAGATCAAGCCGGTCAACGAGGCCGAGGTCGACGTCTACTTCAAGGTCGACGAGAAGGCCAAGGTCAAGATCCGCGACGTCCAGTTCATCGGCAACAACACGATCTCCGACGACGAGTTGCGCGGTTCGATCGCCACGCGCCGCGAGGACTCGATGGGGTTCCTGAACGACTCCGGCACGTACAGCCAGGAAGCGTTCGAGCGCGACCTCTTGCTCGTCTCCGCGCACTACTGGGATCGCGGCTACGCCAACGTCAAGGTCGGCACGCCGCAGCTCCGGCTCTCGCGCGACAAGCAGTACATGTACCTGTCGATCCCCGTCGACGAGGGGCCGGTCTTCACGATCGGCACCGTCAACTTCAAGGGCGACCTGATCGGCACCGCGCAGAAGAACCTCGAGAAGATTCGCATTCGCCCGGGCATCAAGTTCTCGCGCACGCGCATCGCCGAGGATCGCGAGAAGCTCTCGAACTTCTATCAGGACCAGGGGTACGCGTACGCGAACGTGCTGCCGCTGACCAAGGTCGATCTGCCGAACCGCAAGATCAACCTGACGTTCGAAGTCGCGCGCGGCAAGCGCGCTTACTTCGAGCGCATCAACATCCGCGGTAACTCGAAGACGCGCGACAAGGTGATCCGTCGCGAGATGAAGATCGCCGAGGGCGAGCTGTTCAACAACACGAACCTCGAGATCAGCAAGCGCCGCATCAACGCACTCGGGTTCTTCGAGAACGTCGTCGTGTCGACGAAGCGCGGTAGCTCCGACGAGTTCGTCGAGGTCAACGTCGAGGTCTCCGAGCGGCCGACCGGCACGTTCCAGATCGGCGCCGGCTTCTCGTCGGTCGAGAACTTCATCGCCCAGGCGCAGATCTCGCAGAACAACCTGTTCGGTCGTGGCCAGACGCTGGCGCTGCAGGCCCAGATCTCGAGCCTCCGGCAGCTGTTCTTGCTCCGCTTCGTCGAGCCGTACTTCCTCGACACGCAGTGGACGTTCGCGTTCGACCTCTACAACCAGAGCCGCGGCTTCGGGACGTTCTTCCGGAACGCGTCGGGCGGCACGCTGACGTGGGGCTATCCGCTCTCGTACGAAGCGCGCGCGTTCCTCACCTACAAGCTCGAGGACGTCGACATCTCGACCGGCTCGGGCGGCATCGCGAGCCTCGGTGCGAAGTCGGCGCCGATCGAATCCACCAGCGTCGCGAACCTGTTCCGCGGTGGCGTGACGAGCTCGTTGCGCGCCTCGCTGTCGTGGGACTCGCGCAACAACCGCCTGTTCCCCACTGGCGGCTGGTACCACACCGTGTTTGCCGAGTACGCGAGCCAGTACACGGGCTCGGAGAATCGTTTTGTCCGCTGGGGTGGCTTCGCCCGGCACTACCGGCCGCTCTGGGGCCCGTTCGTCTTGAAGCTCAACGCCGAGCTCGGCATCACCACCTCGACCGACCCACTCGGGGTGCCGATCAGCGAGCGCTACCTCGTCGGTGGCATCTACGACATCCGCGGCTACGCGCCACGCACGCTCGGGCCGCTGCTGCTGACCCAGAACCCCGGTGATCCTGGCCAGTCGCTCGGCAGCCTGCCGCTCGGCGGCAACATGCAGGTCATCTTCAACAGCGAGATCGAGTTCCCGTTGTTCAAGAAGGTCGGCATCTCCGGCGTCGTGTTCTTCGACATGGGGAACGCGTACAACCTCGAGGATCGGTATTGCTCGGGGCTGCAGCGCAAGAACTCGACGATCTCGATCAAGTTCGATCCGTGCTTCCGGCTCCCGGATTCGCTGACCAAAGGCCTCCGCAAGTCGGTAGGGTTTGGCTTCCGGTGGTTCTCGCCGATCGGTCCGCTGCGGTTCGAGTGGGGCATTCCGCTCGACGCGCAACCCGGTGAAGATCCGCTGGTGTTCGAGTTCACCATCGGAAACTTCTTCTGATTCCTGGTTCGGTGGCAGCTGGTCTCACGGGGGTGAAGATCGGGGCTTTGCCAGCCGTCGAACTCGTCGTATGAACCGCGAGAGGTCCTCATGAACCGTTATCTAGCTCTTGGTTGCCTTGGTCTTGGTCTGATGGTGTCGCCGCTGCTCGGCGAGCTGCGCAGCGTGCAGAGCGCCGTCCCGTCCAACCCCAAGATCGGCATCATCGACATCGAAAACACGCTCTCGACCACGCCGGCCGGCAAGCGGGCGAACGAGCAGTTCGAGAAGACGCGCAAGGCGAAGCAGTCCGAGCTCGACAAGCAGCAGACCGAGCTCAAGAAGGCCGGCGCCGACCTCGAGAAGCAGCAGGCCGTGCTCAAGCCGGAGGTCTTCAAGGCCAAGCGCGACGAGCTCGAGAAGAAGTTCGTTACGCTGCAGCAGACGTACGTCAAGCTCGAGCGCGAGCTCGCCGCGGATCGGACCAAGCTGATCCAGGACCTGCTCAAGCAGGCCGAGCCGCGGATCGAGAAGATCGCGAAGGCCGAAGGCGTGCAGCTGATCATCGATCAGAGCGCCACCGTGTGGTCCGATCCCTCCGTCGACCTGACGCAGAAGCTGAACGCCGAGATGAAGTGACCCAGGCGTGATACGAAGGCCGCATGACCGAGCGGCCTGTCGATCCTCCTTCCGGGCCCGCGATGAAAGCCGCGGAGATCCTGGGGCTGTTGCCGCACCGCTATCCGTTCCTGATGATCGATCGCGTGATCGAGGTCAGCGACGACAAGGTGATCGCGCTGAAGAATGTCTCGTTCAACGAGCCGTTCTTCCAGGGCCACTTTCCGGGGGTCCCCGTGATGCCGGGCGTCCTGCAGATCGAGGCGATGGCGCAAGCGGGCGGCATCCTGGCCTCGCGTGCGGTAGCGTTCGATCCAACGACCCACGTCATGCTCTTCATGGCGATCGATAACGTGAAGTTCCGCAAGGCGGTCACCCCGGGTGACCAGCTCATCATCGAGGTCGTGCCGCTCCGCAAGGGCAAGATCTTCAAGATGAAGGGCGAGATCCGGTGCGACGGTCAGGTCGTCTCGTCGGCCGAGTTCCTCGCAGGATTGGCCGAGAAGTCCAAGGTGAGCTGACATGCGGCGCGGGGTCGCGAGCTGCGTGATCGGTCCTGTCCTCGTCCTGGTCGTCGTCCTGGGCGCATGTGGCTCGAAGAAGCGCCAGAAGCGCACCGGTGACGCTGCGCCCGTCGAGCCCATCAGCACGCCGAACCTCCCCGATGGCGCGAGTGGCAAGGGGGTCTCGGCGGACGAGCTCGAGCCGAACGACAACGACGACGTCGCGATGCAGCTCCCGCTCGGCGGATCGATCCACGCAAAGATCGATCCGGAGACCGACGCCGACTTCTACCGGATCGACGTTGCCGCCGCCGGCGTGCTCGCGGTCGAGCTGGTCGCGGTCGAGCAGACGGACCTGACGCTCGAGCTTCACGACGCCACGGGCAACCTGCTCGTGAAGTCCGATCGCGGCGCGGCGAAGACGAAGGAGGGCATCCCCAACTTCAGCGTGACGCCGGGACGCTACACGGTGGTGGTGCGCGGCAAGAAGATCCTGATCAAGGGCAAGCCGCCGAAGAAGCCGCCGCCGGTGTTGCCCTACGACATCACGGCGCAGGTCACGGCGCAGCCGGCAAACGCCGAGCGCGAACCCGACGACGATCGCGGGACCGCCAACGATCTCATCGTCGGCGATCCGGCGAGCGGCTATGTCGGCTGGATGGGCGACACCGACGTGTGGAAGCTGTCGGTCGAGACCCTGTCGGCGAAGAACGCGATCGAGATCGAGATCGGAGCGGTCGAGAACGTCGCGTTCACGCTCGAGCTCGCCGATGGCGTCGGCCAGGTGCTGTTGACCCGCAAGGCACCACGGGGCGCAGGCCTGGTGCTGCGGCGGCTCGTCCCGAACGTGCCGGCCGGCGCGCCGCCGTTTCACTACCTGACGATCAAGGGCACACCGTCGAACCCCGAGAGCCCGTACTCGCTGCGGGTCATCGCGAAGAACCCCGAGCCCGACGACGAGATCGAGCCGAACGACGTCGCCGAGAAGGCGATGGCGATCCCCTCCGATCGTACGGTGGTGAACGGTCACTGGAGCCCGGGCGACATCGATTGCTACGCGATCGCTCCTGATCCCGCGGCACGGACGATCGAGGTCCTCGTCGAGACTCCCCAGGAGGCCGACTTTGCGGCCGAGCTCCTCGTCGACGGCAAGGTCGTCGGCAAGAGCGACGTGAAGGGCAAGGGAACGGTCGAGAAGGTCACCGGGCCGGTTCCCGCCAACGCGCGTGCGATCGTGAAGATCCGCGGCGCCGACTCCGGCAACGAGGGCACGTACGAGATCAAGGTCACCGAGGGTCCGGCCGCGGCGCCGCAATGACCGACCGCACGCCGAGGGAAGCCCGCGGATGACGGTGCCGGTTCGCAGCACGCACATCCTCGTCATCCTCGCGCTGACCAACCTCGTCTCGTACGCGGCACGCAACGCGCTGTTCGCGGTGTATCCGGATCTCATCCTCCGTTACGACATCGACGACGCGCAGATCGGCCTGCTGCAGACGGTGTTCATGATCCCCCACGCCGCGGCGACGCTCGGCTTCGGTTGGGCGGGCGATCGGTTCGATCGTCGTCGCGTGATCGCCGTCGGCATGATCCTCGCGAGCGCCGCGGGTGCGATCGGCGCGCTGGGCGAGAGCTATCTCGGGCTCGCGGTGTCGCGCGCGTTCGTCGGCTTCGGGACCGCGGCGGTCGTGCCGGTCGCGAACTCGATCCTCGGCCAGATCTTCGATGGACCGAAGAAGGCCAGCCGGATGGCGATCTTCAACCTCGGGCTGTTCGTCGGCGGCGTGGTCGGCTTCGCGGCAGGGACGGCCCTCGGGTTCCCGCTCGTCGTCGTCGCGCTCGCGATTCCCGGCGTGGTGCTCTCGGTGCTGGTCATGGCGTTGCCCGTACCGGCCCCACCCGTACCGCCACCCACGGCGATCGAGGCGCGAGGCGATCGAGGCCGCGTGGAGGTAGGTGGAGGGGAGGGTGCGGCCGAGATCGCGCGAGCGCCGAGGTCGATCGTCGCCCGGGGCGGGCGCCGCAGCGCGTGGGACGACTTCGTCGTGACGCTCGAGACGTTCATCGCCGACGCGCGCGAGCTGCTACGGATTCGCACGCTGCGCTGGCTGATCGCCTCGACCACCGTGATGGCGTTCGCCGCCGGCGGCTACAACGCGTGGCTCAAGGAGTTCCTGGTCCGCGACAAGGGCATGAGCGAAGCCGAGGCGACCTCGCTGCTCACGCTCGCACTGTGCGGCGGGCTGTCCGGAATCCTCGTCGGTGGACGAGTCTCTGATCGACTGACGAGGCGGTTCGCCGCGGGCCGGCTGTGGACGATCGTGATCGGAATGGCGCTCACGGCACCGTGTGCCACCATCGCGATCCTGCTGCCGAAGGGCATCGCGCTCGACATCACCGGCGTCGCGACGCTGTTCTGCATCTCGATGTACCACGCTCCGATGGCCGCCACCGTCGACGATCTCGCGCCGAAGCGGCTCACGGTCGCTGCGCAGGGGCTGGTGATCTTCACGATGCACATGGTCGGGACCGCGCCGTCGTCGTGGGTGATCGGCGAGATCTCCGAGCGATCGACGCTGCACACGGCGATGTGGGTCCCGACGGCGGCGCTCCTGGTCGCCGCGGCGTGCATGGTGGTCGCGACGACGAGCTTCGAGGCGGACCACAAACGGGCACGCGGCTCACCCCCCAAGGGCTCGCCTGGCGGCTCGCCGGCGTGACGGGCTCGTCCTCGTGTGGCACGCCCCGCCCAGCTTCGCTATAACCGAGCAGCACATGCGTTCGCTGATTCTCCTCCTCGCTCTCCTCGGGCTCAGTGGCGCGTGCCATCGCAGCAAGGGGCCGAGCCAGACGCTCGACCGCTATGGCCGGGCGCTCAAGAACCGCGATTTTGGCTCCGCGTACGACCTGATGTCCTCGGGGTTTCGCGGCAAGGTCTCGCGCGAGGACTACGTCCGGATGATGCGGGACAATGCGCGCGAGGTCGACGAGACCGCCGATCGTCTGCGTGGCAAGAAGGGCAGCCTCGAGGTCTCCGCGGAGTTCGAGTACGGGCTCGGCGACAAGATGCTCCTCGTGCAGGAAGCCGGGCGCTGGAAGATCTCGGCGAATCCGCTCGGCTTCTACGACCAGTCGACCCCGCGCAATGCGTTGCGCTCGTTCCTCCGCGCGTACGAGCTCGAGCGCTGGGACATGATGCTGCGATTCGTCCCGAACACGTATCGCGAGAAGATGGACGTCACGAAGATGAAGGCGCAGTTCACCGGGCCGTCGAAGGAGCAGATGCAGAACCTCGTGCAGACGCTCCAGGCGAACGTCGACGAGCCGATCGTCGAGCGTGGCAACGATGCGCGGATGAGCTACGGCGATCGATTCACCGTCCAGTTCGTGAAAGAGGACGGTGCGTGGAAGCTCAAGGACCTCGATTGAACAGCGATCCGAGAACTTCGGTGGAGCGGCCTGTCACCACCTAGGTGGGGTTTGTTGGCCAATCGAGGTGCCGATCGATGTGGAGATTTGCCCACCTGATCGGGTGGGTATCCAGCTGATCGACAATTGGGGTCACCACCGGCCGCAAAAAGGTCAAGGTCGATCAATCCGGGTCAACGTGGCGGCGGCGCTCATGAAAGCGGTACGGCGACGTGCGTTAGCGAGGACGATTGGCCCTGGTGATGGCGTGATTGGGACCGGTGTGGCCGATCTCGCAGCGTGGTGAATTCGTAATCCAGAAGTGGAGCCCCGCGAATTCCCATGCGTTAGAATAGAGAAGCGGGATGCAGTGTCCCAAGGCCCGCAGGTTGCACGTTTCGAGGATAGGAGCTACGTAGGTTTCGTTAGTTAGGCTCGCCACCTTTGTACCTCTGGCACGAAAGGCGGTCCGCATGTTGGATCCCTGGATCATCGAAGAAATCCTGAAGAAGGAAGAGGAACTGCGCCGCGAGAGCGAGCGCCGTCCGGCCGAGCTGCCGATCGAACGCCACCACGATACCGGCGACCGGCCGGTCGTAACGCCACCACGCGAAGAGAGCGAGCGCGGTGTGATGATCATCGACATCTGACTCCCGACCACAACAACTCACCGGACGGCCGTTTCCCCGCATGTGGGAGCGGCCGTTCGCGATTTTCGGGGGCAGGGTGTTTTCGGGTGCAGCGACACCTGTGGATCGACAGTCGCGAGGCGATGAGATAAGTACGCGTTGGTGTCACGCTCCGCCGACCAGGCGTTCACGATCGCCGTCGGCGTCCTCGGATGGGGGGTGGTGCTCGGGCTTCCTGCAGCGGGCGTACTCCCGGAGCCGGAGCCGACCGCCGCGTTGTGGATCGCGCTGTTCGTGCTCGTCATCCTCGCGGCACGGGCGCTCGCGTTCCGGGTCGAGGGGAGCGTGCTATCGCTCGACTCGGCCTACTACGTCGCTGCTGCGCTCTGCGTCGGCTCGGTAGGCGCGGGCCGGCTGGTCGCCGTGGTGCTCACGCTCGATGCGTCGGTGCGGCTCTACCTCGGTCGAAGACGCATCGAGCGGGGAGGCTGGGTCGCGGAGCTCGGCTACGTCCTCTACTTCGGTGGGATGAGTGGCGGGCTGCTGGTGCTGTGCGGCTGGCTGTTCGGTGCGGATCACGCGGTCGCCGGGTTGGCCCAACCATTCGACGTCGCGTTGCGCGTGGTCGCGATGGCGACGCTGTTGCTCGTCTGTCACTACACGATCCAAGGGGTGCGGCTCCGGCTTCTCGGTCGCAGCTGGCGGACGTACCTCTACGAGCTCGCGGTGCCCGGCATCGTCGCCGAGGCGTCGCTGATGCCGATCGGCGTGGTGCTCGTCCTGCTCTACGATCCCGATCAACCGCTCGGCTTCCTGTTGCTGTCGCTGACGTACTTGCTGATCAACTTCGTGTTCTCCCGGCTGTCGCGGACGCAGAAACAGCTCGAGGAACGGGTCCATGATCTCGAGATCCTGAACGCCACGGCACGCCGCCTGTCGGCGTCGTTGCAGCTCGAGGAGCTCGTGGATGCGGTCGCGCGCGAGACCTGCAGGGCCGTCCCCGAGGCCGAGGCGGTCGCGCTCGTGCACCGGCGTGCCGGTGGTGAGAGCGGCTTCGTGCTCGATGGCTACGATCGTACGAGCGATCGGTTCTTCCGCCAGACGATGGCGGAAGGCGAGGGGGCTGCGGGCTGGGTGATGTCACACGGCACGGCGAAGCAGATCGATGACGTCGCCCACTCCGATGTCGCGATCGGGGAAGGGGCGAGCGGGATTCGTTCGTGGCTCGGCGTGCCGTTGTTCATGTACGGCGGCTGCGAGGGTGTGATCGCGGTGCAGTCGTCACAAGTGGCGGCGTTTCGCGCCGATCACCAGCGGCTCCTCGAGTCGCTCGGCCTCCAGATCGCCGCGGCGCTCCAGAACGCCCACCTCTACGAGCTCGCGATGGTGGATGGCCTCACCGGGCTGTTCATGCGCCGCTACTTCGACGCACGCATCGAGGAGGAGATCGAGCGCTCCAAGCGGTATGGCACGCCGTTCTCCGTCGTGATGATGGACGTCGATGATTTCAAGAAGCTCAACGACGAGCACGGGCATCTGATCGGCGACCGTGTGCTCCGCGCGATCGCGAACGTCGTCAAGGCGCAGATGCGTGGGGTCGATACCGCTGCACGCTACGGCGGCGAGGAGATCGCGTTGATCCTGCCACGCACCGAGATGCTCTCGGCATACAACGTCGGCGAGCGCATCCGTGCGGCGATCGCCGAGCAGCGCGTCACCACGGATTCCGATCCGCCGAAGGTGCTGGGCGTGACGGCATCGTTCGGGATCGCGTCGTACCCCGAGACGCGCGCGAGCAACGGCGAGGATCTCGTGCGCCGCGCGGACCGTGCGCTGTATCGTGCGAAGAAGACCGGCAAGAACCGAGTCGAGCTGTTCTGGAGCGATGACTCGGGCCCGGCGCGCCTGCCGACGAACCCACCGGAGCACGGGGAGCAGCCCGTCGACAGGCTCGATCGCAGCAAGCCGCTCGAGAAGGCTGCGCCCGAGTGGCCGATCGAGAAGCTCGACCGGAGCAAGCCGATCGAGAAGCAAGCACCGGAGCGACAGACGGTGAAGATCGATCGCAGCCGGCCGTTCGAGAAGGTGGAGCCGGAGCCGTCTGTGCCTGCCGAGCCGCCCCAGCGGACGACCGACGAGTACGAGCTCGACCGGCTGGCGGCCTCCGCGCGGGCGACCCGGAAGTTGAAGCCGATCGAGCCGCCCTCCGAGCCGTCGATCGACACGTCGGAGAGCGAGGAGCTCTCGGTGCCCGACGAGAACCGTTCATTCGAGAAGACGAGCGATCCGTGAGCGATCGCAAGCGCGCCGAACGTGCCGTCGGATGGGCACGCGTGTGGGCACGCGCGAAGCAGATCGTGACCACCGATCCGTCGGGGTCCGACGAAGACGATCACCTCGTCGACGAGGAAGCGGCACGCGTGCTCGCCGCGAACGCCGGCCGGCTCAAAGGAGGGCTCGCGAAGGTCGCGCAGCTCGCGGCGTACGATCCGGGTGCGACGCTCGGTGGGCGCAGCGGGGCGACGGCCGCCGCACGCGCGGTCCTCGGTGACCTGTGGGATCACGCACCGGCGGTCTCGGCGGGCGCGATCGCGCGGGTGATCGAGGACGACCTCGGCAAGGCGCCGCAAGCGCTGTTCGCGCGGTGGGATCCCGCCCCGCTCGCGTCGGCCTCGCTCGGGCAGGTCCACGCCGCGATGCTCGCCGACGGCACCGAGGTCGTCGTCAAGGTCCAGTACCCCGGCGTGGCCGAGGCGCTCCGCGCCGATCTCGACGATGTCGCGTTCGTGCGCAAGCTCGCCGGATCCGAGATCGGTCGCAGTCTCGACGACGAATCGCTCCACACTCTCGGTGCTGCCGTCCGCGGCGAGCTCGACTACCGCGCAGAAGCCGCGGCGCAGGAGAAGTTCCGCGCGGCCTGGGCCGGACATCGCACACTCCGGTTTCCGCGCGTGGTCGACGAGCTGTCGTCGTCACGCGTGCTGACGATGACGCGCGCACGTGGCAAGACGATCGTCGAGACCTGTGCATCGGGATCACCCGACCTCCGTCGCCAGGCGCAGATCGCGATCTACGAGTTCGCGTGGGGCTCGCCGCTCGAGCACCGTCTGCTCAACGCCGATCCCAATCCTGGCAACTTCTTCGTCGACGAGCAGCCCGACGGTGGCGCGCACGTCTGGTGCCTCGACTTCGGCTGCGCGATCGAGCTCCCCGAAGCCGTTCGCGATGCAGATCGCGAGCTGTGGTGGGCGCTGCTCGACGACGATGCCGCGTCGGCCGCGGAACGGTTTCGCATGGGCCTCGCGAAGGCAGGCCTCCTGGCCCGCACGGACCGCATGGCCACCACCGCGCATCGCGAGTGGGAGCAGGCACTCGCGGCCCCGTTCGCGAGCCATGGCGACTTCCACTGGTCGTCCGCCTACGCGAGCGAGCTCGCCGCGACGACCGGCCGTGTCCTCGCCTCGGGCGGCATGAAGCTGCCGGCGCGGGTGCTGTTGCTGTGGCGCCAGCGGCTGGGCGTCGCTTCGGTGCTCGGGATGCTCGACGCGAAGGCACCGTTTCGGCGCGTGCTCCGCGATCTCATCGGTACCGGCAAGCGCGCGCTGCGCTGACTACGCTTCCACGAATCAGTACGTGTAACGCAGGTACAGCCGCGTATCGAGCGCGCGCATCGCGTCGAACTGTGGGAGCAAGAATGCATCGACCGCCAGCCCGAGCGCGTAGTGGCGATTCTCGAGCTGGTACTCGAAGCCGGCGCCTGCCTGGAACGTGACCGAGAAGTCCTCGCCGGCCTCGGTGACCATCACCTTGCCGAGGATGTTCGACGAGATCAGCGAGAGGCCGAGGCCACCCTCGAGGAACACCGCGATGCGATCAAACCGGCCGCCGAGCCGGATGTCACCGCCACCGCGGTACAGCTGGAACCACTCGCCTTCGGGGGGTGCCGGCACGGTGGCTTCATGGCTCGAGGCCGCGAGCGAGACCCCGATCGAGAGCCACGAGAACAGATCGCGCCCGATGCGGACGTTGAGCGATGGCCCCGGTTGCGCGTCGTCGGCGTGAGCGGGCAAGAACGCGACCGCACCCAGCCCACCCTCGGCATACCAGCCCGATGATGCCGGCCGTGCTTGCGCGACGCTGCCCAAGCCAGCGAGGACGCCAAGAACGCCAGCGAGCCGCCAGGCGAGCCAGCACCCTTGGGGTGACACAGCGAGGCGACCCATCCCTGCCGTCATCGTAGACCGACTGCGCGAAGATCTCCGCTTCCCGGTGCGAAAATCAGGGCAGGGCCATCACGGCGAACGGCTGAGGGTCGAACGGCTGCAGCTCGGTGGCGGGTGCCGAAAGCAGCAGGTCGTTCATGATGCCGCGGACGTCGCGGACGCGGACCGTGTACTCCATCACCATGTGACGATCGGGCCTGAACACGAGATCGACCCGGACGATGTTGGCGAAGGCCTCACGCGGGATCGGGTCTCCCATCGGCATCGGCGCGACATCGGGCATCGCGGGGTCGAACGGGGTCATCGGCTGGATGAACTTGGCGTTCTTGTTGATCGTGAGCGTCGCGGCGAACGGATTGACGTTTGCCCGGGTGACCTGATCGAGGTCGATCGAGGCCTCGCGGAACTGGTCCTCGCGAAAGAGGCCGGAGATCGTCGCGCCCGGGAGCATGTGGAGCGGGACGTTGCCCTCGAGCCCCGGTGTCGGCGGCGCCTCGTCATCGGTGGACAGCACGATCATCGTCGGATCGTAGACGAAGAATTCGTTCGCGCCGTTGAGCTCGATGAACGCGAGACCTTCCTCGCCGTCCCCATCCTCGTCGAGGTCGAGGTTCTTGATCGTCCACTCGACCGAGACCTCGATGTCGCCGAGCTTGACGTACGGGACCTCGACGCCGAGTGCGGTGGTTCGCGCGGCACGGACCATCGCATCGTCTGCGGTCTCGACGTTGATCGGCAGCTGCAGCTGCGACCTGGCTTCTGCCACGATCCCGCCCGCGCCGTCATCCATCCCGGCCTCGAGCGCCATGCAGGTCGCGGTGGATGGCTCGCATGGGATGTAGACCGGATCGTTCGCACAACCCGAGGCCAGCACCAGACAAGGAACGATGAGGCTACGCATGGGATCAACCTCCCGGTGAGAACAGGAATGGATAGACGACGTTCGCGATCCGACCCTTCGGCGGGAACCTGAGCCCCCCGACATTGCGGCTCACACAGGCCTGCACGGCCTCGTTGGCCAACGTCGAGCCGCCCGTCGGAGCCGAGGCCTGTACGCTTCCGTCGGCGCCGATCTTGAACTTGACGACGATCTTGCCGCCGATCCCCGGTGAGCGATTGAGCTCCTTCTGGTAGCAAGCGCGGAACATGCCTGCCCTCGACTTGACCACCCGGTTGATCTCCTCCTCGGTGTAGCCGCCGGAATCGCCGGTCATCTCACCGACGGAGACCTTCACTTCGCGGGGGCCGGCGCCCTTGCAGTTCGGACCCACGCACGACCCACCCGGGCGGTCCTTGCCCATGTCGACCTTGCCCTTGTTCGTGACGAAGTCGCCCTCGACGTTGCCGCCGCCGCCCGAACCCTTGCCCTTGCTGCCGCGCGTCGTGCCGGTGCCGGTGCCGTCGCCGACACCGGTGCCGGTACCGGGCCCGAAGCCGAGCGAGCCCGCCTTGAGCGTATCGCCCTTGATGCCGGTGAACTTGCCGAGGTTCGTCGAGAGATTTCGATCGAGGATGTTGTCGAGGACCTTGCGGTTCTTGTCCTCGAAGAACGCGATCTTCGGCGGGTCGGGCGGCACATCCTTCGCGTTCGGATCGCGTGCGCGCTCCTTCTCGCCCTTGCCACCCGAGGCGCCCTCGTCGTTCTTGGTGGCCGTCTTGATGTTCGGCTTGGTCTCCGACTTCGCCGCGGCCTCTTCCTTGTTGACCTTGCCGATCGTCGGGACCGGCTTGTCTTGCTTCACCTCGGGCTCGAGGCGAGTCACGAGGTAGTTGCCGGTCAGCGCGCGCGGGCCGGGCCACACGTTCGGATCGTCGTAGGCGTTGTAGATGACGATCGTCCCAGCCAGCAGCGCGCCGTGGAGCACCGCCGAGAAGCCCGTCGATGCTTGCTGCTCGCCATCGGAGGTCGCGAGTGACCAGCCACCGCCGAAGACGATGATGCCCACGGCGATCAGGCCGATGCCACGAAACGTCCACTCGGCCACCGCGGGGATCTCGTAATGAATCGAGAGCGCCGCCATGACGACCATCGCCATCATGCAGAGCGTCGCGGCACCGGTGGTCACCGCGAGCGTGGAGAACAGGTCGGCGTTGCTCGGGAGCGCCGCCTCGACCGGGACGAACTGGAAGAACAGCTTGTAGTCGCCCGAGTCGTCGAGGTCGATCACGCCCCAATCGCGACCGCCGATCGGAGTCGCACGGAAGCCGCCCGGACCTGCTGCTCCATCGCCACGCGCGACGAAGTCCTGGACGTCCTGCTCGCGACCATCGATGCAGATCGTGCCGCGCATCTTCTCGCCGAGGGT
>Ga0299915_10001757_pt1 | contig 15937 bp, 22 predicted proteins | sample RVTome_13_FD_200263 | JGI IMG/M metagenome (GOLD analysis project Ga0299915, IMG submission 200263) | Soil microbial communities from uranium-contaminated site in the Upper Colorado River Basin, Wyoming, United States - RVT92D227 (version 2) ... | reverse complement strand
AGATAGCTTGATGATTAACTCTCTTTCCTTAATTTTCGCTGACTTTTCTGATTTCATACATCTCATCCTAGGGATGTAATTGAATCCTAGTTTATTAATTTGTCCAAAAACTAATGGCTTTTACTAATTTATAATAAGATTTAAGTTCGATTAAGTGATATGTTTTTGCTGTGGGGGAAAAATAGTATGAGGAAAGGAATTGTAATTGTTATAATTGGTTTGTTTATTGTAGTTAATATTATTCCTGGTATGGGCGGATCAATAAAAGATGAAAATAAAAATTATGGAGAGTTTTTATCCAATACAGTTATACAATCTAATATTCTAGGCTGTTATAGGAATAATATTGTCGCTATTTCAGATGAATTTTCTTTTGATTGTATGTCTTATACAGAGCATGAACCTATATATATTGATGGGAATGAAAATTTTAATGTAGAAAATGGTGTTACTACAGGTAAAGGAACAGTAGAGTATCCTTATGTTATTGAAGGTTGGGAGATAAATTGTGATATTCAAGATGGGATTGTTATTAGAAACACAAGTGTTTATTTTATGATTAAAAATTGTTTTATTTATAATGGTGAGATGAAAAATGATGGTATAGTATTCTATAATGTAACTAATGGTACTATTGAATATAATATTATTACGAGGAATAGAAACGGTATTATGTTTCGGGCTCAATATCCTGGTAAAGAGAATAGTAACGACAATATCATTTCAAATAATTCTATTACATATAATACAGGTGATGGTATACATTTTGAACATACAGGTTGGGGTTGGCATAGTATGAATAGTATTTTTTCAAATGATATTGTTAGCAATACCCGAGGGATTTATATGGTAATGTCTGCTAAGAATCAAATATTATACAACAACATTATCTCAAATGATGGATACGGCATTCAGTTGGATATGTGTAAGGGTGGTGGTGAGCAGAATATAATTCATCATAATAATTTCTTTAACAATAAAGGAGAGGAAGGCCAGGTTTGTGAGTGGGGAAATCCTCTAAATTACTGGAATGACAGCTATCCTTCAGGGGGTAACTTTTGGAGTGATTATGATGGTAAAGATAGTTATCATGGACCTAATCAGAATATTCTAGGTAGTGATGGAATAGGAGACTTACCCTATGATATTTTTGAAGGTAAAAACCAAGATAGGTATCCATTGATGGAACCTTGGAATTTTTCAAATGATTCACCGAATAAACCCAGTAAACCAGTAGGACAAATAAACGGTAAGATAAGACAAGAATACTCTTATACAACTAATACAACTGATCCTGATGGAAACCAAGTATATTATAATTGGAGTTGGGGAGATAATACCTATAGTGGTTGGATTGGACCATATGATTCTGGTGAAAAGATAAACGAGTCTCATATTTGGACTATAAAAGATAATTACGAAATAAAGGTTAAAGCAAGAGATATTTATGGAGCTGAGAGCGACTGGTCAGAACCATTAACAATCAGAATGCCAAAGACATACACCTACAATACAAAAATGGAATTACTTTTGAAGATGTTGGAACGTTTTCCTTTCTTTGAAAAAATACTAAAACAGTACTTATAACTAAAAAACTTAGCTGGGGTGAGATAAAAAAAGTATGAAAAGGAAAATAATTCTATTTGATACTTTTTTATCAATCTTTATTCTTATTTTAGTTCCTAATATTGGATGTATTAATGCAACTATACAAAAAGATGAAATATCTAATATAAAAAATATTGAAATTAATGATATAAAAAAAAAATTGAAAGATTATTAAACACAGATTGTGACTGCCAAAAAACAGTAAATTATAACAAATCTGAATCATGGACTCCATTTTTTCTATGTAAAATATTAGGTGTTATATTCTATATTATATATGGTTTGGCTATTAAAACTTCTTATTATAGTAAAATAATTACACGAATACTTGTTAGTATATTGGAGATAATGATAGGATTAGCAATTATACTTAACTGTGACTGGGGAATGTATTCTTTTATTTATACATTTAAATAATTTTATATTTTGTGATACTATTTTTAAGATTATGACGATTTTTAAGATTCTTTTATTTTTTCTATTTAGCTAATAATTTTTCTATTTCTCTCATTGTTTTATTTTTTTCTTCTATAAATTTTACAGTGGTCATGTTGTTTCTATTTAATTGAAGGTCGTCTATTTTTTTATTTAATTTTTTTATTTCTTCTATAGTTTTTGCATCCATTTTAAACATCCCATCAACATATTTTTTTTAGGTTATATTTTTCTTTTTTTAGTATTTTTTGGTATTTTTCAGTATGTCTATCTTGAGGGGGTTCCCATGTTAATGGGTCGCCCTATGTAATGTTTTGTGGTGGATTATATTATAATCCCATAGTAAGTATTTAATATAATAATAAAATTTTTTTTAAAAAGAAAAAGGAGAAAGAAGACAAGTTTTATTCTTGGATAACTTTTACTGTTGGTTTTAACATATATTTATTATTACCAGTTTCAGTGATTGATTCGTTTACATCAAAATCTAGGATAAGTGTTGTTGTTTCGCCTTCAGTGATATTGAATGGTTTGATTAATTTGATTGTCTTTGATGGTATTGTTAGATTGTATACAACATTATCAATTGTTACGTTTGCTTTATTTATATTAAACCTTATTTGAGTATAGTTTCCTACTGTCAGATTTTCTTTACCAAGATATTCTGTGATATTTCTTAACTGGATTAAATCAAAGTCTTTTGCATCTTCTATTATTGTGGTCCATCCTGCAGTGGTGTTATTGCCTGATTTATGTACTTGTATTGTTGATATGTTTATCCATGCTTTTGTAATATTTAAGTCACCTGGTTTATCAGTGATTTTTAGTTCGAGTGTTCCTTTTGCTTGTGGTTGTTCAATACAACCACTCAATAAAGATAGGCTTATCAGTAATATTCCTACACCAATAATTTCAATTTTTTTTGTTTCCATTCTATATCCCTTTTTTTATTAACCTTTTTAGATTATTTATAATTTTTGTATTTATTTTTTTATGGTTATGGTACGTTTTGGGGTTTAATTTCTGCGATATAAAAAAAATGAAATCAGTTTAACAATTTGTTGTTTTTAACCTTTTTATTTTTAATTTTGTTGCATATATTTTCCATAAGATTTAAGTTTGGTTATTATATGTTGTTTTTATATTTTGGGAGGAAAAATTATGAGAAAAAAGATAGGTATTTTGTTAGTATGTTTGATGCTGGTGACTGTATCATATTTGGTTGTATCGGCTAAACCACCCCAACAACCTGGTAATTATCTGAAACTACCACCTATAGCACAACCTAATACACCTGGAGATGGTTTTATTATTTATTGTGACTCAGCAGATGGTAATTTAAAAGCGTTAGACAAGTATGGAGAGGCTACTATTATTGCAGTATCACAACCACCATTACCACCATATTTACCAAGTAATCCTTACCCCGCAAATGGAGCAACAAATATACCGATAAATCTAACATTGAGCTGGACTGGTGGAGACCCAAATGGTGACCTTGTAACATATGATGTCTTTTTTGGAACAACAAATCCACCATCAAAAGTGGTATCTAATCAATCAGCAACAAACTATAATCCAGGAACACTTGCACATGAAACACTGTACTTTTGGAAGATAATTGCTTGGGATGATAGTAATGCTATTTCAGAAGGTCCTGTTTGGAATTTTACAACACAATCATCTATTAATTTTAAAGCAGGTATCTATAATGTTGATTCATCAGGTAGAGCTGTTGGATTTGTTGAATTAGGAAATTATGGTTTACCTGACCACTACATATTAAAAGTAAAAGATTTAGATACAGGAGAAAATCTGAGTGAATTTTCTAAAACAGGTGCTGTTTCCAACTGGATTCAAATAACAAATATATCATCAAGTCCTATACATTATTATCCTAATTTTATGGATATGTATGCTCTTTTTGGTAATCCTAATTGGGTGGGAACTTACTTGGGTATTGGAGTAATGAATTCTCCTTGGGAAATAAAGTATATTTCTAACACTCCAATAACAAGAGATAATTTTATTGTTAATATAAAACCATGGACAGGATATAGTGCAGGAGGAAGCCAATCAAGGGGTTTGTATTTTGATTATGTTGATATGAACCATACTTATCTTGTTAGGATTAATGGCGATAGTAGTTATATTCTTGAGGATTTATCAACAAATACAGTACTTGCTTCAGGGAGTTTTAGTGGGGATAATAACAATCCGAATATGGATATCTTCTTGGAAGTAAGTGATATGACAGATACGACTATGCATGTGAAAACATATACTCAAATTTCACCAGCACCTTACGAGAGATTGTTTTTTGAAGGGAATCTACCAAGACAAGGATAGGAATCCAATTAAACAAAACCTAACTTTTTTCTTTTTTTAATGAAATTTTAAGAGTTTAACCCAAGTATGTTTTATGTTAAATAATTATTAGGAGAAAATTAATGGGATTAATTGATGAACTGAATATTGGAAATGAGATTGTAGAACTCTATAATAGTGGGAAATCTCCAAAAGATATACAAGACATTCTATTGCAGAAGTATGGTGGGGTAATTCCAAGTGTTGCTACGATCTACAATTATCTCAAGAAGTACAAGCTTGATGAAGATACTGCAGAACTTACACTTAGTGCAAAGAAAGATATACAAGTTTTAGAAGAGAAGTTGGATGAACTTTTTAATGAAATCTCAGGTTCTTTAATTCAAGGACGACAGAAGCAATTGAATACTTTAAGAAAGGATTATGAAAGGCGATTACAGATATTCTTCGATTTTTATTCCACGAAGGATGAGGAGATAGACGATTTACTAATTGGTTGGGTGAATACACTTGATGAATTAATGTGTAGTAAATGTCACGATACGGTCATTCCAAAACTGAAAGAAAGCCTGTGAAGACTTTATAGAATCTTTAAAGAAAAATAATGCTGATTTATATGACACGATAAATAGAATGAGTGGAACATAACTTTAAATGAAAATTTGAGGGAAGGAAAAATGGAAAACAAAACTATTTCAATTTTAAAATGGATTATGATTGCTATATTAATTATAATTTTTATTTTTGTAATATGGTCTACTAAGGCTACATTTATGCCTTAGTTTTATAAAGAAACAATTGTTTCAAAATTGTAGTCTGAGAGAGGAATTAGGTTATGGGTTTGATGAGTTATTTCCAAAAAGAGGAAGAAAATGAGGAACGCAGAAGAAGAAATGATATTGAAGCTAAAAAATTAGCATTAATGCAACAACAAAAAGCTACGTCAGAAAGACGTTGTCCAAATTGTGGTCGCCTTATTCCTATGGATGCTATTTTTTGTCCTTATTGTGCAAAAAGGTTTTGAGGGAGGAAAAATATGAAGAAAATAGCAATATTGTTAATTGTTTTAATGATAGTAAGTATAGGGTTTTTAAGTGGATGTAATGAACAAACAAAGGAAACATCAAATCCTATGATAATAAAAGATTTTAAGGTGTCTCCTTTTATAAAATTAGGCGAAACGGCAAATCTCACCTGGAATGTGACAGGAGCAACAACTGTAAGCATTGATAATGGTATAGGAATTGTTAGTTTAAAAGGAACTAGAATAATACAACCAATACAAAATACAACTTATACATTAACTGCTACAAATGCAACAAAAACTATAACAGCAACAACACAAATTTTGGTATTAAATGTAACAATACCAGATTTTTATTTTCCTATTTCAACTACTGATATGGCAATAATAAATACGACTATGGGTACAATAAGAGTCCTACTTTATTATGATAAAATGCCTATAACAACGGCGAATTTTATTAAACTTGCAAATGATGGTTTCTATAATGGACTTGTTTTTCATCGAGTGATTCATAATTTTATGATTCAAGGTGGTGGATTTTACCCGAATGGTACTCAAAAACAAGACCCGTATGGGCCGATTAAATTAGAAACCAGTCCAGATGTTCTTCATGATGATGGTGCGATATCTATGGCTCGTACAACTAACCCAAATAGTGCAACAAGTCAATTTTTTATATGTGACGGTGCACAGCATAGTCTCGATGGACAGTATGCTGCATTTGGGAAAGTCACCGGCGGTATGGATGTTGTACGAGCAATCGCAGCATTAGATCCTAATAATACTACAACAAAATATGGAAATTATCAAAACTGGCCAGTAGACGATGTCATCATTAATAGTATTACTATAATAGAATTACAATAGTTAGTCTATGGATATAATTTCAATATTTTAGTATTGTAGTTTTGAGGGAGAAAAAAATATGGTTGAAGACGAATATGATATAGAAATGATTTACCATGATAACTACAGGAGGTTATTCTTGCTAGGTGTAATGGATATAACATCTTCTAAGAAAATAAAATCAAAGGGGTATATGGATTTAAACATAGATGTTCTGGAAGATAACGATGAAACAAGAGTTATAGCAATGGCACATAACATCATAATGGATGGTGATCTTATTGCTGATCCTGAAATGACAATAAAGTTATTCAAAAATACAGCTGAGACGAAAGTCTTAATATATCAGGTGTATAGTCTAGGTGTTTATGAGAAAGTTTACGAATCTGAAAATGTAGTTGATTATCATAGTATGTATTATCTTAATCGTTACCTTAATAATTGGCTTATCACTCTGGAAGAACGAGGTTACTACACTACTGAGTAAACAATAAGTTTTGAGCGAGAAAAAATATGAAAAATGATAAAGAAGAAGAGAGATCTAATCTAAAATTGCAAGAGGAAATAAAACAATTAAAGAAAAGAATAAAAGATTTAGAACGAGAGAGAGATATATTATTGGCATTACATAGAAGAGATGGTTAAAAAAACATGGATAGTTTTTTCCCTTCTGTTGAATATGGAGAGATAATGGCTTAGATGGGTGTTTGTTATCTTAAATCCCCCGGTTTATATAAAGAAATAGGGTTTTAAAGTAGTAACTGTTTTAAAATAAGGATCTAAGGGAGGAAAAAATTAGGTTTTAAGAACTAAAAGAAGTTGATTTCAATGAATATACAATTACCTCAAGGCTTTATATTAGAACTATTCTGTATGTAGATGCAGCTATTTTTATTGCCATTCTTGGTGTAATTGCTTATTATCATGTGTTTATAATATTTTCAATAGGGTTTATTATTTCATCTTTATCAAGTATGATATGTTGTTTTTATGCATGGTGGAAACAAAGAGTGCTTATTGATGAATTTAATAAAAGGTTTAGCGGTTTTCTTAATAATCAATGGGAATATGACCATAGCGAATATCCAGATTTAATGAGAGATAATGAAAGATTCTGCTTGGTTGCTTTTGGCGTTTTTTATTTTTTTGGACTTTTAATTATGATAGGCATTCTAATTCGTGGAGCTTTAAGTTAAAATAAAAAATAAAGAGAATAATTGAAATTGTAGTTTGAGGGAGAAAAAATGGTAAAGTCTAAAAAATCAAAAACTGGATGTCATTTTTGTGATTATAAGCAATTTAAGAAAAGAGTAATCGATGAAGATAAAGATTGGCATGCATTTATTCCAAAAGACCCAGAGATATATGGACATTGTATTGTAACTACAAAAAAGCATTATGAAGATATTTTATCTTCAGATGGAAAAGAAGCACTTGATATTATGTCAGAAGGGTTAAAAATTGTAGCAGATAAAATAAAGAAAATTGATGAAAAGAGAATACATAAAGTATATTTTGCAATGGTTGGAGAAACTAAGAAAACACATATGCATTATCATTTATTTCCAAGATACAGATTTGAACACGATTCTGAAATATATGAATGGGCAGAAGAACACAAATTTGACAAAGGAAGTTATGGTTGGCAAAAATTTTACGAAGTACCAACTCTTGGTTTTAAATCATTTACTGGTTTTCAATATTTAGGTGAAATAGAGAAATCATATGATGAAACAAAAAGAAGAATTGGAAAAAAACCTTCAAGTGATTTAGTAAAAGTAATGGTAAAAAAAATAAGAGATTTATAGTATAATTTTATACTACTATTATTTTTTCTCTTGTTGATATTGTATTTTTTACAATAATTTTTAGTTAATATTTTTTAGAAAGTGAAGTTTTTAAACAAACAATTGTTTCGTAATAAAAATTTTGAGGAGAAAAATATGAGTATATTAGAATCAACATTTAATTGTCAAAATTGCAGTAAAAAATTATGGTTAAAATACTATAAACTTCCTGATGGAAGAACAGTTTGTCCAAAATGTTTTGATATTTATGTACAAACAAAAGAAACAGACAAACTGACGGATAGGAAAAAAGATTTATAACATATACCTAAATTTTCTTCCTTCACCTTTACAATCACCATATATTACAAAACCAGTACCATTACATCTATCGCATCTCTTAATTCTCTTCAAAAAACCGACTTTAATTTCCCCTGTCCCCTTACACTTTAGACAATCAAATTTTCCTTCACCATAGCATGCTTTACAAACTGATAAAGGCATAAATTTTATTATAAATAATTGAGTTATAAATATTTGGTATTTAGGCGATAATTAGCAAATTTTTATATTTTTCTTAGTCTTAGTTCATTTGCACCAATAGGTAATATCTCTATTATGTCACCATCTTTGAAACTATAAAGGTCGCAAACTTGTTTAGGAATTGTAACAACCAACGAACCACTAATCAATCTTAGTTTTCTTTGCATATGGTTTTCCATATGGAAAATCTATATAAAAAAGTTGTGTTTTAGTGTTTTTTCTTCTCTTTATTTGGTACTAATTCATTCCTCGGCTTAAACTTATATCCATAATAGATAGCACCTATGTCGCCATCTTGCTGGATTTTTCTAAATGTGCTTTCTACTTTCATATTAATTTTTACATCTTTGGGTTTGCAATCTACAATTTGAGCAGTAATACATGGACCTTCATCAAGTTTGATAATTGCAATGGGATAAGGTATTTGTTTCTCAAAATCTTCGGGGCCGACATGTATGATAGTATAAGTAACAATTTTTCCTTTTCCATTTAATTTATAATCCTTCATTTTACCTATACTTTTCCTACGACATTCTGGACATGTTTCGCGAGGTGGAAAAAATATTTTTTCACATGAGCCACACTGATTACCGATTAAATTATAACGCTGAGGTATCGCTCTCCAGAATCTTGCTACATCTGATTTCATACTTATGCCACCTCCAAAATATGAACAACACAGGTTGCACCTGATCCACCTACGTTATGGGTAAGCCCTATTCTTGCATCTTTAACTTGTCTTTTTCCTGCTTCTCCTCGTAATTGCTGCGTTATTTCAACAATTTGAGCAACCCCTGTAGCACCAACAGGGTGCCCCTTTGATTTTAAACCACCACTTGTATTAACAGGTAAAGAACCATCAAGTGTAGTTATTTTGTTTTCAACGGCTTTACCACCTTCACCTTTTTTTACAAAGCCAAGGTCTTCAATCGCACATATTTCTGCTATTGTAAAACAGTCATGAACCTCCGCTATATTAATCTGTTTTGGAGTAATTTTTGCTTGTTTGTATGCCATTTTTCCTGCATGAACTGTTGCATCAAGAGTGCATATATCACGTCTTGCATGAAGTGCAAGTGTATCAGAACCTTGTCCTGAACCAATTATTTTTATTGATTTTTCTGTATATTTTTTTGCGATATCTGCTGCGCATAAAACAATAGATGCTGCACCATCGGATATAGGTGAACAATCCATAAGACCAAGAGGATCTGCAACTATTGTAGCATTCATTGCATATTCTAAAGTAATCGGTTTTTTATATTGTGCATTAGGATTTAATGCTCCATTAGCATGGTTTTTTACTGCTACTTGAGCAAGTTGTTTTTTTGTTGTACCATATTCATACATATGTCTTTTTGCAATCATAGCATAAAGCCCTGGAAATGTTGCCCCAAAGAATGCTTCCCATTCTTGGTCAGATGCAGTTGCTAGTGTCTCTGTTGCAGAAACTCCCCCTACATCATTCATTTTTTCTATACCACCGACTATTACTATATCATTTATTCCTGAAGCAATAGATAGATATCCTTGTCTTACAGCAAGACCACCTGAGGCACACGCTCCTTCAACACGAGTTGAAGGTATATGCATATGTGAAAAACCAGATACATCTGCAACAAGTGCTCCTACATGTTCTTGGCCTACAAAACGACCTGAGCTCATCGATCCTACATACATTGCATCTATATCTTTACCGCTTATACCTGCATCAAGTATTGCACTGGCGCCTGCTTCCGCAATTAACTGACGAAATGATTTATCCCATAGTTCTCCAAATTGTGTTAAACCAATCCCAATAATTGTTACATCTCTCATTTTTTATCACTCCAAGACAAGTAAATCTCTATATTTTGCATATGTTGCATAATCCACATATTCTTTGTTTTTAATCATCTGTGAGATCAAAGGTGCATTTTCTCGTTTTAATTTTTTAATCTCATCTGTAACTGTTATATCAAACGCATCGCTTCCAGCACCTGATCCATAGCTTGTAAGAAATATTCTATCACCTGGTTTTGCTACATCAAGAACTGATGCAAGCCCTACCATTGTGGCACCAGAATAAGTGTTTCCAATATACGGACAAAGCAGTCCTTGTTTTCCTTGTTCTGCTGTAAAACCTAACATTTTTGCTACTGTTACAGGGAATTTTCCATTTGGTTGATGAAATATTGCATAGTCGTAATGCTCAGGTTTAGTATTCATTATTTCCATTAGGTTTTTTGCGTTACTAGTTATATGTTTAAAATAAGCAGGTGTTCCTGTAAATCTTCCACCATGCGCAGGATATTTTTTTCCTTCTCGTCTCCAGAAATCTGGTGTATCTGTGGTATATGAACATGTTTCATTGATTTTAGCAATAATTTTTTCTTTTCCTATGATAAACCCTGCTCCGCCAGCACTTGCGGCGTATTCAAGTGCGTCGCCTGGTGCTGCTTGGCTTGTATCTGCACCGATTGCTAGACCATATTCTACCATATCTGATTTTACAAGAGCCATACATGTTTGGATAGCAGCTGTTCCAGCTTTACAGGCAAACTCATAATCAGCAACCTGCAGAATTGGTGTAGCACCTATTGCTTCACCAACTATTGTTCCAGTGGGTTTTACCGCATATGGATGTGATTCACTTCCTACATATATTGCACCTATATCTTGCGGATTTATATTGCATCTTAAAATTGCAGCGCGTGCTGCCTCTACACTTATTGTTGCAACGTCTTCATCTGGAGAAGGAACTGATTTTTCAATGATGCCTAAACCATTTTTAATAGTCTCAGGATCCTTACCCCAAGTTTTTGCGATATCTTCTGTTTTTATTCTAAATCTTGGTATATAGGCACCATAGCTTATAATTCCAACATCTGTCATATTTAAGTCACTGCACGATAAAAATACAGATATCTATTTAAAATTGCCGATTTATTTTTCATATATTAACGAAAAAATAATTTAGAATACTAGGTTCCTTCTACGCTCGATTATAAACATATATCTAGGCTTCTTATACCACCTATATTAAACCGTAATAATCTACAGAACAATTCTTTATTTTGAATTGATGCATAATTCTTATACTTCTATTAAAAATACTGTTTTATTAAAATTTTAAAAATAATTATTTCCAATTAAACGTTATTATTCTAATTATCCCAAAAACCTCTTGTTTTAGCATAATTAAGCTCTGCTTTTAAAATATCTCTTAAAAACTTTATTTCAACCTCTTCAGAATTTTCAATATCCCTTTGATTATACTTCCTTAAAATTCTTGCTGCAGTATCAGGACCTATACCCCTACCAACAAGAGCAATAATAGCATATTGACCATAACTTAAAACAAGACTTGCATTCTTATGAAGACGCTTTAACTCTTTTTTTTCTTCACCTTTCAAATCTTTTTTTATAAGAATTTTTCCAATATCTCTATTATAACGTCTTAATACCGAAATTTTTCTCGCCTCGCAATTAGAGCATTTTAGTTTTCCCTTCACCCGTCCAACACTAGTATTCCAAGTATTGCCACAGTTTGTGCAAACAAGACTTATATCTGTTTCTTCAAGTCTTTTTTTTAAAGCAATGAGAATAGAACGATCTGCTCGCTGAGGAGCCATAAGACTTCTTATTGTTTCAAGACCTGCAATAGATATAGGAGAAAGTCTCTGAACAATAATTTCGATTTTACCATCTTGTATTTCTTTTAATACTTTTTTAGTGTTTTTAATATCCATGCGATCCCAGATTAATTTTTCTACGGCTTCATCAAAAATATATGTATTATCAAAAAGAGTGAAAAGTTTTTTATAACCAACATTTCTAAAATCAAAATCTTTTCTAATCGCACCAAATTTTCTTCCAACATAAACAAGTTGCCAATGGATAAAGGTAGAGTTCTTAGATATCGTCGTAAGCAAATATTCTAGACTCTCAGGTTTAGTTTTATAAAATATTTCTTTTATTTTTTCAATAGGGATACGACCAGGTAACTCAAGATTTATCCTATAAGGATCACTATTTACACCTATGCTTTCCCCAATTAATTGAATTAGCATTGCAGATATAAGTCTGCCAAGTGTTTCATTTACTTTTGTTCCAAAACAAGCATTTATTACAACTGTTTTATCTTCAACATCTATTGTTATAGTTTTATCATCTGGGACTTTAAAACCTTGTTTTACTTGATTATCAATATGTTGGACTAGTTTTTTTAAAGAGTCGCTGTCACAGGGATAATTTTTTAATTCTTGTTTTTCAAAAACCTTTCTTCTTAGTTGCCCTACTTCACTTGCTACTTCGAAAGGAACTGGTATATCTTCACCACTCCAAGAAGGAACATTTCCTATATCATCTGATTGTGAAACAAGTATTTCGTCATTTTCTTCTATTTTTATAATATTCCAGGTTCTACCACGTAGTATAAAATTTCCTCCTTCAAAAACATTATTTAAAACAAAGCTTTCATCAAGTTTACCAATGAGTTTTCTTGTGCTTATATCTACAACTTGATAGCTTTTTTCATCTGGTATCATTGAAATATTATCTAAAAAATAGTGCCTAGAGTTTGCTTTTTTTACTATAAAACCTTGCTCATCAATCCAGATATTTTTCTGGTTTTTTAGTTGTTCAACTATTTTTTTAAAAAAATCGTATTTTAGTTCATGAAATGGATAAGCTCTTGTAACAATTTCATAGATTTTTTCAGGTTTAATTTTACCATATTCTAAAGCAATTGATATAATTTGATTACATAAAACGGATAAAGGATTTTTTCTAACAAAGGTTTTTTCAATTTCACCGGTTAGTGCTTTTCTTGAAATAACAATGCTTTCTGATAAATCCTCAGGTGTTGTTGCAATTATTACACCTTTTGATGTTTTTCCTATACTATGACCTGAACGTCCTACTCTTTGAAGTATTCTTTTAACTTCACGAGGTGAACTATATTGTATTACAAAGTCTGTGTCACCTACATCAATTCCTAGTTCAAGTGAGGATGTACAAATTAGTGATTTCAGATTTCCTTTTTTAAAATCATCCTCTGCTTCTATTCTTGCAAGTTTTGAGAGAGATCCATGATGTACACCGATAGGGTAATCTTTAAGCCACATGTTAAAACGTGATGCAAGAATCTCTGCTCCATCACGGGTGTTTATAAAAAAAAGAGTTGAAACATGTTTATCAACTAGCTCTTTACATCTTCTAAGCGATGCAAAAGAAAATGGTTCTATAGAAAGGTTTTTTGCAAAAGAATAATCTGTTTTTTGTATTTTTGGTATTTCAACTTTTAGATCAATAAGTTTTGTTACATCGACTTCTACTATTCTGATATTTCTCTGATTACTTTTTTCATATCCTACTAAAAATTTTGCGACCTCATCTGGAGAACCAACTGTTGCAGAAAGACCTATTCTCTGAAAACCATGACCAATTTCATTAGTTATTTCAAATAATCGCTCAAGACCAACTGAAAGTTGTGCACCACGTTCATCATCAGCTAGTTCATGTATCTCATCGATCACAACCCATTTGACTTTTTGCAGATGTTTTCTTAATCTTTTTCCAGTGAAAAGTATCTGCAGTGTTTCAGGAGTGGTAATTAGCATATCTGGTGGATCATTTGACTGTCGAGCACGTTCACTTTGTGAGGTATCACCATGACGTACAGATATTTTTATTCCGAGAAGTTTTCCCATATCAATTGTTCTTTTTAGCATATCTCGATTTAATGCTCTAAGTGGTGTGATATATAGTATCGATATTCCTTTAATTTGTTCTTCTTGAATATTTTTTTGTATTATAAAATTATGAAAAATAGGGAGTAGTGCTGACTCTGTTTTGCCAAGACCTGTTGGTGCAATAAGTAAAACATTTTCACTGTTCATTATAAATGGTATAGATCTACTTTGTGACTCAGTAGGATTATTTATTTTTTTAGAAACTAAGTATTCTTGTATTTTTTTATCTAATTGTAAAAAAACTGATGTCATTACAATAAATATTTTTTTCTAAACAGTCTAATGCTTTTAGTATTTCTTTTACTTTTTCTCTAGTCTTCTCAAGTTGTACCTTATGTTTTTAATTTAATGCACTAAATAGTATTAATCCAACACCAAACCATGTTACTGCGCCTATGAAATAATAAGCGTTTACTATTGGGATTATTATACCTACTAGTATCAACAATAGCGGTATTATCATAAGTACAAACGCTGTTATTATTTGTTTAATGTTTTCTGATAAGTTTAGTTCCATATCTATCACATTTTAAATCTAATTGTTATTTCAACCTCCCTAAATAAGGGTTTATTATATAAGCTTAACTTGATTTTTTTTAAATTTTTCATTACTACCAATATTTGTCCCATCTAAAAGATATATTTCTGCTTTTTGTAAATCAAGTATTTTACCAAGTGGACCTATCACTTTATCTTCATTAATAGAAATACCACCACATACTTGATTAAACGCAGGTATTATTAGAACCAAAGGATTTTTTGAATTTGGATATTTTTCTTTTAACTTTTTTTGTAAAAAGTTAGTTTTTATCCAACATGCTTCATATGTTTTATGATTTAATCTATCGTTAAATAAAATACACGGATGAGTATGCGCCATAATTATTTGCTTACAACTCATAATTTTATCAGAAGGCCATCTATGTCCATGAACAAAACCTACATTTTCTATAATAAAACCCTCTGAACTATGTATTTTTATATCAGATGGTGCAAGTTTTTCTATAAAACCATCATGATTACCTGGAACTATATGAATAGAACCTATATTTTTTATTTGTTCTAAAAATTTTTTTACATCTTTTCTTTCGTGATAAGATGTATTCGGAATATTATGTTTTATATCCCCTAATAAAATTATTTCTTTTGGTTTTTGTTTTTCACATATTAATAAAAAGTGTTTTATCATTTTTTGCGTATGATCTGTTTGAGATATTCCATAATTTTTCAATTCGCTATCTATACCTATATGTAAATCTGCTACAACTAGTATTTTTTCGTTTTTTAAAAAAAGAACTGGTTCACCTATGATTGGTTGAATCTGAGAAATATCCATTTTTGTCCTCAATTTTTAAAACAAATGTTTATTTAAAAACTTCACTTTAAAATTATGGTCTTATGCCTCATTTTTTAATTTTACTGAGTAAAGGTTTGAGATTAAATACTATGTTTAAAGAGTGAGGGTTTTTGTATCAACCTTACTTAAAATGCGTCTACGTTTTTATTATCAATCGAAGCTTCATCCCGAAATGAAGCCTTGAGTGAACATCTTTGACCTCTATTTTTTAAAGATTACCGTACAAGAGGCGTCTGAAACATCGTTCAGTAAGCCTTTTTATAGTCCGATG
>Ga0299915_10001756_pt1 | contig 15938 bp, 14 predicted proteins | sample RVTome_13_FD_200263 | JGI IMG/M metagenome (GOLD analysis project Ga0299915, IMG submission 200263) | Soil microbial communities from uranium-contaminated site in the Upper Colorado River Basin, Wyoming, United States - RVT92D227 (version 2) ... | reverse complement strand
CTCACGGTTACCCAGTTTCAAAAGGAGGAGAGGGCTGCTCAAGTCGCGAAAATTGGGTGGGTGTATGTGGAATCCCAATTACCTCCGACGGAGAGCAGCCCATGTCACAGCAACACTTCTACCAGTTCGTCGCCGATTATGTGCCTTCCTGGCGAAGGAGCCAACTAAAGATTCTAGCCTTATGTGTAGGCGCAATGGTACTGCGCAGACGCTGCACCCTGTCCGCTTTGGCGCGGGGCCTGCCGGCTACCACAAGCGTACACTATCGGCTCAAGCGGCTGGCACGTTTTGTAGATAATCCTCGCTTGGATCTGCTGGCGGGCTGCAAGTATCTGGCGGGGCGAGCCGCACAATTGAAACCGGACGGTTGGCTGCCGGTTTTGCTGGATGAAACTGGCATTCGGGATCGCGCCACCCTGCTCTCCGCCGTCGTGCCTTTTCGGGGCCGGGCTTTGCCCTTGGGGGCGATAGCCTTTTCTCCCCGGCTGATTAAGCGCAGCCTGTGGGCGCTGCGCGAGGGGCTGATTGCCTGTATTCGCCAAGGCTTGGGCAAACACGCCCAACGCTTGGTCGTGGTGGCCGATAGAGGCTTTGCCGCTTCCCATTTCTTTCGTCGTTTGCACCTCGCGAAGGTGCATTTCGTCATACGTGTGTCCGCCAAGGTATATGTGCAGTGGTCAGGTCTGCGCACCCTGCTTTCCCAATTGGAACTGCGTGAAGGCTGCCATCATTGGCTGCCAAACGTATATTACGGCCCCAAACGTGCGCCTCTCAATATCTTGATCATATGGCGAAAACACTATCCGCAACCGTGGGTGCTGGCCTCTTCCTTGGAAGATCCCGCCGAGGTCGAACGGCTCTATGGCCTGCGAATGCGCATTGAAGCCTTTTTCAAAGACGGCAAGGAATACTTCGGCCTGGAAGCCTGCCAACTCCACACCGGCGCCAGAATCTGCATCCTCGCCTTCGCGCTCTCCTTGGCCTTTTGGTGGCTGGCGCTGGAAGCTCCCTTGCCCCCAGAGTGGGAATCCCAAGTCCGCCTCCGCGGCAAACTCTCCTATCTCTCCCTCGCCCTGGAATGGCTCAACAGCCTGGCCTTAGCACAATTCTTCTTATCACCCGCTTTCTCCACCCCTATCAGGAGGCGCAAAAGTGGGTAACCGTGAGTCCGAAGGCTTCAATTCTCTGTGCCGGGACCTTCAGGAAGAACTGCGGGCGATCACTCAGGATCGCCCCTACAGTCTCTTTGCGGTGAAGAATCCCCTCCCCTACCCTGTGCTCTTGCGGGTCAACTGTTTCAGTTCGGTGACATTGCCGGCGTAGGCGAGGGCGTCTTCCATGGTGATGACGCCGGCGCGCCAGTATTTCAGCAGGCCCTGGTTCATGGTCTGCATGCCCCAATAGCCGCCTTCATTGATGGCGGAATACAACTGGCCCGTGCGCCCCTCTTCAATCAATTTGGAGACGGTCGGGGTGTTGGTCATGATTTCAACCGAAGGGACACGGCCTGTGCCGTCGGCGCGGGGCACCAGTTTCTGGGAGACCACTCCCAGCAGGCTGGTGGAGAGGCGGAGGCAGATTTGGTTCTTCTCGTGGGGCGGAAAGATGCTGACAATGCGCTCTATGGTGTCTGCCGCGCTGGTGGTGTGAACTGTCGAGAAGACCAGGTGGCCGGTCTCGGAGGCAGTGAGGGCGACCCGCATGGTTTCCGCGTCCCGCATCTCTCCAATCAGGATGACATCCGGCGACTGGCGCACCACGTATTTCATGGCATCATAGAAACTCTCTGTGTCAATGCCCACTTCCCGCTGGCTGATTATGGCTTTCTTGCCGTGGTGGATAAATTCAATAGGGTCTTCGATAGTGACAATATGACAGCGGCGGCTGGTGTTGATGATGTCCAAGAGGGCGGCCAGCGTGGTGGACTTTCCGCAGCCGGTCGGGCCGGTGACGAGCACCAGGCCCTGGTTTTGGGTGATGAAATCCCCGAGGGTCTTCGGCAGATTCAGTTCCTCCAGAGAGACTATCTCCAGTGGGATGAGGCGGAGCAAGAGGGCAATGGCGCCCCTTTCCTGATAAATATTGCAGCGGAACCTGGACAATTCCTCCAGAGTGAAGGCGAGGTCGAGTTCGTGATAGTCGGTGAAGGCCTCGCGCTGGCGCTCGGACATGAGGCCAAAGGCCATGGTCTGAGTATCTTCCGGGGTCAAGGCGGGCAAATCCGTGGAAATGACCCGTCCGTGGACTCTGAGCGCGGGCGCGGCTCCGGCCTTGAGAAACAGGTCTGAGGCCTTGCTTTCTACGGCGAAACGAGAAAGGGGTTCTAACTCCATCTTGCTATCTCCTAGGGAATTCTCTTCTTTCTTCCATACCGGAGCCAGCCTATTACTACGCCCAGGGCGGCGAATAGCACAATTGCGACAAGTAACGGCGCCGGCGCTTTTGCCGATTTTGGCTTGCCGGAGTGGGAATTCACCGCCCCGCCGGGCGGCGGGGGCGGCGTCTTGGTAACGACTACGTCGTATTCATAGGCCTCTTCGCGCGGGGAGAATTTCACCTCCACACCGTCATCGGAATAGCCTGACGGGCCGCTGAAATTCCGCATCCCAGGAACCAAGAAGACTACTCGAAACCTGCCCTCAGAGCCGAATTCTTCCACCAACGGCTTCACTCCCAGGGTGCCTTTCTGCCAGTCCACTATTCCATTGCAGAGGAATGAAGCCGAGGTTTGCACTTCCTTGTCTTGGCCGGGTTCGTCTCTCAATCGCAAGGCCGAGATTTGCCAGCCCGCCTTCTTGCCCAGCCTTTCCAGGCGCGCCTTGAGCAAGTTGTGGGGCACGGTTCGAGAGAAAACAATTGCCGCCCGGGAGGGTCCCTCGCCGGTCGCGTGGACCACAATCACTGCAGCAAAGGAGCCTGCGCCTGACGGCTCGCGCTCCTTTTCCACAACAGCAGAGGAACCTGCTGCTGTCAGAATGACTGCGGCTGCGGCCAGCACTGCTCCCCAGCCCAAGAGGGACGGCGAACCCCAGCGCGCGGAGACAAGGTTAGACCGCATCCGGTTGAGACGGCTCTTTATCATCTTTATCCCGAAGAGCCGCGCTGGCTTGGAGTGCTGCCGCCATGATTGTTTCCAGACGGCTGAACCATAAAACCTGCCCGGCCCTGCCAAGATTGGCCGCTCTTGCGTTCGGCCCAGGGTATGCCTCAGGCCGATACCATGCCGGGATTATATCACAGCAGACTCGAAGTGATTACAGGCGTGCTCACGGGCAAGAGTGATTTGGCGGGAAAAAAGGTTGTGCTGATTGGCGACAAAGGGCTTTACATCCTGCCTCCGGGTGCTATAATACAGCCAGATCGCGGGGTGGAGCAGCCAGGTAGCTCGTCGGGCTCATAACCCGGAGGTCGCAGGTTCAAATCCTGCCCCCGCTACCATAAGAAAAGAGAACCGTCCTCTTCGGAGGGCGGTTCTTTTATATTGGAAGCGGGTAGCCGACGATCCGAAGTCGAAAAGAGAACATCGCTACAAAGCGGCTCGGTGACTGGGCTACTTCTGCGTTGGTGTGGTCGCAGGTTCAAAGCGGGTTCCAGCCTCGGGGGAATAGGGAACCGGACGAGACCAGGAGGGAACCAAGTGAACCGGATCGCCTCCGGCGCACTTATCGGCGTCAGCGGCGCTGCGGGCCGCCAGACGGCAGGTCAAAGGTGATGCGCCGATTCGGGGTGCGGTCATGTTCGGCGGTGCCGGCGCCCTGCAGCGGCAGATCCCTGCGCCGTCCCCGGCCGGCTGGGGCGGCTGGCCCGCCATGCTCCGTCACCATCGGCATTCCCCAGAAGGAGGCCGTGCCGCTCCGGCTCTCCGGATCGAAGTCAATGCGGGAAAGGAATGCTCGCATCAGCACCCGCTTCTCCTCCGTCGTTCCCAGCGCCACCAGCCGAGGCACCTCTCGCATCAGCGCGAAGGCCTGCTCTGCGAATTCTCCGGCCTGCGCCTCTCGGTTGTGCTGTTCGAGCAAGACGGCTTCTTTCCGCTCTAACTCCACCGTCTCGTCCCGTAGCTTCTCGATGCGCCGGTCCACATAGTCCCGGTTGGTGGGGGTGATGTTGTCGAGCAGGTTCTCGATGGTGTGTTCGATGTCGGTTTTGCGCTGGCGCAGGGCGGCCAAGCCCGTGCCGTTGCCGTTCGGGGGAACAGCCAGTTCCTGCTCTATCATCCGCCGCAGGCGCTCCTCCCCTCCCCTTTTCAGATAGCCCTGGACAATCTCCCCAATCTGGCCCAGCACCCATTCCTCAATCCATTGCTGGGGAATCACCGCCCGCCGGCAGACGGAATTGCCTTTGGAAACATAGCCGCCGCAGGCATAGTAGTAGGTGCGCACATTGCTGCCATCGGCCCGCTTGCGGCCTTTGGTAGTGTGGTAGCCTTGCCAGTTGTGCCCGCAGCGCTCACAGCGGATCAGCCCACTGAGCAGATAGGAGGAATTTGCCCCCCGGCCGCTGCGATAGAAGTGGTCAGTCAGCTTGGCCCGACGCTCTCTGCGCTTGCGCTGCGCCTCCTCAAAAAGAGTGCGGGAAATCAGCGGCGGATGGGCGTCCCGCACCACGACCCAATCCTCGGGCCGGTTCTGTTCGAAGCCACCCTGCGCCACTCCCGGCCGGGCCACCGCTTGACCCTGTCGGATGCGGTGGAACTTGGCGAAGGTGAGGCGGTTCCAGACGAAGTCGCCGGTGTAGGCGGGATTGAGCAGGAGGTCCCGGATAGTGGTCATCGCCCACTGCTGGCGATGTGTGCGCGACCAATAGCCGCCCCGCGGCGAAGGGACGCCCTGGCGGTTCAGCCGCTCCGCGATCCCCTTGAAGCCCAGGCCCTCGTGAACATAACAGGAGAAGATGTTGCGAATCACCTCTATCCGCTCAGGTGCGCTCGGCACCAAACGGCAGCGGTCGCGCTTGGTGAGGTTCAGCGCCTCCCCGCGCGGGACCTGGCGGAGGACATTGCCCTCTTCGTCCAGGATGCTCTTGCTGCAGTCCTGCTCGTAACGCACGGTCATCAGGAAACGGCCATCGGCCGCGTAGTAGGCGAGGTCGTAACCGAAGGGCGGCACTCCCCCACTCCACCAGCCCGCGCCCGCCCGGCTCAAGAGCCCGCGGATGGTAACCTTGGAAAGGTCTTTGGATTCCTGACGCGCCTGCCACTGCTTCACCGGCCGCAACAGGTCGTCGGTGTCATCGCCGTTGAATCCCTCGGAGACGTAGACCACCTCAACGCCGTTGCGGCGCAACTGATAGCGATAGTAGCCGGCCTCGTCATTGTCCAGCCGGCCGAAACGCTTGACATCATAAACCAGCACATAGCGGAAAGGGCAGTCGGCGGCCTGGCCGTCTTCAATCAACCGAAGAAAGGCCTTCCGTTCCTCCGCGGAAGTGCCGGAGATAGCATCATCCACATACTGATCCAACAGGGTGAAGCCGTGCTCCTCGGCATAGCGCTGGATGGCCTTGCGCTGATCGGCGATGGACTGCTCCTGCCGGTCGGTGCTGCGGCGCAGGTAGGCTACGGCCGGGTGATACTCGTCAAATCGCTGCACTGCTACTGCCATGACTCATCATCCCGCATCAGCTTGCTCACCTGTCCTCATTCCTCACTTCCCCGCGCCCGGAAGTCAAGGCCGAAGGTGGCGGAATACCCGCCTGATTCAACGCTTCTTCGCCCATTCGGGCCGCCCGAATCGCCCAGATGGCCAGGATGCGCATGGCGTCGTCAAGGGCGCGCTGTTGCCGGCCAGTGGGCAATCCGAACTTCACTCGCAGGCGAACGGCCTCGACGCAACCCTTGGTACCCCGCTTGGCAGCGCTCATGGCGTGTTCTCCCCGAACGTAGTGCCGGGGCCGGGGGGTTCCAGCCATTCCGCGACGATCCCTTCGCTGCCAGGTGGATGGCAAGTGCCACAGGAGACATCGCCATAGATTGAGCGCCAGAAGCGCGTGCCGCCGCAGCTGTGGCAAGGGGCACGCGGCTCCGGCCCTGACGCGGCCAGCCCGAGGTCAGGCTCCTGAGAGGCGTGACTTGTGTGCGCGTCGTCTGCACCGGGACCCTGCAACAACTCTACACACTCAACAGTCTCTACAGGTGAGGCGTCGCTCTCAGGGGTCGCGGCTGTAGAGTCTGCAGAGTCTGCTATTTCTGTCAGCCCGTAGGCCTCCATTGCGCGCAGCAACTTCTCCTCATCCCACAGAATGGTGGCGCCCGCCTCCTTACGCTGACCTTTCTGAAAGCCGAGACTTCTCAGTCTCCTGCCCACCCTTTGATCGGAGACCCGGTCTTTGTCGGGGCGACCTTCGTTCAGTGCCTGTGTGACGAGCCTGACCGGGAGGACGCCCTCCTGCACCTGCTCTCGCAAGCCATCGAGGCTGCGCAGCAGCTCACTCTCAAGGGTCTCCGCCTTCTCCTGCAGTCGCTCCCGCTGCAGGTCAGCCACGAAGGCGAGGAAGGCCTCTTCCCGATCCGGGCGCACCAGCCGCACGATCTGCCGGAGCGGCTTCAGGATGTCCCCCAGGCGCCCGGTCGTCGGCTTTCGAACCTCCGGCAGCTCCCCTCCAAGGTGGCGGGCGCGAAAGGCTACCAGCCGCTCCCGAAAGGGCCGCGCCGACTCCGGGGTCACCTCCGCCTCAAAGCGGCGCCTCGCCTCGGGCATCGCGATGGTAACGGCACGGGTGTCCAGGATATGATGGACCGCCTCATTGGTTGCGATCACGGTCGGACCAAAGATGGAGTAGTACGCTGTATCCTGATGGGGACCCCGCTCGGGAAAGAGGACCCGGGGCACCGTGAAACCCCGTTCGAAGCGGCCCAGGATGATGTCCTCGCTTCCCTCCCGCTCGGCTTTGCGCCACAGGTTCATGACGTCGAAAAAGATCGTCCCCCCGAGATTGGCGGCGAAACGCAGGATGTACGCCTCGCGCAGAGACTCCACATGGATGCCTCGGTAGGCGACATGGATGATAGCCTCGCCGGTCCTGGTCTTACCCCGCTCCGGGACGGCAAGGAAGCAGAGCTCTGGCGAGTAGTGCATACCCTCCAGGAGGTAGGTATGCAGATCCCAGATGGCGATGAACTCATAGCAGGCCTCGCTGGGCAGTTCCGAAACTGCCCGGTGGTAGGCGACCAAGTCATCGTAGAGCTGGCTATCGCTGTCCTCATTAACCCAGCGCAGGACCTCCGCGCCGCGGGGGAGCAGCCAGGGGATCTGCTCCCTGGGAGGTGGCACGAGACGGCGACCATCCTGTTCCACGGTTGTCAGAATCCGCAGTTTGCCGTCTTCGCTCACCAGGAAGGCCGGCTCTCCTTCGTGCTGAACTAGGTCGACAAGGCCGTCGAACACAGCGGTGTATGTCCTTTCGCTTGAGTCGGGCTGGTCAGCCTTGCGGTTGGAGACGGGGTGTATCTCTTTGACCATTTTCCGGTAGGCAGCCACCTCCTCCCGCTTGAGTTTGAACCGCGCTTTGAGCAGGTCGAGGTAGGCCTCCGCGCTGGCCGGGTTCCGCGCTGCCAACTCCTGCAATGCCCCCTTCAGCAAATCAGGCAGCTCTGTCTTCGCCGCGTTGGCCGGAATGCGGTTAATCTCGAATGTGAGCGCGTCTTGGGCCTGCTCCAGGCAGGTCTCGAACGCAGCCCGGCAACCTTCTTGCAGCAGGTCGTTGAGGTCCTTGCCCTCGGGCAGGCTGACAATCCGGCTGCGCCGGCCCAGCGCTCTGGCCACCACGAGGGCACCGTCTTGCCCTGCCTGATCACCATCCAGACAGACATTGATGCGATGATCGCCTGGGGTATAGGCTACCCAAGTGTCCTTGAAGTGGATTCCTAGCCCGGCCGCGGCCCGGTAGCCCCACGCCTCGGCGCTCAGCACGTCCAGGATGCCCTCCACCCACAGACAGCCCGGCTTGCGCAATGCATCGGCGTTGAAGGGATGGGTGATCTCGCCCGGCAAATGCAGCCACTTGGGCTTTTTCTCATCTAGGCGTCGGCCGGACAAATGCACCACCTGACCGCCGACCAGATTGGGGAAGATCAGCCGGTGATAGAAGAAGTCGCGAACGCGGCCGTCCGCTTCTTGCTTCAATACACCGGCTGCGAGACAAGCCTCAAGTGGGAACCGTTTTTCGTTTAGCAGGTGTTCGCGAAGGCCACCATCGGCCCACCCAATGCGAAATCGCGTGACGATCTCTGGCGGGATGCAGCGCGTCTCCGTCACGTATTGCCAGGCTTGCTCAGCCAGTGCTGTGCGCGGTTGGGCAATAAGATGCGCATGGTAGTGGCTGGCACTGGCGGCGAGGATGTCAAAGCGCAGCGCTTCTGCGGGTGAGGCCTGTTGAACCGGCTGGCCACAGAGTTCGGCAAGGCTCGTGCACAACTGACATCTGTGGCAGAAGGCTGTCCCCGTCACTGCGTTGACATAGAGGTGGCCGTTGGAGTCCGGATGCTTCGGGCAGCGGCAGCGGATTTCTTCTCCGTTGCCGACATTTTCCTTCAGGACTTCAATGCCTACAGCGTGCAACTGCCTTGCTGCCTCTCCTGGCAGCAGGATTTCCTCTCGCATGCTCCTTGCTCCAATCATTCCGAGCCGCCAGCCCTTGCGGTTGGAGCACCCGCTTCCGCCCGGGCGGTGGCCGGCGGCCCGGAACTTCTGTCTGTCGCTGTCCGGTTGCTCCCGACGAGAGCAAATTCGGATAGTCGCCAGCGAACGCACGGGCGATCATCCGAGCGGGGATACGCTGAGCCGCTGCGGTGTTTTCAAGCCCGTTGACTCCGTCGCGATCCTGAACTGGTGCTCAGTTTCCGTCCGACCTTCTGTCCACCATCCCTGCCCCAAAATGAAAAGGCGAGCCTTCCGCACTGGGATTCCCAGTGATGGAAAAGCTCGCCTCTCGTCGCTGAGCCAGCGAGTTATGATATTGTTCCGAGCACTCTATTCGGTGCTCGGTCTGCGCGCACTCCCGCGAGGGTTGGGTCTGTCGAATCGGAGATGCGGCACTATATCCTCGGCAGATACTGGAACGCCGTCGGCGATATTCAGCCGTAGACTCGCAAACGGATTCTCAGAGCAGAACTTGATGAGGTTCATCCAGTTGGGATGAAGACCGCCAGGCTGTGCGGCTCTGTCGCCGGCGTGTACGACCGACGGCACGCGGGAAGGGATTCGCCCATTCATATGATGGCCCCTTTGCACTGTCGTAGGCAGCTTGCGGCCTCGGGATCTGTCGACCTCATGCGGATGGTTCCAGTGTCCATAATGGTGCTCCCACCGTGCTGATCTCTCCCCATTTAATGCTAACACACCGCGTGGCCCCGAAATCAAGTGTTCGAGGCAGACCAGTTCACTTTTTTTTCGCCTGCCAATCATTCGTAGAAGAAGGCTCCTGCCTTAATCATAAGGCAGGAGCAACAAGGTGCAAGATGTCGGAAAAGTGAATCTTTTATTTCGATATGTCGAAAAAAAGAATCTTTTACTCGACATGTTTCCTGCGTTTTTCCCACTCGTTCAAATAACCCAAATATGTTGAGCGAGGCAATCCCAGTTTCTTCGCAGCGCCATATTTCGTCATCTTCTGCTTGTAAACTAGTGAAGCGGCTTGTTGCACCAATTGCATATTTCTGCGGCGTCTTCCTCGATTTTCCTTTCTTGGAAATTTCCCTTGTTCGCGGGCCTTGGCTATGATTTTCCAGGAGGCGAATTCTGTGTCGGTAACATCGTCAAGTGGAGTAATACAGATGTGACTACTTATTATCGTTTCAAATGCAACCTTTTGATCTTCAAGGCGGTAGAATGGCACTGCACCTAATTCAGGAAAAGGAAAGAAACCTGTTAGTTCTTCATAAGGCCCATACTGAATAGGCCGCATTATCCATTGGCGTTCCCATAGATTATGGGTTTCTTCACTCGACCTCATAATGCGGTTGCCAGAAGACAACTCTCTCTGCAACCCTTTTTGCGATAGGCGATTCAAAAATCCACTCGCACGTCTCGTATCCCAATACCACCAGCGATTAAAATCTACTTCAGCACCAACACACCATCGAAGGCCTTCTTCTTCAATGGGATGATAGTCTTCATCCTTAGTGAGCATATTCATTGGGTCATCAATGAAGAAGCGTATGGCCTGTTTTCCTTTGACATACTTAGGAGGCCGGCCTGCTGGTAGAATATCTCGCTTAACCCACAGAACAGGTGATAGCTTACCTTTGCAGTCCAGAAACTCAAGGTAATACCACCAGCGTCCGCGTCCTGCGGATTCCCGTAGATAAACACGCTTGGGAAGTGACTCATATCTTTCCTCATACCACTGAGAAAAGGTCTGAAGTGACTGGATTAGTATTTCCTGCGGCACTTCCTCATAATACTTAATAAATGTGCAATGGGGTAAGTAAATATGCTCGAAGCCAAGGTTCTTGATAGCTTCATGAATCTCATCTTCCCACGTAGCCAACTGTCGAGCCAGGGACATAGCATCTACAAGATTTTTCGCGTCTGGAATCTTCTCAGTCATTGCTCCACGCTCCTGAACTGTCTTATAACCCTATCTGCTTCTTGATCCTTAAGGTAATCGCACAAAGTCGAGCGGGCAATTCCGAGTATCTTGGCAGCGCGATATTTGGTCATCCCCTCCTGCTGAATCAGAGCTTTAATCTTGTTCAGCAATATGGGGTTTCGGCCGCTTCGCCTTCCTCTAGTTTCCGGCCTTGGGTAGCCCAAACGACGCCGAGCGCCTGCAATCGCTCCCTGCACATACAGAGACTTGTCTGTTATGTCTGCAAGCAGCGGTATGCACAAGTGACTTTGGACTATAGCCTCAAGAGCAGTCTTCACATCTTGGGCGCGATAGAACGGCACTGCAGATAATTCAGGATGAGGAAAGACTCCACGTTGACGTGACCAGTGAGAGCATATGACAGGGCGCATGAGCCATTCCCATTGCCAGAATGACCGTGTTTGGGAGCCAGACTTGACAATACCTTTCTTGCTTCCCGTATTGGAAATCAATTCCTGAGAAGAGAGTCGGGAGAGCACCCTATGTGCCCGGATGACATCCCAGCGCCACCATGGGTTAGATTCCTCAGCATTCCCCATGCTCCAGCATATGCCATCCTCTGCCTCTGTATCTGCAGACAGTGTTGGATCGACTGCGAATAGTCCAATGCAATGTTCATCTTGCAGCCATGAAGGGGGGTGCGTTTTTGGCAGTTGATCTCTCTTAACCCATAGCATCGGTGCCAATTTCCCGGTATCATCAAGAGGACTAAGGGCATAGAAAACCTCGTCGAAGATCAATGAAGCCATCATACGAATGCGCTCAGGAGGCAGCTCTCCATACCACTCCAACGGCGGCGAGAAGGTTTCCCAGGTATCGCGAACCAAATCTTGAGGTATCTCTATGAAAGCAGCGAAGGGAGAGCAGGGTAGCTCAACATTTTCAAGGCCAAGACGATTAAGAGATTCCCTTGCTTTATGCCAAAGGTCACTGATCTTGAGGACGAAGGTTAGTTTGTCAAGCAGGCCATGCACCTCAGGAAGAGGCTTCCACATCTTGAACATTGCTCCAGCTCCATTTCTAAAAGATACGAAGACGGCCCCGCCCCGATATCCGAAGCAAAACTGCCGCAGCCTTGTCTGATGTTCTACTTATCCAGCTCCGAGCCTGCATTTGCCAAGGAGGAGAATAGTCGCGCCATTTCCGCTGCGATAAACTCATTTTCGATGGGATCCGTGGGGGACGCAGGAACTGATGGCGTATCTGCATAGCTTACTTTGCCCCACCGGAGCTGACAAGCTTTTCGCCGTGAAAGATGCTGTAACGCCCACACTTAAAGCCAGGCACGCTGGAACGGACGGCGAAACAGGAAACCTTAGCAAGATCATATTACATTGAAGTTCACACCTCTCGTCTTCCATTTTGGGCAGTTCAGAGTATATCAAGATCAATGGCAGTAAGATCTCCACTAGATTGCCCACTAAGACAATATCTGGTTGAGTTTACGGCTTGCCTTAGGTTGGATTTAAGACAAAAGTTTGGTATAATACAGTTGAGCGTATAAGCAGTATGCTCATGAACAGAGCGAGGCCCCTGGACCTTTTGGGGGCAAAGCACCTGGCGGCAAGGTGAGTTCACCAGCCAGGCTTCTGAGGTAGCGATCGGAGTCGCGATCTGATCCCTACCCCAGGGGCCTGGCTTGTCTTTTTTGGCCCAAGGAGACGATGATGAATTCAACACCAGGAACACCCACACTTGAGATCGCGACCGAGGCGCGACAGATTGACGCGCTGCGGCCCCACCCGCGCAACTATCGCCGCCATCCGGAGCGGCAGCTGGCGTTGCTGCGGGAGAGCCTGCGCATTCACGGCCAGCAGAAGCCGGTGGTGATTACGCCGGAGGGGACGATTCTGGCCGGCCACGGGTTGGTGGAGGCGGCGAAGGCCGAGGGCTGGGAGCGGATTTCCTGCCATGTCTATGACGGCCCCTATCCGGAGGCCTTCCTGGCCATTGATAACCGCGCCAGCGATCTGGCGGAGGATGACGAGGCCGCGCTGGCGCAACTGCTGAAAGACCTGGAGGTGGCGGAACAGTTGCCGGCCGCCGGTTGGAGTGAGGACGAACTGCAGGAACTTCTGGCGAGGACGCAAGTAGAGTCGGAGGGGGAGATCGTAGAGGATGAAGCCCCCGAGCCGCCCAAGGTGGCGGTGACGCGACCTGGAGATGTGTGGCTGCTGGGCCGAGTGGTGCAATGCCCGCGCTGCAAGAGGCTAACCGATGTCTGAGTTGCCGGGGGCGATAACACATACCTGTCAGCACTGCGGACACAGGTTTGCGGCCGAGCCTATGGCGCAGCATCGAATCATGTGCGGCGACTCGCGCGAACCCGGCGACATGGCGGCCCTGCTCGCGGGAGAGAAAGCGCAAGGAGTTCTTACTTCGCCGCCCTATGCCGAACAGCGCCAGCAGCAATATGGCGGCGTGCCCGCCGACGCATACGTCGCTTGGTGGGAGGCGCTGCAGGCGAATGTGCGGGCGCACCTGCAAGACGACGGCTCTTTCTTTGTAAACATCAAGCCCCACTGCGAAGAGGGGGAGCGAGTGCTGTATGTGATGGATTTGGTGTTGGCCATGAAGCGACAGTGGGGATGGCGCTTCGTGGATGAGTTCTGCTGGCGGCATGCAGGCTACCCCGGGGGCTGGCCCAATCGCTTCAAGAACGGTTTTGAGCCGGTGTATCACTTCAGTCTCGCCGAACAAATCAAATTCCGGCCGGAGGCTTTGCTGATGGAGTCCCCCTATGCGGAGCAGAACGCCAAGCGGATTCGCGCGCGTCGGCCGACGGACCGGAAGTTCCACAAAGGCTGGCGCTGCCGGACGGGGAGCGGTTTCGGAGATATGCACGGCTTCACGGAGGAGCAGGCGCAGCTAGTGAGGCCCGACAATGTCGTCGAGGTCCATGTCTCGCAACTGCGTGAGGGGCATCCGGCTTCCTTCCCCGTAGGCCTGGTGGAGTTCTTCCTGAAGGCCTTCTCCGATCCTGGCGACCTGTGGCTCGATCCTTTCCTGGGCAGCGGAACCGTGACCATCGCCACCGAGCAATTAGGCCGTCGCTCTTGCGGAATGGAACTGCTGCCGGCCTATGTGGAGGTCGCCATCCTGCGCTGGATGAAACTGACGGGCCGGCCGGCTCTCCTCGCCGGGACCGGCAAGACTTACGAGGAGGTGCGCCATGAGCGAACCGATTGAATGCACCTGCGCCCACTGCGGCCACCGCTTTGAGGTGCTCCCAACGCCCAAACACCGGGTCATGTGCGGAGATGTGCTGACGGCGGCCGACCTGGCTGCGCTCCTCGCCGGCGAGAAAGCGGAACTCCTCGCGACCGATCCGCCCTATAACGTGGGCATGGATTACAGCGAGGAAACCGACGACAGCAAGAACAAGGAAGAATATCAAGCCTTCACGCAGCGCTGGTTTGCGTCCGTGCGACCTGTGACCGAGCGCCAGATCGTGACACCGGGGTGCAACAACCTCTCCCTCTGGCTTCGTCTTTTTGAACCCTACCATGTCGCCCCCTGGATCAAGACCAATGCCATGACCAACGGCAAGGTGGCGCGCTGGTGGTGCTGGGAGCCGCTGCTTTTCTTCGGCGAAAAGTGGCGACGGGAGCGGCCCAACGATGTCTTTGACTTTCCCGCGGGGACGCACAAGGACACCGGCGATCACCCCTGCCCCAAGCCAGTGCGCCTGTGGGCGGAGCTGCTGCGGCATTACAGCGGGGCCGGAGGATGGGTGCTGGATTGTTTTCTGGGTTCGGGGACCACGCTGATCGCAGCCGAACAAGTAGGCCGGCGGTGTGCCGGCCTGGACATCTCCCCGGCCTATGTAGATACCGCGCTGCTGCGCTGGATCAATCTCACCGGCGGCATGCCCCTGCTGGAATCCACCGGCCAGAGCTTTGCGGAGGTCAAACATGAGCGACTTGATTGAATGCATCTGCCAGCACTGTGATCATCGCTTCCAGGCAGAGGTAATAGCGCAGCATCGGGTGATGTGCGGCGACTCCACTGATGCGACTGCGATAGCGGCGCTGATGAACGGGGAGAAAGCCAGGCTGGTCGCTACCGATCCCCCCTATGGCGTGGCCTATGACGGCAATCGCCACCGCCGCACCACCAGCCCGACGCGGCACGGCTCCGGCGTCTTATATGACGCAATTGAGAACGACGACCTGATGGGGCCGGAACTGGAGGAGTTCCTGGAGAAGGCCTTCAGCGCCATCGCCGGGTTCGCCGCGGAAGACGCCGCCTGGTATATCTGGCACGCCTCCCGCACCCGGCCGGCGTTTCTTTCCGCCCTGGGGAAAGTCGGGGTGAGCATTCATCAAGAGATCGTCTGGGTCAAAGAAGGCTTTCAGTTCGGGCGGGCGGATTATCACTGGCAACACGAACCCTGTCTTTACGGCTGGAGAGAGAAACACGAATTCATCGGTGAACGCAACCAGTCCACGGTGTGGCAGGTCCAGCGCCAGACAGAGCACGCCCATCCTACCACCAAGCCGGTGGAACTGTGGGCGCGGCCGTTGCGAAACCACCTGCAAGCAGGCGAGATCTGCGTGGACATCTTCCTCGGTTCCGGCACCGCCGTCATGGCTGCGGAGCAACTGGGCCGGCGCGCTTTCGGGATGGAACTGGAGCCCCGCTATGTGGATGTGGCCGTGCTGCGCTGGCAGAGATTGACGGGCAAAGAGGCGGTCTTGGCGGAGACCGGACAGACCTTTTCGGAGATGGCCCAAGCGCGGGGAGTGGAGGTGAGCAGCTGAGGTTGCCGCCAGTTGTCCCGAAGCGGATGGCCACAAATGACAGCAAATGAGTAGCTCTAGCAGAAATTCGGGCGTCACGGCTCGCCAAGAGAGGGCGATAACTTGCCTGCTCTCGGAGGCGACTGTCCCCGCGGCGGCGAGCAAGGCCGGAGTGAGTCTGTCCACCTTACGGCGCTGGCTGAAGCAGGCGGAGTTCACCCACGTCTACCAACAGGCGCGCCAGGAGTCCTATCGGGAAAGCCTGCGGCTCTTGCGGCGGGTGACGAATAGCGCGATTACCACTTTGGCCCGCATCATGCAGGATGACACGGCTCCCAAATCGGTGCGTGTGCGCGCCGCGGAGGTGATCCTGGAGCATGACCGCAAGGGCATCGTGGAAGAGGATCTGCTCATCAGGATTCAAGCCCTGGAGGATAAAGTGCATGTTGCGTCGCCATCTTAGAGAGACCGCCCGGCGCCTCCAGCAGCTAGAGACGCGGCTGCGGCCCTCCGCAGACACCCTGGGCTGGAGTCTGGAAGAGCAGGCGCAGGTCTGCCGCGGGCTTCTGGCCGCCTGTGCCTGCGGGCATGTCGAACGCACCCCGG
>Ga0299915_10001755_pt1 | contig 15947 bp, 15 predicted proteins | sample RVTome_13_FD_200263 | JGI IMG/M metagenome (GOLD analysis project Ga0299915, IMG submission 200263) | Soil microbial communities from uranium-contaminated site in the Upper Colorado River Basin, Wyoming, United States - RVT92D227 (version 2) ... | reverse complement strand
TGATACCTTGAGCTTTGGCCATACTCCGTGTACTCTAATGGGTCGCGTTGGCCGGCGTTGTGTGAAGCGTTGCTTCAACGATAGCATTTACCTTTTTTTGAGGTATCCTTGGCAGACGGCCCGGACGGGGAGCGTCTTTCTCCAATCCCGCCAGCCGCAGCGACAAAAAGCGTTGCCGCCATAACTGTACAGTTGGTCGTGAGATGTGAAGCTGTTGTGCAATATCCCGGTTCAATACGCCATTAGCAGCCATTTGAATGATCTTGGATCGCTGAGTTTGCGACAATTGCCCATGCAAATCACATGGGACGTAAGTTCCAAAAGATAGTGGATCCCCAAGCATCTGCAATGGCAAGACGCCTGGCTGGCTGGTGGTCGGGCTGGTGGTCAGCACCTGATGGATTTGCCGTAAGATGTTTTGGTAATGCCTATGCGACCTATGCCAACGAATTCGGAGTGCCTATCGAAGCACTCGCGAGTAAGAACGAGCTTGAATCTGGACAATGGCGAAAAGTATTGAAAGAGTTTGCACATGAATGGCCACAGGTCGTTCGTCGTTTTCAGGTCACGGATGAAGAATGGGAGGAAATTCCGCACGAGACTAGTACTCTGTAACAATTGAATCTGTAAGTTGTCATTCCGCACTTGATGCGGAATCCACTTCTTTACAATCTGGATTCCCGCTTTCGCGGGAATGACAGGCCACAAATTCAAATGTTATGAGGTACTACGGTACTGCCATTCTGAAATACCAAACTCGCGTTGTGAAGGAAAGTCTCTGAGCTACGCGGCAGGAGCTCGGCCATTTCTGATATGTTCTTTGGCCTAAGACAACAACTTTGAGAACAATTTTGAGAACATTATCATCTGAAATAATCAGCTAAGATCTGCTAAAACCCAGGGGGCATGCGTTTGAGTGGGTTATTTGATATGTTTAAATCTTTGCGTGACAATCGCTTACAAGAGGTTCAAAACATGGGTACCTGAAGGTACTGGAACAGAAGGCATTACGACTATCGCGTGTTTCTTGCATGGCATGCAAGAGGTCGTGGGTTGAAATCCCATTGGCTCCATTCATCAGCAAATCGCGTGTGTGGGCGCCTATGACGGCACAAGGTGAGGTGATATCCGCCAGACTACTTGGGAGAGTCCCGACAAGAAGCCAGGGCCCGTTTACTGAGCGTCCGCGCGGAAACGCACGTTCTTAGTGTGTGCGCCGATGCTGACTCGCTTGGATTCTTCCGTCAGTTTCGAGCCTGCGATCGAAACACTAGCAAAGACCACATCGTTCACGTCGTGTTCTGGGTCGGCTCCTTCTATTTGCACGAGGTAATCGCCGGATTGTCCTTCCAACACCACGTTCTTGAAATGTACGTTTCGGATGAACCCGGGCACTTTCTTGTGCATATACTGGTTCACCACCGGGCGCAGGCGAATCAACTCTCTCTGGCCTTCGCCGTGAATCCGGATATCCTCGATGTTGATGTCCTCCAGCCGCATGTCCTCGCCCGGCTCCAGCAGGAATGGCGTCATTGTGAAGTGGATAATGTCGAGATTCCTGAGCGTTACGTTGCGCATGAACGCGGCACGGCTCTCGTGCCCGAGCAGGAAGATGCGGGCCCGGTCGCACCAGAGAACTGAGTTCTCCACCGTGATCCGTTCGACGTTGCTGTTCTGAGCGCTGAAATCAAGTCCCTTGAGCGCGACACAATCGTCGTCGCTTCGGATGAAGCAATCGGTGATCAGCACGTCCTGGGAGTTGCAGGGGTTGATGCCATCGTCGTTCTGGACGCGGGAGTTGCAGAGCTTCACATTCCGAACCGTTACCCGTCGGCAATTCTTAGGCACGATGGTCCAGTGGGACGAGCCGCGTAGCGTGATGCCGGTTACTTCGACGTCGGTGCTGTTGCGAATCGCAATGAGGTTGCCGACCGGGCCTTTGCGCCACTCCCAGTCGGAGCCGTCCAGAATACCGCGTCCACAGATCCGAATGTTGGTTCCTTCGGCCAGCACCTCGGCCTTCACAACGGCTCCGCCGGCAATGTAAAGGGTCTGGTTGCTCTGTAAGAGGATCTTCTCCGGCTTGTGGACTCCGGGCGCGAAGTAAACAACGTCCTTATCGTCCGGCTTTGGCGCGTCCGTCTCGAGGGGATTTGCGAACAGCAGCAGAGGGCCTTTCTTGCCGTCCGGCTCCACGCTGAGCTTTCGCGGCTGGTCCAGCGTCAGGTTCAGCGTATGGTCATCCACCAATGTTGACCGCACCCCGGACGACAGGGGTCTAATCGCCACGTTCCCAAGCGGTCGTTTGGACACAATGCGGACAGTGACAGGTCCGGACACATCGAAGTTGGCAAAAGAATACGAACCGCCGTAGTCCCATTCCTTTCCTGCGAATGGAGGGTCGAGAACGCGGGCCATGTACACGTCAACTTGCTGGCCGGCCGCCTGCACTTGATAATCGGGCGACAAGGCCTCACCGGCCGGCGCCGGATAAGTAACGATCTTCGCTGCGCCCGCCGTGGCGCCCCAGCCCTGTGTTGGGGCTATGGCGAAGGCTGCAACCGCAGCTCCAACCGCCAGCAGCCTGCAGGCGCGGCCGGTCCTTGTTTCGCGGGATTTGCATCCCGCGGCTCTAAGAGTTGTTTTCATGGCGGTTCAGCTTCTCTTTCATAATGCAGCCCATTTTGAATTTCACAGTTCGCTTCGCCGGGACTTCAACCTTCTTTAGAGTCTTGGGGTTGTGTGCTTCTCTTGGCGCCCGTTCTCTGACTTCAAACACGCCGAAGTCTCTGAATTCCAGGCGGTTATCCTTTGCAAGTTCGGCAACGACTTCGTCGAGAAAGCACTGGACTATGGTCTTCACGCTCGACTGCGTAGTCTTCGTTGTTTCGGCTATTCGATCAATAAGCTGTTTCTTCGTTGTTGCTGCCATCAGCCACCCCTAAACTTGGTTATATTAATCAGGTTCAACCCACAGGTAGAATAGCTTAACAAGTGCGGGTGCTGCAATCAAGCAGTTTGTTGTCCGGCACGGAAAATGATCTGTCCGGCGTAGCTGCCATCGCAATCCTCAGCAGGGGCTTGTATGCTGAAGGGCCGGATGGTAAAATAGGCAGCTAATGTGGCAAAGGTTACTTCGCCTGCGAGATGCTCGTACGGGTGGATGCGCCCCACGGCGTCGAGCAAGATGTGGACGAAGTGAAAAAGAGCAAGAAGTGGTCTGTAGCAGAGAGTAATGAAGGAGAAAAATCATGAACAACTTATCGCGAAGAGAGTTCCTCAGAGCCGGGCTTGCCGCAGGAGCGGTTGCGTCGCTGGGCAGCGCCCCGGCGAGGGGCCGGCAAGCCAAGGCGACCGGTCGGCCTAACATTGTCTTTGTTCTGTCGGATGATTACGGCCTGGATGGCGTGGGATGCTACGGCTCGGACCGCCACAAAGACCGGACCCCCAACATCGATGCCCTTGCCCGCGGCGGCATCCGGTTCGAGCGGTGCTATTCGACGCCGCTGTGCGGGCCGACGCGCTGCGAGATTGTGACGGGCCGCTACCCGTTCCGCACGGGCGGCCTGACTAATCAGACAGCAGGACAGCCGGTGCCGCAGGACGAGTACCCGCTTGCGCGGATACTCACGGAGGCCGGTTACGACACATGCAGTGTGGGCAAGTGGCGGCAGATGGGGGCCACGCCGGGCGACTGGGGCTTCGGTGACTACATCACCGACCCGACGGCGGGAGGCTGGTACTGGCAGAAGAGCTACACAAAGAACGGGCAGCTCGTGGAAACAGACAAGGAGATATACTACCCCGATGTCACGCACGACCACGCAGTGGATTTCCTGCGGCGGCACGCAGCAGGCGGCGCAGCGGCGGGCAAGCCGTTCTTTCTGTACTACCCATCCCATCTCGTACATGGGCCGATCCTGCGGACGCCCGACAGCAAACCCGAAGAGAAGGACGGGCAGACACTTTACAACGACAATGTCGCCTATCTGGATAAGCAGGTGGGCGCGCTGGTGGCGGAGCTGGACCGGCTGAAATTGCGGGAAAACACGCTGATAGTCTTCTCCGGCGACAACGGCACAGCGGGTCAGTCCGGCACGATTAACGGACGTCAAATCAATGGCCACAAGGGCACGATGATGGAAGGCGGCGCACGAGTGCCGCTGATTGCCAACTGGAAAGGCGTCACGCCGGCCGGACAGGTATCGAAGGACCTGGTGGACTTCAGCGATGTGTTGCCGACCTTCGCCGAAGTGGCCGGGGCAAAGACGCCCGGGAAGGTTGTGTATGACGGTCGAAGCTTCTCGCCGCAGCTTCGCGGCCAGAAAGGCAGCCCGCGCGAGTGGATTTTCGTACAGCTTGGCCGTAACTGGTACGTCCGCGAGGATGAATGGAAGCTCAACCAGGCCGGCGAGTTGTTCGATATGAAGGATTCGCCGATTGTCGAGAAGCTGGTGCCGGGCGATTCGAAGGATGAGGCGGCGGCAGCGGCACGAAAACGGCTACAGGCGGTGCTGGATAAGCTCAATCCGGCCGGCGGCAAGACGATCTCCGCCGAGGACGCAACGGCGGAAAAGGACCGGGCGAAAAAGCGGGCTGAGCGACAGAAACAAGGGCAAAAGCCAAAAAGGGCCGCTCGAAAGGCCCTATAGCGACACCGACTGCAAACGCAGTGCTGAACAAAGCGAAAAACAGGGAGACGGCGTCTCTGCTGCGCTGCCTTCGGTAAGTCCAAAAAATTGGTATCGTCCCAAGATTTGTGGGGAAAAGACTATCGGGTAAGAAAGCGTTTATCGCATTAGGGCTGACAGCAGAGCTTGTAGGTTTGCGATTCTGCTGGCAGCGGATAAAGCGATAAACGCTATTGGCTGTTCCGGAAGTGAACAACCAGATTGCCCCCCAACCTTGGGGACGTTAATAGAGTATTGTCTATTGAAAAACCTTAGGGATCGTAATATCCTATTAGCGAGATTGATTTTCCCGGAGCGAAGATCATGCAGACACGGAAGTTGGGCAATACGGAACTGGAGCTGACGACCGTCGGCCTGGGCACCTGGGCGATGGGCGGGCCCTGGCAGTTCGGCTGGGGGCCGCAGGACGACGATGAAGCAATCGCCGCGATCGTTAAGGCCCTCGATATGGGCATAAACTGGATAGACACGGCTCCGGCATACGGGCTGGGCCATTCCGAAGAGCTTATCGCCCAGGCCCTCGGGCGGACCGGCGCAAGGCCGCTCATAGCGACGAAATGCGGAATTCTTTGGAATGAAAAGAAAGAAAAAGTGACCTGCCTCAAGAAACGGAGCATCCGCAAAGAATGTCACGACAGCCTTAGAAGGCTCGGCATCGACGTAATAGACCTCTACCAGATGCACTGGCCCGACCCGGACGAGGACGTCGAGGAGGCCTGGGAAGAAATGGTCCGGCTCAAAGAACAGGGCGAGGTTCGATATTTGGGCGTCTCAAACTTTGCAGTCGAACACCTCGACCGAGTCCGCAGGATTCACGAGCCGGTCTCGCTCCAGCCGCCCTACAGCATGCTCCATCGCGAGGCCGAGGAAGAATTGTTGGGCTATTGCGCCGCCAATAATATCGGAGTTGTCGCGTACAGCCCCATGCAAAGAGGCCTTCTGACCGGCAAGTTCAGCCCCGAGCGTCTCGCGGAGCTGGCTGTGGACGACCATCGAAGGAGAAATCCTGATTTCCAGGAGCCGCAGTTCAGCGCGACGATGGAGCTTGTTGAGGAATTGAAGGTGATCGCCGGGCGGAACGGACGAACCTGCGCGCAATTGGCGATAAGCTGGGTGCTTCGCAGAAGCGAAGTCACCGCTGCAATAGTCGGCGCGCGAAGGCCGGCCCAGATTGAAGAGACGGCGCCGGCGGGAGACTGGAACCTGAGCGAAGAAGACATTAAAGAAATTGAAAAGCTCCTGGCCGAACGCCAGGCAAAAATCGAGCGCAGATAAAGCGGAAAAGGAAAGAAATGGCAGAAGACAAAGACATATACACAAGTCCGCTTGTTGAGCGGAATGCTTCACGGGAAATGGCTGAGCTTTTCGGCGCGCAGAAGAAGTTCAGCACGTGGCGAAGGCTCTGGCTGGAGCTGGCAAAGGCGCAGATGAAGCTCGGCCTGGATATAACACAGGGCCAGATAAAGCAGATGGCAAGGCATCTTGACGATATCGATTTCAAGAAGGCGGCGCGCTTTGAAAAGGAATTCCGCCACGACGTAATGGCGCATATCCACGCCTTTGCCGCCGTCGCGCCCAAGGCCGCACCGATAATCCACCTCGGCGCTACAAGCTGCTACGTCGGCGACAACGCCGACCTGATAATTATGCGCGAGTCGCTCGAGATCATTGCAGCCAAACTCGCGGCGGTGATAAACCTGCTGGCCAAATTCGCCAAGAAGCACCGCGACCTGCCGACCCTGGGCTTCACGCACTTTCAGCCTGCCCAGTTGACCACCGTCGGCAAGAGGGCGACGCTCTGGTGCTACGAATTTGCGATGGACCTTGCCGAGATCGAGCACCGCATTGAGACGCTGCCATTCAGGGGCGTCAAGGGCACGACCGGCACGCAGGCCTCGTTCCTGGCGCTCTTCGACGGCAGCCACAGCAAAGTCAAGCAATTGGACAAGGCGGTGGCTGCGGCGTTCGGCTTCAAACAGACCTGCGTAGTCACCGGCCAGACCTACCAGCGAAAGATCGACACCCTTGTAGTGAACGCCCTGGCCTCGGTCGCGCAATCCGCGCACAAGCTCTGCAACGACGTGCGCCTGTTAGCGAACCTCAAGGAGATGGAGGAGCCTTTTGAAGAATCGCAGATCGGGTCGTCGGCAATGGCGTATAAAAGAAACCCGATGCGCTGCGAAAGGACAACGGCGCTTAGCAGATTCGTGCTTAGCCTGGCGTCGAGCCCGGCTATGACGGCGTCCGAGCAGTGGTTCGAGCGGACGCTCGACGACTCGGCCAACAGGAGAATCGTGATCCCGGAGGCGTTCCTGGCGGTTGACGGCATCCTGGAGATACTCATCAACGTCACGGACGGCATAGTTGTCTATCCCAACGTGATAGCGGCCCGCGTCGCCGCCGAGCTGCCCTTTATGGCCACCGAAAATATCCTTATGGCGGCGGTAAGAGCCGGCGGCAACCGCCAGGAGCTGCACGAGAGAATACGGCTCCACTCGCAAGCCGCGGCGGGACAGGTCAAAAGGTTCGGCAGGCCCAACGACCTGATCGGTCGGCTCAATGCGGATATGGCCTTCGCCAAAGTCGATTTCGACAAGGTCCTCAACCCGAAAAGCTATATCGGCAGGGCGCCGCAGCAGGTCGATGAATTCGTAAGGGACATCGTGACGCCCATCCGCAAAAAATACCGCAAGGACCTGACAAGAAAGGTGGAACTCAACGTCTGAAAAACAGCCACCAAGGCACAAAGGCACAAAGACACTTGAAGAACTGGATTTACCCGGCAGGTGACCGGTGTACTGCTGCACACTATACGGAACAAACACCTCATAGTCTTGGCGCCTTAGTGTCTTTGTGGCGAAAAGGAAAATGAAAATGACCAGAGAAGAGCTGATAAAGCGTATAAAACAGACGGCGTATCTGGAAGGCGATTTTGTCCTTCGCAGCGGGAAGCGGAGCAAGTACTACCTCGACAAATACCTTTTCGAGACCTGCCCGGACATACTAAAGGCCCTCGGTGCCGAGTTCGCCAAGCACGTCGGCGGCGATGTCACCCTCATCGCCGGGGCTGAGCTGGGCGGGGTGGCGCTGGCGGCCGCTACGGCGATGGAGACGGGCAAGAACTGGGTAATCATTCGCAACAGTAAAAAGGGCTACGGCACGGGCAAAATGGTCGAAGGCGCGCTGAAAAAGGGCGACGTGGTGCTGTTAGTCGAGGACATCGCCACCACCGGCGGACAGGTCATCGAGGCTGCCAAAATAATTACCGAGGCCGGCGCCGCCGTGAAGAAAATCGTCTGCGTAATAGACCGCAAACAAGGCGCCGAAGAGAATATCACGCAGGCCGGCTACAAATTCCAGAGCATACTGACGAAAGACGACCTCGGCATCAAAGATACATAAATAACTCAAACTGACCGAAAGTCAATTTGAGAATGCAAAAATCAAAGTGTAAAATGCAAAATTGTGGAATCCCGACGTTGTCGGGATGACTATTTCAATTATGGTTTTGTGTTTCGTAACTATTTATCATATAATGGTTTGTGTTGATTTTTGGCAATGACTCGGTCAGTTTGAGATAAATAATTATCGGTGTCACCGGCGTGACGTTGGCCAACGTTCTTGTCCTCGGCGGCGGCGTAGTCGGCGCCAATGCAGCGCGGATGGCCGTCAGTTCAAGGTTGGTGTTAACCACCGTGCCTCGCCAGTATCAATAGAGCATCTTCCCATCCATCAGGCGTCGAAAAGGACTCCACCGCCTTATTCAAAAGACCGCCGATCGAAACCGAATCGCCGGTTCGCGGGTCAACCCAGGATGCGCTCAGCTTGTTTCCTGCGGCAATTCTATTCATATTTATGGAGAAGGAGGATTTGCCGCCTAAATAAACCATGATCCATTTGCCGTCTTCGTGGCGGGCCGCCAGGTTCAAGACATCTGCGTCGGTCTTGCCGCCGCCGGCAAAGATGGACTGGTCCGGCACAAGGCGCCACCACTCTTCCCGGCCCATAAATATCTTCTTGAGGATGCTCATTTGCACGGCGCCGGGGGCATCGAGGGCCTTCTTCCAGGTAGGCAGCACACGCCAGCTATCGTTGTGCCCGTAAGTATGATGAGCTCCGGCCAGGTATGAATAATAGGCCTGTCGGCGAATCCACAGGGGAGTGACATCGAATCCATATTCAGAGCCTGCTTCATACGCGCCTTCGGCCATCAGAACGGGCTTGACGGGCTTGAGATTGTAATCCTTTGTCACCATAGGATAAATCAGCTTAACGCCGTTCCACGTTTGCATCGAGTTGAAGTCCAGCCAGTTTTCTTCGTGGATGAAGCTGGATGAGTATGGCGCCGGGTCCGGCTTGAAGGTGATAAGATGGCAGCCTCCGTCTCCTTCCCGCAGCCCCGCCGCCAGCTCCCGAAGAATTGGAACAAACTCCTCTCTGGCCTCGGGTGTCATGGACCAGACAATATTCGGTGCGTTCTTGTACCGCCCCGCCAGCCACTTCGCCCATGCCCGCGCATTTTCCATTGTTATACACTTGCGGTAGCGTTGATGATAAAGCGTTACCGAAAAGACCACGCCATTCTCTCGGGCTATCCCGATGACGGAATCCACGTTCTTGAAATACGCCTCGTTTGGCGTGAGAGGATTGTTATCAATCCAGGGCTTCTGGCCGTACACATTGGACTGGGTCCCGTCGCCGACACCCATAAGCATTGCCTGAACAAAGGCGAACCCTTTGCTCCCGGCATTTTCAAGGATTATCCGAGCCTCTTCAAGTGTGTATTCGCGGAAGATTTGCCACTGGGTAATGCCCAGCCAGAAGACCGCATCGCCGTTCTGATCGACAAAGTACCTCTTGTTCTCGCTTACTTTGACAGGGTAAACCGGCTGGCCGGCTGTTGCGCTCGCCGCAAATATCGAGAATAGCGACGCCAATAAGATAACTCCCTGAATCGTTGTCTTCATTTTCCTATCTCCTTATCCAATTGGCCTTGATGATTTCTGCAAAATTGCAGGTTAGGCCTATATTGTTGAAGAAAATCTCTTTTATGATTTTCTTCAATAATTACCCACAGCGAGGGCCGGTTTTTCAGACGGAGACTCTTTCAGTCAGGGCAACAACCCTTTTTGCTATGTCAGATTTGGTTGAGTTTTTAACTGGAAGCCAGGCTAAACAGTTTGTTTTAATGTAAACGGTTGACTTTTCGGCGGCAATCGCGGCAGTAGTGTTAGCGATTATCATATCGAGATTCTTGTCCCGCATCTTCCTTTCAGCGCGGGGGCGCGGGGCCTTGTCCTCTAAGGCAAAGCCGACGACGATTTGGCCTTTCTTTTTGTGCCTTCCCGCCCATCTTAGGATGTCAACCGTCGGTTTGAGTCTGAGCATAAGGGCCTTGCCGGTCTTTTTGATTTTCGTTTTGGCGGGCCGTGCCGGGGTGTAGTCGGCGACGGCGGCGGCCATAATCAGGCAATCGCACCGGGCAAAATACTTCTTGACCGCCTCGAACATCTCGCGGGCGGTTTCGACTTTGACCACTTGCACGCCACTCGGCTCACGCAGGGCCGTCGGCGCCGTCGCCAATGTCACTTTGTGGCCCGCCTTCAGCGCAGCACGGGCGAGCGCGTAACCCATCTTGCCGCTGCTCGCATTCGAGATAAAACGCACAGGGTCGATGTATTCCCGCGTCCCGCCTGCTGTGATAAGGAAGTGCATTTTCTTGCCGGAGTCTTATTCTTTGTCGCGTTACTTCTGCAACAACATCTTTTCAATCACCGCGATGATTTCCTGCGGCTCGGCCATCCTGCCGACGCCCACCGTGCCGTCCGCCAGCCTGCCCTCAACCGGACCTATCAGCTCAAAGCCCGTCTCTTTCAGAAACTGGATGTTCCTCTGCACGGCAGGGTTGTTCCACATATTGAGGTTCATCGCCGGGGCCAGCAGTACGGGCCTTGCCGAGGATGCACAAAGGATCGTGCTGAGCAAGTCGTCGCAGATGCCGTTTGCCGCCTTGCCGATGATGTCGGCCGTCGCAGGCGCCACGACAATTACCTCCGCCCAATCGACAATGGCAATGTGTGTGCTCCTGTGGTCTTCGGGCGCGCTCCACAAGCTCGTAAAGACCGCCGAGCACGTTACCGCCTCAAAGCTTTTGGGTCCCACGAACCGGCAGGCATTCTGTGTCATTACCGTCTGGACAGCCGCTCCAAGCGCGGTCAGCTTACTGGCAAGATCGACCGCCTTATACGCGGCCACGCCTCCGCTGACGCCCAACAGAATATTGGGCTTAGCCTCTCGAATCGTGAGCCGGCTGCCGGCTTTCGCGCCATCGGGATTTATCTTTCTTTTGGGCATTGCCGATTCAAACAAATCAGAAAAACGCAAACCAGACAGCTCAAACACAGCCGAGGGCTCAGGGCCAACTAAGCCTGCACGTCAGGCTCTCGGCGCTACCTGCTTTGGCTTTTCCTGTTCCTTTCAGTCCTTGCCGCCTGGTTCCACATAGCCGCTTCGCGGCTTATCGTCGAGCGGGGACCCCTCGGCCGTGATTTTATCCTGCAGTATCTCCTGGACAACGATTTCAAGCATCGTTTTGTTCTGGACATCGTCGATCAGAGGCCGAGCACCCTGCAGCAGCTCACCGAGGCGCTTTTGGACCAGAGCCGTCAACCTGAACCTGCCGCCAATCTTCTTGACTAATCGCTCGCTCTTGAGTTCGTCTATCATCTTTCGTATCTCGTCTTTCTATCTTCCTTTTTCTATGATTCGCTCTTGGCGTTTTCGATAATTTGCACGCACTCATCCACCGCCTGGTGCAAATCATCGTTTATGACCATGTGTTTGTACTGCTGCCAGGCCGCGGCTATCTCGCCGCTTGCCCCGTCGAGTCTGAGTTCGGCGACTTCCCCGGCGTCCCTGCCCCTGTCGTTGAGCCGCTCGGCCAGAACCTTCGCGCTGGGCGGCAGAATAAAGATCATCACCACATCGCGGAAGCGAGCCTTTACCTGCTTGCCGCCCTGCACGTCGATTTCGAGAATTACCGTCTTGCCCGCCTCCAGCGCCTCTTCGACCTTGTCTCGCGGAGTGCCGTACAGATTCCCGAACACCTCGGCATGTTCGAGAAACAGCCCCTTGTCGATGCGCCGGCGAAACTCCTCTTGCGAGACAAACCAGTAGTCTTTGCCGTTCACCTCGCGGTCGCTTTTCGGCCGCGCAGTAACCGAGACGCTAAGGTAAGCGTTATCCAGGCGCTTGACCAGCTTCCTGCAGATAGTGCTCTTGCCCACGCCCGATGGGCCGCTGATTATCACTATCCTGCCCTTTGCACTGCTTCTCCGGTTCATTCCAGCCGTCTCTCAACGAATACGAAACTCATCACTTTCTGTCCGATGCCTGTTCACTCTATGTTTTGAACTTGTTCTTTTATCCGGTCCACCCGGCATTTCATATCGACCACGGTGCGAGTGATTTCCGCATCCGAGGACTTGCTCGCAATCGTGTTTGCCTCTCTGAGCATCTCCTGGCTGATGAAGTCGAGCCTGCGCCCGGCCTGGTCATCGCCGCCGCAGGCCGTGGCGAACTGTTGCAGGTGCGAATCCAGCCGGGCTATCTCCTCGGATATGTCCGACCGGTCGGCAAGGATCGCCACCTCTCTGGCAAGGGCTTCCTCGTCCAGTTTCAGCTCGGCGTGCGCCAGCAGGTCGTCCACTCGTTTCTTCAGTTTCCTCGCATATTCCTGCACAACAACGCCGCTGCGCCTGCGTATATGACCGAGACTTTCCTGTATCTGGCTGCAGTGCTCGTTCAAATCAGCTTCAAGCGCGGCCCCTTCGGCGGCCCGCATCTCCTTGAGCCGGTCTATCGCCTCCTTGCTCGTTTTGAGGATTGCCATTTTCATTCGCCCGGCCGTCTCTTCGTCCGGCTGCATCGGACGAATAATCCCGGGCAGATTCAACAAGCCGCCTATATCAATGGACCTGCCCATCTCTGCCGAGGGCTTGATGTGACCGAGCTTCTCCACTATCGCCTGCAGCGCGGACTCGTCAATGTCGAACAGCGTGTTGGCCGAGACATCCTTGCACCTAAGCACGTAATTCACCGTTCCGCGCGAGAGATTGTCCCGCAGCAGCCGCTCGATATCCTCCTCAAGAAACGCCATGATGTCCGGCAGCTTCACGATGGTCTTGAGGTAGCGATTATTGACGGCTTTGACTTCAACGGCATAGTTGATGCCGTCCGTTTCGCCCTGCGACTCGCCATACCCGGTCATGCTGTTTAACATATCGTTATGCTCTCAGCCTAAATCCTCAGCCTGTGCCCGGCCGTTCCGCCCCGTGGCATTGTCATCAGCCGCCGGAGGAAGATGCGCCGCCAGCGGCGTTTGTATCGCCGGTCGTTGTGGTCTCGCCCTCAACCGGGGCGCCTTGTCCCGTGCCTGCAGGCTGGTTTTGCTGGGCCGGCCCGCCGCCGAAATCGCTTACTTCCGGCCTGTAGAATTTGGCCATAACCACCGCGAGCATCAGAAAGACCCCCACAAGCACTATCGTCAGCCAGGTCAGGAAGTCGCCCGTTTTCGACCCTAAGATCGAGCTGGCTCCGCCGCCGCCAAACGCCGCACTCAAGCCGCCGCCCCGGCCTTTCTGAATCAGAATCACCAGGATCAGAATCAGGCAGCAGACAATGAACAGCACCGCCACGATACTCATAATGAAACTCACCGACAAAATTGGAAGAGCCATCATATCAGTTCCCCGTAAATTGTCTCAACTCTCAATAAGGCGCCGGACCCGACCGAGACTACGCCGCCGCCTCAATTATCGCAACAAAATCATCAACCTTCAAACTTGCCCCGCCGACGAGCACACCGTCGATATCCGCCCGGCCCATCAGGTCCGCGGCGTTGTCCGCCTTCACCGAGCCGCCGTACAGAATGCGAATCTCATCGGCCAACCGCCCGTCGTAAATCTCGGCAAGAAGCCCGCGTATGAACTCGTGCGCCTCCTGGGCCTGCTCCGGCGTCGCCGTCAGACCGGTCCCGATAGCCCATACCGGTTCGTATGCAACCGTCACCGCGGAGGCCTTCTCGGCGCTCAGGCCGGCCAGACCTTTTTTTATGTGCCGAGTCACCACCTCCTCGGTTTGTCCGGCCTCACGCTCGGACTGCAATTCGCCTACGCACAATATCGGCAGAAGACCGCCCCCGATAGCAGCCGCAACCTTTTTGTTTATCAGCTCGTCCGTCTCGCCAATCACGTGCCGACGCTCCGAATGGCCGCACAAGGCGTAGGTGCAGCCGGTGTCTTTAAGCATTGAGGCGCTGATCTCGCCGGTAAAAGCGCCTTTGACCCCATAATAGACATCCTGGGCGCCGACCGCAACGCTCGACGAGCTGACCGCACGGGCCACAGCCTGAAGATAGACAAATGGCGGACAGACCGCCACATCGACATCGCGGCCCGCGAGCTTAACAGAGCCATCGACTACCCCCTTGGCCAGCTCCACACTGCTGCGGCTGTCCGTATTCATTTTCCAGTTGCCAGCCACAAACGGCTTTCTCATAAGAATCTCCTGTCTTACGTCGCGTCGCACATAAACCAAACCTGTAAACTCACAAACCAAGAACAGCGGGCAATCACCTCAATCAAAGCAGCTCTATCGCCCTCGGGAAACTGCCTAATATCGACAACTGCAGGCAGTGCTTGCCGGCCTCTTCCAGTCCCTTCCTGACGTGTTCATCCGTCCTGTGGCCCAGGAAATCCATAAAGAAATAGTATTCCCACTGCCTCTTCCTGCTCGGCCTGGACTCAATATTGGTCAGATTGATATTGTGCTGCTTGAAGACGTTCAGCACGTCCGCCAGCGCGCCTGCCTTGTGGGCGGTGCTGAAAAGTATGGCGGTCTTGTCTTCGCCGGTCGGCTTGGCGTCCTCCCGCCCGATTACGAGGAACCGCGTTATGTTGTTTGTTATGTCCTCGATATTCTCGCAGACAATCCTAAGCCCGTACAGCTCCGCGGCCACTGCTGAACCGATGGCGGCGGCCCCGGGCTCGCCGGCGGCCATTTGCGCCGCCTTGGCCGTCGAGGCAACCGGCACGGTCTGAGTCCCTTTGAAAGTCGCGCTGAGCCAGTTCCGGCACTGCGCAAAGACCTCGGGCTTGGAATATATCTTCTCAATCTCCTCAAGCGGACAGTTGGCCATAAGATTGTGATGTATCGCCATCAACACCTCGGCGCAGACCTTGACATCCGAGTCTATCAGGGCATCAAGCGTCTCTATAACACCCCCGCCCATAGTGTTCTCCACCGGCGCAAGACCCAAATCGCAGTGACCCTTGCTCACCTCCTCGAAGATGCTCGTAATGTCGGCAACCGGCTCATATTCAACACTCTGACCGAACTTGAGCATAGCCGCAGTGTGGCTGAAACTGCCCTGCGGACCGAGATACCCGATGCGCAGAGGCCGCTCAAGCACAAACGACCCGCTCATCAGCTCCCGCCAAATCGCCACCAGACACTTATCCGGAAGCGGACCCTTGTTGGCTCGCGCTATCCTCTCGAAAACCTGTTTCTCCCGGTCGGGCGAATAAACCGGCCTGGCGGTCTTGCTCTTTAGCTTACCTATCTCAACGACCACCCGCGCGCGCTCGTTCAGAAGCTCCACGAGCTGGTTATCAAGGTCGTCTATTTTTTTTCTCAACTCTTCAAGAGACATAACCAAATCAGCCCAAAACCCCAGCCCACGCGTACACTGCCGCTGCAAAACTCATCAACCGCCTGAGTCTCGAATACTTCGCTGCGGCGTCGCACTCGTTTCCCGCAAGTCGGCTTGGCCATCCCTTGCGGGAGATAGCCCAGCCCACGTTCCAATTCCTTCGCTGCGGGCAGCCTGCGCTCGATTTTTGCCAAAACTAATATATCTAACAGAATTTTGCCCTTGCGTCAACGAATTTGGCTCGTTAGAAATGATTTGACGACATATATTTCTGTAAAAAATGCAGGAACCCATAAAATACGCGATTTTCCCAACCAAATGGGGCTATTTTGGCCTTGCCGCCACCCCCAAGGCCCTCTTGCGCACCTGTCTGCCCGGTCCGGGATACGAAGAAATCAAGGCCCGCCTGCTAAAAGACCTCCCCGCCGCCCGGTTTGATCGAACACTGTTCAAACCGGTTCAGAAAAGGATATGCGCGTATTTCGACGCCGAGACCGCCGAATTTGGCCCCGCTATCCCCCTCGACCTGACTGGATTGACACCCT
>Ga0299915_10001754_pt1 | contig 15949 bp, 14 predicted proteins | sample RVTome_13_FD_200263 | JGI IMG/M metagenome (GOLD analysis project Ga0299915, IMG submission 200263) | Soil microbial communities from uranium-contaminated site in the Upper Colorado River Basin, Wyoming, United States - RVT92D227 (version 2) ... | reverse complement strand
ATGTAGCCACGAGGTTTTAACCTCGTGACCCCGACCTTAAAAGGTCGGGGCTACAATTCTATGTGATTATGTGCTATTCAATGCTCGGCGAAATATGCTAAAATGTCCTATCTGGCAAGCAATCAGATTTAGTAAGGTTCTCATGAACCGGCATGATGGGCAGGTGAGGAACAAATGGGAGTCAAGCAGAGAATGAATAAATCTTTACTGGTTGCCATATCAGCGGCAGTTAATGCCTATATGGAACTGGAAGGGCAAGCCAAGGCAGCCCCTTTTAGAGCTGTGACCTGTCTTGAAATCAGGTCGCGGCGGCCTTTCGGACGCCAGGAATTAGTGGGAGCCAGAGCCCGCTGGCAGGTGCGAGGATATAGTCAGGAGAGCACCGGGTTGAAACTTGTGCGAAAGGAGATACCGGTATGAGCCCAGCCAAGGCGAGCAAAAAAAATCCCTTAAAAATCACCGACCTTACTTTGCGCGATGGACATCAGTCATTGTTCGCCACCAGGATGCGAACTGCCGATATGGAGCCTATTGCTCCGGAGATGAACAAGGTGGGTTTCTGGTCGATGGAAGTCTGGGGTGGCGCTACCTTCGATGTGATGACCAGATTCTTGAATGAAGACCCCTGGGAAAGAATCCGCATCTTAAAGAAGCTGATGCCCGATACCAGATTGCAGATGCTTTTGCGCGGCCAGAACCTGGTCGGCTACCGCAATTATGCCGATGACGTAGTTACTGCTTTCGTTCATCATGCTGCCGACTGCGGTATCGACGTTTTCCGCGTTTTCGATGCCGTTAATGACGAGCGCAACTTCATAACTGCTTTTAAGGCAATCAAAGATAAAAAGAAGCATATCCAGGGCACTATAAGTTATTCATTAACGGAGCCTAAACTGGGCGGTCATATATACAATATCGATTATTTCGTGAAAAAGGCGCTTATCATTCAGGACATGGGAGCTGACAGCCTCTGCATCAAGGACATGGCTGGACTGATTGCACCCGACGATGCCTATGAGCTAGTTCGGGCTTTGAAGAAGGCTGTGAAAATACCGGTCAACCTGCACAGCCATTTCACCAGCGGCATGGCTTACATGAGCTTCTTAAAGGCTATCGAGGCTGAAGTCGATTTCATAGATACCTGCATCGCTCCCTTCGCTTTGCGCACCTCTCACCCGGCAGTAGAGCCGATTGTGGTGGCTCTGAAAGGCGGCAGCAGGGATACGGGGCTCAGCCTGGACCACCTGCTTAAGATAGGCGAATATTTCGAGTCTATCGCTCCCAAGTACAGGGACTTTATGGATACGACCAAGATATCGGTTATCGATACCCGTGTGTTATGGCATCAAATCCCCGGTGGTATGTTCAGCAATATGGTGGCTCAACTGAAAGAAGCCAACGCCTTAGACCGCCTGCAAGAAGTTTATGCCGAACTCCCCCGAACCCGAAAAGAGCTCGGCTATCCGCCTTTGGTTACGCCGACCAGTCAGATAGTCGGTGTACAGGCGGTTTTGAATGTCCTTTTCGGCAGATATAAGATGATATCCAAGGAAGTCAAAGATTACGTTTACGGCTTATATGGTAAACCACCGGTTCCCATCGACGCAGAGGTGCAAAAGATAGTCCTTAAGGGCTACGAGCGCGGGGAGAAACCTATGACCGGCCGACCGGCTGATATACTCGAGCCGGAACTGGCAAAAGCCAAGGAAGCTACCAAGGATATCGCTAAAGATATCGGTGATGTGCTTACCTACGCACTGTATCCTCAGACCGGGATGAAATTCCTGAAGTGGAAATACGGTTTGGAAACACCACCGCCGGAAACTAAGCCGAAGACACTGGAAGATGTCAAAAGAGAAGACGAGCTTATTGCCAAAGCTAAAGCCGGCAAAGTGGCGGAAAAGGTTGAGATGAAAGCGCCGATTAAGGGACCGGCGTCCAGGGCATTTAATGTCTATGTCGGTGAGGAATATTATCAGGTCGAGGTTGAGCCTGCAGGTGGCCCCGCCGTATCTGCGCTGCCATCAGTTTATGCTGCACCACAACCACCGGCAGCACCGTTACCGGCTAAGCCGGCGGAAAAGAAAGAGGCTCCGGCATCTCACAAGGCAACCGTCGCTGCCGGGGAGACGCCGGTGCTGGCTCCCATACCGGGCACAATCATCCGCTATCTGGTAAAAGAAGGTGACAATATCAAAGAAGGCATGGGCGTAGTAGTCCTGGAAGCCATGAAGATGGAAAATGAGGTAAGCGCCCCGGCTGCGGGAAAAATTAAATTCATAAATTGTAAGCCCGGCGATAAGGTAAGTGGAGGCACTGTACTTGCCATAATTGGTTAGGCTTTTATGGGCAAAACCCTCAGCGAGAAAATCCTAAGTGAAAAATCGGGGACTGACGCTCGAGCCGGCGATATAGTAATTGCCCAGGTGAATTTGGCTTTTGTTCAGGACACCACCGGCCCTTTAACCATACGGCAGTTTAAAGAAGTCAAACATGGCAGGCTGGCCGACCCGCAACGGACTGCCGTCTTTCTCGACCACGCTATACCCAGCCCCAACAGACAATTATCGAACGACCATCAGTTTCTGCGCCAGTTCGCTGAGGAAACCGGCTGCCTTATCTTTGAAGGCGGCAGCGGAATATGTCATCAGCTAGTGGCGGAAATGTTTGCTAATTCCTGGGATATTATCGTCGGTGCCGACTCACATACAGTAACTGCCGGCGGTTTGGGGGCATTTGCTACCGGGATGGGGTCGAGCGATATCGCCGTTGTTTTCGCACTGGGAAAGACGTGGTTTCGGGTGCCGGAGAGCTTCAAAATCAGCATCAACGGCAGATTTAAAAAGTGGGTTGGCGCCAAGGACCTTATCCTTCATCTTATCGGCGTGCTCGGAGCCGATGGTGCCACTTATAAGGCGCTGGAATTCGATGGTGAAACAGTATCTAATATGACTATACCGGAACGCTTGACTGTGGCTAACATGGCAGTGGAAGCCGGTGCTAAAGTGGGCATTTTCCCCGGCGATGCTATCACCCGGAAATACCTGGCGGCTCAAGGAAGAGGTGATAAATACAGAAAGCTTCGACCTGATGCCGACGCCGAGTATGAACGTGCTATGATTATCGATGCCTCCGAGCTTGAACCTATGGTAGCCATGCCTCATACGGTAGATAATGTCACTACGGTAAGCATGGTCGCTGACACAAAGATAGACCAGGTGTTCATCGGCACCTGTACCAACGGCCGCCTTGAAGACTTAGCCATAGCCGCTGCTATTCTCAAAAATAAGAAGCGCCACCCAAGCGTCAGGTTAATCGTAGCTCCGGCATCGCAGCAAGTCCTTATCCAGGCTATGAGAATCGGCTACATACAGGTTCTGGTTGCAGCCGGTGCTGTAATACTGCCCCCGGGGTGTGCTGCCTGTCTCGGCGTTCATCAGGGTGTTCTGGGAGATGGTGAAGCCTGCCTGTCTACAGCTAATCGTAATTTCAAAGGACGTATGGGCAATCCTGAAGCCTCGATATATCTGGTCAGTCCAGCCACGGCCGCAGCTTCAGCATTAACCGGTGAAATCACCGACCCCAGACAGGTGACATGATGGCTGACAAAATTCTCAAGGGCAAGGCTTTCAAGTTCGGTGATAATATCTCTACCGACCATATCATAGCGGGTAAATATGCCAGTTTGAGAAGCAATCTGCCGGAGTTAGCCAAACACGTCATGGAAGATGCCGATGCCAACTTTGTTAAGAAGGTGAAGTCGGGCGACTTTATCGTTGCCGGCAAGAACTTCGGGCTTGGCTCCAGCCGGGAACATGCGGCGCTGGTTATTAAAATGGCCGGCGTGAGCGCCATACTGGCAGAATCGGTAGCCCGCATCTTCTTCAGAAATGCCATAAATCAGGGATTACCGGTGCTGATTTGCGATACCTCTAAAATTAAGGCCGGCGACAAGTTACAGATAAATTTGACCAAAGGTGTAGTTACCGATAAGACCAGCGGTGCCGAGCTTACCTTCGGCAAAATACCCGAAGTGATGCTGGACATACTTAATGAGGGCGGGCTCATCCCCTATATAGACAAACACGGCAGCTTTGAAATCTAAAAAGACGGAAAACATTATGCCTCATAAGGTGACTCTTATCCCCGGTGACGGAATCGGTCCTGATATTACCGAGGCGACTAAGAGGGTGTTAGAAGCCACCGACGTTAAATTCGAGTGGGATATTGAAATAATCGGCCAGCAAGCTCAGGATAAATTCGGTACTCCTCTGCCTGATTATGTCCTCGAATCTATAAAGAAAAACAAGGTGGCTCTCAAAGGTCCGGTGACCACGCCGATAGGTACGGGCTTCAGGAGCGTTAATGTAGCTTTACGCCAGAAGTTAGACCTTTATGCCTGCCTCCGGCCGTGCAAGACCTATCCCGGCGTGCCCACGCACTTTGAAAATGTGGACATAGTAATTGTCAGGGAGAACACGGAAGACCTCTACAGCGGCATTGAGTTCGCCAGGGGAACCGAGGAAAGCGATAAGCTGATAAAACTAATTCTCGAGGCTACGCAGACCGTGGTGAAGCCGGATTCCGGCTTCAGCATAAAAATGATATCCGAAACAGCTTCCAGACGCATTACCAGGTTTGCTTTCGAATATGCCCGTGCCAATAAAAGAAAGAAAGTCAGTGCGGCACACAAGGCTAACATTATGAAGTTCTCCGATGGCATTTTTCTGGCTGCCGCCCGTGAAGTAGCCAGGGAATATCCGGATATAGTGTTCGAAGACGTAGTTATAGATGCACTGTGCATGCGCCTTGTCAGAAATCCACAGCAATACGATGTCATCGTCCTGCCCAATCTCTATGGTGACATCGTCTCCGACCTTTGTGCCGGGCTGGTTGGCGGGCTCGGTGTGGCACCGGGGGCTAACATGGGCGACAAGGTAGCGATTTTTGAGCCTACCCACGGCAGCGCTCCGAGATATGTCGGTCAGAACAAAGTCAACCCCATGGCTATGATGCTCTCCGCGACCATGATGCTGAGACATATCGGAGAAACTAAAGCCGCAGATAAGCTGGAAAAAGCCGTAGCCGGCGTTATTGCCGAGGGCAAGAAAATAACCTATGATTTAAAGGCGGACCGCAATCAACCTGCGGCAACTACCACAGAGGTCGCTGATGCAGTGATTGAAAAGCTCAGAAAGCAAGGTGAGTAAAATGCGTAGTAAAGTTAGCATAATTGGCGCCGGAAATGTAGGAGCCACCCTGGCTCAGCGTATTGCCGAGAAAGGATACGCCGATGTGGTCATGGTGGACATTATCGAAGGCTTGCCTCAAGGCAAGGCATTGGATATACTCCAGGCTGGTTCGATTACGGGCTCGGATGCCAGAGTTATCGGTACTAATTCCTACAAAGAAACCGCAGGCTCTGACATCGTGGTCATCACCTCCGGAGTGACCAGAAAGCCGGGCATGCACCGCAGTGACATGGTACTGGTAAATATGAATATCGTTAAACCGGTCACCGAGCAGGTGGTGAAATACTCGCCGAAAGGCATCATCATCATGGTTGCCAATCCTCTGGACGCAATGACGCAGCTGGTCCTTCATGTCAGCAAATTTCCGCGAAACCGCGTTCTGGGGCAGTCAGGCGTTTTAGATACCTCCAGATTCAGGGCTCTACTGGCTCGGGAGCTTAACGTCTCAGTCGAAGATGTTCATGCCTGCGTCCTGGGTGGGCATGGAGATATCATGATGCCCGTACCGAGATTAACCACCGTGGGTGGCGTCCCCGTAACGGAGCTGTTACCTAAGGAAACTGTGAATAAGATTGTTGAGCGGACAGTCAAAGGAGGTAGCGAGATAGTTGCCCTGCTGAAGACAGGAAGTGCCTTTTATGCCCCGGCGGCGGCTACGGCACAGATGGTTGAATCTATACTGCTGGATAAAAAGAGAATACTACCCTGCGCTGCTTATCTTGAAGGAGAATATGGAATAAAGGGCGCAGTAGTCGGGGTACCTGTAAAGCTGGGCAAAGACGGCATCGAGCAGATAATCGAGCTGAAGCTGACGCCGGAGGAAAGCGCCGCCCTTAAGAAATCAGCCGAGGCAGTAAAAGAACTTGTCCGGATAATGAAACTGAAGTAGTAGGCTAATGCGGGATATCGATAGTAAGAAGATAACCGAAATTGTGTCCAACCTGTTCCGGGATGCCTGCCTTTATTTGCCCAAAGATGTGCTCGCTGCCCTCAAGAAGGCAAGAGAGAAAGAAGAGTCGCCTGTAGCCAGGGACGTGTTAGATCAGCTCATTGAAAATACTGAGGTTTCGGGCAAAGAAAAAATCCCTCTGTGTCAGGATACCGGTGCCGCAGTGGTATTCCTGGAACTGGGTCAGGATGTTCATATAACCGGGGGCGACCTTTACGCAGCCGTGAATGAAGGGGTACGCCGGGGGTACGAAAAAGAATATCTGCGCAAATCCATGGTGAAGCAGCCATTTTCGGCGCGGGTGAACACCGGGGATAACACTCCGGCTATCATACACACCGATATCGTTCCCGGAGGCAAGCTCAAAATCAGCGTAATGCCCAAGGGAAGCGGCTCGGAGAACTGCTCTCGCCTGACGGTAATGCCGCCGGCAGAGGGGCGCCGGGGTATTATCGACTTCGTGGTGAACCTCGTTGATGAATGCGGCAGCAATCCATGTCCGCCTGTCATCATCGGTCTGGGAATAGGCGGAACGGCGGATAAAGCTATGACATTGGCTAAAAAAGCACTGTTCCGCAGAGTCGGCGAGCCGAGTCCGGACCGGGAGATTGCCGAGCTGGAAAAAGAAATCCTGCGACATGTCAATAATCTGGGCATCGGACCGATGGGGTATGGTGGCAGGATAACCGCCCTGGCTGTTCATGCTGAAACCTTTCCGGCGCATATAGCCAGCCTGCCGGTTGCGGTTAACATACAATGTTGGTGCGCCCGGCATAATGAGGCGACATTGTGACGAGCCGAAATATCAGGTCGCCATTGGATGAGGAGACTATAAAGAAGTTGAAATCCGGTGACCGGGTTTTCATCACCGGTGTTATTTATGCCGCTCGCGATGCTGCCCATAAACGCATGGTTGAAGCTTTAGACAAGGGCGAGAGACTACCATTTGATATAACCAATCAGACCATCTATTACATGGGTCCGACACCGGCCAGACCCGGGCAGGTCATCGGCTCAGCCGGACCAACGACCAGCGGGCGGATGGACAGCTATGCCGTGAGTCTTATTGCTGCGGGGCTCAGAGGCATGGTGGGCAAGGGCAAGCGGTCGCAAGCGGTAAAGGACGCCATAAAAAAATATAAGGCGGTTTACTTCGCCGCCATAGGCGGTGCCGGAGCCCTGATTTCAAAAAGCATAAAAAAGGCGGAAGTGATAGCCTACGAGGACCTGGGGGTTGAGGCAATCCGCCGCCTTGAGGTGGAAAACTTTCCCGCTACAGTCATCAATGATATCTACGGCGGCGACCTGTATGAGCAGGGGAGAACCAAATACAAGATTAAATTAAAAATCAAAAACCAAAGACCAAAGATTCAGGTCAAAAATCAAAAATAAGGGCAGGCGTTCGGGACTGTTTTTCTGCAAAGAGCAGAAATTAAGATCTTTGCATTTTTGTTTGCCATTTTAATTTTTCCCGATGAATCGGGATGGCCTTTTATTTCGGAGATTGCCACGTCCCGATTTCATCGGGACTCGCAATGACAATACGGTTTTAGCTGCCCTTTAGCCCGAGCAGGATAACTATAAGCAGTCCGGCTATGCTTTTGGAATCGCAGATTTCCCCGGAAGCGATGAGTCCAGATATCTTTGATAAAGGTACTCGAACCACCTCGATGTCCTCGGTATCTTCAGCCTCACGACGGCTGGGTATAAGATGCGTAGCCAGATAAAGATGTAAATACTCGGTGCAGTAGCCGGGAGCTGAATAGAAACCGCCGAGCTTGTCTATCTTGTTGGGTAGATAACCTATCTCCTCTTGTAGCTCGCGTCTGACACTGGCAATCGGCTGTTCACCCGGGTCGATGCCACCTGCCGGAATCTCCAGTAGAGATTTTCCCGCAGCTTTACGATATTGGCGGACTAAGATGGCTCTGTCTTTGGAGTCCAGTACCACCACCGCCACGCAATCGCTATGCTCGACAATCTCTCTGGTGGTAGTCTTGCCGCTGGGTTTCAGCACCGTGTCAACTCTCAATTTCACTGCTCGACCGTCGTAAATACGCTGGCTGGATATGGTCTTTTCCATCAGTGGCTCCCCCCTTTATTATGAGGCGACGTGCCCTAGCACACCAAATTCGAAATCCAAATATCTAAATCCCAAACAATATCAAAATTCTAAGAGCTAAATCCAAAACTACTGGCTTTTTGGTCATTTGTCCCGATTCCATCGGGATGTTTAGGATTTCGAGTTTGGAGATTGGGATTTTAATCATGCGCAAACACTTGATGTGTTACATATTACCTTTTGCTCGGTTCAGACTGGTAGATAAGAGCTACCTCGTCGCAATCGGGAAACTTGGGACAGCGATAGCATTCCGACCATACCTTTCGCGGCAAATCCATCTTATCAACCTGGCGAAACTTATACCTTTCGAACAAAGACGGCTTGTAGGTCAGACAAAAGACTGTAGGAATCTCCAATTCCCTGGCTTCATCAAGGCAGGCTTCGATAAGTGTCGAACCCAGACCCTTAGCCTGTTTATCTTCGCTCACCGCCAGAGACTTAATCTCAGCCAAATCGGCCCAGTTGATATGAAGGGCAGCACAGCCGATGACCTGTTTGTTCTTGTCCCTGATGACGTAGAAATCACGCAGGTTCTCATAAATCTCACTCAATGCTCTAGGCAGCATCTGACCCTTTTCGGCAAAGTCGTTCACCATCTCATGTATACTCTCGACGTCGCTTATTTTTGCCTTCTCTACTTTCATTATATTTTCCCTTTAAGTCTCGATTCCAGATAGCTATAGAAATAAGCCTTAGGTCTGATTCTCAAGAAACGCGCCATATGAAGGCTACGCTTTATCTTTACTTCATCGCCGCTGCGCAGAGGCATCTCCACCTGTCCGTCGATGCTGAGCATAGCCTCATGTGTGGTAGTCACCTTTAGCTGTATTTCAGCTTCAGCCGGCAGTACCACGGCTCTGCCCAAAGCCAGATGGGGACAAACAGGCTTGATTATAATTTCCTTGCTCTGCGGATAGAGAATGGGTCCGCCCGCCGCCAGTGAGTAACCGGTGCTGCCGGTAGCCGTAGCCACTATAACGCCATCAGCCCGATAGTTCGCCAGAACCTCGCCATCAACCCTGACCTCAATTTGAACCAGCCGGGCTGAACTCCTTCGTCCCACGAAAACATCGTTCATGGCGTTAAGGACTTCGCCTTTAGGCTGTAGTTTGGCTTCCAGCATGGCTCTCTCTTCAATCCAACCATCGCCGTCCAGCAGTCGGGGCAGTTTCTCAAAAGCCTCCTCAGATTTAAGCTCGGTCATAAAGCCCAGGTTGCCCAGATTTATGCCTACGATGGGCACTGCATGCGGGATGACGGCTCGGGCGGCACGCAGTATGGTGCCATCGCCGCCGATGCTCAGTATTAGTTCCGAATCAGCTATTTGTGTTTTTGCTTTATCCTCTTCCCAGGCTGAGCATGTCCAGAAGGAAACGCCCCGGGCTTTCAGGTACTTCTCCAGCTCCTGGCTGAAAGCCTTAGCCCTCTCGATTTTGGGATGATATAAAATGCCTACCCGCTTCATAGACAACGAGTCTATCATTGCTACATAAGAGTGTCAAGGAATAGCACTCACCCATAGGACGGATGATTCTCTGGTGAGAAACTCTAAATCCTAATATCTAAATCCCAAACAAATTAAAAGCCCAAAATACCAATACGCAAAATCGCCGTATCTAGTTTTGAGAATTCGAATTTTGGTATTGTTTAGGATTTGGTGCTTAGTATTTGGAATTTGCCAGTAGTTAAGTGTCACTAATGTATTGGACGGCTAGTAGGTCTTGTTAACCCGGATAGGTCGATGCTATACTGGGCTGATTAGAAAGCGAGGCAATGGTTTTGATGAAACGAGTAGACGGTCGTGCTAATGACGAGCTTCGCCCGGTGAATATCAGCCTGGGTTATCAGGCTTTTGCCGAGGGCTCAGCACTGATAGAACTGGGGCTTACCAGGGTGCTCTGCGCTGTGAGTGTGGAAGAAAAGGTCCCCAACTTCCTCAAGGGCGAAGGCATCGGCTGGGTTACTGCTGAATATGCCATGCTGCCTCGTTCTACGCTCACCCGCACTCCACGCGGCATCTCACCGGAGAGAATAGCCGGTAGGAATCAGGAGATTCAGCGTCTTATAGGGCGCAGCTTGAGGGCTGTTACCGACCTTGCGGCTCTGGGTGAAAGGACTTTTACCGTGGACTGCGATGTGCTGCAGGCTGACGGCGGCACCCGGACCGCAGCCATCACCGGAGGCTATGTAGCCCTGTTTTTGGCTTTACATAATCTACAGAAGCGGCGTATTCTGAAATCGATTCCGATGAAGAGCGCCGTGGCTGCTACCAGCGTTGGCATTCTGGGCAGAGAAGAGCTTCTTGACCTGTGCTATGAGGAGGACTACCGGGCGGCTGCTGACTTTAACGTGGTTATGACAGACAAGGGCGAGTTCGTGGAGCTTCAAGGCACAGCCGAAGGCAAGCCTTTCTCTAAAGAGACCGTCGATGCCTTGCTGGTGCTTGCCGAGAAAGGCATCAAGCAGTTATTCAAAATCCAGAAGGAGACTCTGGGAGGGTTAGGCTAAGGCCGGACTTGCCCGTCGCCGATAATAAGCCACTTGTAGCTGGTTATCTCCCTCAGCGCCATAGGACCGCGGGCATGGAATTTTTGCGTGCTTATGCCAATTTCGGCTCCCAGTCCGAACTGACCGCCATCGGTGAAGCGGGTGCTGGCATTGGCATAGACGCAGGCGGCATCAACCTCGTTGAGAAATCGTGTCGCTGCCGATTTATCCTCGACAACTATGGCTTCAGAATGTCCTGAGCCGTAGCGCTCGATATGTTCCAGCGCTTCGTCCAGAGAATCGACTATCTTAATCGCCGCAATCAATGCCAGAAATTCCTTGCCCCAGTCATCAGCCTTTGCCGGAACGAGTTTAAGTGAAGAAACCGGCCCCAGAATAGATAAGGCGCGCTTATCGCAGTGCATTTCTACGCCAGCCTTTGCCCATTCCCGGGCAATTGAGGGCAGGTACCGCGGGGCGATTTCAGTATGAACCAGGAGGGTGTCCAGAGCATTGCAAACGGTCGGCCGCTGGACTTTGGCATTATAGGCGATGGCCACTGCCTTGTTTATGTCGGCGCTCCTGTCCACGTAAGTATGGCAGACGCCAATCCCGCCGGTGAGTACCGGCATGGCGGCATTTTCAGCTACAGACTTAATCAAGCCGGCACCGCCGCGGGGGATTATGAGGTCTATGGTGCCCTTCATCTTGAGCATGTAATCCACCAGAGACCTGTCGGTTGATTCTATAATCTGCACAGCGCCCTGCGGCACACCGGCTTTATAAGCGGCTTCCTGGACAATTTTAGCCAGAGCCAAATTGGAGCGCAGCGACTCCTTGCCGCCGCGAAGAATTACGGCATTGCCGGACTTGAGGCATAACACAGAGACGTCCACAGTGACATTGGGACGGCTCTCGTAGATGACGCCGATGACGCCGAGCGGCACACGCTTCTTGCTGAGCCGGAGACCATTGGGCAAGGTGCGTTCTTCAATCACCTCACCCACCGGGTCGGGCAGTGCGGCTACGTTTTTTACATCATTGGCTATGCCCTCAAGCCGGCTTGGATTCAGCATCAGCCGGTCGAGCATAACGGCGCTCATGCCTGAAGCTTCGGACTCCTTGTAGTCGAGCTCGTTAGCCTTAAGAATTTCATCTTGTCTGGATATAAGGGCGTCGGCAATGCCGAGCAAAGCCCTGTTCTTGATTTCAGTTGGTAAGAAGGCGAGCTTCTTCGAAACTGCCTTAGCCGCTTTGCCTTTTTCTTCCAGCTCAGTTATCGCAGATTTCATAATCGACTCCTTTATATGAGCACCATATTATTCCGGTGTATTACCTCGGTGCCGTATTCGTAGCCGAGAAGGCTGGTGATTGTCTCGGACTGGGCACCTTTGATTCTAGCGATATCCTGCGAGCTATAGTTGGGTATGCCGCAGCCGATCTGGCTGCCTTTAGAATCGAAAATATCCACGACGTCGCCGCGCTCGAATTCACCTTCCACATCAATAATCCCGGCGGGAAGCAAGCTGCGGTTTTGCTTTTTGAGAGCCAGAACGGCGCCATCATCGACTGTCAATTTCCCCTTGCAGGCAAGCCGGCTCAACATCCAGCGTTTCTTGCTCTCCAGCTTGCTAGTCCGCGATGTGAATACGGTGCCGGTGCTTTGCCCCAATGCTATTTGTTCCAGTACATCGGGCTTACGTCCGTTGGCAATGACCACGGTTACTCCCGAAGCTGTCGCCAGTTTGGCAGCCTCGAGCTTGGTAATCATGCCGCCGACGCCGCAGGAACTGGCAGTGCCGCCGGCCAGGCGCTCGATCTCAGAATCTATCTTTTCCACCTTTGGTATAAGCCTGGCTTCGGGATTACATTGGGGGTCGGCAGTGTACAGACCGTCGATATCGGTGAGCAGCACCAGAAGGTCGGCATCCACCAGATTCGCCACCATGGCTGAAAGGTTGTCGTTATCTCCGAAGGTAAGCTCACCCAGTTCGTCGGTGGCGACGACGTCGTTCTCGTTCACGATGCAAATCACTCCCAGTTCGATCAATGCCAGGAGCGTGTTGCGGGCGTTCAGATATCCGGCGCGGTCAACCAGGTCGGACCTGGTCAGCAGCGCCTGGGCTACCACTATGTTATGCCGGATGAAAAGCTGCTCGTAGGCATTCATAAGCTGGCTTTGACCTACAGAGGCAAGGACCTGCTTGAAGGGAATGTCTTTGCGTTCCCCGGCTATGCCTAATTTCTGCCTGCCGGCGGCAACGGCTCCAGACGACACGATGATTATCTCATGCCCCTGCTTATGAAGCTGAGCCGCCTGCTCGGCAAGACTTGACATAATGTTAGACTCGAGGTGACCGGTCCCTCCCGTAAGCAGGTTAGTGCCGAATTTAGCTACTATGCGTTGGTAAAGCATCACGCCTAATTATAGCGTGGCAGAAGATAGCCAACAAGGTGCACTCCTCCAGCCGGGCCTCCCAAATTCCAAATACTAAGCACCAAATCCTAAACAATACTAAAGCTCTAATTCTTAAATTTTGATTTTGCTTCCCCCTCACTCTAACTCTCTCCGATGAAGTCGGAGATTAAGGTGAGGGTGTTTGTGTATTGATATTTTGGACTTTGTCCCGATGGAATCGGGATATTTAGGATTTAGAGTTTCCCCATGTCATCCTAGTTCTCCCCGTGTCACTCTGGGGGCGCGCTTCGTTTTTTCTGTCATTCTGAGTCCGTCGAAGAATCTCACATTGCTCAGTGTAAACGCTGGACCGAAAAATCCGGAGACCCTTCGCTATCGCTCAGGGTGACAGGTTAGTAAACACTCGAGGAAATAAAACATGCTGGGCGAGGCATTTGCCTCGCCCGGAGCAGGAATGAGCTTAAGTTCGGGGAGACTAGTAGCCTCTAAGCTGTCTCCTTCTGACCGCTAAGCCTACGATTATGATTATCAATAGTATTGCGCCCGTAATGCCACCGATAAGCCACCAGTTGATTGCAGACGATGACTTTACCACGAATTCATCATTCAAGCCGGCTATTTCTACCTGGTGACTGCCGGCAGTATATCCGCTTACGGTGAAGTTTACCGTCTGACTTTTACCGGCGGCAATGGTTACCTGCTTGCTTGATTTGATTATGCCATCGACTTTTAGTTGCAGGTTGTGACTTTCGCTTGTGCTGCTGGTATTAGTCACGTTAACGCTGACGGTAACTTCCTGGTTGAGCTTAGCCTGGTATGGGTTGATGGTCAGATTGCTCACATTGAATTTAGCTGGTGTTGCAGTCTTAGCTAAGACTGCGAAAGATGTGAAATGGGTTACCTCGCCGCGCGCCGAACCGATTTCAGCAGGCCCACCCGGGCTTGTCACCTGCTGCCAGCCGGTTTGGGTATCGTAGTAAGCGATGAATATCTCCGAGGCATTCGCCGGCAGTTCGTCGGGGTTGTAATTGATAATCACCAGTGATGGCCGTGACATGGTTATCGGCGATGGTGTTCCACCGGAGAGATAAGCATAAGCCTCGATCTGATAGACCTGGCCGACTATTGTTGAATCCCCGGGTGCAGGTGGTGTAACCGATGACAGGCTGAACTTGATTAGTCTCGGCACTGTGTCGTCGGCTAGTGTTACCCTCGTTCCCCTTTCGATTCTGAGCGAATGCCCGCCGGCAGAGCAGAGCAATGTTCTGCACAGCACGCCTTGTTCGGTCATGGTGGCTTCAGCGACAGTGCCCAGCACATCTCCTGTAAGTGTAAGCGGACAATTCATCGCTGCGCCGCCTTCACTGCCACCTCTGCGAAGGACCGTGGTTATTGCTGTAACCGTGTCCTGTCTACAGGCGCAGTCGTTGTAAGTGGAGGTGACGAAAATCTCCTGTGTTGAGCCGTTGGGAAGGAATGAAGGGGTGACCTCTGCCCTGATTTGAATACTGGCGCCGGGGGCAAGGTCAGGCGTTATCCAGCCTGTGGTAGTGATTGCTGTGGTGATATCGTTGCCGCCGGCAGCTGCGTCGAAGTAATTGACAGTCCATTGGATGTTGCCTTCAGTGCCCAGGACGGTGAAGCTGTTCGTGCTATCACCGTCGTTTTGTATGGTCACTACGTAGGTAGCCGCGATGCCGTCAGCAACTGACTCGCTTGCTGTTTGACCTGAGCCGCTGGTGTTATAGATATTATCTCCGGCGGTTTCGATAATGTTATCCGGCTGTATGCCTAGGCCGCATACCGTTACATCTACACTGTCGGTACACTCGCAGTCGCTGGCGTTGGTGACGGTAACGGTGATGGTGGTGGTGCCGGCAGAGGTAGTATCCCAGGTGATGGAGTTACTGTAAGGTTCGCTTGAGGTGATGGTTCCGTTAGTTATATCCCAGTCATAGGTAGCACCTTCACCGGCGTCAGGGACTGATGCGGTGTTGCCAATGGAGTTAGTGCAGATGGTATCAGGAGCGGTGGTGATGGTGCAGTCGGGGTTGGGGTTCACGGTGATACTTACATCTTCACTGGTGCAGGAACAGCCGTTGGCATCTGTGACGGTAACGCTTATGGTGACGGGGCTGGTAGAGCCGGCGGTCCAGGAGATTGAGTTACCGTAAGGTTCGCTTGAGGTGATGGTACCGCCGTCTACCTCCCATTCATAGGTAGCGTCTACTCCGGCATCCTCGACTGAGGCGATATTACCGGTGGAGTTTTCGCAGACTGCATCAGGAGCCTCGATGGTGCAGTCGGGGTTCGGGTTTTCGGTGACATTGACTGAGTTGCTGGCGGTACAGCCGGTAGCGGTATCGGTGACGGTGACAGCGACGTTGCCTGTGGCGTCAGCGGTGAAGGTATTGCCGCTGGGTGTACCTGAGCCAGTCCAGGCGTAGGTATATGGGCCGGTGCCGCCCGATGGGGTAGCGGTTATAGTGGTTGAGCCGTTGTAGCAGAAATCGAGATCGCCGGTGAGGCCGACGGTAAGTTCGGCGTACTCGGTGACATTGACTGAGTTGCTGGCGGTACAGCCGGTAGCGGTATCGGTGACGGTGACAGCGACGTTGCCTGTGGCGTCAGCGATGAAGGTATTGCCGCTGGGTGTACCTGGGCCGCTCCAGTTGTAGGTATATGGGCCGGTGCCGCCGGTAACGTTAGCGGTCAAAGTA
>Ga0299915_10001753_pt1 | contig 15955 bp, 11 predicted proteins | sample RVTome_13_FD_200263 | JGI IMG/M metagenome (GOLD analysis project Ga0299915, IMG submission 200263) | Soil microbial communities from uranium-contaminated site in the Upper Colorado River Basin, Wyoming, United States - RVT92D227 (version 2) ... | reverse complement strand
AACCGTTGATCAGACCTCATCGGCGGCGCTTGCTTCCGGGATTCCAGCTCAGATGAACGGCGCGCAGCGCCGTTCCTGCGGGACAGCAAAAGCCCGTGTCCACTGGAGCCCATCCGTGAAATCAGCGGTTTCTGCGTTTTCAGTCTCTGCGTGCTCTGCGTCTCCGCGGTGAAAAATTCTTTCCAAAACAGCAAGAAATTTGGGCTTAGTAGTGCAGAGCACGCTGAGACTGAGTTGTTTAAAAGAAAACAGCCGCCACGAATTTCACGAATGGGGCCCTTTGGGCACGGGTTCCCGTCGAACATTTCGTGAAATTCGTGGCTTATCTTTGTTTTCTCTGCGTCCTCCGCGTCTCTGCGGTTTGCTTTTAGTTTGGTTGCGGCCGTTAGGCCGCGCTAGGTATTACGCCCGGCAATAGATGATCCTCCACAGATCGATTGACGCCAGTATTATAACAAGCGCTGCCTGCAATCGCTCGTCGATCCTGAGGCAGGCTGTATGGCCCGGCCAAAGTCGGCGGCCCAGCAGAGGGTGTCGACCAACTGCACCTGCTCGGCGGTACGGCAGGGGATCTTGAGCAGGCGGGGAGCGGCAATCACCAGCGCTGGGCAGCGGGCCCGTGATATTGCCACGTTCAGCAGGTCCCTGCTGTACAGGAAGGCGATATCGCGCGGCAGGCTCTCGACGCTCGAGGAGAGCGCTGCCCACAGGGTTTTTGAGCGCGGTGAAACTCATTCTGACTGGGGCTCTGCATATGCGCATGGCGTGCGGATAGATTGCCATGCCGGCTCAGCGCCCGCAGCACTTCTTGTATTTTCTGCCGCTGCCGCAGGGGCAAGGATCGTTTCTTCCCACCCTGGCCGCCGGAGCAACCCGGGACGCAGGCCGAGGCTCCTCGCGCACCTCCTCTCGGGCAGGCGCCGGCGCGGCGGCCGCCGGCACTCGCTTCCGGAGGGCCCTTTTGAACAGGGCCTTGAGCCTCCTGTGGCGTTTCTTCACCTCGGTTTCGAAGCCGGGCCATTGGGTTCGCAGGCAGCCCACCAGATCGCTCAGTGAAGGCTGGCCGGCTGCGGGCGGATTCGCCTCCCGGAAAGTCCTCTGCCTGTAGTCCCAATACATGGCCGGCACTGTCGCTCGGACCTTCCCGCCTCCATTGGTGACGCTTTTGCTTTCGATGAACTGAAGCACCACCTCGCGGCACTCGCACTCGGGATTGACGCAGTAGTCATCAGCTGCCAGCCATCGTTGCGAGCCGATTTTGAAATGAAATCCGGGAGCGAAATGGAAAATCTCACCGTAGCCCACCACGCTCATCTCACCGCTGAGCGCCTCAGGAGGGAAGTCGGCGTCCAGGCGTCTCACGTCGCATTTTTCGATCTGCTCCTGCTTGACGCCCAGAAAGTACTGGAAGAGATAATCCCAGCCAGCCTCTCCCAACTGGCTTGCCACAGCAGTGGCCAGGGCGTCAGAGTCCGGGGCAGGCCTGGAATCGGCATCCCGGTCGACACATCGTTTTTGCACGTCGAGCGCGAAACGGGCGGAGGCGTGCTGAGAATTCGCGGAGGCTTCCACGGACAGGCAATAAAAACGGATGCATGAGCATTGGCAGAGGGGATTGTCACAGATCAGCAGTTCGGTCAACCAGGGCTTGCCGGCCCAGGGGCCTTCCTTCAGCTGCAGAACATGTTTCTTCAGCGCGGGGTCATACAGCAAGACCGATGTATCCATTGGCATCCCCTTTCTTTCTCCATAGCAGCATCATTCATGCCCGCAACTTCGAGATTGTACGCCCGCGGCCCCTTGCTTGCCCCAACGGTTTTTCTACAGTTGACATCCTGGGCGGGGTGCCTATACTTCCGCCTGTCGATCGTCATGCATGAAGAAGAGCGCCTGGTTGAAGAAACCTGCTGCAAGTTTCTGACTGCCGCCCAGCTCAAGGATATCTGTCGATATCGCGGATTTGCCGCCCTGCAGGGCGACAAAGACAGTCTCGCCGCTTCTGTCGGCGCGCGCTTTCTGGAGCGGGCGGGGGTCCGCCAGGCGATGCTGTCGCTGGAAGAACCCTTCGCTATTGTCCTGCACCTGATTGCGCTTTCCGAGTCGCCGCCTTTCGTGCGCGACCTGGGCAGGATCCTGCACCCGCCCGCCCCCCGCACTTATGCTCGCTATGACGAACGCAAGATTTATGGCGAGCTGGGCAGCGGCCTCCTGAACCGCGGCATCGTCCTCGTGCGCGACACCGGATACGGTCGATATTCGGCCGAGAGCCGCTTCGCGCGGCTCCAGCTTTTGATTCCAGAGTCGCACCGCGCACTGCTGCCGCCGTTCCCGGCCGCCACGGCGGCGCTGGGCGAGGTGCGGCCCGGCCGGGGTGCAGAGGCCTTTTGCCGGCAGGCGCTGGCCCTTGCCCTCCGCAGTGCCGGAGATTCCGAAAAGAAAAAGGATAAGGGACTCCTGGAGAGGGTGGCATCCATGTTTTCCTTCCAGGAGGGCGAGCTGCAGTTTGACGGCGCCGCGCCATCGGGCCTCGAAGGCCTGGTGCGCCGCGCGCACAAGGCCTGGATCGGCCGGCCGTCATCCAGCAAGGCCGGGAAATCGAAATCGGGCCTCGGCGCCGCAATGCACATTTTTGCCAACCTCCCCGAAGGAGAGGGGATAACAGTCCATTCGCTCGCCGGGGCATTGACTCGGCTGGACATGGAAGCCGCCGAAAGTGAGCTGGCGCAATTCTGCGAGGAGGGCTGCCAGGCAGGTTTCCTGGTCCGCGGCGGACCCACCAATCTCCCTTGCTACAAGGCGGCGCCGGATGCCGGCGTTGCCGTTGTGGACGAGCCCCTTGCGTTCACGGCAGATAAAGACGGCGTCCAGGCGGACCTGGACCGCTCCGGCCTCGACTCCCTGCTGAAAGCCTGCCGTATCAGCCGGGTTGCCGTGGCCGATGGAATCATGAGACTCGAGCCCGACATCGTGCGGATGGGCCGCCACGCAGAAAAACTGGATGCGGCGGCGGTGGCCCAGCTGCGGGAAGCGAGCGCTGCCTTCAACCGGGCGGCGCGTCACGTTCTGGAGAACCGCGGGAAGCTGATCGTGCATGAGGGATTGACCATTCTCCGGATCGACGACCTGGGACTGCGCGCGCAGTTGCTCCGGCGCTTCCAGGCCCGGGCCCGGCAGTTGAGCGGCCCTTACCTGGCGATCCCCCGCGGCCTGGCTGATGATGCCGAGACATTCGCCCGTAAGGAGGGCTTCGTGCCGCGGAGGGTTTCATGAGCGCGCCCGCCGGCCTGCCGGCGCTGCCGGAGCACGAAGTGCGCGCACTCGAAGTCCTGCCGTCCAGACCGGTAAATCTGCGCCGCGACATATACAAGTTCGTGGAGTACGTGCAGTCGAGCGGCCTCAGACGCACCCATCGCGGAAATGCCATCCCCAAGGCTGCCGCCGGAAAGCTGGCCCGGCTTCTTTCCTACCGGGACGAACCGGCGATAGTTGAGCAATCCGGAACCGGTTACTGGTCGGACTACGTATCTCATGTCGCGCGGCGAATGGGACTGGTTGCCTTCAGCACCGAGGGCGTCTATAAGGGATACTCCAGCACTTCCCCGAGTTTCCCCGAAAACGACGTCCTGGTCCAGGATAAGGCATGGGAGGCCTATCTCGCAAAAACACCGAGGCAGAAGGAGCGCATGATCCTCGATGCGCTGATAGAAGGCGCCCCCAACGAGTTTTTCCATCGCAGCACACTGGTGAACGGTGAGGTCTTCTCCTCTTGGGGATCAGCCACCGGCCCCGCCTCGAAAATGAAACTGACGCATATCCGGCGAAAACTGCTGGAGCTGCTGGCCAGACTGAAGCCGGATGTCTGGTACGAAATGCCAGGGCTGGTAGAATTCCTTCGCTCCGAACAGCCGTCGCTAATCCTGGACCCCGCCACGCGCGATCCGGAGGCGAAATCGGCCGAAGCCCTCAGGAAATGGGAATATGAAGTGAAGTGGGGGAACAAGCGGAAGAATCCCCCGAAGCCCGAGACCACGCCGGAAGACATCTACGTTAACTTTCGCGAGCATAGCCCTGAGGCAGAGGAATGGAAACGCTACGCCCGCGGCACCGGAAAGCAGATCACCTCGCGGACGCCGGGCGCCTTTCATAGGGTGGAGGGACGGTATCTCGAGTGGTTTCTGCGCGAAATCCCGTACATTGCCGGCTTTGTGGACCTGGCCTACCAGCCCGCGAAGGACCCCCACGGGCGGGACGTGGTCCCCGAGTTCGAACGCCTGCGGGCTTTCCGGCTGACACCATTCTTTTTCATGTTCATGAAGGGCGAGCCCGCGATCGAACAGGTCAAGGTGACTGTCCTGCCGAACTTCGAAGTGCTCGTTGAGGCGCCCTCCTATCCAGAGATTGCCCTGGCAGAACTGTCGTCCTGCTGCGTCATGTTGGGCGAGGACGGCCCGGTCCACAAACTGCGACTGGACCGAAAAACCGCGGTTGAGACGGCTGCCTCGGGCAGGGCCGGCCGTCAGGCGGCGCAGGTTCTGGCCGCCCTGTCCGGCCGCCCTCTTGCGCCGAACGTGCAGACCGAACTCGATGCCTGGACCGGGCACGCGGAGAAATTGATCCTGTTCGACGACGAGCTGGGGCTGATCGAGATCCGGGCGGAGCAATCCGAACGTACGCGAGTAGTCGCAGAGCTGGGCAAGCTTGTGGTGGATGATAAGGCAGACGGTTTTGTCATTGTCCGCGATCCGCGTCAGGCTTTTCAACGGCTGGAGGAACGGCATCGCGTCCCCATCCGGGTAGCGCATCCCGAGGCGCATTTCGCGTCCGGGGGAGTATTTGAAAATGAACAGGCGCCCGTGCCGCCGGTGGCGGCTTCAACCAAGGAGCCACCTCTCCACACAAGCTTGAAAAGCGAAGATCTTGTCGGATATCGTTGCCCGGAGCGGTCGCTTCTGGTCGCCCTCCACGAAATTCTGCATAAGGATGCGGCGACCTGCCTGCTCGCGGGCGGCGAAGCAGAAGAGATGCTGATCCTTTCCGCCGCTGCGATCCCCAGGCTGCGAGGAGCGCTGCGCCGCCTCTCCGGCCGCTATAAAATCGGAATGAAGGGCTGAATGACGCCTCGGGTTGCGGCGACATCAGGGGCATGATCTACAATTCCGCGTTCTTCCGGATGCAAGCGCATGAACACAACGCTGAGCGAACTGGCTTCTTCATTGCCGGACGATGAGATTCCCTCGGGCGAGCGGCCGCTGGTCGTTCAAAGCGACAGCACTCTGCTTCTGGATGTGCAGGGCGAGTGGGCTGCGGCGGCCCGTAATGCGCTCTGCTCCTTTGCCCAGCTCGAGCGCTCCCCGGAGTACGTCCACACATACCGCATTACACCCCTGTCGCTGTGGAACGCCGCAGCCGCCGGAGTGACCGCAGACTGGATTGATCGCGCCCTCCGTCTATTCAGCCGGTACCCGGTCCCGGACCTGGTGCGGCATGAACTGCGCGAGCAGATGAACCGCTTCGGCAGAGCGACGCTGCTGCCCTGGAGCGGTGAGGCGCTGCTGCTCCGGGTCGACGATCCGTTGCTGCGCCTGGAGATCGCACATTCCGAGGAGGTGGCCCCGCTTCTGGCATCCGCCCGGGCGGAGGGCTTCCTCGTTCCGACACGCCACCGGGGTGCGCTGAAGCAGGCCCTGGTCAGGATCGGCTATCCGGCCGAAGACCTGTGCGGTTATTCCGAAGGAGTCGCGCTGCCGCTCGGCCTGGCGCCTAAAGCCCGGGACAGCCGGCCCTTTGCACTGCGCCCTTACCAGCAGGAAGCTGCGGACGCCTTCCACCAGGGCGGGGGGCCGCGCGGCGGGGCGGGTGTTATCGTCCTTCCCTGCGGCGCCGGCAAGACCATCATCGGAATCGGAGTGATGGCCCGGCTGCAGACGTCCACCTTGATCCTGGCGACAAACACCGTCGCGGTCCACCAGTGGCGCGATGAGATCCTGGACAAGACCGACCTGGCTGCGGAAATGATCGGGGAGTATACCGGCGACCGGAAACAGATTCGTCCGGTGACTATCGGGACCTACCAGATCCTCACTCACCGGGCGTCGCGCGCAGGCGAGTTCGAGCACCTCGACCTGCTGCGCCAGCAGCAGTGGGGCCTGATCGTCTACGACGAGGTGCATATGCTTCCCGCGCCGGTCTTCCGTGCTACGGCCGACATCCAGGTGCGCCGGCGGCTGGGCCTGACCGCCACGCTGGTCCGTGAAGACGGCCGCGAGGGGGATGTGTTCGCTTTGATCGGTCCCAAGCGGTTCGATCTCCCCTGGAAGGTGCTCGAAAAGACCGGCTACATCGCCGAGGCGGAGTGTTTCGAGATCCGGCTGGAACTGCCGGCGGAACAACGCATCCGTTATGCCCTGGCGGATCGGCGGGAGAGGCACAGGATCGCGGCCGAGAATCCGCGCAAGATTCAGATCGTTGAAGAGCTGATCCAGAACAGCCCGGAGGACGCCATCCTCGTCATCGGACAGTACCTGGATCAGTTGCAGCGCGTGTCATCCGACCTGTCGCTGCCCCTGATCACGGGCAAGACGCCGGTCGCAGAACGCGAAAGGCTCTATGGAGAGTTCCGGCAGGGCAAGATTCGCGTGCTGGCCGTATCCAAGGTGGCGAATTTCGCCATCGATCTGCCCGATGCATCGATGGCCATCGAGATCTCGGGAGCGTTCGGATCCCGCCAGGAGGAAGCGCAGCGGCTGGGACGGATCCTGCGGCCGAAAAACCGCTCCGCTCGGTTCTATGCCCTGGTGTCGCGAGATACGAGCGAGCAGCTCTTTGCCGCCCGGCGGCAGTTGTTCCTGGTGGAGCAGGGCTACCGCTACCGCATCGTCAACTGGGACTCGTGATGGCGATACATATGCGTTTTCCGTTGTAACAGCGGGTGCGATGAAAGATGATAGCCCCAGCCGGACCAGAGCCCTGGGCCGGCCGAATCAAATCGCCACGCCGAACCGGAGGTTCGCCCATGAATGAACTCTCGCGCAGAAACTTTCTGGCAACGACGGCCGGGACGGTCGCCGCTGCATCTCTGGCCCGCGCAAAGGCCGCCGAGACGGAAGCGCCCGCCCAGGCAAAACCCAAGCTTACCCTGACCTGCGCCGACTATCTCCGGTTCACGCCTCTGGTTACGGGCGACCTTCGCCCGAAAGACCTGGAGCTGACCTGGATCCGGGGACCGCGCAGCGAAATGCTCAACCGCGCCCTTTCGGACCCGACCGTCGACGGGGGGGAAGGATCCATGCTTGCGCACCTGCTGCGCGTGGCCGCCGGCGACCGGTCCATGATCGCGGCGCCCGCGTTCCCGCTGAGGAACTTCACCGCCCGCGACATATACGTGCGCAAGGGATCCTCGCTCAAACCGGCAGAATTGAACGGCCGCAACACCGGCATCTATAATTGGGCCGCCAGCGGCGCGGTCTGGTACCGGCACCTGCTGCGCTACTTCAAGCAGGACCCGGCGGCGATGAAATGGATTGTGGGCGGAACGGATCAACCCGCAAGGGTCGAATCCAGGGCGCCGCTTCCGGCGCATGTCCGCAACGCGCCCGCCGACAAGTCTCTGAGCGACCTGCTCCTCGCAGGCGAAATCGACGCCATGTTCGTTCCACTGCCGCCGAAGTTGTATCACCCGGTGAACGGACCCATCGTCCGGCTGATCCCGGACTTTCGCGCGGTCGAAAAGCGCTACTTTCAGGAGATCCGGTGCTACCCGCCCCAACACGCGATCCTGATAAAGGAGAAATCCTGGCAGCGGGACCCGTCGGTGGGCCGAAAGCTGGTCGAGACGCTGCAGCAGTGCGAAACCATGTTCCAGGAGAGCCAGCGCATGTTTCCGTACAGCGCCCCGTGGCTCATGGCCGAGCTCGAGGAGACGGAACTGCTCATGGGCGCGGACTTTCACGCCCACGGCCTGGAGAAAAACCGGCATGCGCTCGATGCGTTCTGCCGCTCGGCCTTCGAAGACGGCCTGACCAGCCGCCGCGTAACAGTAGAAGAGTTTTTCGCGGGTTAGCATCGCGGCAGCGCCTGTGGGGGCGTGGCCTGGAGACCCACGCCCCACAGGATGGCGCCTATGAGGTAAACGGAAAAATTGGGGCAAAGATTGAGATCAAGGGCCTTCCAGCGGCTTTTTTTTGAGCTGTCTGTCACATTGAAAAAGCTTGCCTGGGTCCAACCCCGAGCATCGCTCGGACAGGATATCCGCTATGCCGTGCGGGTCCTGTCGACGAGCCCCGGATTTGCCGCAGCTGCGGGCGTTCTGCTCGCAGCCTGGAGCCTGGACGGGATTCGCGTTCTGGGGCCTGACAGCATCCCGCGCCTCGCGGACATCCGTATCGACGGACGAGCGCTCGCATTTACGCTGCTGATCTCCTGTTTCACGGGAATTCTTTCTGGCTTGGCGCCGGCTTTGCGCGTTTCCCGTATCGATCTGAATGCGACGCTCAAGGAGGCCGGCCGGGACTCGGCGGGTCTCAACGCCATGTGGGGCCGCGGCCACAACATACGCAAGCTGCTCGTGGTCGCGGAGCTGGCGCTATCGGTGGTGCTGCTCATCGGAGCGGGCCTGCTCATTCGCAGCTTCGCGCGCCTGCAGAACGTGCACCCGGGTTTCAATAGCCGGAACCTGCTGACCTTTGGATTGACGCTGACCGGGGCGCAGTACGCCGATTCCGGGGCTGTGCTCTCAACCTACCGCAGGCTCTGGGAGCGGCTCGAACGGATGCCCGGTGTAATCTCCTCAGGGGGAACCGCCCCTCTGGCGCTGACGCAGATCTATGCCTGGACCGGGATCACGATCGAAGGGCGCACGCCGCCGCCCGCGTGGATCCCATGGCATCCCTGAGGTGCGAATGAAATTCGGAACTTCGGGATTTCGGCCCGGATGACAGCAAAAGTCCGTGCCCACCGAAGCAACGGCAGAAGGATTCGTACTACTAACGCGCAAATCCTTGCCCGCCGGGAAAGGATTATTTTCACCGCCAAGACGCAGTTTCACGGAGCGCACCGAGGAAATCGGGACGGGGAAGAACACCGACGAACGCGGATTCTGCTGGAGCCGCAAGGTCGGCGAGTGGATTGCACGAGCTTTTGCTGCCGTCTTTGCCTGAGCCTCCCCGGGCAAGCGCGCCGGTTGAACCGGTCGCATCGGATGGATAGGCCGCAACCAGGCGCGCTTGCCCGGGGAGGCTCAGGCAAAGACCGCCCCGCGTCGCGGGGCGCCCTTCGGGGGCAGCAAAAGCTCGTGCAATCCACCCGCGTTTTTGCGTGTCCCAAATCTCTGTGTTTTCTCTGCGTGCTCCGCGCCTCTGCGGTGAGGTCCTTTTTGGTTGCGGCCATGCCGCTCCATGAAATTCGTGGCAAGGTTGTTAATTTGTGTTTAAGGTAACACCATTGGGTCCGACACCAAATGGAGATCGAAAATGGGCGCAGAGCCAAAGACGATCGAGTTGGCGCAGCTGGCTGAGGTGATCGCCGGCCACTTTGCGCACAAGAAGGAGATTACCTGCTACATCGGTTCGAACGCCGCCACCCCGACGGCGTCCATCGAGGCCATTACCGCGGCCGTGCAGGCGCGCACGCCCAGGATGCCGTTTCTCAGGATGGTCCATCTGCTGCTGCAAGGTCCGGTTCCCTATGTCGCAGCCGGACTGCATGACCGGATCATGACCTACTCCATCTTCTCGGGGAGCGAGGTCCGCGAGGCGGCCAATGAGGGCCGCGCGTACTATCTGCCCTGCACGCTGGCCAACCTGGACAGCCTGATCGGCAAGGGCCGGCGCTATGAGCCGGATGTCGCGTTGTTCAAGGTGAGCCGCAATCCGTTCACAGGCGAATACAGCCTGGGGCTCTCCGTCGAAGCCCTGCACGGCGCCATCGATCAGGCCCGCGTGGTGATCGCCGAGCTCGACCCGAGCATGCCCTTCACCCAGGGTCAGAGCGTCGTCGATGCCCGGTCCATCGATTACATCATCCGCGACCGTGTCCAGCCGGTCTACGAATTGCCTGCCCCGGACTTTGAAAACCTCTCCGCCGAGGAGCGGCGCATCGGCGAACTGATCGCGAAATATTTCATTCATGACGGCACTACCCTGCAGGTCGGAATCGGCAAGATACCGGACGCCGTGATCGGAACGCTCCGGGAGGCGGGCTGTCGCGACCTTGGAGTGCAGACGGAGCTGTTCGGCGACGGCCTGATGATTCTCGAAAAGGCAGGGATTGTCACCAACCGGCGGAAGAAGGCCAACCTGGGATACAGCACCACCAGCCTGATCATGGGCTCGCGGGAACTATACGACTTCGTGCACCTGGTATGACATCGGGATTAAACCCGCATTTCTCACCAGCTCTCTATTGCGGTGGCAGATCTGAGGGGGTATGCCAGGCCTGTAACATCAAACACGCCGGCGGTTTCCAGACCGGCGGCCACAGGACGGCAATAATCGGTTCGTTTGCCTCACAAGCGCCATCTTGTGGGGGTGGGTCTCCAGACTCACCCCCCGCTCTGCATTTTGCGGTTGTGACGCGATCAGTTTTTGCCCGGAGCGGTGCGGAGCTGCGATTGCAGCGCCTCGACTGCCTTTTCGAGCTGGACGTCGCGGCCCGCGAGGAAATCATCGGGCGTGTTGTCAACATAGATGTCCGGCGGCACACCGTAATTCTCCATATTGATCCCATCCCAGGTATAGACTCCGCTGCCCGGCGTGCGCACCGAGGAGCCGTCGATCAGGGAGTAGGACCCGGTCCCGATCACGCCGCCGAAGGTGGGAACGCCCACAGTCTTGCCCAGCTTCAGCTCGCGAAAGCCGTGCGGGAACATCTCGGCATTGGAGCCGGAGCGCTCGTTCTGCATGACGACCATCGGGCCGAAAAAGGCGCGCTGCGGGCGCCAGACCTGAACGGAATCCCGGCTGATCGTATACTCGTAACGGCGCTGCTGCAGGATCTGGAGCAACTCCTGCTCAATGCCGCCGCCGCCGTTGAAGCGCTGATCGATGACCAGGGCTTTCTTCTGGGAGTTCTCGATAAGTTCCCGCTCGAAGCGCTGGAGCGACTCAGCGTTCATGGAGCGGATGTGAAGATAGCCGATCTCGCCGTTGGCAAGCCGGTCGACGATCGCCCGCCTTTCCGCCACCCACTTTTCATATTGCAGCGTGCCATGCTGGGCGCCGCTTATCGAGTCGATCCGGACCTCCCAGGCTCCTTCCCTGGAGGGCTTGGAGTTCACCAGGAGCTTGAACTTGCGGCCCGGAGCAGACGTCAGCCGCTGCCAGTAGTTGTCGCCGGTCTTCAGCTCGACGTCGTCGATCGCAAGGATGAAGTTGCCCGGCTTGATCTGCACGAATTCGCGGTCGGCGGGACCGGTTTTGTAAATATGGGTCAGCTTGAAGTATCCGCCCGGGTCGGGCGCCACATCGAAGCCCGGATAGCGCGTCTGTGCGGCTTCGCCCGCCTCGCGGCGCCCCCCGCCGCTGATCCCGGTGTGGGAAGCGTTCAGTTCGCCGATCATCTGGCTGATGATGTTCTGCAGTTCCTCCGAGTCGTGCGCGTACGCGAGCAGAGGCTCATAGACAGCTTTGACCTTGTCCCAGTCCACGCCGTGCATGTTGGCATCGTAGAAGCGGTGCTTCATGATGCGCCAGCTTTCGTTGAAGATCTGCGCAGGCTCGGCGCGATGGTCGACTTCGACGCGCGCGGTGAAGGTGATCCTGCGGCGCGCCTCGGTACGGGCGGCTGCAGGCGCTGCCGGCGCCGCAGCGTCGGCGCCCGGCGCTCCCGCGCCGACGGCAGAGATGGCGCGGCCCTCGCGGAAAAAGAGCGTGCGGCCGTCCCTGGAGTATGCCGGGCTGCCCAGACCGCCTCCCGGCCCTCCCGCCGGGGGACCATCCTCCGCGGATGGCGGCTGAGACTGATAGATGCGCGTCATCCGCTGGCCATCGATCCCAATGGTGTAGATCGCCTGCCTGGGCGGGGTTTCGGCGGTATCCACGATCACAAAGGCTGCGGATCGGCCGTCGGGACTCGACGCGATCGCCGAGACGTTGCCGGCCAGAGGGGCCAGACGGCGCGAGCGGCGCGTCAGCCCCTCCCAATCGATCTTCACCTCGGGCGCGGCGGCTTGCGGCCCGCCGGGTGCGGGCTCGCGACGAGCAGCCGGCGCAGCGGCGGCCGCCTCCTCTTCGGTATCGACATCGCGGCTGACCGGATCCTTCTCCTGCTTCAGAAGCGGCAGGACGTAAAGGGCGGATGTTGTCTGCCGCTGCTGTGCGATCCCGCCCCCCTGCATCATGCCTGCAACGAAAAGAATGTGTTTGCCGTCGCGGCTCCACACGGCGCCGCTGTCGCTGAACAGATCATCTTCGGTTATGCGCCGGGCCTCGCCGCCGGCGGCCGGGACAACGTACACCCGAGGCCGGAAGGTGCGGTCCTGCCTGGTATAGGAGATCCACTTCCCGTCGGGGGAAAAACGCCCGGCGCTGATTCTTCCGACATCGCCGGTGGCCACAACCTGGGTCTGCCCGTCGTCGATGTTGACGCGGTAGAGGCTCTTGTCCGAGGAGCTGTAAAGAAATGACTTGGAATCCGGCGCCCACTCGAGGCCGCTTTTTTCGCGCGCGCTGGCCGACAGCTTTTTCAGATTGTCGCCGTTGGTGTCGCAGATCCAGAGCTCGTCCTGCCCGGAGCGGTCGGAGATGAAGGCAATCCACTTGCCGTCCGGCGACCATGCGGGCTGGGTGTCGCGCGCCGGAGACTCGGCGATGCGGGTCGTGTCCCCGCGCTCGGTCGCTATGGTGAAGAGCTCGCCGCGGATCGAGATAACGGCGCGCCGGGTGGAGGGTGAAAGGTCGAAGCTGTCGGCTTCGCTGGTGTAAGTGATGGTCTCGACGGTGTTTTCTTTATCGTCGGTCTCAATCTGAATCTTGATCTCGCTCGTTTTGCCGGTCGAGGTGTCAAGCTTCCACAACCCGGCGTTTTCCTCGTAGACGATCACCTTGCCGTCACTGGACATCGAAGGGAAGAAGAGACGCCCCGACGTGTGTTGCGTGACCTGAACCGGCTTGCCGCCGCGGTCGGAAATCTTCCAAAGATTGTTGACGCTCTTGAGGACCTGCGGGCTGCCCGCCTTGATCTCCTTTTCGTTGGCCATCCGGTCCGAGACGAAAAAGATGTCGCCGCTGCCCCACATGGGCCAGAACCAGTTGGGCGCCATCCCCCCGTCGGACAGTTTTCGCGATTTTTGAGTGGCCAGGTCCATCACCCAAAGGTCGGCCGCGCGGCTGCCGCGGTAGTGCAGTCTCCACCAGGACCCGCCGTGGCGCGTGAAGGCGAGCTGCCTGCCGTCGGGAGAATAACTTGCGTACGTCCCCCATCCGGTGGGCACCATTTCCTCGTTGCCGCCGTCGGTCGAGATCTCGAACAGCGTCGCCACGCCGGGCATGGTCATGCCCCGCGAAGCGGCAAAGATCACCTTGCGGCTGTCGCGCGACCAGCCGACGACCGTGTCGGCGCCGCTGTGGTAAGTAAGCCGCTGCGGCTGACCGCCCGCCGAGGGCATCACGAAGACGTCATAGTTACCAAAGCGGTTCGAGGAGAAGGCGATCCACTTGCCGTCGGGCGAGAAGCGCGGGTAAACGTCGCGAGCGATGTGAATGGTCAGGCGCCGGGGGTCGGCGCCGTTTTCATTGACTACCCAGATGTCGCCGGCATAGCTGAAGGCAATCTTGCCGGCATGATAGCTGGGATGCCGGGCCAACTTGATCTCGCCGGCCGGGGACAGGGCTGCCAGTGCGAGAATCGCAAAGGCGACTTGAACGGTATTCCTGATCATTGCTAACCTCCTTTTGCATGAGACGCCTTGAAGTGCGGCACGTCTTCCTTCACCGGGCATTGCAGATGCGGTTCACCAACCCCGATCCACCCAGCCCGGCCGCCGGCCGCGCTGCCTACAGCGTGATGAAAGACCACTCCTTGCTGGTGGGGACGCTTCCCATCAGCACGCCCTTGTCCCTGGTCACGAGCAGATTGTCGGACGGGTTGTAGCCGTAACCACCCTTCGGATTGTAGAGGCCGGGTTCCACCGAGAACATCATCCCTTCCTCGAGGACGGTGGCGTCGCCCAGGGCAATGTAAGGCGGCTGATGTCCCTCCATTCCTTCTCCGTGGGCAGGCCGGTGATAGATGTACTCCGCCATTCCCATCTTCACCTGGTAGTCGTGGATGACCTTGGCAACGTCGCGGCACAGCACGCCGGCCTTCGACTCCCGGGCCTGTATCAGGATGCACTCGTTCTGCACCTCCCACATCTTCTCGTGCTCGGGCGTCCACGGCGCGATCTGGTACCCGCGGTAAAGTTCGCCCCCATAACCGCCGACCCTGACCACTCCGGAGACCTGGAGAGCGTCTCCTTTCTTGATCTTGCTGTGATGGATCTGGTTCGGGTGCGGATAGGCCGTCCCGACGCCCGTGCGGCATCCGACGCTCACGCTGATGCCGACGGCGTTGTGGGGTCTGCCGTCGCGCCCGATGTCCTTCATGATGAGATCGGTGCCCCACCGGCTTGCCTCCATGCCGACTTCATAATCGGTGGCCTCCGTTCCCTTTTCGAGGATGTAGTCGCGGGCAAAGGCATGGATCTTGTTGAAATAGTCCATGGCGCGCTGGGTGAGCGCAATTTCTTCCGGCGTCTTGACCATCCTCATTTTCATGCAGATGTCGTCGACGGCTTCAAACCTGGCTTTGGGCAGCACCTCGGTCATGCGCTTCATGGTCTTGACCGACGGGTCCTGATCGAGTGCGACCTTCTTGTCGCCGAAACCAAGCTTTTCGATCCCCTTCAGCATCCACTGCAGCAGGTCGACCTTGTCTCCGGCGACGACCTCGCCTCTGTTTGGAAAGCCGCCCGCGGCGTGCTGAAAATCGAAATAGTACTGGGCCGATGTGCTCCACCAGCTGTCGACCAGGTCGCGGTCCAGGCCCGGATGGAACCAGTGGACCTCGAGGGCTTTGGCGGGGATGAAGCAGGCAAACGGCCGCTCGGTGCCCGAATGGAAGAGCCCCGTATAGTAGATGAGGTTCCAGCGGTCCTTGATCAGTATGCCGTCCAGGCCGCGCTCGCCCAGCTTCTGCTGGAGGCGCTGCACGTTCTGCTGGTACCACTCCAGCGGGAGCCGGTCAAAGGCGGCCGGCTGGGGATGATCCGGATTCTTCACCAGCAGGCTTTCGGAGCCGCCGGTACGGGCGGGCCTTTGCTCTACCGGTGCGCATGCGGATGCGGTTGCCATGCCGAGAGCAGCCGCTGCGGTTGTTTTCAGGAATTCTCGACGATCGCTCATTGCGTCACCTCGCTCGTGAAATAGTTATCGTACAAGGGCCGGCTGAGTCAGCCGAGGCTGCGGCACTGTCAATCAACAGGCTTGCGGAGCATTTTCCAAAAGGGAAGGGGGATCACTTCCCCCCGCAGACCTTCTGGAAGCGGGCCTTTTCAGTCGGCCTGGCCCCGCCGCAAGGGCCCAGGGCGTTCAGCAGAGCCCCCGCGCCTCTACACAGTAGGCCTCCTTCTCATATTGTCCCAGGCTCTGCGCCGTGGGGTTGGAGTATTTTCCCGCTTCGTCCTTCATGCACTGCTTCATGTGGGTTCGTTCGTGCTGGATTATGGAATCAATAATTGCAGGGGGGGAACAGAGGTATTCTCCCTCAGACAGGGCCCGGCGGATTTCATCGAAGGTCATCACCCGGTCGGTCTGGTAGTCCTTGAGCTGGCAGTCCTTGGGGTCCACCCAGGCGCCTACTGTGGCGCCGGTCTCATTGTCCATCTGGTCGTTAAGGTCCTGGGGGGGCTTGGCCTTGGCCTGGCGCGCTGGATCTCCATATCTTTCCGCCAAGGCGAGCGCCTTGTTCAACTGATCGCGGA
>Ga0299915_10001752_pt1 | contig 15966 bp, 12 predicted proteins | sample RVTome_13_FD_200263 | JGI IMG/M metagenome (GOLD analysis project Ga0299915, IMG submission 200263) | Soil microbial communities from uranium-contaminated site in the Upper Colorado River Basin, Wyoming, United States - RVT92D227 (version 2) ... | reverse complement strand
TGAAGGTCCGGCGGTATCCTTAAGCGGGTCGCCAACGGTGTCACCGACAACAGCCGCAGCATGAGTGAAAGAACCTTTACCTATTACATTGCCTTTCTCATCCTTGAGCTGACCGTCTTCGATCATTTTCTTGGCGTTGTCCCAGGCACCACCACCGTTGTTCATGTATGAAGCCAGCATAATGCCTGCAATGGTGCCGACCATAAGCAGTGCGGCTACCACCATAGCGGCATCAAAACCTAGCCACTTGAAAATCAGCCCGACAACTACTGGTGCCAGCACTGGCAAAAGTCCGGGAGCAATCATCTCCCGTAGTGCGGCGCGAGCCGTAATGTCAACCGCAGCGGCATAATCCGGCCGTGAGGTGCCAGCCATAATGCCCGGGTCAGCCTGAAACTGTCGCCTGACTTCCTGGATGATCTTGGCTGCGGTTTTACCGACAGCCTTTATTGCCCAGGAACTAAATAAATAGACCAGCATGACCGCCAGTAGAGCGCCGACAAAGACCTCTATCTTGGCGATGTCTACAACCGTATATTGTCCTTCGACGCCGAATTTGAGGAACGATACTCTGTCCAGATATGCCTGGAAGAGCAAGAAAGCTGCAAGTCCGGCAGAAACCATGGCATATCCCTTGGTCAATGCTTTGGTAGTATTTCCTACGGCATCTAGACGGTCCGTAATCTTGCGTACGTCTTTACCGGCGCCAGCCATCTCATTGATACCATTAGCATTATCGGTTATAGGACCGAAGGTGTCCATTGATAGCACGTAGGGGCAGGTCATTAACATGCCCATGGTAGCTACTGCGGTGCCGAAAGCGCCGGCGCCTGGAACACCGCTAAGGGCGCCCATCCAGTAAGACAACAAAAGGGCGGCACCGATTATTACTGCTGTCGCTAGTGTTGTTTCATAACCCACGGACATGCCAATCACGATATTGGTGGCCGGTCCGGTCTTGGATGCTTCGGCGATTTCCTTAACTGGCTTGTATCGTGATTCAGTGTAGTATTGAGTAACATATATGATGGCTACACTGGTAAGGATGCCGACTACACCGGCGCCGAACAGCCACCAGTTACCCAGCATGAAGTAAATTGTTATGGCCATGCCTATAATTGACAGGGCAATAGCTACGAAATATCCGCGGTTCAACGCATTCATGGCGTTTTCGTTTTCTTTAGCTCGGACTATCAATATTCCAATCATACTGGCAAAGAGACCGAATGCACGAACCACCAGCGGGAAAAGAATCCAGGCGACGTTATGAGTGGCCATGTAGGCCACTATACCGAGGATCATAGCACCGATGTTTTCAGCGGCCGTCGATTCAAATAAGTCGGCACCACGGCCGGCGCAGTCGCCGACGTTGTCACCGACTAAGTCGGCAATAACCGCGGCATTACGGGGGTCATCTTCAGGAATGCCGGCTTCAACTTTGCCAACCAGGTCAGCGCCCATATCAGCCGCTTTGGTATAAATACCGCCGCCAAGCTGAGCAAACAGGGCAACAAAACTGGCGCCAAAGCCAAAACCGACGATAAGGTGAGGGGCAATTGCGGGTTTAGTAGCGCCGCCGAAAGCGAAGAAGATAGCGGTAACACCGATAAGACTGAGGGCGGTAATCAGGAACCCGGAAACAGCACCTCCGCGGAGAGCAATGGAAACGGCTGTGGTCAGGTTCTTTTGAGCACCTGCGGCACAACGAACATTAGATTTGACCGCAATGTACATGCCGACGAAACCGGAAACGCCGGAACAGAGAGCACCGACTAAGAAAGCGACTGCTGTTCGCCAGCCAATCCCGAAGGGAGTCATTCCTTCAATTCCCTTCTGTCCACCCAACAACGCTACCAGTACACCAATGATAACCGCCACCACCAACGATAGTATACCGATGGTAGTGTACTGCCGTTTCAGGAACGCCCAGGCGCCTTCAAAGATCATATCGCCGATCTCTTTCATCTTCGGCGTTCCGGCATCGGCGCGAAGGACATTCCTTGCCAGCATTATGGCAAATACCACCGTTACCAACCCAGCAACAGGAACGAGCCAGAAAATACCAGGCATTTCACCTCCTTATATAGAATTATAATTTACGACGCAAGCGAATGCGGACGACCACCGAGTGTCGATTCTATCGTCTTTGAACGTCAGAGTCAAGGTTATTTGGTGTTAAATAGAATTGTACTTTGGTACAGACGTGCTCACAAACAAAAACGTGCTGGACGGGATTATAGAGTCACCTTTTCTTTTTCACGGTCTGTTGTAATTTTTCTTCCAGTTCTTGTTGTCTCAGAGCCAGAGTCAGGTCACCTCGGGTCCTCTCCAGAATACCACGTATGGCATCGCTGGTCCGCCTCAAACCGTATGTAATTCCATCGGGAAAGTCCATGGTCATGAGGACGCTATATATGTCATCCATTGTGCCAAGCAATTCCTCGCACCTGGAAAGGTCGTTACGCCTTAAGCTGTCCAGGATATAGCGCCGCAGTTCACCTACTGCTTCACCCAATCCGTTTAAGTAAGCCGGGTAGCTAACTCCGAGCGCTTCCGGCTCAGGAAGTGGTTTACCAGTAACTATGGCCAAAGTTGTACTTGCTTCGGCAAACTCCTTTTGAGCATCATGCACGAAGCCAGCGTAAGCCAGTTCATCATTCTTCTTGAGAACATCATCAGCCAGCTCTTTGAGTAAAGCTTGAGCCGAGGCTAACAATCGCTCGGCGTTTACTTTTTCCTGACGATGGACGGCACGAATGGTGTTAGCGCTGTATCGTATGATTTCACGGCTCAGACGTAGTGCCTTCTCTCGCGCTGCATCTTTGGCGGAGAAATAAAGACGGATTTTCTCAGCCAGGGTCTCAAGATTTTTTGTGGCTTTTTGCTTCTTTTTCAATTTCCTTCACCAACCGGCGTGTTGCGGATGCTATGTCTTTTTGGTTCAGCACAGCGCTTATAACTGCTGCGGCATCGGCTCCAGCTTTTATTACTTCTCTGATATTTTGCCTGTTTATGCCACCTAGGGCAACTACGGGCACGGATACCGCCTTTTTTATCCGGCGTAGACGTTCGAGCCCAACCACTGTAGCCTCTGGTTTGGTGGAAGAAGGAAATATTGAGCTGACGGCTACATAATCGGCTCCCTCAGATTCTGCTTTCCGTGCTTGAGTGACAGTGTTTGTTGACAAGCCGATGACCTTATCGATGGGCAGCTCCTTCCGTATCACAGATAGGGGAAGGTCCTCTTGACCGATATGTATACCGTCTGCCTCGGATGCCAGGGTTATATCAAGATAATCATTGACTATGAAAAGGACATTGTATTTGTGACATAAATCCACCAGCTTTTGAGCTATGGAGAGAAGCTCACCCTTGCTATACTTCTTATCGCGTAACTGTATAACTTTAGCTCCGCCTTTTATGGTTTTTCTGGCAGCATCAAGCTCGCCTTTAAAATCGAGTGTCTCAGTATCAATGATAACGTATAGTCTGGTGAGCTGTTTTATTTTCTGCTGGCGCATTAATCGAGACAGCAGCTCTCGTTGTAGTGTATAAAGATTAAACCGCGCTGTCTCAAAGCCCTTCGAGTGCAATGTTGAACTTAGTTCAGGTAGCTTACTTAGTTCTTCTACTGCCCGTAATGCCTCTTCTACTCTCCTGGCATTGGCTGTGACCAGTGATTGTATATCTTGCCGATGGCTAATTTCAGTACCGATTCCAACGTCGGTCTCTGAGTTCCTCTCTGTCATTAGAGCCGGGCCGAATCGGCTCATGCTCTTGATCAGATTATGCCGCATCGCTTTCAATTGATGGCTCAAGTCAGCATCATTAAGCAGAAATCGAGCTACATCTTCCAGGAAACGTAGTCCTTCACCGATGCGATTGCAGTTGGCATCAATGATACGAAGCGTCTGGCGAGGCACTTTGAAGGTCCTTTACAGGTTCAGGCAGTTCACCCTCTCGGGCAGCCTGAATTTTCTGTTGAATTTCGTTGGGCATATCCATACCCATATCCTGGAATTTCTTCTCCGCCCATCTACCGATGTTTCGCGGGTCTCTGTAATAGTCCGGGCTTTGAAACTTACCCGGTTCGCCGCTCTCCTCATGTATGGTCTGGAGTGATTTATGATATGCGAATGTGGAAATAACGCGTGCTACTTCAGTACTGCCACAGATTAAGCACTTCGGCTCGAAAGAGGAAGCGGCCCTAACCAGAAAACTGCTTTTTTTACGGCACGCTGGGCAAAAAAACTCATAAACGGGCATAGCGTCAAACCTTATCAGAGGCTTCGGAGACGTCGCCTGCACTTTCACCGGCTACCTCGGAAGGCATCTCTCCCTTGTCCATCCTACCAAGCATCTCTTCGTATTCTGGGGCAACTTCTTCACCCTGGCCCATCCGCCGGTTCCATTCCGCTAAAGCTTTAGGGTCGTCAGCCATCATGCCCCGAGTCAACTGCGAATCGGAAAGTATATCTTCGTAGACATCCTTGTACGTTTTACTCCGCACCGAGAAAGTAGAGAGCAGACGCCGTAGTGTGTCATTTCCGCATTTGGGACAAGCAGGCAGGTCGTTAGAGAAGGTCGGCGAATACAACATCAATTTGCTCTGGCATTGGCGGCACCAGTATTCATAAAGCGGCATAATTGACTCCTGACGTGCTGGAATTTTAGCACAACTGAGCAAAACATAGAAACAAAAAGCGGCCTTAGCTCATATAGGCGCATTGACACTGAAGCGCCACTTCATTAAAATCCACACAGGTGACGAATAGTGAACAGTGACCAGATAAGAAAAGCATTTTTAGCTTTTTTCGAGGAAAAACAGCACCGTATTATTCCCAGTTCGTCTTTAGTGCCTCATGGTGATCCGACGCTGCTATTGACTACCGCAGGCATGGTCCAAATAAAACCATATTTTCTAGGATTGGCTGTGCCGCCAAGTCCACGCCTTGCCTCCTGCCAGAAGTGCTTTCGCACCACAGACATTAACTCGGTTGGCGACGCCAGGCATCTGACTTTCTTCGAGATGCTGGGAAATTTCAGTGTGGGCGACTACTTTAAGAAGGAGGCTATCGCCTGGGCATGGGAATTCGTCACCGAACGGTTAAAGCTCAAGCCGGAACGACTGTGGGTGTCCATCTATTTGGATGACGATGAATCGTTTGAGTACTGGCGCAAAATTGGCTTTCCTGAAGATAAAATAGTACGCCTGGGTGAGGCAGATAATTTCTGGGGTCCGGCCGGTGATTCGGGACCCTGCGGTCCTTGCAGTGAAATACACTACGATTTCGGCACAGAAGCTGGCTGTGGTAAGCCTGAATGCGGACCTGGCTGCGACTGCGGACGTTTTTCCGAAATATGGAACCTGGTGTTTACCCAGTATAACCAGGACCGGGACGGGAAGCGAACACCTTTGCCGAAACCGAATATCGATACGGGGATGGGACTGGAAAGAACCGCAGCTATGATGCAGGGCGTATCTTCAGTCTATGATACGGACCTTTTTATTCCTATTCGAAATAAGATAGGCGACTTAACAGGTGTAAAATATGGCAAAAGCCAAAGTAACGACCAGGCTGTCAGGATTATAACGGAACATGGTCGAGGCATAACCTTCCTTATTGCCGACGGTGTCCTGCCATCCAATGAAGGCAGAGGCTATGTTTTACGCCGGGTATTGAGACGGGCTTGCTTTTTCGGTAAGAAACTTGGCATAGAGAAGCCATTTCTCAGCCAGATAGCGGAAACCGTTATTGCCGGCATGGAGCACGTCTATCCTGAGCTTATTAAAAACCAAAGCCTAATACATGAAGTAGTCAAGGTGGAAGAAGAGAAATTCATCAGCACCTTGGATGCCGGAATAAATATGGTCGACAAAGCCGTTGACGAGGCTCGGAGACAGGGCAGGAATAGTATTACGGGCGAGGAAGCTTTCAGGTTCTGGGATACCTACGGTTTCCCTTTGGAGTTAACTGTCGAAATCGCTCGGGAAAAGGGACTGGATATTAACGTCGAAAGCTTTGAGACTGAGATGGAGAAGCAGCGAGAGAGGGCTAGGGCTGTTCACAAATTCGCTGATGTGGCAACCAGGTTTGTAATCAAGGCAGAAAGTACGACATCTCTTAAACCTGAGCCTACAACCTTTACGGGCTACGATAAATTGAAGACCAGCTCCAGGGTGAGCCACCTGTTTGACCGGAAGTCATTCCTGCCGATAGATTCTGCCGGCAAAGGCCAAAAGATAGCCGTGGTTCTGGATAAGACACCTTTCTACGGGGAGATGGGAGGGCAGGTAGGCGATACTGGTAAAATAACCGCCGACTCCAGCCAAATGGATGTCACCGATACTGTCTGGTCCCCTTACGGCAATCTCGCTGAAGGCGCTATCATTCATATAGGTCAGGTTGTTAAGGGAACCGTCACGGTCGGCGATTTGGTTGAGGCTACGGTGGACTTAGAGCGCCGTTTTGACATCGCCCGGAATCACACGGCAACTCACCTGCTTCAAGCAGCGCTGCGCCAGGTGCTGGGTAGCCATGTTCAACAGAGAGGCTCTCTGGTAAATCCCGATGGCTTTCGATTTGATTTCTCTCAGCTAACTGCCATCAATAAACAGCAGCTTACCGAAATACAGAAAATTGTCAATGAAAGGATACGAGAGAATTTGCCCGTCAGAAGCAAGGTCGTTCCCTACAAGCAGGCTGTCAAGGAGGGCGCCATCGCCCTTTTTGAAGAGAAATATGGAGAGACTGTTCGTGTCCTTGAAATAGGGGACCCGCTCATGAGCGCTGAACTTTGCGGCGGCACGCATGTTACATCAACCGGGGAAATCGGTCTCTTTATCATAACCGGCGAAAGCAGCATCGGCACCGGTTTGCGCCGAATCGAAGCTATTACCGGTAGAGGAGCTGAGGAGTTCGTCCGAGATTCCTTGTCGACGGTGACTACCGTAGCCGGGGAACTGAGGAGTTCACCTTCGGAAATTACGGAAAAGATAAAAGCTCTACTCGCTGAGCTGGCTGCCGAACGCAAACGTTCATCTTCTCTGGAAAGGGAGTTGTCTCGATATACAGTCGACTCTTTGCTGGGTAAAGCTGAAAAAGTCAACGACATAACGGTGTTGTCCGCTAAAGTAAATCCAACTTCATTTGAAACACTGAGAGAGATGGGAGATTTATTGAAAGACCGGTTGAAGAGCGCTGTTATCGTACTGGGGACAATTTACGACGGCAAACCTGGCTTTGTGGCTATGGTAACCCCGGATTTGGTTAGCAGGGGGCTGCATGCAGGTGACATCATAAAACAAGTTGCTGAAATGACCGGTGGCAGCGGTGGCGGCAAGGCAAACATGGCGCAGGCTGGAGGCAAGGATAAAAATAAGATAGACGAAGCGCTCAAGCTGGTAAAACAGCTGGTCCAGAAGCTTGGCTGAGTCTTTGAGATGCGTATATTAGGCTTGGACGTCGGAGACAGTAGAATAGGGGTCGCCATCAGCGACCCCGAAGAAATTATAGCTACTCCACTGACTATTATTACCAGGGACGAAGATAACGCAGCCATAGATGCTATTGTGCATCTTATCGGTCAGTACGACGTGAAACGAATTGTGGTTGGTCTGCCATACTCTTTGAATGGGAGCATTGGTATACAGGCAACCAAGGTAAAAGATTTTGTCGATACGCTTTCCCAGAGCACAAGTGCAGGAATCGAGCTACGGGATGAGCGCCTCTCTACTGTGGCTGCGCAGCGCCTGTTGAGAGGAGCCGGAAATAAGAAGGCTAGAAAAAGGTCGCATCTTGATGCTGCTGCTGCAGCTTTCATCCTGCAAGGATACTTGGATAGCCTGAAAGTCGGCGATTAGTGACAAAGTATATCGGCGTTATAGGTTACCCACTGAAGCACTCAGTATCACCTAATTTCCAGCAGGCAGCTTTGGATTACTGCAAGCTCGATATGCGCTACGAAGCCTGGGAGGTAAAAGTCGACGATTTGCCGTCGGCCATAAATCGACTGAGGCAGCCTCAGAATCTGGGAGCAAACATAACCGTACCTTATAAAGAGACCGTCTTACAGTTTATAGATGAGGTCGATGGCTTTGCTAGCCTGGTAGGCGCTGTGAACACCGTAGTCAATAGCGATGGCAGGCTGGCAGGTTTTAATACCGATGCGGCAGGTTTTCTTAAAGCCTTGCGTGAGGATGCCCTATTTGAGCCGGCTAACAAGAAGGCACTCATCCTAGGTGCCGGCGGCGCCGCCCGCGCCGTTAGCTTTGGTCTCCTGCAGGAAAAGGTGAGTGCCTTGATTGTCGCTAATCGCTCTCTGACAAAAGCGGCAAGTTTAGCGGGCGCTCTGGTTAAACACGTGGTTAACAGCAATATGAAAACTGAAATATCCGTTGTTCCCTTACAAAGCGCGGATCTGGCAACGGTGGTTGGTCAATGTCAGTTGATAGTCAACTGCACCACAGTTGGAATGAAGCACTATTCTGACGAAGGGCAGTCACCTTTAGCCGAGCGTTTAATACCCAAAGATGCTCTAGTTTACGACTTGGTGTATAATCCTTCACAAACACCTTTACTGAGAATGGCCAAAGCCGCCGGCGCCAAAACCATTGGCGGCTTGCCCATGCTGGTTTATCAGGGAGCTGCTTCATTCAAGCTGTGGACGGGCAGGGAAGCACCTATAGACATAATGTTAACAGCAGCTAAAAAAGCATTAGTCAGAATGGGGGATTAAACTATGAAGTACGTTGCCACAGTTATTTGCCTGGCCGCTTTACTGGTCTTATTTATCGTAGCGACCTCTTGTACTCTTGCCCAGAATAAGGTAGCAGTCATATCCCTTAGTGGGCCGATACAATATGAAAGTTATGGTTTTTTATTCGGCGGTAATGTTATTACTCCGGGTTCAGTTCGAACAGAGCTGGAACGCGCCAAGAATGATGTCAATGTAAAAGCTGTCGTTCTTCAAGTAAACAGCCCGGGCGGTAGTGTTGCTGCCTCTCAGGAAATTGTGAACGAGCTTAAGCTGTTGAAAAAACCAATCGTAGTCAGTATGAGTGATCTGGCTGCTTCCGGTGGATATTACATCTCAGCTGGGGCTGACAAAATCGTAGCTTTGCCGGGCACTCTGACCGGAAGTATCGGTGTTATCTCCGAAATACCCAATCTCGAGGGGCTATTTGACAAGCTTGGAATAGATATGCAGATTTTCATATCCGGCAAACATAAAGATATGTACGCCGGATTTAGAGAACTAACTCCCGAAGAAACAGTGATTATGCAGGGTATGACCGACCAGCTATATAACCAGTTCATTCAAGTCGTTGCCAGGGGCAGGAATATGAGCGAGGGCAAGGTCAGAGAATTAGCTACGGGACAACTTTATACCGGAGTACAGGCTAAGGAACTGGGGCTGGTGGATGAGTTGGGTGGACTTCAGACGGCTATAGATTTAGCGGCGAGTCTGGCCGGCATCTCACAGCCGGAAGTGGAATACTATGAACCTGAACCTTCGTCCATCCTGAATACTCTGCTGGGCATTGGCTGGCAGAAGCTAAGCAGCGTCATTCAGATACAGTCACTTGGTACCGAAGGCATTATTCTTCTGGAAACACTCAACAATCCCTACCCGCAACCGGAATATCGATAGGGTAATTAAGGGAACTAGAAATTATGGGGCAGTTTCGTTTTCTTACGGCAGGTGAGTCACACGGCAGGGCTCTGGTGGCGATTATTGAGGGTATGGTCGCCGGCTTGCCAGTTAGCGAAGACTATATAGCTCAAGACCTTGAGCGGCGACAGGCTGGCTACGGACGCAGCGCCCGCATGAAAATCGAGCAGGACGTGGCCGAGATTATATCAGGAGTTCGCCACGGCCTTACCATGGGCAGCCCGATAAGCCTGCTCGTCTGGAATCGCGTTTGGGAAGATTGGCAGGAGATAATGAGCATTGCCCCGGTAGGCAAGAAAATACGGCCGATAACTACACCTCGACCGGGACATGCCGATTTATCTGGAATAACTAAATATGGCGTTGAAGATATTCGCCTCATTTTGGAACGTGCCAGCGCCAGAGAGACTGCAGCCAGAGTCGCTGTTGGCGCTGTAGCCCGAAGATTTCTTGATGAATTCGGCATCGCCATTCATAGTCATACCCTGAGCATAGGCAAACATCGGGCTAAACAACCTAAGTCAATAAACTGGAAACAGGTGGAGAAATCACCCGTTCGCTGCGCCGATGCCACAGCCGAAAAGGCAATGATGGCGGCTATCGATGACGCCAAAGCTAAGGGAGATACGCTGGGAGGCATCTTCGAGGTGATCGCCACTGGAGTGCCCGTCGGATTGGGCAGCCATGTCCAGTGGGACCGCCGGCTTAACGGTCAAATCGCTCACGCCATGATGAGCATACCCGCTGTAAAAGGCGTCGAGATAGGCGACGGTTTTTCGGTAGCCAGCGCTAAAGGCTCTCAGGCTCAGGATGTAATCGGAACCAGCTCGAAAGATGCTTTACCCTGGCATCGGGCCACTAATAATGCCGGCGGTATCGAAGGTGGCATAAGCAATGGACAGCCGATCGTGCTTCATGCCGCGGTAAAGCCCATCGCCACACTGGGCAAGCCGTTGCCATCAGTAGACCTGCGGACCGGAAAGAAAGCCGAGGCACATTATGAGCGCAGCGATATATGTGTCGTGCCTGCTGCCGGTGTCATCGGGGAGGCCATGCTGGCCATCGTTCTGACAAATGCCATGCTGGAGAAGTTCGGTGGCGATCATTTGAAAGAGACCTGGGTCAACTATAAAAACTACATCAGCTCTGCCTGCTCTCGCCAACGTTATGCGAAGTCATAAAGCAAACAGCAATATCGCCCTCATAGGTTTTTCAGCTACTGGTAAGTCGGTAATTGCCCGAAGAGTAGCTGAGCGCCTGCATTGGACTTTCATAGATACCGACGACGAAATCGTCAGGCTCAGTGGCAAGACCATCCCGGAAATCTTCAAACAGGACGGCGAGAATAAATTCAGACAGTGGGAACGCAGAGTATTGAAGCAGGCCTGCCATAAAGAGCGGGTAGTCATCGCTACCGGCGGCGGAGCCATAGTTGACTCTGAAAACCAGCAATTACTTCTTCAAAGCAGCGTGGTTGTTTGCCTGGAAGCCAGGCCGGAGACCATACACCAGCGCCTGCTACACGATACCCTATACTCGGCTAATCCTGTAGTCCGCCCTCTGCTGGCCGGGCATAATCCTCTGGAACGCATCAAGGATCTTAAAGCCAAGCGTCAGCCCTACTATGCCATCGCTGACTGGACGGTTCATACCGATAACCTGACTCTTGATGAGGTAAGCCTGGAGGTGATAAAGGGCTGGCAGTATGGAAATAAACATCAAGTCAGCGGCAAGCACTCCGATGAAGCGGACCTGGCCTGCAGGGTAGAGACAGCGACCGCAAACTACCCCGTATTTGTCGGCTGGGGCATACTGGACCGGCTTGGTGAAAAAATGAAAAATGCCGACTTATCCGGCACCGCTACCGTCATCAGCGACGAAATTGTTTTCTCCGTTTACGGGGCTAGGGTTGAGAAAACACTGCACAAAGCCGGTTTTGCTGTCAACTTCTGCGTAGTTCCGCCCGGCGAAGCCTCGAAGAATATCGACCAGGCGAGCAGGATTTACGATTTCCTCATTGAGCACCGAGTAGAGCGAAATGACGTGATAGTGGCTCTGGGTGGCGGCATGGTTGGTGACCTGTCTGGATTTGTGGCTGCCACCTTCTTAAGAGGCTTGTCCTGGTTGCAAGTACCCACCAGCCTGATAGCCATGACGGACGCCAGCATCGGCGGCAAGGTAGCCATTGACCACCCCCATGGTAAAAACCTGATAGGTGCCTTTTATCAGCCGTGCCTTGTCCTGGCCGACGTTAAGACCCTGGCTACACTGTCCCAGCGCGAGCTTACTTCGGGCTGGGCAGAGGTTATCAAGCACGGACTGATTCTGGACGCCGATTTATTGCAGATTCTCGAAGAAAGCGCCAGGGACCTGATTAAGCTGAAGCCGGACATTACCTCTAAAGTGGTTGCCCGGAGCGCAGCCATTAAATGCCGGATTGTCTCTGAAGATGAAAAGGAGACTGGAATCCGCGTCATACTTAACTACGGACATACCATAGCCCACGGACTTGAAGCCGCCAGCAGATATGACCGATTTCTACACGGTGAAGCTGTGGCCATCGGCATGATGGGTGCCGCCAGGCTCAGCTATCGGCTGGGGCTTTTATCGTCGGCCGCCGTGGAGCGCCAACAAGCTATTTTACAAAAGTTTGGCTTGCCTACAGATTGCTCCGGAGTGTCTCTGGCTGATGTTTTCGAGGCTATGGAGCTGGACAAGAAGGTGCGGGATAAGGCCATCCGCTGGGTCTTGCTCGAAGACATCGGCAGGGCAGTAACACGCAGCGACGTGCCGAAAAAAGAGGTTCTGAATGTACTACAAGAGGTGATAAAGCCTTGAGGTTGGCTCTGAGTAAGCAGTGGGCATTCCTGGACTATATCAGCGTCCTGAAACCTGTGGAGACCAGCCTGCTGACCTTTGTCGGCATTTTCTCAGCCATTATTGCCGCCAATGGCTATCCACCGGTCCAAGTATTTTTTCTCATTCTAACTACTTTGTTGCTAGGTAGCGCCGGTTCCAACGGGCTGACCAACTACCTAGACCGTGAAGTCGACGCCCGGATGACCAGGACATCCCATCGTGTCTTGCCCTCGAGGCGAATCGATCCTCCGCAGAAAGCTCTACCGCTTATCATCGGGCTTATAGTCATCGGTTTAGCCTTTGCCTGGCTATTGAATCCCCTCTGTTTCCTGTTCGGGCTAATCGGTGTCATAGCCGCGTCTATATGGCGCAAGACAATCTCCTGCACTTTTCTAGGCATTGTCGCCGGCTGCAGCCCGGTGCTTATCGGCTGGTTTGCCATCAACCCAGCCTTCGATGCCAGGATTCTACTCCTCTGCGGGATGGTCGCAATTTGGACCCCAATTCATGTGTGGACTCTGATGATTGCCAACCGGGAAGATTATCTGGGCGCTGGTTTACGTTACTTCCCGCTGAACTGGCAGGTCAAAGACGTGGTGAAAATACTTTTCGGACTATCCATCCTGCTCTACATCGTTTCTATGGTTATTTACATGGCAGCCGGCTTTCATCTGCTGTATCTGATTGTAGCCAACATACTCGGCGCCTCGATGATTTACGGAAATGCCCGGTTACTGTTCTCCAAGACATCTGCGGCCGCCTGGAGGGTATACAAACTATCAGCCTTTCCCTATCTGGGCATAGTTTTCCTGACCATGGGCCTGGATATCTGGTTAACGTAAATTATGGAAGCCAGTCTTAAAGCTATACTGGAAACTGCCTTTCATCCTGAATCTATTGCCGTAGCCGGAGCCTCTGAAGACCCTCTTTCCTTCGGCCACCAGTTCTTCCGGCATTTACTGGACTATAACTACACCGGGCATATTTACCCGGTGAATCCCAATAAAGAGTCTATATTCGGTATCAAGGCTTACCCGAACTTAAAGAGCATTCCGGGAAAGGTTGACTACGTTATCTGCTGCCTTCCGGCATCCATGGTGTTGGACTTGCTGGCCGAATGCCCTGCTAAGGGAGTAAAAATCGTTCACCTGGTTACAGCTCGCCTCAGCGAAACAGGTAGACAGGAAGCCGTGGAGCTTGAAGCTGAGATGCTTAAGGTCGCCCGAAGGTTAAATATACGGCTAATAGGCCCGAACTGCATGGGCATTTATTATCCGCGCGGAAGAATAGCTAACGGCTATAATTTGCCCGAAGAAGCCGGTAGTATCGGCGCTGTATTTCAAAGCGGCGGCTCCTCCACCATGCTCATCCGTTACGGAGAGCTGCGCGGTCTACGTTTCAGCAAGGTCATCAGCTACGGCAACGCACTGGATATTGATGAAAGCGATTTCTTAAATTACCTGGCTCAGGATGATGAAACTGAGATAATCGCCGCCTACTTCGAAGGTGTCAAAGACGGCAGAAAGTTTCTCGAGGCTTTAAGCAAGGCAGCAAGTGTTAAACCCGTCATTGCCATAAAAGGCGGACGTGGCATAGCCGGTTCAAAGGCTGTTACCTCACATACGGCTGCCATTGCCGGCTTGAACCACGTTTGGGAAACGGTCTTTAAAAAAGCTGGAGTTGTACCAGCTCAGGATTTAAGCGAGCTTGTTGACCTGCTGGTTGCCTTCTCATTCCTTCCCCCGATTATAGGATACAGGGTGGGCATAATGAGTGCCGGCGGTGGGCTGTCGGTAATGTCTGCCGACATTTGCGAGGAAGCTGGCCTCAAGGTGCCGCCGATGCCAAATGAAATCAGGACGGAGCTTAAGAAGAAAGCGCCAGAAATATGGGACTGGATAGGAAACCCTATCGACATTTCCATAATGGGCGCGGTGTCCGTAGGTTTTGCCGAGATACTTAGAGAGTTGCCCAGATTGATGGCTACCAGTCCACAATTCGATTTCCTTATCGGTGAATTCAGCGACGATAATCCCTTTTTAACCGAGCTGTGGAGAGGTCTGGCTATCGGTCAAACCGAAATGTTCATCAATCTGTACAATAAGAAATTAAAACCCATGATTGCCGTGGTACACAGTGAGGCAGCCGCTTCAGATTTGCCATCATATGAACGCTGGAAAATCCTCGCCGGACAAAGAGCCAGGTACGCCAGTGCCCGGATTCCGACCTATTCAAAGGTAGCGGAAGCGGCTAAAGCCGTTCGCAAGTTCATAGACTATTGTCGAGCTAGAGCCAAAGGTAGCTTCTAATTTTCTGCCGACTATCCCACAAAAAGTCGAGGCATATAAGCCATAGAAAATAATTTTACGGTAGCAAAGACCTCCCCGGGGACGCAGGCACGCCTGGGAAAACTTATTACACGTCATGGTGTAGTGACCACGCCGGCTTTCCTGCCGGTAGCCAGCCAGGGCACGGTCAAGACTTTAATCCCGGAAGAGCTCAAGGACCTCGGTATAGCCATGATCCTGAGCAATACCTATCACCTCTATCTGCGGCCGGGGATAGATGTTGTCGAAAAACTGGGCGGGTTACATCGCTTCATGGGCTGGAACGGGCCTATATTGACTGATAGCGGCGGCTATCAGGTCTTCAGCTTAGCTCGCTTGTGCAAGGTAATGGATGACGGTGTTACTTTTCGTTCCCATATCGACGGCAGTGAGCATCGTCTTACTCCGGAGCTGGTCATTGATTTCCAACAGAAGCTGGGCGCCGACATCATCATGGTGCTGGACGAATGCCCGGCAGTTGACGCCAGCCTGACAAAGGTGCGTGAGGCTGTGGACAGGACCTCCCGGTGGGCGGAAAGATGCCATAAGCACCATAAAAACTCTAACCAGCTACTCTTTGGCATTATCCAGGGTGGCACTTCCCCCGAATTGCGGCAGCAGTCGGCTAAAGCCATTACCTCGCTCGATTTCCCAGGCTATGCCATCGGAGGTTTAAGCCTGGGCGAAGCCAAGGAGCTAACCTGGTCGATGGTGGATGAAACGATGCCTTTCTTGCCTCAGGACAGGCCCCGCTATCTCATGGGCGTCGGCTCGCCCGAGGACATAATCGAAGGCGTCAGCCGTGGCATAGACCTCTTCGACAGCGCACTGCCTACCAGGGTGGCCCGGAATGGCGCCCTTTTCACCCTGCAGGGCAGGCAGAACATACGGAAAGCTATCTACAAGACAAAGAAAGGGCCCGTCGATGCTGATTGTGACTGCTATACCTGCCGCACCTTCTCTGCTGCTTACCTTCATCATCTATTCAAATGTGAGGAGCTATTAGCCTATAGGCTGGCTACCATACACAACCTTCGTTTCATAACCCGGCTGATGCTGAAAATAGAGGCCGCCATCCAGCAAGACAACTTTGTTGCCTTTAAAA
>Ga0299915_10001751_pt1 | contig 15968 bp, 10 predicted proteins | sample RVTome_13_FD_200263 | JGI IMG/M metagenome (GOLD analysis project Ga0299915, IMG submission 200263) | Soil microbial communities from uranium-contaminated site in the Upper Colorado River Basin, Wyoming, United States - RVT92D227 (version 2) ... | reverse complement strand
CTCGAGCTGAACGATACTTTGCATATATTCGGCCTGTTCAAAGACCCCGAGCAGAGAACCTCGTACCTCCAGTTGCTGGGGTTGCTGGTTGGGCCTCATGAGGATTGGATAGGGGTGTCCAGCACGGGCGTAGGTCAGTTGAAGGGTCTTTATATTCAGCAGGCAGTAGCAACTCGTGGCGAACTGGTAGCCGGACAGTCTCTGCCCGGCCATGCGCAGGTTCAGATTTTTCATAACCTCTGCCGGCGAGAATATGCGGTAATTATTCCCAAGTGTCTCGCGCATAACCAGAGCCTGTTTTACAAAGATAGTCAAAAGTGCTGCCGGCATTGCATGACCTACTGCGTCTGCTATGTAGAAGCCGATGTGCTGCTCATCAAGCCGGGCAATATCGTAGATATCGCCGGAGACCCACTCTGCGGGAAGGAAAATTGTGGCCCACTGGACTTCATCGCAATTAGGCAGTTGAGCAGGCAAGAAGTCCCGCTGCACGAGTCCGGCCATGCGAAGCTGCTCGGCCAGACTATCGACCAATGCTCCGGTCATCTGAAGCTGCTCTCCAAGTCTGCTTTGACAGATTCTCTTGATCCTATTTGCCGGAACCGCAGGCTTTACCCTCAAACCGGAGTTTCCGGAGCCTCTCTTACGGTATGCCAGATTGAGGCTGATTCTAACCCACAGGTCGTCAATAGAAACGGACTGCACTGTGCCGGCCATTGAGAAGCTGCTCTTCGCAGGCGCCAAAGCAAAGCTCTTTATGGGAATTTCTATGCGATCTGTCAGCAAGATTATGCCTATGTTTTTCATCTCCAGCGACTCAATTATCCGAGCCAGGTTTTGCTGCTGGGCCATATCCGGGTCCTCTGCATCGATAATCACGGTTCCGATCAAGCCCAGCCGGTTGCGCACATCGGCAAATTTGTCTGCAGGCAGAACCTCAACAGAAAGCCCCTTCTGCTTCAAGAGTCGCTTTATCTCAGCAGGTATCTGACCTCTGTTAGTAAGGTACAGAACGTCGGTGAAGCTCTTTGACACCTCAACAGTACATAATGCCTCTGCTTTTGCCATTTCATCTACCTGTTTCTTGCATTATAGGACCGCGGGGTATCTGTTCGGCAGATGCCCGTATGCTAATTTCGGCTTGTTAGGGGGGGCACTTTGTCGTTTTTTGTTTTTTCTGGTGTAAAAGACAGGTTCGGATGTATATAAGCGGCAGGCCGATAAAAAGACGTAGAACACAAAAGCTACCCTCAGCCGGCGAAGATCGCCGAGCCGATGCGAAGGATCGTCGCCCCTTCCTCAACGGCAATTTCGTAGTCTGAGCTCATACCCATGCTTAGCTCAGTGAATTGAGGGCCAACTATTTTTTCACCGCGCATCTCAATAAATAGCTCCCGTGCTCTAACAAAACAAGTCCGAACGACATCCTTATTACGGGTCAGTGGCGCCATCGTCATAAGGCCGACCAGTTGTAGATTCGGCAAGGTTTCCATCTGCTCAGCCAAATGTGTTGCCGCTCCTACTGGAACGCCATATTTTTGCAGCTCGTTGGAAGTGCTTATCTGTAAGAGTACTTTGGGGCGCAGATTCAGCCGTGACGCTGCGGCATTTATCTCTTCGGCCAGTCGAAGTGTATCAACCGAATGTATAAGACAAGTTATGGGTAGTACCTGGCGTACTTTGTTGCGCTGCAAATGGCCTATCATATGCCAGTGGATCTTTTGCGCCGGTTTGGAGCCGCCGCCCTGCCTTTCAAGAAACTCGGCCACATCAGCAGAAACCTTCTTCAGTTGCTGAGCCCGGTTTTCACCAAGGTCGGTAAAACCCAGTTGAATAATCTCTTTTACGGCATCAAACGTGGCGGACTTGGTTACTACTACAAGCTTTATCTCTTTGGCGTCTCTGCCCACACGGGCACAAGCGGACTCAATTGCGTCCTGTACGCGTTTTATTCTTTCTGAAATCTCAATCATCAGATAAGACTGAAGAATAAAGCCAGGAAACAAAAATCACTAAAAACTGAGACGCATTCAAGGCCTGTTAGTGTATGGAATTTCCCGCCGGCACACAAGAGATTAAGCCAGAATTTTGCCGTATTTCTTGACTCGCAGACGGGTGATGAGCACAAGTATAACGGTCATTTGGCGTTAGTTGCCACGCTTGGCCAATCTGTGAACCTGAACAAGCCAAAAAGGCAATTTTTCACTTGCATTTGATGGGCGTAGTCTATATAATATCTGGTTAGTATGGGTAGGATAGAGAAAGTCCCGAAAAACGTCTTGGTTTTCTAAATTTTGTTTGACAAGTTTTTGCCGAAGGATTATTTCTTCGGACTATTATTAAGGCTGGCGATGTAGGTTGTCGCCAAGAGTTTGTGAACCTCGGCGAGGCAGTGTGGTCCACCGGTCTCCCCCCCAGCCGGTCCCACCACCTCGCCATTTTTATTCGCTCTCGGCAGCGAGGAAGTCTTTACGGCAAGAGCGCTTATGGGTGCGAATAAGGGTGGGCATGGACCTGCCGGCAGGCTGTCCTCAGGCAGCCTCGGTCTGGGGCTTGAAATGTTCCTTCAGGATGATGAACAGCGATACTGAAGCCAGCCCAAGAGCGGTTCCGTAAACGAACGTGGCTGAAGGGCCGATTTTTTCCCACAGAAATCCGGCTATTAGTCCTGCCGGCAGTGCCATCAGACCTGTTGCAGTGTGGAACGTGCCCAGAGCGGTTGCTTTAAGGTGCGCTGTGGCCAGATCGGAGACGTAGGCCCGCTGATTGCCGTCGATGGCAGCGTACATCACTCCATAAAGGGCAAACAGAACCGCAAAAGCAGCGAGCGAATTGAAGATCGCAAAGCCGGCAGCGGTTAGACTGAACATCAGATAGCCGAAAATGATGACCTTTTCTCTCCCGATTCTGTCTGAAATACCGCCGAGCGGTACTGCCAGGGCGCTGTAGAATATGTTGAACAGCACATACAGCAAAATTGGGGCGGCGACAGACAATCTACCTGGCAGGAGCTGCTGGGCGCGGATGATAAAGAACATATAGCTGAAGTTGCCCAGAGCGAAGATGCTCGAAATCAATATGAACAGCCGAAGTGCACGCGGCAGATTCTTCATGCCGAGCTTCAGGGTGATGTTTTGAGGCTGAGCAGGGCTTTCCTTGACGAACCGCAAAGGCGCCAGTGCGGCAAAGCCGATTATGCCGGCGACGAGTATGATGAATTTGAAATCCAGCTTGACGAACCAGTACAGAGAAAATGCCACGACCGCGCCAAGGATGGCGCCGACGGTCTCAAGGGCTCTGTGAATTCCGAATCCTCTGCCTCTGGCGGCGGGCATTGAATCGGCAATGATCGCGTCTCTTGCGGCGGTTCGGATGCCCTTGCCAAGCCTTTCCAGCGAGGCAAAAGCTACGGCGCTTGGCCAGGCACGGCAGAATGCCAGAAGTAGCTTGAAGAAGTTGGAGATACCATATCCACAGTAGACGAAAATTTTGCGTTTGCCCGTTTTGTCGGACCAGTAGCCCGACAAAACCTTCAATATGCTTGAGATGCTCTCTCGTAAGCCGCCGACAAGGCCGATGACCTCGCCTGTGCCGCCGAGCGATGCAAGAAACATCGGCAGAATAGGCATTATCATTTCGCTGCTGAGGTCGTTTAGAAAACTAACGATGCTCAGCAGGATGACGTTGGGGGCGATATTCTTGCGGGCTTTGTTCTGCATAAGTGACCGCTAACGCAATGACAGAGTTTTTTGGCGTTGTTACTCCCCTCGTACTTGGACAATTACCCTTCGGCTGCGAGGCCCGTCGAATTCACAAAAGAAAATGCCCTGCCAGGTTCCAAGGTCCAGCGTCCCATCCTTTATTAGGATTTGCCTGCTACAGCCGACAAGAGTGCTTTTGCAGTGGGCGTCGGAATTCCCTTCGCTGTGTCGATAGCCTGCTCGATGTCGGGGCACTAATTCATCCAGTGTCAAAAGTATATCGTGAACAACGGAAGGGTCGGCATTTTCATTTATCGTGATCGCCGCCGTCGTGTGAGGACAATACACAATTGCATCGCCGTTAGAAATGCCCGATTGCTCTACAATCGAACTGACCTGACCTGTAATATGAATCATCTGACTTTGGCTTTTAGTGCTGATGCGGAAATCCTTTTGCACGATCTTCACCGCCGGTGCCTCCTCTACATTTGCTCGACCACCTCGATGCCCAAAAGCTCACTTAATCCATGTTTGATAGTCCTGGCAGTCAAATCACAAAGCAACAGCCTGGTAGGTCTCTGATCTGGACCGGCATCGAGGACGGGACAATTCGTATAAAAAGAGCTGAACTTCTGAGCCAGCTCATACAGATATGCTGTCAGGTAATTCGGCCTGTAGTCAGCCGACGCCGCTTGAATCGCCTCGCCGTATCGAATCAAATGCTTGGCCAAATTTATTTCATCCGGCTCAATCAAGCGGACACTCGCCAGGCCAGTAAGCTCGCCTTCGACATTTATTCCTCTTTCTTGGGCCTTTCGCTCAATTGACTTTATCCGTGCGTAGGCGTACTGCATATACGGAGCTGTGTTACCATCCATGGCTAACATCTTCTCGAAGCTGAAGACATAATCGCTGGTACGATTATTGGAAAAATCTGCGTACTTCACCGCGCCTATTCCGACCGCATTGGCGATTTTCTCTTTCTGCTCAGCAGGCAAATCAGGATTCTTCTTGTCGACGATTTTCCTGGCCCGGTCGACCGCCTCATCGAGCAGGTCTTTCAGTTTCACGTTTTCGCCTTCACGTGTTTTTAACGGCGTGCCATCATCACGCAATACGCTGCCAAACGTTACATGCACCAGGTCAACTTTATCGCCGTTTCGTTTGCTCCAGCCTGCCATCTCAGCCACCGCAAAGAGCATCTCAAAGTGCAGCTTTTGCCGAGCATCAGTGACATAGATTATCCTATCCGCTTTTAGTTCACGTACGCGATAACGCAATGCTGCCAAATCTGTCGTCGCATAAAGATACGCCCCATCCGATTTTTGAATCATAAAGGGCAAGGGCTTACCTTCCTTATTCTTAAATCCTTCTGGAAAAACACATACTGCGCCTTCGGACTCAACTGCCAAGCCCTTTCGTTTCAACTCCGTAACAACATCTGGTAGCATGTCCTCATAGAAACTCTCGCCGCGCACGTCTCCCCTTGAAAGCGCTACTGAGAGAACACTATATATACCGGAGCACTCGCGCAGAGTAATCTCGCACGCAGCCTCCCAAATGGCTTTCAGTTCCAGGTCACCTTTCTGGAGACTATTTGTAACTTGGCGTATGTTGGCCGCAACAGCGGGGTACCCCTTTTCGATTGATGCAATCTGTTTGTAGCCCTCCTCCAAATCGCTTAGTGTTACTCCTCCTCCGCGTATCTCAGCCAAGATCTCCTGCCATGATCTCAGTTGGCCACTAGTTGCCCGGGCTAGTCTTTTTACACCAGCCGTTGCCAACCCAAAGATAACCATTCCCATTGGGGTACCCCAGTCGCCGATATGGTTCTGGCGGATGACTTTGTGGCCGAGAAATTCAAGCATTCGGCAGATGCAGTCACCGATGATTGTGCTCCGCAAGTGGCCAACGTGCATCTCTTTGGCGATATTCGGGCCAGAAAAGTCAACAACGATAGTCTTGGGCTGAGATGTTTTGTCTATGCCGAGATTTGCAGGGTCCTTGCATACCCGAAGTAATCGTTCTCCGACGAAATCTGGTTTTAAGTGCAGGTTTATAAAACCTGGCCCAGCGACTTCCCACTTATCGCAGATGTCACTTAAGTTAAGATTGTTGACAACCTCTTTCGCCAACTTTGGTGGATTTGTCTTGAGCTGTTTGGCAAGAGCCATTACGCCGTTAGCCTGATAATCGCCAAATTTAGGATCGGTGGCAGGGCGGACTATAGCCGGGGCGTCTTTTAGGCCGCTGACAGCAGCCATCGCAGCGGAGACTCGTTCCTCAAGTATGTCGATAGCAGGTTTCATCGTCCTATCATTCTGACCACAGAGAATTTATCTCTTTATTCTTTTGCCACAGAGGGCACAGAGAATCCAGAGTTTTCTTAGACACTGATTCACACAGATTAACACTGTTAAATTTTTCAGCCACAGAGAAACATATTTCTTTTTTTAGCCAGAGAGAGCACAGAGGACACAGAGAAATCACTCTAATTAACTTATTCGTCCTTTGAATAATCGAAAATCATGTGGGAAAACACCTTACACATCAGCGTTAATCCCAGATTTTTGTTTCAAATGCTCTATAAACTTTAGGGTATTTTCATATTTATCCTCATAACTGCACTTTTGGTCTTTCCCAAATTTATTTTTCGCAATCTGGTACATTGTTCTAATTATTTTCTCTGCATCAGATAGTCCAAAAAAACTTGAGAATTTGTATACATATAGTCTTTCGGATGCTAATTCGGGTTGCATCACCCCATTTATATTCTTCTTTTTCTTAATCGGGACATCGTATTTTATTAAGTCCCGTGCTTCATCCAGATAATCAGAAAAATCCGTTCCTTTCAATGCTTGTTTCACGCTTGGTGTTAGTACTAAACCTATCCAATTCTGTTTTTCCGAATATTCGTAGGCATCGATAAGTCCAGGGCCAACATAGATGCGACGGTTGTCATCTGCATACAAACATCCAGAAGTTAATGTACCTCTTACAGGAATATGCTTCAATATAAGTGCATTAAAAAACCGTTGAGATAATAAATAAATGCAACAAAACGACTCAATAGTATCGTTAAAACTGAAAAAAAGATAAGAGTCCGAAGCCCATGTTGCCGTTAGTTTGTCTTGCCAGGGATGAACCTTTGCTTCCACCTCCTTCAGAATTTTCTCATAGTAATCTCCGACAAACATATCTAACAGACCATAATATTTGCTTAAGAGGTCTTTGAAACCGAGTATATCAAAATAAGCTATCCAACAACTCCCATTTACTAACTCGTGATTTTTCACTTTGAATTCTTGCATTAGACCTCTGAGCTCTCTGTGCCCTCTGTGGCTAAAATATTTGGTTTCAGATTTCTCTGTGGCCTATTTCTTAATGGATAGTCGTTTTGCGTCTCCCCAGAGTAATTCCAGGTCGTAGTAATCCCGATACTCGCTATCGAAAATGTGCACCACGACGTCGATAAAGTCCAGCAGAATCCAGCGGCCTTGCTCATAGCCGGCCCGGCCAAACCGCATCAGCTCTCGCTCTCGAGCAGCTTGGCTGATTTCGTCGGCGACGGTGCGCATCTGCCGGTCGCTTGTGCCGGTAGCAATCACAAAATAATCGGTGGCGGGCGATATGCCCCTTAAATCCAGAACTACGATATCGCTGCAGTGCCGTTCATCCGCCACTTTGGCTGCGGCCAGGGCAAACGCCCGCGCCTGAATTTCTCTTTTTTTTGCCAAATCACATCCTCATTCGGTCCCAACAAAAAAGGGCGGCCAGTTAGACCACCCTGATAAGTTACAGATATCAGACAACAACGTCAATAAATTCAACATCAGAAGGCTTGGCCAAATCCGCGAGTAACTTAGCGGCTGGAAAGAACTCGGTTGAGAGCTGCATTGCGAATAAAGTCAGATATGCCCTTGAAGCCGAGGCTTGACGCGACGTTACTCAGCAATATTTTTTCTTCAGATGTTAATCTGACATTTACCTGTTCATATCGCTTTTTGGCAGAAGCTGGCTGGGGCGGCCTTTGACCACGCTCTATCATCGTTGCAACCGCAACCATTAAAGCCTCTTGTGTAGCCTTGTAGCACTGCTCAGGTGTTTTGGCATCTGCAAAGACAGTAGGCAGCTCAACAGAACTGCCAATGAAACCCAGTCTCGCATTTCTTTCCATTGTTATGCGATATTCACCTGCGATTTTTTTAGCTTTGCGCAAAATCGAATCGTTAAAAGGCTGGTCAAGTCCCTTATATCTCGCCTCGTTCTTTGAGGAATTGTTTGAACTTCTCGACATAGTCAACATCTACCTTTCTATCATCTACCGGAATAAGCCAGGGCAACTCGCCTTCCTTAACGAAAACCCGATACGGCTCATAAATCTTTTGCAGCTTCCAGCCATGCGACTCAAATAACTCCAAGACCTCTTCAAAAGTGATGCGATCGCCCATCTTTGGATCTCCTATTTCTTGATGTCCACCATCCCTGGTCTCGCTACGGCTTATTTAGCCGATCGAGCATCCTTGCAAGCGAACATCAGGAAGTGAAATCCAACGATAAGCCACTTAACCTATCTACTTCCTGGGTCAGGCAATTTCTTCTTTAAGTATAGCCTATGATATACAAACGTCAAGGAAAATTTTATCGCCTGCAAATATTTTTCAATTCATTCCTTATTTGCCGCTCAGGCCAAGCCAGCTACTAATAATAGGGGCGAATCTTACCACGACACCAGAGAAGACTACACTGACCATACACATTAGCTTAATCAGGATATTCAAGCCCGGACCAGAGGTATCCTTGAAGGGGTCGCCAACGGTATCGCCAATGACAGCAGCCTTGTGGGCGGGCGAACCTTTGCCGCCATGAGCGCCCTTTTCGATGTACTTTTTGGCGTTGTCCCAGGCGCCGCCGGCGTTGTTCAAAGACACGGCTAAGACAAACCCTCCGGCGGTACTCCCTGCCAGCAGGCCCATCACGCCTTCCACGCCCAAAAGTAAGCCCATTGCAACCGGCACGACGATGGCCATCATCGCCGGCAGTATCATTTCCCGCTGTGCCCCTGCGGTGGAAATCGCCACGCAGCGTGCATAATCGGGTTTTTCGGTACCCTGCATAATGCCGGGCTTCTCCTTGAACTGCCGACGCACCTCGTTGACCATCCTGCCGGCAGCTCGGCCGACCGCCTTCATCGCTAACGCTGCAAAAACAAAAGCCATCATGCACCCGATAAACAACCCTACGATGAGCTTGGGATTCATAATGTTCAGGGCGTACGCATTGACGAAATCTGTAAAAGATGCGGTCTTTACGTTCACCAATGTGGGAACTGCCTCAGAGGCAGCCGCAGCCTTAGCCTTCAACGCCTCGAAACTCGCCTGGACCTTGCTGGTAAGCTCTCCGCCGTAAAAGACCGTGTTGGCAACCTGATAGATGCCGTCTGCGGATTGGTTAGCGAGCCTGGCAATCCAGATACGCACCTCTTCGATATATGCCGCCAGAAGCGCCAAAGCAGTCAATGCAGCCGAACCTATTGCGAAACCTTTGCCTGTAGCCGCAGTAGTATTGCCCAGCGAGTCCAAGGCGTCTGTCCTTTTGCGGATTTCCGGCCCAAGATGGCTCATTTCTGCATTGCCTCCGGCATTATCCGCGATAGGCCCATAAGCATCGGTTGCCAGAGTAATACCAAGTGTCGCTAACATTCCGACAGCGGCAAATCCGATGCCGTAAAGACCCATCGCCATATTTGTAAAGCCGCCGGCCAGGCCGTATGCGAACAGAATCGCGGCAGAAATCGTGATGACAGGCAAACCCGAAGAGATCATTCCCGTTGCAAAACCGTCAATGACTACCGTTGCAGCGCCCATTGGGGCTTGGTCAGCAATACCTCTAGTCGGTGGATATGTGTCGGATGTGTAATACTCGGTAAATAGGCCAATCAACACGCCGCCGATAAGACCGGAGACCACCGACCCGAATACACCCCAGGTGATCCAGCCCATCTGCACCAGCACCATAACCGCAATCAGGATCATCGCGGGACTGCTTAGCGTACCCAATCGCAATGCCCGCAAGAGATTTCTTTGAGAAGCGTCCTCTTTACAGCGAACGAAAAAGATGCCCAAAATTGAAAGCAATGTGCCGATGCCGGCTACAATCATTGGCGAAAGCACTGCTTTGAGCGGGTCCATCCCGTATTGCGACAGAATATTCATTGGTAGTGCCGCGCCCAGCGCAGCAGTTGCCAGAATCGAGCCGCAGTAGCTTTCATAAAGGTCTGCGCCCATGCCCGCGACGTCGCCCACGTTATCGCCGACGTTGTCAGCAATTGTAGCCGGGTTGCGCGGGTCATCTTCTGGAATGCCGGCCTCAACCTTGCCGACCAGGTCTGCTCCGACATCTGCCGACTTGGTGAAGATTCCGCCGCCCACACGGGCAAAGAGCGCCTGAGTTGAAGCTCCCATCCCGAATGTAATCATAGTAGTGGTGATCTCAGCCAGTTTGGTTTCAGGATTCATTCCTGCGTGCACCAACGTTACGCCGAAAAGTCTCAAGCCATTTGCCATGTGCTCAGCGGTATAGATTAGCTTGTCGAGGATCAGGTACCATATAGATATGTCCAGCAAGGCAAAGCCCACTACAACCAGCCCCATAACTGAGCCGGACCGGAACGCCACCTGCAAGGCTCTATTGAGGCTAATCGTTGCCCCCTGTGCGGTTCTGCTGGAGGCATTAGTTGCGGTTTTCATTCCAAGGAAACCGCACAGACCGCTAAAGAATCCGCCTGTCAAAAAGGCGACCGGCACAAATGGATTTTGGATGCCATAGTACGCCAGGACAGCGAAAATAAGGCTTAGCCCCACAAATATAAGCGCCACCACGCTGTACTGTCTGAAAAGGTATGCGTAGGCGCCCTCACGCACATACGAGGCTATTTCCTCCATAGTCTCATTGCCTTTGGGCGAGGCCATCATCTGTCTGTAGAAGATGTAGGCGAACACCAGCGCAGCAACCGAAGAAATTGGTGCTATCCACCATAATAATGTGATGGGCACGTGGGCAGCTTCAGACCCTTCACCTGCTACTGCCGTCCCACAGAAACCAAACATTGGCACCAAAACTCCCACGAGACTTCTAATGGTCTTCACGTTTTCTGCTCCTTTGGAACTTAACTCTGGTTACTACAGGTTTAAGCAAAATAAAGTCCTATAGTTTAGCGAAACGCACAACTCCTGCAACTATTTTTTGGGCAAAAATAAAAAGAAGAAAGTAGCTACCGCCATTGGTGGTTAGCACCCTATGTTCCACAACCACCAGACTCCGGTCTGGCAAACATTGCACCCAGAACATTAGGAAAACTGAAGACACTTATTCGCAAAACTGCAACGAAAGTCGTTGACTGCTCAGGAATTTTATCGTAGCCTGACAACACTAATAGAAGATTATTGTGGCCGAAGTTCATGCCTGAGGCGTGAACACGGGGGAACCAGATTTCGGGGCGAATTCCGCTCAAAGCGATAGGGCACTTTCAAGCCCAAGCCCGTCAGCTAACCTCGTAGGCGTTTGAAAGGGCAATGGCCAATAAAAAACTGCCAACCCGGCAGTTTTTTTTATTTCCCTTTGCCCGCCCTAAAGGCAATACATGTATTATCTGATAAAAAAGGTCCACAATACTACAGGTTTCCGGATCCTCGTCGCTGCCTATTTGAGGTAGTTACAAATGAAACTTGTCATCATTGAAGGATGAGCCATGAGAATTTCCGACCTCATTGATAAAAATCTGGTTGGCTCGCGTTTGAAATCTCGCACGAAGGAAGCGGTGATTTCCGAAATTGTAGAACATCTTTATAAACATAAGAAGATCAAGGATAGAAAAGAAATTCTACAGGCCTTGATTGAAAGAGAAAAAAAGGGTTCTACGGGCATCGGAAATCTTTTGGCTATTCCGCATGCCAGAATGCAAGGCCTGAAGGAAGTCATCATGTTTGTTGGTGTTTCAAAGCGAGGCATAGATTTTGCATCGGTTGATGGTAGACCAGTCTGCGTAATCGTACTTTTCCTTACGCCTCTTACCGAAAGCGAAACACATCTTAAAATCCTTTCGAAGCTTGCCTCGACATTCGGCGACAGGGTTTTTATGAGCAAGTTGATTAATACCCGCACGGATGAAGAGTTGTACAAAGTTTTGAAGCAGGGCGATGCCGAAAAAGAAGGCTTTTGTGCCCTACCAAAAGAAGAAGTTTATCTCGAACTCGGGACAACTGACGATGGTTTGCAAGAAGCCGAGGCGCGAAACAGACTGAAAGAGTTGGGGTCAAACAGGCTAAGAAAAATCCGGAAAAAATCGCTTATCATGCGCTTTATCTACAATTTTACCAGTCTTCTGGCAATTTTAATGTGGATTGGAAGCGGCCTTTCTTTCTGGGCCCAGATGCCGGAGGCCGCATGGGCATGTATAGTAGTAATTGTCGTTAACGCCATTTTTAGTTTCTGGCAGGAGTTCAAGGCCGAAAAGGCAATCGACGCATTAAGGGAATTAATTCCTTCTTACACGCGGGTAATCAGGTCTGGCACCGAGAAAAAAGTCTTTTCATCCGACATCGTCCCCGGCGACATAATCATTGTTGAAGAAGGAGACCACATCCCGGCCGACGCAAGACTGATTGAGGCTCAGGAATTACGCGTAAATAATAGCGCATTTTCAGGCGAATCCAAACTTTCACATAAAATGTCTGAAGGCTTTTCCGACAGGGGGGATTTTCTATGGCTTGAAATACCGAACCTGATTTTTGCCGGAACAAGCGTCGCGGCAGGGGTAGGCAGAGCCGTCGTTATCGCCACTGGAATGGGAACAGAAATCGGCAGAATTGCTTACCTGACCCAGATAGTCAAAACAGAATTAAGCCCATTACAAAAGGAGGTAAATCGGCTTAGCAAATTGATTGCTGCTATAGCAGTTGTTATGGGTTTTGTTTTCTTTTTCGTGGGTTTGGCGTTCACCAAAATGACCCTCCTTACTTCAGCCATGTTTGCTATAGGTATTGTTTTAGCTAATGTCCCTCAGGGGCTTATGCCTACGCTTACACTTGCGCTTGCTATGGCCGTTCAGAGAATGGCAAAACGCAACGCGTTAATTAAGAAATTGTCCTCGGTCGAAACGCTCGGGTGCACGAACGTCATCTGCACGGATAAGACAGGGACAATTACCACCAATCAGATGAGCGTCAAAAAAATATGGCTCAATGACAAGGTAATTGAAGTAACAGGCAGTGGCTATGAGCCGGTGGGCTCTTTTTTATGCGGGGGAAAAAATTCAGACGCCGCAGCATTTAGAGATGATGGTCTGGAGCTTTTGACACGCACCGGGACTTTATGCAGCACAGCCAAGCTTGTCCCGCCCTCCAAAGAACAGAATTACTGGAATATAATTGGCGATCCGACCGAAGGGGCTTTGCTGGTGCTGGCAGAAAAAGCAGGATTTGATTACGAACAGGAGCAGACGGACTGCCAAGTACAAAAACGTTTTCCCTTCGAATCGGTCCGCAAGAGAATGAGCTCGGTAAATAAGCTCCCCGGTGGCTGCCTCTGTGCGTTTGTCAAAGGCGCACCGAGAGAGCTTCTGGAAATTTGCGATAAAATTGTTCTGGGGAAAAGCACTGTTGACTTAACACCTGCCACAAGAGCACAAATTAATGCGCAGATAGATAATTTCGCCAAAGAGGGCCTGCGCATTCTTGGGTTTGCATATCGGAACATCAGCGAGGCGGCGGTTTCCAATGCCACGGCGCAAACCGTCGAAAGCAACCTTATATTTATCGGGGTGACAGCAATGTACGACCCGCCTCGGGAGGGAGTTAAAGAGGCGGTCGCGGTTTGCAAAAAGGCAGGCATCCGCGTCGTTATGATTACCGGCGACTACCAGATAACCGCTTTGTCGATAGCGAAACAGGTCGGCATCATTTCCTCGGATGACGTCGAGATAATTACAGGCACGGAGCTTTCGGCTTTAACCGACGAGCAATTGAAAACCAAACTTTTTGAAAAAGAGGTTATTTTCGCAAGAGTAAATCCTGAGCATAAATTGCGCGTGGTAAATGCCTTTAAAGGTTTAGGGAATATCGTTGCTGTTACCGGCGATGGCGTTAACGATGCTCCCGCCCTTAAACGCGCCGACATAGGTATTGCTATGGGACTTCGCGGCACAGACGTGGCAAAGGAATCAGCGGAGATGATTCTTATAGATGACAGTTTCGCCAGCATCGTTTCCGCAATTGAGGAAGGACGTGCCGTATTTGAAAACATCAAAAAATTCATCACTTATATTTTTGCGCACCTTGTTCCCGAGGCAGTGCCGTATATTCTTTACGTCATATTTAAAATTCCGGTTCCGATTACCGTCATGCAGATTCTGGGAATTGACCTCGGCACAGAGATATTGCCGGCTCTTGCCCTCGGAATCGAAAAACCCGAGCCGCACATTATGGAACTGCCGCCTCGTCCGAGGAGCAAAGGCATCATCGATAGAATCGTCTTGTTCAGAGGATACATTTTCCTGGGTCTGCTTAACACTGCTGCGGTTTTGGGCGCTTACTTTTGGGTCCTTTATAACGGCGGCTGGAGGTCGGGAACACAATTGGAGCCGAGCGACACGGTCTTTGAAAATCCCCTGCATCTAAAAGCAATTACTATGGTTTTTGCCGGCATTGTGGTGATGCAGATTGCCAATGTCTTTGCCTGCCGCAGCGAGAAATATTCGACTTTCAAAATAGGGTTTTTTAACAACAAACTCATTATCTGGGGCATAATCTTCGAACTGATTTTCATTTCGCTTCTTGTTTACGTCCCATTTTTCCAGAAGATATTCCAAACTATCGGCATCAACTGGAAGGACTGGATAATACTTGTCGTCTTTATGATAATCATCTTCTTCCTTGAAGAATTACGAAAAAAAATCTGGAAAACCGCCTCCCCTTGCTCATTACCCAAAACCTGATAATCCCTGCATAAAGAGGCCAGGACGATTGGGCGGATATACAAAAATCAAGGCCAGATTATGAAGGTGACTGTTATGCGTCAGTATTTTATGTGTGATATTCTGCATTGATCCGGACGTAACCGGCACTTAAATCGCAGCCATAGCAAAAATCGCTCGCAGAACCCGCCCCCAAATCAACCGTCATCGTGTGCTCAGTCTGCAGAACAACCTTGCTGGCATTTTTCCTGTCAAACTTAACCGCTGCGCCGTTTCTAAAAACGGTAATGGCATCGAGCTTGCAGGATAGCTCCTTGACGTTCAGTTTCACGCCGGCTGAACCTGCGGCGCAGATAATTCTGCCCCAATTTGGGTCGCCGCCGTGCACCGCGCATTTTACCAGCGGAAAGTTGGCTATCGCCCTTGCAGCTTTCGCGGCGTCGGCCTTTGTAGAAGCCCCTTTGACAACCACCTTAAACATCCGCGTCGCCCCTTCGGCGTCCATCGCCATCTGCCTGGCTAAATCGTCGCACAAATCCACCAGCGCCCCGGCAAACTTCTTATAGCGCCGACATTGGCTTACTATTGGCCGATTGCCGGCTAATCCTGAGGCAAGAATTATCGCCGTATCGTTTGTGCTCTGATGCCCGTCAACCGTGAGCTTGTTCAATGAATTGCCAATGGCATATTTCAGTGCCTTGGCCAGCAAAGGCTTCGCTATCGAAGCATCTGTCGTGATAAAGCACAGCGTCGTGGCCATATTTGGGGCAATCATGCCGGCTCCTTTGGTGGTGCCTGCAATCGTGACTTGGGCCCCCGAGATTTCGAGCTTGCGGACGGCTTGCTTCAGCCTTGTGTCTGTTGTCATTATCGCCTTTGTAAAACTTAGACCTGCTTGTGCGGAATCTGAAAGTTTCGCGGCGGCCTTAGCAATGCCGGCTTTTATTTTGTCGATCGGCAATTGATGCCCGATTATGCCGGTCGAAGCCACAAGGACGTTCCGTGGCCCGTGGCCGGTGGCCCATGACCCGAGCGACGGGCAGCGGGCGACGAGCGACGCCGTAAGGGCGCACATTTCTATTGCGTTTCTGACGCCTTTTTCGCCCGTACAGGCATTGGCATTGCCCGAATTGACAACGACCGCGTATATTTTTCGGCCTTTGATGTGCTTTTTGCTAACATCGACCGCTGCCGAGACAATTCTGTTAGTCGTGAATACCGCCGCCGCGGTTGCTCCGCTCAGGCAAACGATCAGCCCGAGATCAGGTTTGCCTGATTCTTTAATCCCGCAATGT
>Ga0299915_10001750_pt1 | contig 15971 bp, 15 predicted proteins | sample RVTome_13_FD_200263 | JGI IMG/M metagenome (GOLD analysis project Ga0299915, IMG submission 200263) | Soil microbial communities from uranium-contaminated site in the Upper Colorado River Basin, Wyoming, United States - RVT92D227 (version 2) ... | reverse complement strand
GTCGGTGGCGCGCCGCAACTGGCCCCCGGTTGAGATCAAGCCAATACTGTGCTTGTCATGAAGTATCCCGAACACCTGCACGGAATTCGTTATGACCGTGAATTCGTGCTCAAGCTTGGCAAGCTCCTCCGCGAGATAGACGCTGATCTGCCCGGTACCGACAAGGATGACCTCCCCAGGTTGCACCTGAGTCGCCGCGACATGTGCAATGGCACGCCTGCGCAGCGTGACCTCATCCTTCAGGTTCTGGTCAGCGTCTACAATCTCCAGTTCAACCTGTAACCTCTCCACGTGCCTTTGCATGCAGAACAATAGATTCTGATACCACTCATGTTCAACATGAGGAACCACAAAACCAATGCGCCGGGGGAGTGCATCTTGTTCTCTTGGTGCGGGCGGATTGATCGGTAGAGGAATGGTCAACTGCCTCTGGACATTTTCCCAGTTGATCTGCCAGCCAGCATCGGTCCGCGTATAGAAGTCCGAAAGAGTCTGTGAAGTGAGAACTGCATGCGGCGTAATCAGTTGCCTGGACATCATCTCGCCATTGCAGGCTTTGATGGCGGCCTCAATACACACCGGCCCCACGATCTCCGGGAACATCGCCAGCCCGGCTTTGCAGTATTCCCCCTCAAGGAGTGCATCTCTGAGCGTATTCCCTTCAAGACCAAATGGAAGCACCAGTATTGACGCCGGATCGACCTCTGCTTGCCGACATGCCTCAATAGCTCCCCCTGCCGTCGCATCATTGATGGCAAAAATAACGTTGATCGAAGGATAGACATGCAAAGCATCCAGCGTCACTTGGTAGGCAGGCTGCCAGGCAGATTGCGCATTGATCGAGAGTATCGTTTGCGCTTCCGGTAGAACCTCTCTGAGCCCGGCTATGAAGCCGTGGCTGCGGGCCAGTGTGTTCCTAAGGTGGTAAGTCAGGTCAAGCACATTCGCCTGTCCGTCAAAGTGCTGCTGCGCATAATGACCCGCCCAACGACCGAGGGCCAGGCTCGCCGCATGATTGTCGACGGCCACCAGGGCCCGGCTGCCTGAAGGATCAAGCGACTCGGCTACGATGGGGATGTTCCGTTTCTCAGCCTGAGCCAGCAAGACCCTATCTGAGTACGTACCGATGGACGTCGCGATCAGGACATCCACTCTATCGGTGAAGAAACCTTCCCCCAGACGTTCGTGAGCGAGCGACCGAGCCGTGGGCGAGGGCAGCGGCACGACCCCTCCATGGGTCCGCCGCAAACGGTTCTCCTCATCGAGACGCTGGACTGCTCTACGGATTGTCACCTCTGACACGTCGAACAGCTGGCTCAATTCCTTGATGCTAACAAACCCCCGCTCCTCGACCAGCGACACAATGAGTTCCAGCCGTTGGTCAGCCATTATGCTGTCCTCCCTTGGAGAGGCTGGCAGACGATCGTCCCATGCCCAACCAAGACAGGTGAGTGAGGAACTCTACGGCTGTGGAAAAGGGTGTCATTTCCGCGCAATGCGAATCGGGCATCATGGTGGATAGGCTCCCAGAGAGTCAACCCACAGCCGCGGGGTCGGACGGTTAGAACTATGTCTTCGAAAATGAGCATCTTGGGTAGCTGCGCAGACTCCCTGGATACGGTTCGCTCAGTCGTGACTATTTTAGTACATATTTGCGTATGAAGTCAATCGTTTCTTATGAGTATTCTTTCGAAATCGCTCAATAGAGTATTGACTTGTGAACGATTGTGTGCTAGATTGAGATTCGCCACCAAACCTGTGAGGGGGGGTGCTGGCCGCGCCGAGAGCGGCTTGACCGACAGAAACAACCCTCAGGAAGATTCGCAGGCCACCTAAGACGATGATGCCCCGTTGCACCTTCGCTCCCGATCTCCCTCCCGGGTCAACTAGAAACTGGAGTGGCGTTACCGAGTGCCAGACCTGTCGCCCATTGTATTACCCGCAACCACACGAAATGGATCCTCATTACCGAGAAGAAGCCACAGGTGTTCCCCCCCGGCGCGGGCTAACAGATCCGCCTGTCACTGCCAGGCTGCGAAGTGGATCCCCTTGCTGCAATCGCACAAGCCGGTGAGTCTCGTAGCATGGTGGCGTAGTCTCGCGGGAGAAGGAGGTGAATTGCGGAGCCAGAAGGAGAGCAGCAGAACTCACTCGCCCAGCACACATGTAACATCGGTCTATCTAAGTCGATCGCACGAGGAGAATCGAGAGATGAAGAAATTCCTGATCTTGTTGATGGCTGCTGCGCTCCTGGCGGCCTGCGCGGCTCCCGCACCCACCGCCGCTCCCCCACCTGCAGCTATAGTACAGACCGTGGAGGTCCCGGTCCCGGTCACTGTGACACCCCAGCCCGCCGCACCCGTCGCCAAAGAACTGGTCGTCTCCCACTGGTGGACAGCCGGTGGTGAGCGCCAGGCTATGGACGTGATCTTCGAGCATTTCACCGCCGCCAATCCCGACATTGAACTCCTCGATAACCCCGTCGCCGGTGGTGGGGGAATCACGCTCAAGACCGTGCTCCAGGGTCTGTTGGCCGCCAAGGCCCCGCCCGACACCTTCCAGACCCTCAGTGGTTCAGAACTGAAGATGTACGTGGACGGCAAGTATGTCGAGCCCGTGGACGACATCTGGACAGACAGAGACCTGGACACCAAGTACCCAGAGGTGATCGGCAGCATGGTGACGTTCGACGGCAAGCACTATGCCATCCCCGTCAGCATCCATCGTGCCAACTGGCTGTTCTATAACGTGAAACTCTTCAACGAGCTGGGCCTCAAACCGCCCACAGATGTTGACGAGCTGATCGCTGTCGCCAAGACGATCCACGACAAGAAGCCCGACGTGGCGCCCATCGCCATCGGCACGCGCGATAAGTGGACGGCGGTCTTCCTGTTCGACGTGGTCCTGCTCTCGGTGGGCGGCCCGGATAAGTATGAGCAGTTCTACACCGGCCAGCTCGATCCGGCGACGGATCCCACCCTCAAGACTGCGCTTGAGAAGTACGCCCAGTTGGCCCCTTACCTGTATCCGTTCCACGGCACGAAGACTTGGGACGGGGCCATCGCCCTGCTGGGGACAGGCGAGGCAGGGATGATGGTCATCGGCGACTTCGGCGCTGCCCAGTTGGTTAATGCGGGCTACAAAGAGGGCGTGGACTGGGAGGGTGCCGCCTTCCCGACCAAGCCGGAAGAAGTCTACCTGATGATCATCGACTGCTTCGTCCGGCCGGTTGGCGCTCCGCATCCTGACTCCACGACAGCCTGGTTGAATAACCTGACCGATCCCGAGACACAAGCCGAGTTCACGATCATCAAGGGGTCCATTGCTGCCAATCTGGATGTGCCGGCCAGCAACTATCCGGACGACCTGCACCAGCGTGCGTCCGAGGCGTTCCAGAACCTGCGCGTGGTTCCTGCCTCGGCCCACGGGGCGCTGACGCCTCAGGCCTTCCTCAGCGACTGGCAGGATATTCTCACCCGATTCCTATATACTGGGGACATACAGCAGACGATCAGCGACGCTGCGACGTTTATGGAGAGTGACGATGTCGCTGGTCAAAGCGCTTGGTACCTGGCTGCCAAATAGTAGCGCAAGCTCTTTCGGCATCCTGCAAGAAACAGCGGCGGGGGGCCAATCTGGCCCCCCGCCTGTGACTGGACAGCCGACATGAGGTACACCCGGGCGCACATCTTTCTGTTCTTGTCGCCACTTCTTCTCATTGTGTTGTTCATGTACGGCATGATCGCATGGACGGGCTACGCGTCCATGACCAACTGGGTGGGGATGGCTCCTTCGTGGCATTTCAACGGCGTGGACAACTACATTAAGTTGCTTGGCATGGGGCGTTTCTGGGATGCGCTCAAGAACAACGTCCTCTGGCTGGTGGTATTCATCCCGCCGACGGCCATTCTGGGGTTGGTGTTAGCGTATATCTTGGACGTAGCCGGCTGGGCCGAGAGGATCTTTCGCCCGGTCCTTCTGTACCCGATGGCCCTGTCCTTTGTGGTCACCGGGAATCTGTGGGCGTGGATGTACGATGCCAAAGGCGTGTTCAACATGAGCTTGACGGGCCTGGGCTTGAAACCTCAACTCTGGATTGCCTCGCCCGATCAGGTCCTCTACTGCATTATCGCCGCAGCGATCTGGCAATACACCGGGTTTGCCATGATCCTCTACGTGGCCGCCATCCGGGAAATTCCGGTTGAGATCTTCGAAGCAGCCAAAGTAGACGGGGCCAACCTCACACAGCTTTTCTACAACATCGTGGTGCCGAATGTCGGCCAGGCGACCATGATCGTGATCGCCATGTTGACACTCTTCAGCCTGAAGATCTTCGATCTGGTGTGGGTGATGACTTTTGGAGGACCGGGGACTTCGAGCGAGGTCCTACCCTTCTTCATGTACGTTGCCTCCTACCGCCAGGGCTTCGTCGGCTTGGGTTCTGCGATCAGCATGGTTATCCTGCTCCTGGCGATCCTGGTCGTTATCCCCTATTCACTATGGTTTATGAAGAGGGCAGCGGAATGACGAGGCTCTCGAGGCTCTCGATTTATGGATTGTTGATCCTGATCGTTCTTGTCTGGCTGATCCCGTTGTACACCATGGCAACGACCTCATTCAAGACGCCACGCGAAGTTGCCGAGGGGGCGTACCTGGCGCTGCCTCGAAATCTGAATCTCGAAAACTACCAGGAGGCATTTTCGGTGCTCCAGGGTGGGTTGGTCAACAGCTCGATTGTGGCCATCCTGGCGACGCTGGTTTGTATCCTGGTGGGATCCTGGGCTGGCTTCTTCCTGGCGCTGCTCAAGTTCAGGTACAGCAATGCGGTCTTCATGATTACGAGCATTGCTACGTTCTTGCCGTATCAGATCGTCTTATTCCCTCTTACCCAGTTCATCGTAAGCATCGGCCTGATGAGGACCCACGCGGGGATGATCGTCGCTTACACCATCCTCAACACGCCCATGGCCGCCCTCATAACCGCGACCTTCTTCCAGAAGGTCCCGCCTGAGTTGCAGGAGGCGGCAGCCCTGGATGGATGCGGCCCGGTGACCTTTTACTGGCGCATCTTGCTCCCGGTGGCGCGGCTGGGAATTCTCTCCGCCGCCATTCTGATCTTCACCATGATATGGAATGAGTTCCTAATCGCCCTCTCTTTCACGTTGGGGACACCCGCCCAGATGGCGACACCTGCGCTGGCCAACCTGAAAGGCAGCGATGCAGTTCAATGGCAGCTCTTGATGGCCGGCTCGCTGCTCACCTCCCTGCCGCCCCTGGCGATCTTCATCTTCCTCGGTCGCTACTACGTCGCCGGCCTGATGGCCGGCGCCACCAAGGGTGGGGCATAGACTCTGACGCGTTCTCAGCAAGCTGGCGGATGAAGAGAGGAAACTCGCCCGCGTCCTCATGAACCACGTCAAAGGCGCTATTCAAAGGAAACAATGAGTGAATTCTGTTCTATTCATCACTGATCGGCTTTAGCGAGATCTTCTACATTGGGCGTTGTGAGGCACAGCAGTCCGACAACCGCGGCTTCCACTTCCTGAATTACCGTTAGCCGGTTGGGTTCCCTCCTATTCATCGATCGACTTTCCTCATTCCCAGAGTGACATTTCTTCTTGGTAGCAACATTCGATCTGCCGGTGCCTGCAATTCGTGCTGAACCGCATGATTGCAGGTGCCACTGGCGAGATGACGGACCATGAACCCTGGGCCGCCATCCAACGACATGACATCACAATCACGGACTCCGAGGCGATCATAGGAGTTCGAGTCAGGTCTCCTTAGAGGCAATCGCGGCGGGAGCGTTTCAGGCCGCTGCGGATGGCAACAGCCTGACTGCTTCCATACACCCGTAAGCGGCTCCTGCGAGTCGGCTTGGCCTCCTGTGTCAGGCGCCCCGGTGCCGATGGCGTGACGCACGGCCGCATCCCCCATAGAGTCCCAATCTCGTTCATTCGAGGGTCGGCGCGTCTCGGACCACACGGATCCTCCCCTGTCGGTACGCCCTCGATGCCATCTCCGACCAAACAGATCTGGACAGCGGCCTACAAGGCAGACTAATATAGCCATGGTGGGCGAGCGTCCGGCACATGAACTTTGGGATAGACCGTCGACTCGATAGCGAAGTCGACCAAGCAAATGATCGGAGGAGTGGGTGATTCTAGTAACTGGCGGCTCGGGCTATGTAGGGAGCCACATCATCCGACGGTTGGTGAATGCCGGGCGCGAAACCCGGGCTCTGGTTCGAGATCGGCAACGGGCTGAACGTGAGGCGCGCTTGAACGGGCTTTCCGTAGACTGGGTTGAGGCCGACGTGACCCGACCGGACAGCCTGTCCGAGGCATTCTCCGGTGCTACGCTCGTCATTCACACCGTAGCGATTGCGGTCGAGAGACCGGGGCGGACCTACGAGAGGATCAACGTCGAAGGGACGGCAAACGTCCTGTCGGCGGCGAAAACGGTGGGCGTCCGGCGCTTCATCAATATGAGCCAGCTCGGCGCAGACCCCAATCTGCCCTATCGATTCCTGGCGTCGAAGGGTAAGGCTCAGCAATTGGTCGCTGAATCCGGGCTGGATTGGACGGCTTTCCGGCCGTCTGTCATCTGGGGCCCGGAGGATGAGTTCGCCAACACCTTCGCCCGCCTGGCCCAATTGACTCCTCTCATCTTCCCAATCGTCGGGGACGGTATGTCCAAATTCGAGCCTGTTTGGATCGAGGATGTCGTCACCTGTGTCGAGATGGCGTTGGACGACAAGAGTACCTTCAAGAGGGAATTCGAACTGGGCGGGCCTGAGGTCCTCACCCTCGAGCAGATCGAACGCCGGACGTTGTCGGCGCTCCGAGCCCGGCGGGCATTCGTCCGCTTCCCGATCCCGCTCATCCACGTCGTCGTCACCCTCATGGAACGTCTCCTCCCTGCCCCGCCGGTGACGCGTAGCCTGCTCGAACAACTGGCCGTAGACAACGTGACATCGAAGAACGAGGTCTCACTCTTTGTCGACAAGCCTCGGCCGTTCACATCAGAGAACATCGCCACCTACGTACGTCAATTCGCGGTCGGACGGACAATCCGTCAGTTCATGGGAAGTTAAGCTAGGATCCAGGCACGCATCCCACACCGCTCGTCGGGAGAGACGCGATCCCGGTGCATTCTGAGCGAGGGACGATGACGATCGAGGGTCTGTCGGCCAGGTCAGGGATGAACCGCACGGACAGACTGCAACTCCCGGCGATGGGTGTCGGGACCTGGGCGTGGGGCGACCGCCTGTACTGGGGATATGAACGCCGATTCGGAAGGCGTGAAGTCGAGGGAGCCTACGCCGCGTCCCTCAAGGCCGGGCTTCTGTTCTATGACACGGCGGAGATCTACGGGCAGGGCGCCTCCGAAGTGATCTTGGGCCAACTAGAGAGGGGATCGGGCGCGCACTTGGCGATCGCCTCGAAGTTCATGCCCTTTCCCTGGAGGTTGAAGAAGGGAGATTTGCTTACCGCCCTGCGTCGGAGTCTCGATCGGCTCGGGCGTGAGAGCCTTGAGCTGTATCAGATCCACTGGCCGCTCCCGCCTCTCCGCGTCGAGACTTGGATGGAAGGTCTGGCCCAGACTGTCGAGGCAGGTTTGGTGCGGGCGGTCGGAGTTTCGAATTACAGCCTGTCCCAGATGCGCCGGGCACAATCCGCTCTGGCGAAGCACGGCATCGCCCTTCGGTCCAACCAGGTCTTGTACAGCTTGCTGGATCGCAGGCCGGAGATAACCGGACTGCTGGCGGAGTGCAGGCGGGAAGACATCGCCCTCATCGCATACAGCCCACTCGCCCAGGGACTCCTCACCGGCAAGTATGGCCAGGACAACCCTCCCCCTCTCCAGCGGCGATTGAGGGTTGGCAGAAGGCGGCTGATGCGTGCGGAGTCGCTGGCAGAGGTGATGCGCAGAATCGGCGAGGGGCACGGCGTTAAAACCGCTTCGCAGGTAGCGTTGAATTGGGTCGTTTGCAAGGGCGCGATACCCATCCCGGGTGCGAAGGACGCCGTGCAAGCAGAAGAGAACGCAGGTGCCCTGGGTTGGCGGCTTACCGATCAAGATGTCGCCGATCTGGATCGCCTCAGCGCCGTGCATTGAGTTCGTCCACGAAAGGGAGAAGAAATGTCGAGCCGTCCGAATGACTATGTCCTACTCGGTGCGTCCGTGGCCCTAACCATCGTCGCAGCAGTGGTAGGCGGGATCATCACTGCCTCACCGGTTCAGACCTGGTATCAGACAATCCAGAAACCGTCGTGGAATCCTCCCGACTGGCTGTTCGGCCCGGTTTGGACGATTCTCTACCTGATGATGGCCGTCGCCCTTTGGCGGGTCTGGCGATTGGGGTGGGGAGAGAGCACCGTGCGGGTTGCCGTCGTCCTCTTCCTCATCCAACTCATCCTCAACGTCCTTTGGTCCTTCATCTTCTTCGGTCTACGCCAACCCGGGTGGGGGTTTCTCGAGATCGTCGTGCTGTGGGGTTTCATCTTGGCAACGCTGATTACCTTTTACCGGTTAGAAAGGCTGGCCGGGCTTCTGCTCATCCCGTACCTTGCGTGGGTGACTTTTGCCGGAATCTTGAATGGAGTTGTCTGGCGGCTCAACCGCTAAGCGCTCCTTCGGAATCAGTACTCGCCTCGATGGAACTGGGGTCAGGACGAGGGGTCGCTAACCGATCCCGGGGTGGGGCGATTCTTGAACGATCGCAGAGTTCAGCGCGAGGAAACCGCAGTCCCGCTCAGACCGGCGGTTGGAAGGCCAGGATCGTCAGGGTTCCGTAAACGAAGCCCACGATGGCGAGCAAGATCGCCGAGGCCGCCAACGTCCGCTTCATACGGGCCACACCCCCGAGGTCGATCAGCACCGCGTATGAGCCGGAGATGGCGTGTAACAGCACGAAGAACAGGAACGCAATGTCGATCGCTTTCCACAAGGGCTGGCCCATTCGATCGATGATGCGGCTGAAGTCGATGTGGAATGGCGGGTAGTGTACAACGGTCATGTGGATCGTGAGGAACACGAGCAAGGCGATTGCGCTGATCCTCTGGAATTGAAAAACGCGCATCGTGTCCTCCTAGCCCTGGAACGCAAAGAGCAGGATGGGGAGTCCCCCGGCGATCGTGAGAATGACCGACACGACGAAGGCCGCATAGAACAGGCTCTTGCGGTACTCGGTCACGTCGAAGTAGTGCACGATAAGCAGACGGATCCCGTCGAACGCATGATAAACCACGGCGGCCAGCAGGGCGACCTCGGCCAGTTTGAAGATCGGCGTTTGCACGGCCGCCAATCGGCTATTGAACAGCTCGGGCCCGCCATTCACCGACCCGATCACCCAGATGTGGGCGATGAGATAGAGCACGAGAGCGATCCCCGTCAGTCGGCGCAAGACGAAACTCACGAACCCCGTGCTACGGTACATCGCCGACGCCTCCTTCTGCAGCCGGAGTGACCTCCGCATCTAGAGATCCAGCGATCGTCCGCTGGCGCTCCACCCTCGCCGCCTCGAACGCGGTCCGCTTCTGAGCCAGCCTGCGCAGAGTCTCGATCGCCTGTGTCGGATTGAGGTTCTTGGGGCAGGCATCGATGCAATTGAAGATCGTGTGGCAGCGGAAGACGCCTTCGTCCGTCCCCACCTCGGCCAAACGCTCACCGGGTATGCTATCGCGCGGGTCGAGCACGCGTAGGAAGCTCTTCAGCAGCGCGTGCGGGCCGATATACTCCTTGTTCAACGCCACGACCTGACAGGCCGAGTAGCACGCCCCGCACATGATGCATGTTTCAGCGTTGTGCAGGGCGGCGACTTCCTGCGGCGACATCCGGAATTCCTTCTCGGGGGAGGTCGCAGGCGGCACGAGCCACGGCTTGACACGTAGGTACTCATTCCAGAACGTCGACCGGTCGACGACCAGATCCTTGATGATCGGCAGATACGGCAGCGGCTTGATCGTCACGGCTCCCTTGCGGTCGAGCTGCCCCTGTAGGGGCGCCTTGCACACCAGGATGTTCCGCCCGTTGACATTCATGGCGCAGCTTCCACAGATGGCGTGGCGGCACGAACGCCGGAACGTGAGGCTCCCGTCTTGCTCGTGTTTGATCCGATGCAGGGCATCCAGGAGCGTTGTGCCCTGGAGGTTGGGAACTTGAAACTCCTGCATGTAGGGCTTGGCGTCCGAATCCGGATTGAACCGCTGCACCCGGATCGTAGCCATTGACTTCGATTTCACCGGCGACGCCATCCTTCGGGCACCTCCAGGCCGCGCGCAACCTCCCGGGCTGCGGCTAGTATTTCCTCTCTTGGGGTGGATATCTCTGCCAGTCGATGAAGACGGACTTGTAGCTCAGCTTGGGGCCTTCGCCATCGGGCCGCTTCTCGGCCATTGTGTGTTTCAGCCAATTCTGGTCGTCGCGTTGCGGAAAGTCGGTCCGCCAATGGGCCCCCCGGCACTCTCCCCGGGCCAAGGCGCCGGCGATGATCACCTCGCTAAACGTCAACAGGTGCTTGGTTTCGAGGGCACCGAGAAGGTCGGTATTGAACCGGCGTGACTTGTCCATCACGCGCGCATCCTTGAAGCGCACTTGCAGGCCACGCACGTCTTTCAAAGCCTTCTTCAATCCTTGCGCGTTGCGAAAGATCCCACAGTTCTCGGTCATCGTGGCTTTCAATTCGCCGGCGATGGTCTCGGCCGATTCATCCCCGCCGCGATCGAGCATGTCCCGAATTTCGCGCCGGTGGCTCTCCGTCGGATCGCCGCTGACCGGCTCGAGCCGGGCTCCCTCGAGGACCATGCGGGCCATGGCCTCCCCCGCCCGCCGTCCAAACACGGAGGCCTCCAGCAGGCTGTTTGTGCCCAATCGATTGGCCCCGTGAACGCTGACGCAGGCACACTCGCCGGCGGCGAAGAAACCAACCAGGGGCGCGCCGGCCGCGTTCATAATCACCTGGCCGTCCTTGTCCGTAGGGATGCCGCCCATACTGTAGTGGGCTGTAGGCTGTATGGGGACCAATTCATCGATCGGGTCGACGCCGACGAAATCGATCGACAGCTCCCTCACCTGGGGAAGCCGTTCGAGGATCCGCTCTCGTCCGAGATGTCGCAGATCGAGGTGGATACCTTTCCCGTCGGGTCCGATGCCGCGTCCCTGGTTGATTTCGGTCTGTTCCGACCGACTCACCAGATCGCGCGGGCCGAGCTCCATCTTGTCGGAGGCGTATTGCCGCATAAAACGCTCTCCCCGGCTGTTGAGAAGATAGCCTCCCTCTCCACGGCAGGCCTCGCTCATCAGAATGCCGTGCTTGTACAGCCCGGTTGGATGGAACTGGACGAACTCCATATCCATTAAGGGCACGCCGGCCTCGTAGGCGATCGCCACACCGTCCCCGGTATTGGCGTGGGCATTGGAGGTGATCTCGTAAGCCCGGCCGTAGCCCCCGGTTCCGAAAAGGACGGCCTTGGCACGCAGGGTGTGGAGTTCGCCCGTCAGGATATCCATGGCGACAATGCCGCGACAGATCCCATCTTCGACGATCAACCCCTTCGCATACCACTCGCTGTAGAACTTCACGCCGTGACGCAACGCCTGCTCGTGGATCGTGTGCAACAGCACGTGCCCGGTCCAATCCGCAGCATAGTTGGCCCGCGGCGCGCTGTGCCCACCGAAACGCCTCTGAGCGATTCGCCCGTCAGGCAAACGGCTGAAGACGCATCCCATGTGCTCGTATTCGTAGACGATATCGATGGCGTCCTTCACCATGATCTCGATGGAATCTTGATCCCCCAGCCAATCGGATCCCTTGATGGTGTCGAACATGTGCGATTCCCAGCTATCGGCCGGTTCCGAGCCGGGAGGCACGGCCTCGAGCGGGCCGCGCGGCCCGGTCCCCTCTACCGGTCGAACGTTGTTGAGCGCGGCCGCAATCCCGCCTTGCGCCGCACCGCTGTGTGATCGGAGGGGATGGACCTTGGATATGACACCAACGTCCTTGACCCCCCGCCTGCCGCAGACCAGCGCCGCCCATGTTCCCGCCAGGCCTGCGCCGACGACGATCACGTCATGGACAATCGTTTCTGAGTTCGACATCTCGCGATTCCCGAACGGCTTGAGGAGTGTTTGCCGGATGGTCCCGGCCAGGGCGCGCCTTCACTCGCGGTCCAGGCCGGATGTCTTTCAAATGCACGGTACGTGAACGGCGCCGCCAGGCATAGTGTCACCTGTCACGCGGACTCCCGATCATCCGGCACCTACCCAGACGATAAGGACGGGCGGATTCTTGCCCAGTTCCCACAATCCGGGACTGCTGATTCGGGCGCCCATTCTCGACCTCCCAGGGGAATGGGGTCGGAGGGATTCCCGCGGTTCCCGACCGAGCAGGTGGAACAGGTTACGGACGGATCAAGCCACAGGGATCGCGGTCTTGAAGTAAAACCGGACGGACGGGCGCGTGCCCAGGACGCGATGGACTCGGTGCCGAGCACGCAGATGGGCCCGGCGAAGGGGAGCGCCAATCACCCCAGATGAGCGGACCAGGCTGGCCGGAGTCCGGGAAGCCCGTGAAGCCTGGCCGAGCCGGGCGCCTGGCACGCCATGGATGGGCTAATCGTCCTCTTCATTCCCCCGTTCAAAGATGAGAAGCTGTAAGGGGTCTGTAAGCCGGTCCGACCGGGGAGCAAGGCTCAGGCAAGGTCGCTCCGATAGAATTCAGATGACAAAGTCTGATCGGAGGCGAGGCGTTGAGTATGTGTGCTGGGGGTGACTTCCCAACCGAAACCGGATCCCAATCGGCCGGGACGATCATGGTGATCGATGATGAGCCGGCCCTGCGATCCGTCCTTTGCACCATGTTGGAGGTATTCGGCTTCTCTGTGATCGAAGCTGGGAGTGCGACATTCGCCCTATCCCTGCTGGAAGAGATCACACCCGATCTGATCCTCACGGACGTGATGATGCCGGACATAGACGGCCTGACACTCATCCGCCGCCTCAGATCGGAGAGCGCCTGGTCGGGGATCCCCGCCCTGGTCATCAGCGCCAAGACCACTACCGATGATCGGATTGCGGCCGACACCGCCGGTGCGAACGGTTTTCTGGCCAAGCCGTTCTCCGCCGCCGACTTGAAAGCTGCCTTGCGCCAGTTGATGCTCCCGGTCCCCGAGTAGAACGGGGCGACGAACTCGTCCGGTGGCGCGGTTCCAGGACGAGACGGCATGCAGGATGTGACGATACGCCCGGCCTCAAGGCCGGGCGCGATGTTTTCCTGAAGATTGTTGGCCGGAGGGGTTGAGATGTGGAATACGATCTCGCGCCGGATGCCACCACGGCGACCGCAGATCGGAGCCGCCGAGCCCCTGGCTGCAATCGGGCACGATGCCGGCGTTGGCCTCGCCGGGGTGTCTCAGATCACTCCGGTATTGATACCCCGGGGGAGATCCGCTGCATACGCTCGATCAGCTTCTGGCGAGCCTTCAGGTCTGTGGTCGCCTTGAGCTTTGCCTTAAGCTCGCGGAGCTTATTGACCCTACGCTGACGCCGGTGAAGATCGCGCTTTCGAGATGTGAGAGTCATAGGACATCCTCTGATGTTGAGACACTACTCTACCCCCTTACACTGGATCCTTCAAGTCATTCGCGACCCGAAGACTGACCTCGCCCGAAACCGCCTTCATCGTCGAATCAAGGAGCTCATCTCAATCACTGTTTTGGGACAGTTTGCGAATGGAACCGGTTATCCACCTCGCCCCCGCCTTCGAGGCCACTCTATCTCCACCTTCCGAGCCGGATATCTCCGATTCTCCACAGAGTCGGACCGTCTCCCGCCGGACGTGCCCGACACGCCCGCGAACTTGACGCCACCCTGTGCCCGCGATAGAATGCCAGCACCTCATCGCCAAATGGGAGCCAGCACAACCAATGAATATCCGCCGCACGATCGTATGGGTGATTTCTTCCGTCTTCGGAATCGTCGCAGCCGCCGGTGTGATCATCGCGTTCCGAAGCAATTTCACAGAATTCACTGTGGGATTGTTTCCGGGGGATCTGCCTCTCGTGCTTCTGCTCTCCTTCGCCAGCTTGGCGTTTATCTGGCTGGATTTCATTCTTAGAACCGAGTACCTCCGCTCCTGATCTCCCGCCGCGAGAGAGTTCCATCCGCAGACGCGAATGAACCAGAATGACAGCGCCCCCGCGAGCGGGGGCGCCTTCGATTCCCTCAACGAAGGAACGAGGTTTCAGAGGAGATTCGAGATGTGCCGGATCAATTCCTCGGAGTCGATGTCCTTCAACAGGTAGGATGATGCGCCGGCTCTGCGGGCAGCTTTTTCTTCCCATCCAGTCGGGTACGACGTTAGAACCACCAGCTTTGGGGCATCGGGGAGCGCGGCGATCTGTCGGAGGATCTCTAACCCCATTCCATCACTGCGCTTGATCTCAACCAGGACAATGTCGGGCGCTATCTTCGTGATATGGCCGACGACATCACCGACATCGCCCGTGTGGCCGATGACTTCGAATGCGCCGGCACGCGAGAGCCGCTGGGCAAGCGCCTGCCTCACTGAATCATGTTCGTCAATGATGAAAACACTCGCCGCACACACGGACAGGATCCTCTCGCAAGGGCAAACACAGTATAGGAGCCCGCCCCTACTCGCTCCAGTGACCTCCTTCCCGATGTGCTTTGTCACCTGTCACGGGGATAGGCCAGCCTGCACGTGTGTCCGTGGCAGCCGGCCGCCGAGATTCGGCGTACGTCCTCCCGTCGGCAAAGGGAGGACCCAGCCTGGGACTCCTGCACCACAGGACGAGACAGTCGTCGCCGGCTGAAATTAGGTCAAATCTGAGGAGAAAACTGCGAAGCGAACGGGGCGGAGGTGGCTATTCAGTCGAGGGCTTGCCTTCCATCGGCGGCTGATGATCCAGCGGGATTCGGACTGTCAGCGTCGTCCCCTCACCCGGTTCCGTATTGACCTCGAGCAGGCCTCCGATGCGGCGCGCTCTCTCTTCCATGTTAGACAAGCCATGGCCAAGGACGTCCTGCGAGGCAGCCCGATCGAAACCGCGTCCGTTGTCGATGACCTGCATCAGAATCTCGTCGTCGAACAAGCGCAGATTCAGCCAGGCCCGGCTGGCCTTGGCGTGTTTGGCGACGTTGGCCAGGGCTTCTTGAGCGATCAAGAATACCCCGGCCGATTCCGCTGCTTGCAGTTTGGCCAGCGCCTGTTGTTCGATAACTATCTCCGGTTCGACCAGGGTGTTCGCCTTAAACTCACGCGCCAGGCGTCTGAATGCGCCCTCCAGGTCGTCGGTCGAAATCCGGCTTGGCTGCAGATCGAGAATGTAGGCGCGGATGTCACGAATGATCGCGTTCAGCCCGTCGATCGAGTGTGCCAATCCCTTTCTCAGATCATCGGATGATTCGGCATCGAGCATTCGAGTAGATTCTAATGTCAATCCGACGGCGTAGATCGACTGGATGATTCCATCGTGCAAGTCCATGGCGATGCGCTCACGCTCCTCGAGCACCGCCACCCGGCGGGCCTGCCGATTGAGCCGGGCGTTCTCGACGGCAATCCCCACCCCCGCCCCCACCGCTTCAAGCAGCCCGACCTCGCTGACACTCACTTCACGCAGATCTGTGAAAGCCAGCTCCAGCACCCCGACCACCCGACCCGTCGCCATGAGTGGCACGCACACGACCGAGTTCAGACCAGCTCCGACGATCCGCCTACGGTGCGGATCGAGGTCGCCCTCCAGCGGGTTGGCCCAGGCCGGTTCGCCGGAGGCGGCTACCATGCCCAGCCAGCCGTCGCCGGCGTGAAAAGCGTCAGTCCCTTTGAAGGCCTCTTCCGCGGCGCCCTGATGGAGAGCCAACCTGAAGCCGCTCGTCGTTTCATCCCGAAGGAATACCACTCCCGCCTGGGCGCCGAATAGATCCATCACCCTCCCCAGCATCGCCTC
>Ga0299915_10001748_pt1 | contig 15988 bp, 13 predicted proteins | sample RVTome_13_FD_200263 | JGI IMG/M metagenome (GOLD analysis project Ga0299915, IMG submission 200263) | Soil microbial communities from uranium-contaminated site in the Upper Colorado River Basin, Wyoming, United States - RVT92D227 (version 2) ... | reverse complement strand
CGCAGGGGGACCACGATCTCGGAGCAGGAGTGCGAGTCGCACGCGATGTGCCCCGGGAAGACGTGCACGTCCGGAACGATCACCGCCTCCCCGCGGTCGATCCCCGCCCAGCAAACGCCCTGATGGGCCGGCAGCACGAGACACGCCAGCGAGCCCTGGTACGGCCCCACGGTGAGCTCGCCGTCGTTCAGCAGGTACCAGCCGGTCCAGAAGAAGCCGGTCATCTTGGCGTGCAAGAGCGCGGCTGCCGTGGCCATCCGGGCCATCGGGTCGCGGGTGGAGACGAATAGCTCCCGCAACTGCTGCGCAACCCGATCGTAGCGCCCTCCCTTTCTCTCTGGATCCATCGGTGCCTCCGCGCGACGCATGCTAGCCCAGCCGCCGGCGTGCCGAGAGCGCGATTGCGGCCGCCGTGCCCGCCTGCACAACGGCAATCCCCACACCCACCGCGATCATTCCCGCCCAGGGGAGCACCAGCAGGCCCACCGCCAGCGCCGCGATCCCCGCGCCCGCCTCGTCGGCGGCAAAGCCCCTGCCGGCCCCGCGCCGGGTCTCGCCCCTCCCCGCGAGCGACGCCACCGCGGGAAACGCCGCGCCGGTGAGCAAGCCGGCCAGCAGCAGGAGCGGCACGATCGTGGTCCGGGGGAACGCGAGCGGAGCCCCGGATGCGATCAGGAGCGAGACGCCGGCTCCCCCCATGAGCACTCCCGCGAGGTACCCAGGGCCCGCGGACGACCACCGGCGGGCGGCGGACGAGCCCACGACCAGTCCGGCCATGAACGCCGCGGAGAGCGCCCCGACCTCCGCATACACTGAGCCCATGGTCGCCTGCCACCCGGCTAGCAGCAGCAGCCACCAAGCCATCGAAGCGAAACCCACGACCGCCGCGGCCTCGACCCCGAGGCTGGCGCCGCGCGCGCCACGTGCCAGCAGCACGCCTACCACGACGGCGAGGCAGACGAGGAGCGGCACGGTGGAACCGGCCTCCAGCGCCCGCGCCGCCGCGAGCAGCGGTGGGCTCCCCCTCGCCTCGTGAAGCGCCGCGGCCAGAAGCACCGCGCGCGGGTGCCGCGCCCGATTGACCGGGGCGCGGCGATCGGCCAGGAACGCGGCCAACCCGGCGGCGCGGCCGGTGTCCGCAACCAGCGGGATCATCTCGGGCCCGAACTCCGGATCGACCGCGCCCCTGCGGCGCCAGCGCTCCGCGAGGACCGCCGGATCTGCTGAGACCCTCGCAGGCTCTCGGCCGGCGGCCAACAGGACCTCCTCGCCCGGCACGGCGGTCACCTGCGGGAACGACTCCCGAAGCGTGGCGGCAATGACCGCCAGGAGCCGCCCGCCGGCGCCTCCGAGGTAGGTGTCCCCAACGCCCACGCGCACCACCAGGACCCCGTCGGCCGCGAGGGCCCCGGCGCAGGCGTGGAAGAACTCCGCGGTGCGGGTGCGATTGTGCCGCAGTGTGGTCGGGTCGCCGTCCAAGAGCACGATCTCGTCCCAGGGCCCGCCGCGCCCCACCGCTCGAAGCGGGTCGCTGCCGATCAGCGTCACCCGCTGGTCCGCGAACGCCGCCGCCAGAGGGGCTCCGAACCAAACCGGCAGGAGGCGCGCCAGGGCGGCGTCCTCCTCGACGACGGTGAGCCGCACGCCGGGCTCGCGCAGCATGGCGGGCACCGTCCCGTCCGCGGTCCCTCCGAGCAGGAGCACCCTTTTCGGGTTCGGGTGCAGCAGCAGCGCGAGGTGGGCCCGCGGTGCCGCGCGGTACGGATCGGGGAAACTCGCCAGGAGCCGGCCATCGGCGTAGAGCGCGGCCGGTGACCCGGCCGAAAACTCGAGGCGCTGCTGGCGCGTCTCCCGCCAGGCGGCGAGCCCTCCGGCCCTGCCCGACCACCGCCACCCGGCGTTCGCCAGGGCTCGGTCCCCAGGCGCCGCCACGGCGATGCCGACGGCGAGCGGCAGCACCGCAAGCCAGGGGCGGCCGCGCGTCGCCAGCCACGCGGCGAGCGAGAGACCCGCGGCGAAGCAGAGTGCCGCCACCGACCCCTGCTGCGCCAGCAGGAACGTGAAGACGAGCCCGCCCGCCATCGCTCCGCCGCTCTCGAGCGCGTAGGCCGTGGCCGCACCGCCCGCGCCGCTCAGAGTGGCCGCCGCCACCGGGAAGCTCCAGCCGCCCACGGCGGCCGGCACGATCACAGCCGCGGCCCACAGCCAGAGCCCGCGCCAGGTCGTCGCGGCCTCGCCCGTCACCGTTCCGGTGAGCGCCGGTGCGGCGCGCATCAGCACGACACCGGCGGCGACGAGCACGGGAACCAGTCCCGGCGCCAGCGCCGCAAACCCCCGGCCGCCGCCCCGGGTCCCCACCCAGGCTCCGATCCCCATCCCCCACAGCCAGAGCGCCAGCACCGCACCCCAGGCAAGCTCCGAGCCGCCGAGGGCGGTCATGCCCTCGCGCAGCAGCACCGCCTGGGCGACCGAGGTGGTGAAGCCCAGCGTCACCAGGGACGTCGTGGCCGTGCCGGGGAGCGACAGCGCGCGCACGTCGGCATTATGACCCTCGCGAGCGTGCCTCGGGGCGGCTTGACAAGGCATGGGGCGTGTACGATAAGGAGACTAAGAGTCAACGACATGGTGGGCAGACCGCGTCGGTGGATTTGGGTCCCGGTCGAGCGGGGGGCCTTGCCGCTCCGAGGTGAGGCGTGATCGGGGAGACCGTCTCCCACTACACGATCCTCGAGCGGCTGGGCGGCGGCGGCATGGGCGTCGTGTACAAGGCCGAGGACACCCGCCTCAAGCGCTACGTCGCGCTCAAGTTCTTGCCACCCGAGTTGACCCGTGACGCGGCGGCCAGGGAGCGCTTCGAGCAGGAAGCGCGGACCGCGAGCGCCCTCGACCATCCCAACGTCTGCACGATCCACGAGATCGACACGACCCCGGACGGCCAGGTCTTCATCTGCATGGCTTTCTACGATGGCGAGAGCCTCAAGGGCAGGCTGGCCCGTGGCCCGCTGAGCATTGAGGAGACCCTCAACATCGTCGTGCAGATGGCGGATGGCATGAAACAGGCCCACGAGCACGGGATCGTCCACCGCGACATCAAGCCGGCCAACGTGATGCTGACCAGGGACGGTGTCCCCAAGATCGTGGATTTCGGCATCGCCACCCTCCTTGGCAGGCCTCGGGCCGATGCCGGCGAGATCGCGGGCACGGTCTCGTACATGTCCCCCGAGCAGACGCGCGGTGAGGCGCTGGACCAGCGCACCGACGTCTGGTCTTTCGGGGTCACGATGTACGAGATGCTCACGGGCCGCCTTCCCTTTATCGCCGAGGAGGAGCAGCCGCTGCTGCAGGCGATCATCCGCCAGGAGCCTCCGCCCCTCGAAAGCCTGCGGACCGGCGTGCCGGCGCCGCTCGCCGCGATCGCGTCGAAGTGCCTGCGCAAGCGGCCCGATGAGCGGTACCAGCGTGCCGCGGATCTGATCGCCGACCTGAGGAGCGTGCGTCGCGCCCTGACCTCGGCCACCGTTTCCACGTTGCCGGGCGCTGCACCGATCTCCTCCGTGCGGCGACGGCTGCGCCCGGCGATCACGCTCCCGGTCGGCGCCGCGATGGTTGCGTTGTTGCTGCTCGCGGTGGTGCCCGCGGCCCGCAACGCGGTCAGGGCAGTGCTGAACGTCCAGGCGGTCCCCGATCAGCAGCACATGGCGGTGCTCCCCTTCACGAACGTGGGTGACGACCCCGCCAACCGCGCCTTCTGCGACGGCCTCACCGAGATACTGACCAGTCAGCTCACACAGGTCGAGCGCTTCCAGGGCTCCCTCTGGGTGGTGCCCCAGAGCGAGCTCAGGGCAAGGGAGATCCGAGCGCCGAGCGACGCCCGGCGGATCTTCGGTGTCAACCTCGCGGTCACCGGATCGGTTCAACGCGGCCGCGACGGCGTTCGCCTGGCGCTCAACCTCGTTGACACCGAGCGGTCACGCCAGCTCAGATCCCGAATCATCGACGAGCCGCTTTCGAACCTGAGCTCCGTCGAGGACAGTGCGGTCTCAGCGGTCATGCGCATGCTCGATCTGGAGTTGAAGCCCGAGGTGGAGAAGACGCTCGCCCTCGGGCGGACGGCCAACCCCGAGGCGCAGGACGCGTACGTCAACGCCCTGGGCGCCCTCCACAGCAGCCTGGGTCCCTCCGATCCCGAGACTGCAATCACGATGCTCAGGCGCGCCGTCACGCTCGACCCCAGGTTCGCTCTGGCCCAGGCGGCGCTCGGCGAGGCCTACCTCGCGCTCTACAGGAGGAGCAAAGATCCGGTTGCCGTCGAGCAGGCCGTTGCCGCGTGCAAGGAAGCGGCGCGGCTTAACGCATCGCTGTCGCAGGTCCAGGTCACGCTGGGAATGATCAGCATGGCCACGGGCAAGTACGAAGAGGCGGTCACTGCGTTGAAGGGCGCCCTCGAGCTCGACCCTTCCGACGCCCAGGCCCTCGTCGAGCTGGGCCGAGCGTATGCAAGGCTCCAGAAGGCGCCGGAAGCCGAGGGGGCGTTCAAGAAGGCCGTCGCGCTCAGGCCCGACTACTGGCTCAGCTACTCGCGCCTCGCGCGGTTCTATTGGCTCCAGAGCCGCCACCGGGAGGCCGAGCAGCAGTACCGCAAGGCGCTCGAGTTGACGCCCGACAACCACCTGCTCCTCAACGACCTCGGTGCGCTCTACTTCGACCTGTCGCGATCGGACGAGGCGCGCCCCATGTTCGAGCGCTCGGCGCGCGCAAAACCGAACTACATCGCGTACTCCAACCTCGGGACCCTCGCCTCCCGGCGCGGCGACTCGAGGGACGCGGTCGCCATGTTCGAGAGAGCGTTAGCCATCGATGACCACGACTACGTCCTTTGGGGGAACCTCGGCATCGAGTCTCAACACATCCCGGGCGAGGAGACCAGGGCGCGCCAGGCGCTCTCCAAGGCCATCGCGCTGGCCGAGAAGAGCCTTGCCGTGGACCCGCGCGACGCCCAGGTCGTGGTCGACGTCGCGAACTATCGCGCCACGCTGGGTGAGAGGGATCAAGCGGAGGGTTTCCTGAGGAGGGTCGAAGCCGAGGGAAAGACGCAAGCCGACCTCGCCCGCCAGATCGCGCTGGTCTACGCGGAGCTGGGCGACCGCGAGCGAACACTGCAGTGGGTCGCGACCGCCCTCAAGCTCGGCTGCCCCGTCGGCGAGATCGAAGCCGATCCAACGCTGCAGAAGTTCGGAAAGGACCCGCGATTCGTGGCCCTCGTGGGGGCCCAGAAGCAGAAGGGGAAGAAGTGAGACAGGCTGTATCAGCCTAGGGGGGAAGGGACATGCGTGATCCGGTAGGTCTGAAAGAGTTCATGTGCGAGGAGCGCGGCTGCGTCCACAAGGTGGTCATCTACAAGGAGGGGTGCAAGTACCGAGTTGAGCCGGGGCGACTCGTGGTCCACCCGGGGGCGAAGATAGCGATCATCTCACTGGTGCAGATCAAGCCGGAGGTTAGCGTCTGGTTCCCGAAGGGGGTTAAGGAGAAAGGTCCACGGCCGATCCCCTACGGGAAGCCCCAGGTAGTCGTGGTCGGTGCTGACTATGGCGCCTTCCCCTACTCCGTCTACGTTCCCGACGACCGCGGTGCCGACTTCGCCGAGGGCGGCTCGTCACCGAGGATCATCGTCGCCGACCCGTAGGTCGCGCTCAACGCTAACGGGCACCAACACACGCCGACGTGGCTTCGCCGGTGACCGGGGGGACCCGTGCCGGCGGCGATTCAAGTTAGAATGAGTCGCCGCGCAAAGCGGTTCTGAACGAGGGGGCAACATGGCCGAAACTAAGCACGACCTGGTTATCCTCGGGTCGGGACCGGGAGGCTACGTGGCCGGGATCCGGGCGGGGCAGCTCGGGCTCGACGTCTGCGTGGTCGAGAGGGACCCCTTCCTCGGGGGGACCTGCCTCCGCCGCGGATGCATCCCGACCAAGGCGCTGTTGCACACCGCGGACCTGCTCCAGCAGGCGCGGGACGGCGCCCGGTTCGGCGTGGTGTGCGGGGACGTCACGCTCGACCTCAAGGCGGCCCACCAGCACAAGACCAAGGTCGTGACCAAGAGCTCCAAGGGCGTCGAGTACCTCTTCCGGAAGTACAAGGTCACGTGGGTGCAGGGCACCGGGAGGGTCGCGGGCGACCACACGGTCGAGATCACGAGACCCGACGGCTCGGTCGAGAAGCGCCAGGCGAAGAACGTCATCCTGGCAACCGGTTCCCGATGCGGCGACTTGCCGTTCGTCAGCGCCGACGGCGACCGGATCATCAACTCGGACCACATCCTGGATCTCGAGGAGGTCCCGCCTCGCCTGCTGGTGCTGGGCGCCGGAGCGGTGGGAATGGAGTTCGCCTCGATCTTCTCCCGCTTCGGCTCCCAAGTCACCGTAGTCGAGCTGCTGGACCGGGTGCTGCCGCTCGAGGACCCGGACGTCTCCGCCGAGGTGAACAAGGCGTTCCGCCGCCAGGGGATCACCGTTCACACCGCTACGCGCGTGGAAGAAGCCAAGGTCGACGGCGGCCTCGTGCGTTGCAGGGCGGTGAGCGCCAAGGGCGAGACGCTGCAGCTCGAGGCCGAGCGCCTGCTGCTGGCGGTGGGCCGGGTCGCGAACTTCAAGGGGATCGGGCTCGAGAGCACGAAGGTGCAGATCGAGCGCGGACGAATCGTGGTGGACGAGTTCTGCCGCACGCACGAGGAGGGGGTGTACGCAATCGGCGACCTGCTGCCCACCCAGTGGCTCGCTCACGTGGCCTCGATGCAGGGGGTCCTCGCGGTGGAGCACATCGCGGGAGCCAACCCGCGTCCCATCGACTACGACCAGGTCCCCTCCTGCACGTATTGCTGGCCCGAGGTGGCGTCGATCGGCCTCTCCGAGCCGAAGGCGCGCGAGCAGGGGTATGACGTTCGTACGGGGGTGTTCCCGTTTTCCGCAAGCAGCAAGGCCTCGATCATCGGCGAGTCGATCGGGTTCGTGAAAATCGTGGGTGAGGCAAAGTACGACGAGATCCTCGGGGTGCACATCGTGGGCCCGCACGCCACCGAGCTGATCGCGGAGGCCGAGGTGGCCTTGCGCGGGGAGCTGACCGCAGAGGAGCTGATTCACACCATCCACGCCCACCCCACACTCCACGAGGCGATCCACGAGGCGGCGGAGGGCGTGCACGGTCCGATGATCCACATCTGATCTCCGGTCGCCTGCGAGCGACCGGAGATCATCCCGAGCTCAGCGAGGGATCTCGCGGCAGGAGCGGGCGGCTGGGAATGAGTCGAGCGGGTACACGATTGAACCTGCCGGCAGTTGAGAAGAGGGGGCACCAATGCCAGTCAACGTCGTGATGCCGCAGATGGGCGAGTCGATCACCGAGGGGACGATCGTTCGCTGGTTCAAAAATGAGGGGGAGGATGTCGCCAAGGACGAGCCGTTGCTCGAGATCTCCACCGACAAGGTGGATGCCGAGGTGCCCGCCCCGGCCAGCGGCAAGCTGGCGAAGGTCCTGCACGGCCCCGGCACGACTGTTGCGGTGGAAACGGTCATCGGCGTGATCGCCCAGTCAGGCGAGACGAGCGACGTGGCCCCGGCGCAAAAGCCGGAGGCCGCCGCGGTCCTCGCCCCCGCGGCCGCCACCCCGAGGCCAGCCCCCACGCCGGCCACGGCGGTGGCCGCGTCCGTTAAGGCAACCACCGCCGCGGAGGAGGAGTCCGAGCTTCTGCGCCGGCACTCTTCGCCGTTGGTCCGCCGGATCGCCACTGAGCACGGTGTGGATCTTGCCAACGTGTCCGGTACCGGTCTCCAAGGCCGTGTGACCAAGGAGGACATCCTCGCGTTCGTCGAGGCGGGGAAGTCGGCACAGCTTGCAGCGGCGCCGAAGGCGGCGCTCTCCCGGCCGGCCGCCGTACCCCCGCCTACGAGCCGCACGGTGCCGTTCGCGACCGGGGCGACGCTCGGCCCCTCGGGCCCGTTCACGGGGGATGAGCTGCGTGAGCCGATGTCGGTGATGCGCCAGAAAATCGCCGAGCACATGGTGCTCTCGCGCAAGACCTCGCCCCACGTGCACACGGTGTTCGAGGCGGACATGTCGCGCGTCGTGGCGCTGCGCGAGGGGAACAGGACGGCCTTCGAGGCCCAGCACGGGATCAAGCTCACGTTCACGCCGTTTTTCGTGGCCGCGGCGATCGAAGCGCTGAAGGCGTTTCCGGTGGTCAACGCGACGCTCAACGGCACCGAGATCGTCTACCACCACCACATCAACGTCGGGGTCGCGGTGGCACTCCCGCACGGCCTCATCGTGCCGGTCGTCAAGCGCGCGGAGGAGCTCTCCTTCATCGGCCTGCAGAGGGCGGTCACGGACCTCGCAACCCGCGCCCGCAACAAGCAGCTCAAGCCCGAGGACGTGCAGGGTTCGACGTTCTCGATCACCAATCCGGGTCCGTACGGCGGGCTCTACGGACTGCCGATCATCAACCAGCCCAACGTGGCCATCCTCTCGACCGGCGGCGTCCAGCGCCGTCCGGTGGTGGTGACCGACGAGCTGGGCCGCGAGGCTATCGCGATCCGCGACATGGTCTACCTGGCTCTTTCGTTCGACCACCGGCTGGTGGACGGCGCCACCGCCGACCAGTTCATGGCGGTCCTCAAGGCGACGCTGGAGGCCGGCGAGTTCGAGCTCGTGTAGCACCCGCTACGCAGAGAACGGTAGGGGCGGGGCTTGTCCCCGCCCGATTCGTTTGCCCAGGAACACTGCTGTATTTCGCTCAGGGCAGCGGCACCTCGTACCAGCCGTCGGCTCCGTGGATGAGCAGCGCCGTCCCGCTCGCCGTCCCGATCTGCCAGAGGCCGGCGAGGGAGTCCGCGCGGTCCAGCCATGCAGCCAGCACCGCCCGCATTCCCTGGCGCGCGAACGCCTGCGCGACCTCGGTTGCGCTCCAGGCACCCGAGGAGGGGTCGAACACCATCACCTGCTTTTCGGGATCGTTCGCGAAGGCGAGCGCACGGCCGCCGCGCAGCAGCCGCGCGTCGGAGACCCGTGGGGCGGTCCCCGCAGGCGATTGCCAGCGCACGTCCCCTTTCTCGAGGTCAATGCCGATGAGCGCTCCTTGGCCGTCGATGGCTAATGCGACGCCGGCCGCCGGGTCCACATCGGCAACTCGCCAGTCGCCGCCGCTCCCCTCCCGCTTCCACGCAACGCCGCCCGGCGAGCGGTGGCGCATCGCGCCGCCCCCCTTGACGGTCAGTAGCATGTCGTCAGGGGAGAGCGCCACGACACCGGTAAAGACCTCCGAGCCGCGCGCCAGCAGCTTCTCGCCCGCGAACCGGTAGGTGGCCGCCACGCCGGCTCCCGGCGGGATCGACTCCGGCAGGCCGAAGAACTCGCGAGCCGGCGGGTCGAGCGGCAGGAAACCGTAGACCCCCTTGCCGTCCACGGTCAGCCGGCTGGCCTCGCTCGGGAAAAGCTCCGAGAGCCCCTCGTTGGGAAACGCCAGGCGCTCGCGCCCGTCCACCGTGATCACCACGAACACCTGCGGGAGGTTGCTGACCTCGTGGGTGACGTAGAGCAGGTTTCCGCCGCAGAACTCGAGGATGCGGGGGTTCTTCCCCGGAATCTCGATCGTCGAGAGTGACGTGCCGGAGGGCTCGAAGACCTCGAGCTTGTCGCCGCCCAGGATTGCGATGCGCCCGTTGGCCCGGTTCACGACAACCGAGGTGTCGGTCCCCGGGTACCGCGGGGCCGGTCCGGCGAGGCCCGCCGCCGAGGCCAACGTGGCGACCAGGCACGGCACCAGCGCTCTCCTCATCGGTCCTCCCCGCCCGCGGGACGTGCGGCCCGCGACCCGCCCACCCTACCACCTCACGGCGGAGCGGGCGAAACCCTGACCCCGGCCGTGCCGCGTCCGCCCCCCAGGCGGGGGTCGTCCGCCCAACCGCCGGGCAGGCTCGTCGGGGCGCCGGGCCGCGGGTGCAGCACCCCACGCGGGTCGCGGTGGCAGGAGAAGCAGTCGTCCCGCAGCGGGTGATCATCGGGCCGCACGCGCTTGCCCGTGTGCAAGTGGCAGGTGAGGCACTGTGCCTCCGTCTGGTCGAGCGCATGGTTCGCGTCGGCCGGCAGGCGCGGCGGCGTGCTTCTGGTGAGCAGCACTGCGACGAGGAGAGCCGCCGGTGCCAGGACCCACAGCAGGAGACGTCTTCGCCGCGCCATCGCGCGTATGGTACCCTGCCTCACGATGCGTGGACTCGTTCGCGACACCATCCTGCTGGTCATCGCCACGCTGGTCCTGGGCACCGCGGCCAACCTCATCCCCGGTCGCCAGCTCGCGTGGTGGGGCAAGGGGTTCGAGCCGCCCCGGGCCGGAGTCGACTTCAACTTCCTCGATCCCGGGTCCGCCGACGCGATGCGCACCTCTCTTCCCGGTGTCGTTGTCCTCGACACCCGGTCCGCCACGGAGTTTGGGGCGGGGCACGTGGCGGGCGCTGAGGAGATCTCCTACACCGAGCTGCAGGCGGAGCTGACGCCCGAGCGGCTCGGGCGCCTGCGCTCGGCTGGCGCGATCATCATCTGCGGCGCGAGCGACGAGACCGACGTGGAGCAGCTCCTCGCCCAGGAGCTGCACCGCCGCGGCCTGCCGCCACCGTACGTGCTGATCGGCGGCTTCCTCGGGTGGCAGGGCAGCGGGTTGCCGGTGGACGGGGGTGCCCGGTGAGGTGGCTGCGCAACCCATGGCCGCACCGCCTCCTCGGCCTCGTGCTCGGCGGCATCTTCCTGTACGCCGCACACGCGAAGATCTTCGATCCGCGCCCCCTGGTCACGATCATCTGGAACTACAGCATCCTCCCGCCCGGGCCGGTTAACCTGATGGCGATCTACATGCCCTGGATGGAGCTGGTGGTGGGGATCGCCCTCGTCACCGGCTTCAAGCGGCGCGGCGCTGCCCTGTGCTCGACCGGTTTGCTGATCGCCTTCATGGTGGCTCTCGGGATAAACGCCGTGCGCGGCATCAACGTCGCCTGCGGCTGTTTCTCCACCAGCGCCGAGGACGTCAGCAACGCCTGGCTGCTGATCCTGCGCGACCTCCCGATGCTGCTCGCCGCGCTGGTGATGCTGGTGTTTCCCCCCCCGGCCGAGCGCCCGGGCGCACCTACCCCGCCACCCAGCCGGGCCTGAGGCTTGAAGCTTGTACGTCCTGCCCTCATCTGCAAGTACAGAAGCGGGCGAGACTGATACCTACTGTTCCGGGCCGACGTGGGTGTTGCGGCGCTCGCCGGCACTCTCCCGGACGAGCGACGGGATCAGCTCGTCGAGGTCGAGGGTGGCCCAGCTCGCGCGCGCCAGCTCCTGACCTGCGCCGCGCCACGCCGCGTTGACCACCTTGACCCCGCGACCCTGGAGCCCTACCACCGGGAACACGAAGTCGCTGTCGGAGGAGACAAGCACCGCCACGTCGAGGGCGTCCGCCGCGGAGAGCTCGTAGAGGTCGGTGATCAGCGCCGCCTCGACCCCCTTCTCCGCCGACCACACGAGCGGCTGGCCGCACGATGGGCACGTCCCGGTCTCGTAGCCGCAGGAGCGGCACCGGATGTGGTCGAACCGCCGGCGGCGCTCGAGCGCGACGACGCTGGTCCCGGGCTGGCGCTCGAGGAAGTTCTCGAGCCACCTGCGCAGGTTCTCGTCGTCGGGGTCGCACGATGCGTACACGCGCATCCCCTGGAAGTCCAGCTCGCCCGAGACCGGCAGGGTCTTCACCTTTTCCAAGAGCACGGATGGGAGGTGGGCCCAGTTGCACCGCGCGTCACCGGCGCGCTCGTTCCAACGCAGCTGGAAGTTCCAGTAGTCCACGAAGACATGGAGCCGCTGCAGCAATGTCGTTCCTCCCATGTCCGCCGCGCCGGCACAAGCCGGCGCGACGCCTTACGCCTTCCTGGCCTGCCAGCGCAGCACCGGCTGCCGGGCCGCGCGCACCTCATCGAGGCGCCGCACCGGCGTGCCGTACGGCGCGCCTTTGACCAGGTCCGGGTTTTCCCGGGCTTCCCGTGCAATAGCCTTCATCGCTGCGATGAACGCGTCGAGCTCATCGATGCCGTCGCTCTCGGTCGGCTCGATCATCAGGGCGCCGTGGACGATCAGCGGGAACGACATGGTCGGCGGGTGGAACCCGTAGTCCAGCAACCGCTTCGCGATGTCCACGTTCTTCACGCCGGCAGCCGCCTGCAGAGAGTCGTCGAACACGACCTCGTGCAGGCTCGGGCCGGTGTACTGGAGGTGGTATTCGCCCTCGAGCCCCTTGCGGATGTAGTTGGCGTTGAGCACCGCGCCTTCGGCCATCAGCCGGAGGCCGTCGCGCCCGAGCGAGCGGATGTAGGCCAGCGCCCGCGCCAGCATGCCGAAGTTGCCGTAGAACCCGCGCACCTTGCCGATGCTCTTCGGCCGGTCCGAGGAGAGCGTGAAAAGGTTGCCGGTCTTCTCGACCATGGGAACCGGAAGGTACGGGACGAGCGCCTCCGAGACCGCCACCGGGCCCGCGCCGGGACCGCCGCCGCCGTGGGGGGTGGAAAACGTCTTGTGCAGGTTGATGTGCAGCGCGTCGGCGCCCATCTTTCCGGGCAGGGCGATCCCGACGAACGCGTTGAGGTTGGCGCCGTCCATGTAGAGGAAGGCGCCCCGCTCGTGCAGCATCTTGGCCGCCTTCACGATCTCGGGCTCGAAGACGCCGAGGGTGTTGGGGACCGTGACCATGAGCGCGGCTACGTCGCCGCCCTCGAGACGCCTGGCGATCGCCGCGAGGTCAAGCGTCCCTTCCGGCGTGGAGGCCACCTCCACGACGTCGAACCCGGCGAACACAGCTGAGGCCGGGTTCGTGCCGTGCGCGGAGTCTGGGATCAGCACGACCCTGCGGTGCTCGCCGCGGTCTGCCAGTGACTTGCGGATCATCAGCATGCCGGCGAGCTCGCCGTGAGCGCCGGCCGCCGGCTGCAGCGTTACCCGCGCCATACCTGTGATGGCGATCAGCGCCTGCTCCAGCTCCCACATGAGGGCGAGTGCTCCCTGCACCTGGTCCTCGGGCTGAAGCGGGTGCAGCTGGGCGAGGCCGGCGAGGCGCACCACCTCCTCGTTGATCCGCGGGTTGTACTTCATCGTGCACGAGCCGAGCGGGTACAGCCCCTCGTCCACGCTGTAGTTCCATTTGGAGAGCCGGGTGAAGTGGCGCACCACGTCCACCTCGCTCACCTCCGGCAGCTCCTGGATCTCGCCGCGCAGCAACTCTGCGGGGATCGTCTTCGCCGGGTCAACGGGCGGGACCTCGAGCGGCGGCAGCTGGTAGCCGACCCGACCCGGGGAGGAGCGCTCGAAGATCAGTCCTTCGCGTTGGCGCAGGGAGGTCTTGTCGCTCACGCCAGCCTCCGAAGCGCGTCGAGCAGCCTGTCGCAATCCTGCCTGGTGTTGTGTTCGGTGGCGGCAACCAGAAAACCGCGCGTCAAGCCAGCGCCGAAGCGCGTGGTCGAGACGCCACCGAGGATCAGCTCCTCCTTCATGCGGGCCAGCAACCCGTCGGGGTCGTCGTGCAGAACCAGGAACTCGTTGTAAGTTGGGCCCCCAGGGAACGCGAGTCGGACCCCGGGCCCCAGACCCCCGACCCCACTCTTCAGGTACTCGGCGGTGGCGTGCGACGCGAGCGCGACGTCGCGCACTCCTTTTTTGCCGAGCAGCGACAGCACGATGGTGGCCGCGAGCGCCATCAGCCCGTGGTTCGTGCAGATGTTCGAGGTGGCCTTGGCGCGGCGAATGTGCTGCTCGCGGGTCGAGAGCGTGAGCACGTAGCCCCGCTTGCCCTCCGAGTCCACGGTCTCGCCCACCAGGCGCCCCGGGAGCTGGCGCATGTGCGCCTGCCTGGTCGCGAAGAAGCCCAGGTGCGGCCCGCCGAAGGCGGCCGGGATCCCGAACGCCTGCGCCTCGCCGCACACGACGTCGTACCCGAAAACGCCGCCGGGCGCCAGGATCCCCAGCGAGGTAGCTTCGGCCACCGCGTGGATCGCGAGCGCCCCCGCACTCTTCGCGACCGCGGCGAGGGCCGGCAGATCCTCCACAACGCCGAAGAAGTTGGGCGACTGGACCACTGCCGCGCACACGTCGTTGCCGACCGCTTTCGCGAACGTGGCGGCATCGACCCGTCCCATTGGGTCGGCCGGTACCGTGATGATCGTCAGGCTCTGCGGTGCACAGTAGGTGTCCAGCACCGCGCGGTAATCGGGGTGGAGCGAGCCCGCCACCACGACCTTGGGCCGATTTGGCACGAGCCGGTGCGCCATCAGCACGGCTTCGACCACCGCGGTGGCGCCGTCGTACAGCGAGGCGTTGGCCACCTCCATCCCGGTGAGCTGGCAAATGAACGTCTGGAACTCGAAGATCGCCTGCAGCGTGCCCTGGCTCACCTCGGGCTGGTAGGGCGTGTAGGCGGTGAAGAACTCGCCGCGCTGAAGCAGCGCGTCGGCCACCGCCGGGGTGACGTGGCGGTACACGCCGGCTCCCAGAAAGCTGGCGGTGCACTCGGGGGCGATGTTCCTTCCAGCGAGCGCCCAGAACTCCCGGCGCACCTCCTCCTCGCTGCGCGCCGGCGGGAGTGCGAGCTCGCCGCACCGGACTTCGGCGGGCACGGACTTGAACAGCTCCTCCACGGACGAACAGCCGACCGCCGCCAGCATTCGGCGGCGGTCATCCTCACCGGCCAGGTACCGGTGCATCAGTGGGACTCCTCGGCGACGAACTTCTCGTAGGCCGCAGCGTCCATGAGCCCCTCTGGGGCCCCCGCCGCTTTCAGACGCACTAGCCATCCTTTCCCGTACGGATCCTGGTTGACCAGCTCCGGGTGGCCATCGAGCTCGCCGTTGGCCGCGAGGACCTCGCCACCGACCGGGGCGAACACCTCGGAGACCGCCTTCACGGACTCGATGTTGCCGAGCACGCCGCCCTTCGCCACCTGCTTGCCGGGGGCCGGGACCTCGACGAAAACCACGTCGCCGAGCTGCTCCTGCGCGTACTGCGTGATGCCGACGGTGGCCTCGCCGCCCTTGATCTGGACCCACTCGTGGGTCTTTGTGTACAGGCGATCCGTAGGTTGTGCCATGTCACGCTCCTCTCGTCATCCACGCTAGCGGGGGCGGCGGTAGAACGGTGTCTCAACCACCTGCGCCGCGATCTTCTGTTCCCGGATCTCGATGTCGAGCTTCGATCCCGGCTCGGACAGCTCGACGGGCACGTAGCCCATCCCCAGGGGCTTGCCCAGCGTCGGCGCGTGGGTCCCCGAGGTCACGATGCCCACCTCGCTGTCGCCCGACCAGATCGGGTAGGAGTGCCTCGCGATCCCCCGACCCTTCATCTCAAACCCGACCAGCTTGCGCTTGATCCCCGCGGCCTGCTGGCGGAGCAGTGCTTCGCGGCCCAGGAACGACTCCTTCTCGAGCTTGACGATCCATTCCAGACCCGCCTCGAGGGGCGTCGTCGTGTCGTCGATGTCATTGCCGTACAGAGCCATGCTGGCTTCGAAGCGAAGCGTGTCGCGCGCGCCCAGCCCAACCGGCATGATCCCGAACTCCCTGCCTGCATCGAGGAGCTTGCGCCAGATTCGCGGGGCGTCGGCGGGAGCCACGTACACTTCGAAGCCGTCCTCCCCGGTGTAGCCGGTGCGGGCGATGATTGCCGGCGCGCCGTCGACCGTTCCGTCCACGAACCGGTAGTACTTGATCTCGGTCAGGTTCGCTGGTGTCAGCTTCCGGAGCACCTCAAGCGCCCGCGGACCCTGGATCGCTATCTGCGCATAGTCGTCGGACCGGTTGTGAACGTCCACGCCGTCGAAGCCGGCGGCCTGGGCGCACATGTAGGCGTAGTCCTTGTCCGTGTTCGACGCGTTGACCACAAGGAAGTACCGATCGTCCGAGATCTTGTGGACGAGCAGGTCGTCGACGAACGT
>Ga0299915_10001747_pt1 | contig 15990 bp, 15 predicted proteins | sample RVTome_13_FD_200263 | JGI IMG/M metagenome (GOLD analysis project Ga0299915, IMG submission 200263) | Soil microbial communities from uranium-contaminated site in the Upper Colorado River Basin, Wyoming, United States - RVT92D227 (version 2) ... | reverse complement strand
CTGTGACGGTCTTGAACGCCAACCCTTCATGCGCGAAAGTCCCCGTCGAAGTCGAATGCATGGCCGGCCTCAGGCCGTTTTGGAAAGGGACGCGGCATCTGCGGCTTTTCCGGCTGGACGGGACCGAAGTTCCCTGCCAGGAAGAACAGCCGGAGTCGCTCCTGCCGTTTAACGGCTGGCGGCGCAAGGTGAGCTTCATGGCCGATCTGCCCGGCGTCGGCGGTTCGTGTTACGAAATTCGCGCTCTGAAAGGACGCTGTCCAAAGCAAGAAAAGCCCGTTTCCAATCCCGATTTAAAATATGAGGTCAGCAAGACAACCGGCCTCGTCGGCTCGCTCCGGGCCGCCGGCCGCGAAGTTCTCGCCGGACCGATGCCGCGGCCCCTCGTGATCGACGACGACGGCGATTCCTGGGGCACGGACTGCTGGAGCTATCGGAATGTCGTCGGCGTTTTCAAGCCGCAAGCGTCGGCGAAGATCATTCAAACCGGTCCCATTCGGACGATCACCGAGTCTGTCTTCGTCTATAAGAAAAGCCGGATCGTATTGGAAACGATCTCTTATCCCGACTGGCCTGTGCTTGAATTTCGTTTGCGCATTGTCTGGAATGAGGAGCGGAAGAGATTGAAGCTTTCCCTGCCGACAATCTTTAAGTCTCCATCCGTTCTAGCCGAGGTTCCGGGCGGGGCTATTTCGCGTCCGGCCGACGGCCAGGAGCACGTCCACGGCCGCTGGCTGCTTGTCGAAGGAAGGACGGCCGACGGAAAAGAAGCGGCCTTGGGCGTCGTGAATTCGGGCCAGCCCGGTTTTGATTTTAAGGACGGAGAGATCCGTCTCTCGGTGCTGCGGAGCGCCGCTTACTGCCATGAGCAGGGCTTCAAGTTCAGCCATTCGCCGGCGCGGAAAATCGCCGACCTCGGCGTCCATGAGGTTCGCCTGCTGGTCACCGTCGGTGATCCCAAAAAAGTGCGCCGGATGCTTCCCGGCCTGGCCGATTGGCTGAGCGCGCCGCCATTCGCCTTAGCCCATCTTCGGCTAGGATTGGGAAAAAACAATCTCCCCTCGCCCCCCTTTAGAAAAGGGGGGGACTCGCGGGATTTTGAATTGTTGTCCCTCGAGCCCCGGAATATCCGCCTGGCCGCCTGCAAGCAATCCTGGGACGGCAAGGCGCTCATCATCAGGCTGCATGAGGCTGCCGGAATTCCGACAAAATGCCGCCTGGCAATAAATTCGGGGAGACATAAACAAGCGAAGGCCGGCAAAATGGCGGGAGGCGAATCGGAATCAATTCTGTATTTGGACCCCCTTAAATTCAAGCCATATGAGATCAAAACGATTCGCCTCGAAAGATCGGGGAAGCGGCGCGAAGTCGCCCTCATCGAAGAGTAATAATTAATAGGGAGACACAATACCTATTTCCTTATTTCCTGAAGAAAATTATAGGGAATTGAGTATTGTGTCACCCTAAATCATTTCCATATTGTGATAAGATAAGCGCATGACCAAACGGGAGCGCGTCCTTCGGACGATTCAGCACAAAGAGCCGGATAGGGTCCCCGTCGATCTTGGCGCGATGCGCTCGACCGGCATCACAGCCGTCGCTTATTGCCGCCTCAAAGAATTTCTGGGGATCCGGGACGGAACGACGCAGGTTTATGATGTCGTCCAGCAGCTCGCCCAGCCCGAGCCGGCGATCCTGGATTATGTCGAATCGGATGTCGTGGACCTTGGGCGCGTTTTTCTCACGGACGAAAGCGATTGGAAGGATTTCACCCTGCCCGACGGCTCGGCCGCGAAGATCCCGGCCTATGTGAATTTTATCCCTCACGAGGGAGACTGGCTGGCCTTGAGCGATGACGGGACGGTCATCGGGGCCATGCCGAAGGGAGCATATTACTTAAGTCAAACATGTTTTCCGCTTAAAGACTGGGACGGCGCGGACTTATCAATTCTCGGCCGCCTTCCCGAGCTCATGGAAAAGGTCACCTGGTCGGCGCTCCCCTGCGCACCCTACCACAAGCCGCTGACGGCGGAGCATCTTGACGATATCCGGCGGCGGGCGAAAGAACTCTATGAAACGACGGACTACGCCGTCATGATCGCGTTCGGCGCCAATCTCCTGGAATGGGGGCAGTATCTGTGCCGGATGGACCAGTTCCTGATCGATCTCGTCGAGAACCGAAAAAAAGCGGAAGCCCTGCTCGATAAGCTGGTCGAAATGCATCTCGAAAACCTCGAAAAGATTTTGGCCGCGGTTGGCGGATATGTCCAGATCATTCAAATGGGGGACGATTTGGGCACGCAGCTCGCCACGGAAATCTCACCGAAGCTTTATCGTGAAGTCTTCAAGCCGCGCCAGAAGCAGATCTTCGAGACCGTGAAGAAGCGCTCGGGCCTCCATCTTTTTCTTCATTCCTGCGGGTCGATCGTCGATATCCTGCCCGACCTCATAGAGGCCGGAGTCGAGATCATTAACCCCGTCCAGACGAGCGCGCGCGGCATGGACCCGGCGCGGCTCAAGCGCGAGTTCGGGAAGGACCTGACGTTCTGGGGCGGCGGCTGCGACACGCAGAGAGTCCTTCCGCTCGGCGGCCCGGACGAGATCGACCGCCACGTGCGGGAGCGTATAGAGACTTTCGCTCCCGGCGGCGGGTTCGTCTTCACCCAGGTCCACAACATCATGCCCCACGTCCCGCCGCGGAACATCGAGGCCATGTACGACGCGGTCAAGAAATACAAGTAATGAAACAGGAATAAACACTCCTGGTTATTTTATTAAACCCCCTACCCCCTGACACAATTCAGGGGGAATAAAAGGTCGGCCGGTCGCTGCGCGCTAATCCCCCCTCGTCTTGAATTCGGCGCCATCTGCGAATTCTCTACTCGGGGAAACGAGGTAAATTATGGATAATTCAGATTAAGTGATGTGTCCCCGTGTTTCTAATCGATCGTCGGGATCCTTTTGATTTTCGGGTTGGTCCAGATGTCCTTCTCGTCGATGTTCGCCGAAGAAAATTCGCTCAGCACTGCGCCTTCATCGCCGGCCTGGAACCAGTGGAGATTATGGGGAGGAAGCGTGTGCTGGTCGCCGGGCTTGAGGACGATTTCGTGCCAGACCGTGAAATATTGTTCATGTCCCTTGGGCACGATCGCTTCGCGTTTCGGCGTCGGCTCTCCCTTTACGTATAAATAGACTTCTCCCCACCGGCAGCGGAACGTCTCCTGCTTGCCGATGTTGGCATGATCGACGACCGGATGATAGTGCTCCGGGCAGATCTGGCGGGGAAAGAGGGCCAGTTCCTTGGCGCAATAGCGGTCGTTCGTTTCATACACGACGACCTCGAGCCCGTAATGGTCCAGGTCATTCAGCCCGAAATCAGCCACCTCCATGTTATCCTTTTCGCGCGGCGTGACGGCGATCCTGGCTTTTTGCAGGATCTTATAGGCTTTTTCCCTTGCCCGCTTGACGTCCTCGAGTTTCATCGACACATCTCCTCTATCTCTTTCCTCCGCGGCGCCGAAGGCTCGGCGCCCAATCTCGTCATCGACTATTTTATCCCTCGGCGGCCGGGAAATCAAAGCGCCGGGGGCCTGCGTCATAAAAGCGGGGAAAGCTAGTCGGCATGGCCGATTCTTGACGGGCAAGCCCTTTTTTTGTAGGATGTTAGAACCCTTGTGGGGCTGTAGCTCAGCTGGGAGAGCGCTTGAATGGCATTCAAGAGGTCGCCAGTTCGATCCTGGTCAGCTCCACCATCTGAATCCCCCTTATATCAAGAGCTTGCCGGATAGATCTCGATCAGCCCCATCATCCGTTTTTCATCTTATTCCCTTTGCTTTCCCTTTTGCCCTAATGTTCGTCGCGGCGGGCCGGGACGAGGAATGCACAGAAGCTCAGCGAAGCCGGTACTATTCGAAGATCTCCGGACCGCTCCTCGACCGAATCGATATCCAGGTCGAGGTCCCCGGGGTCAAGTTCAAGGACATCGTCTCGAAGACCGAAGGGGAGAGCTCGGAGGCGATCCGGGATCGCGTCGTCCGGGCCCGCGATCGACAGCTCAAACGCTTCGAGGAGCGGCGGATATATGCAAACGCGCAGATGGAATCGAAGGACGTGAAAGCGTTCTGCCGCATCGACCGGGACGGGGAGAAGCTGCTCGAAGTCGCGGTCAGCCGCCTGGGCTTCAGCGCCCGGGCCTATGACCGGTCGCTTAAGGTCGCCCGAACGATCGCGGATTTGGCCGGAGAGGACGACATCAGCCCCGTGCATCTGAGCGAGGCCATCCAGTATCGGGCGATGGACAAATACTATTGATTTAGGGACGAAGGAGCCCGTCCAATTATTTAGTGGGATTTATTCGGATCTACGTTCGTTTGTTTATCGAACGTCAGTCGAGAAGATATCGAGACTAAAATCCGCGAAGGCCGTCAAGCCGCTGGCGGGCGTCTTTGCTTTCGGGCAGGCCGGGGTCGGCATCCTTCCAGAACTCGAGGAATCTCGCATACTCTTTTTTTGAATCTCCCTTCAAGCCTTTCAGCTCGTACAGTTTCGCCAGTCGATAATGGTAGACGGGATTATGCAGGCGGCGGTCTTGGTTCGCTGGGTCTAGGGTGAGGAGCTTCTTAAATTCCTCGATCGCCTTATCCAGATTCCCCATCTTCTGATAAGCCCGCGCCAAGACGTCCTGGTCCAGCGGAAAGTTATACAAGGTGAATGTCCGAGCATATGTAAGGGAAATGATTGGAATTTGCAGGCGGAACTCCTTTTCTAAAAAGGATATGGCCTCGGCCGCTCTTCCTTCAGAAAGCCAAACTTCCGCCTGAAGAATTTTGAAGTTCTTCTCCAGTTGTACGGCCATTTCTCCCATATCCTCGGGCATTTCGGAAAAGAGCAGGCGGATGTGTTCGAGTCTCTGTCTTGCTGCTTCGATTCGTCCTCGCCTCCATTCCAATAGCCCGAGCCATAAATTATTTTCGATGGTGCTAATTTGGTCTGATTGGGGCAGGGCTTCTTGGGCATCCTTCTGATATTCTGAAAACTGCCTGATAGCCGCATCAAACTCACCCCGTTCTAAATAAAAATAGGCCTGAAGCCGTTCGGCCAAAGCGCTCCCGTTTCTGTCTCCGATCGATTTCCAGGCCCCCCTGACTCGTTCCATTTCCACCCTGGCCTGCTCTCGTTTGCCCAGGACATGGTTAAAAATCGCTTTCCACCAGTAGCCGAGGCTCTGCTGGCTCTTGGACGGAGCCGCGAGAATGAATTGGTCCAGCCAGCTCATGGCCTCGGTGTAATCTCCTTTGACGGCGTAAATATAGGCGATGATATCTTCTGACCCAAAATTCGGTTTGATCCGCACCGCTTCTTTATATTGGGCGATGGCCTCATCGAGCCGCCCGGTGAGGAAGTAGAGTTGTCCCAGAGAATCTAAAGGATTGGCATCTTCCGGAGCGACAGAAACGGCCTTCTTCAGGTATTCTTCCGCTTTGCCGAGATCGCCCGTCGCTATATACATAAAGCCAAGTTGATTCAGGATTGTCGCCCACTTGGGATCCAACTCCAGGGCTTTGTTTGCTTCTGCGATCGCTTCAGGATACATCTTCTTCTGCTGGTAAGCGGCAAAAAGTGAACTGTGGACTTCCTTTTCTTTGGGATATTTCGCGGCGATTTCCTGGAGGATGCGGAATTCTTTATCGGTGTTTTTCTCCACCCTTCTGGCGTAGGCGGCCTCGATGTACAACCGTTCTTTTTCCGTCGCCTTTCCGGAAAAAGCCTTGGCTTTCTCCAGAGCCTCGACTGACCGCGGAAAATTCGTTAAACTTCGAAGGACTCTATAGAGGTACAGATAGGCCATGGCGAATTGGGAGTCGAGCTCAACGGCTTTTTCCAAATTTTTAAGGGCATCTTCGCGGTACATTTTATCTAGGTTTTCCTGCCCCATGATGAAATATTTGTAGGCTTCCAGTGACGAAGTCCGCGGCTCAGAAAATTGAATCTCTGCCTCTCCAGTTGCCTTTCTGGATAGACCGACACCGCGGGATATGTCCCGGCTCAGCTGGCCGATCTGCTTGTCCAGGATGCTCTGCGCTCCCTCCCCTTTAGCGGTGACGCTTTTCAGCAGTTTCCTGGTTTTGACGTCAAACACCTTAACGTCTGTCGCAAATGTTTCGCCTGCTTTGACATAGCTTCCCAGCACAAGAGCATCAACATTGTCCTTCTTGCACAGCTCAAAACCGAGCTCGCTGTCGATGATGTCGGCTTGTTCCTTCCCTATTTGCCTGAGAAGGTCACGCAGTCGTTCGAATGTCGTGACATGGAGATGCTTCGATTGCTCCAAGCTGGTGATCAAAAGGTTGGGGATGGCGGTCTTGAGATAATCGTAGGCCAGGTCCCCCGTTTGATTTTGAAACGTGATGACCGCTATGGACCGCTCGATGGCTTTGCCCTTGAAAGCGACGCGCCAGAGCAAGAGCCCGAGGACGACGATCGCGACGGCCGCCAAAGCGGGGATGAATAGTTTTTTCAGCCCGAATGTCACCGTGATTTCTTTTGAGGTCAAGGATTTTCTCTTGGGTTTTTCTTTTTCGGCCGACGGGAAGCCTTCCTCAATGGCGTCGATTTCCGCCCCCAATTCATCGGCCGTTTGGAACCTTTTTTCTTTGTCTTTTTCCAGACATCGGAGAATCAGCCGGCTGAGGGCCGCGGGGAGCTGCGGGTTCCATTCTTTTGGGTCCTTGGGCTTCTCGCCCTTGTGCTTCATGGCGACGCTGAGCGGTGTCTCTCCTTCAAAAGGAACGCGGCCGGTGACCATTTCGTAGAGGATGACTCCCAGGGAGTAGATGTCCGACCGTCTATCCACTTCTTTCGCTTCCGCCTGCTCGGGGGACATGTAATCGGGCGTGCCGATGATGAGGCCGGTCCCGGTGATGGCTTTAGTTTTGAGCGAGAGAGCGATCCCGAAGTCCATGATTTTGGCATTTCCTTCGCGGTCGATCATGATGTTGTGCGGCTTAAGGTCGCGGTGGATGACGCCCAGCTTGTGGGCCTGCGTCAACCCCTCGGCAATCTGCCTGGTGATGAAAATGGCTTTCCCGGCCGTCAGCTGACCTGTCCGCCGGATGAGGCTTTTCAGGTCTTCGCCCCGGACGTATTCCATCGTGATGTAGAGGGTCTTGCCCTCCTCGCCGAGATCGTGCATCCGGCAGACGCTCTGATGGGCGATTTTGCGGGCGACCTTGATCTCGTTTCGGAACCGTTCGACGATCCGCTTATCCGCCGCGATCTCGGGCTTGAGGAACTTGAGGGCGACTTCCTCGTCGAGTTTCTTGTCGAAGGCCCGGTAGACGTTGCCCATGCCCCCCTCGCCGAGCTCCTCGATGATCTCGTACCGGCCGGCGAAAACGACGCCCCGAGCCAGCTCGTCCATGGTGGTTTCTAGGGTTTGGGTCATAGAGATATCGCCGTCGTCCCGGGGAAGAGGCGTCGCGCATTTCTTGCAGAATCGGGAGTCCCGGGTATTATCCGCGCCGCACTTGGAACACTTCATCTTCGCCGCTTTTCCACGTCATCGTATGAGCATAGAATAATCCGGCCGAAGAAAAGAATCAAATCACCCCCCTCGATCAAGCTAGAACCTCATCGTCATTTTGAGCTGCATCTAAAGCAGAAGCTGGGGTGCCCAGACCTTGCCGAACACTTCCGTATTTTGCTTGACGTAAGATACGAGCCGCTGATTGTTCAGGAGATTATAAACGTTGAGACCGAGGTTTCAATAATAGAAAATCTGCTAGTGTAAAAGCGTGAGCCTCTTTAACAAAGGCTAAGAAATCAGAATTACAGCTAACTTATTAAAAAGAGTTCGGGACGGCCGATGTATGCCCCTCTCCCAACTCGAAATCGAACCCGGATCAACTGACAACCGCTTAGCCAGGGCTTTCTAGGTCAGTCCATGAACCCGCCTGTATTCTCGGATCCTCTCTCCCAAATTTTCAGCTGCTTTCTCGAACGGATCGCGGCCTAAGAACTCAATTATCTTCGGAATCTGGGCCAAAGACGGCGTTACCCGGTTGTTCTCCCAAAGATATATCGTTGTATCGTCAACATGAAACTTGAGGGAAAGTTGGCGCTTGGTGAGCTTCAAATCCAGTCTTCGAGTTTTAATGTGATCGCCCCACGTCCTCAAGATATCAGGGTATTTCTCCCTGTGAACCGGTTTCTTAGCCTTTAAAGTCAAATGGCAACTTAGCAACTCAACCCTGAGGAGTCATTGACCTTATCGAGATCGATGATGTGATTACCGAGTTCAAAACTTCGGCCCAGATGGTGGATTTAAAAGAAGCCGATCAATCCTTGCAGCTGACAATCTACAGCTACGCCTATGAGAAGCTCTACCGGAGGCCGCCCGGGGCCTTGAAAGTGATTGATTTCGTGAAGTCCAAAAAGCCCAAGCTTATGGTTCTTGAAACTAAGCGGGACGCGGCTAGCTATTCGAGGCTCTACGGAATCGCTTCCCAGATTCTCAAAGGAATCACGCTCAAAATCTTTTTCCCGCGAACCGGCTTCTGGTGCAAGGACTGCGAGTACGGGGAGAACTGCAAAGCGTGGAAGGGGAATTAGCTCTTTTTCAAACTCAATTCAAAAGGAAGCAGAAGGCTGCTTCCTTTTCTTAATAAGATACCTTCATAGTGCATTTAGATGAATTCATTGGCCAGCCAGTCCCTTTACAACTTTATAAATTCCTTTATAATTAAATTATGTCTCTTTACGAAGATATTTATCCGCCCGTTGAGACAGTTTTAGAGCTCGAACCAGAAGAACTGGCACCAATAGTATTGAAACACCTTAGTCAAGCTGAGAACTCGAAATTAAATAGATACAATTTTACTCTCGGAACAGATTCCGACTTTATAAAGTGGGCTGGTCGGAATCGAGAACAAGTAAAAGAAAGATTGATGGTAGCGTGGATGTGGTTAGAAAAAGAGCTTTTTATCGCGCCGACGCCAGGACAGCAACAAGATTGGGCATTTATTACGTCAAGAGGACGCAAGGTTTTGGAATCTCAAGACTTCTCAACCTATAAAAAGGGATATCTTTTGCCATCTGAGGGACTCGATCCGGTTTTAGTTAGGAAAGCTAAACAGGCATTTATCAGAGGCGATTATGACACTGCGGTATTCCAAGCGTTCAAAGAAGTCGAAGTCCGAACTAGAAAGAAAGCTAACCTAACCGAAAAGGATTATGGCGTTCCTTTAATGCGAAAAGCTTTCGGCCCGCCTGCTGGACCGCTTGTAGACAAGAAAGCTGATCCAGGAGAACAGGTAGCAAGAATGGAATTATTCGCTGGTGTGATAGGGACTTTTAAAAATCCGTCAAGTCATAGAGATGTTGAATTTTCGGATCCTAAGGAAGCGGCAGATATAATTCATCTTGCAAATGAACTTCTTCGGATTATAGAATCGATAAATTCTTAATTATATTCTGGGCAAATATTCGTCATAATTAATAATTGTGAATATTGGAGAGATTAAAGCGACCGAAAAGAACGGATATTTAACGGGCAATTCATAAAAGATAATTCCCTATTAAGAAGGTTGAACCAATATGGAAAACAAATATCGTTTAGCGGAAGAGGAATGCAAAAAATACATTGATGCGATTTTAAAATCTTCTTCAAAAAGGAAGATAGTAGTAGCAGGTCCAGGCACTGGAAAAACTTACCTATTTAGAAACATTCTTGAAGGTAAAAATAATTCCCTTACTTTAACATTTATTAATGCGCTGGTTGAGGATTTGTCATTAGAACTTTACGGAATGTCAGATGTTAAGACTCTCCACAGTTTTGCGCGCAGCGTCCTACGCCGTAATATAGGAAATGTTAAAGTGTTTCCAAAACTATCTGAAGTTATAAAAGAGGACGCACTGTTTCTTTTGGATAAAGAAGTGGATTTTGATTCTATATTTCATAACAGAGATGATGAAAATGAACATATAGATTTTTATAAAAAGAGAAAAGATTACTATGATAAACATTACGGATATACGGATATTATATTTGCATTAGTGAAATATCTTGAAGCAAAGAAAGATAGAGTGCCTACTTTTAGCCAAGTGCTCGTTGACGAGTTCCAGGATTTTAATAAGCTAGAAATATCGCTCATTGATTTACTTGCAGATAAAAGCCCAATTCTTTTAGCGGGAGATGACGATCAAGCGCTATATGAAGATTTAAAAAGTGCCAGCGCAAAGCATATTCGAGAAAGATATAGCGACAGTTGTACGGATTATGAGTCTTTTACTTTGCCTCATTGTTGGCGTTGCACGCGCGTAATTGTCGATGCAGCCAATGATATTATAAAAAATGCAAGGGAAAGAGGATTTTTAAAAGATAGGATTGATAAAAAATGCGAGTATTATCAGCAAAAAGATAAAGACGATGAAAGCGATAAAAATCCTAAGATTATCTATAGTCAGCAATTTGCAAGGAAAATTCCTTGGTTTATTGAACATCAAATAGGAAAAGTTACAGAGGACACGAGAGGTAAATATTCTGTTTTGATTCTCTCGCCTACAAAAACACAAACTCGCTTAATAATCGAAGCGCTAAAAGGAAAAGGTTTCATAAATATTGAATCAGTAGAAAAGAAAGACGAAAAAGAACCCACTATTTTAGATGGTTTTAAAATATTGCTCGATGATGAAAATAGCAATCTCGGTTGGCGAATAGTTTCTCAATTTGTTCTAAATGAAAAGGATTTCAAGTCTGCGCTGGAAGAGAGTAATAAAGATAATGCAAAACGTTTTAATGAATTAATTGATTCTTGCAAAAAAAAAGAAACAGAAAGCGTACTTAAAGTATTGCGAGCAGTTAAGAACAATAAGAAGGTTGCCGATAATAAATTGGAAGAAGCAATGAGAAAGGTCGGCATTAATCCTTTCGATATTGCAATAAATTATTTAAAAGACGAAATCAGTCTCGGTTCTCAACGAATCGGTAATCCCGGTCTTAGAAAAATACCAATAAAAGCGACAACAATACAAGGCTCAAAAGGTCTAGACGCCGACTATGTTTTTATAACTTATTTTGATGACCGATATTTTATAAAAGATAAGGATAAAATGAATATAGTGGATAAAGATATCTGTAATTTAATAGTGACTTTAACAAGGGCAAGGCGCAAAGTATTTTTAATTTCGTCAGATGTCAAGAAAGAGCCGATATTTCTCAGTTGGATAAAAAGCGATAGAATAGAAAAAATTCTTTAATAATTATCCAATAAAAATAAAGCTCTGAAGTTTCTAAAGGTTCAGTGAGGATTATCTGTTTGCCGATTAAATAAAATATGTTATTCTAAAATTAAATATCATCTAAAAACGGTATTATTAATTCCCAATTTTATGAACTGTCTTCTCTATGCCCGTGTTTCCACGGACAAACAAGCTCAAAAAGATTTATCTATCCGGGCCCAGATCGAGGATAGAACCTCCTTTTATGATTTGATCAACCTGGAATACTCAGCCGAATATTAACCTCTTTATAAAAAGCCTGGACATCCTCCACCGTGGCCCACCCCCTAAAAAATTGCCGAAATAGGTGTAAATACCTCTTTTTGAGATGCTTATATTATTGGTGTGGTATAATATAAACAAAATGGCCTCGAATCCAAGTCATTCGTTAAATTTGCCAGAAATAGCAAATTTCCCATTTTTATCTTTTGAAAAACTTATTGAATATGGAAAATAAACTAAAACATCTCGAATTCATCCAATCGGTTGTAAATCGATTAGCTAGTGGTTCATTTTTGATAAAGGGATGGGCAATAACAATGGTTGCCGCCCTTTATGCGCTATTTGTAAAAAATATTAATCAACACTTCATCTTCATTGCGGCGATACCAGTATTTACTTTTTGGATATTAGATGGATATTTTTTGTCACAGGAACGAGCGTTTCGATCCCTCTATGACAACGTAAGAAATGCGGATAGCGACAAGATAGATTTTTCTATGGATATTGCAAATTTCAGAGGCAAGAAAAATTCTTGGTTCTGCGCGCTCTTTTCAAGGACAATACTATTATTTTACTTCGCTTTGGTCGGAGCGATGGTTGCCATCTACTTTATAATCAAATAAATCTATGGCAAGAAAAGTATTTTTTTGTTTCCATTATGAAGATGTAAAAACTTTTCGCGCAAATGTTGTGCGAAAGCATGGTTTAACCAAAGAAAATGTCCAAGAGGCGGGTTTTTTTGACGCGTCAATCTGGGAAGACGCAAAAAAACATGGTGACGAATCTGTAAAAAGACTCATTAACTCAAACCTAGAAAACACATCTGTAACTTGTGCTCTGATTGGGACCGAAACATGGGGGAGGCGCTGGGTTAGGTACGAGATACTAAAAAGCTATGATCGTGGCAACTTGCTTTTGGGTGTACATATCAACAGCGTGCCGGATAAAAATAGGCAGACATTTCCTCAAGGGTCAAATCCTTTTGACTATCTAGGATTTGTCATCAGTGAAGATGGAAGGAAGCTCACTTATTACGAACACGATGGAACAAGTTGGAAGATTTATCAAGATTTGCAAGCCAAAACGAGCAGTTTTGACAAACAATATTGGGGCAAGGGTTATAAGTTATCTAATCGGGTTCCATGTTATGATTGGATAAGAGATGACGGATATAAAAACTTCGCAACTTGGGTAGAAAACGCTAAATAATATGGCTCGCAGAGTATTTTTTAGTTTCAAATACGAAGATATATCAAGAGCGATGAATGTTAGAAATAGTTAGGTCGCTCAAGGAAAAGAAGCGGCAGGCTTTATTGATGCGGCGGATTTTGAGGAAGTAGAAGGACAGGGTGAAAATGCTATCAAAAACTGGATAGATAAACAACTTAACGGAACTTCGGTAACTGTTGTTTTAGTTGGAAACAAAACTTGTAATAGCAAATGGGTAAAGTATGAAATCAAAAAAAGTATAGAGATTGGAAACGGATTATTGGGTATAGATATAAGCAAAATAAAGAATTTGCAAGGCGATACATCCGAAAGGTGTGGAAGAATTCCTGAAGGTTATAATTTTTATCTGTGGAACAATGATGATGGATACCATAAAATGGGCGACTGGATTGAAAAAGCAGCAAAAGACGCAGGGAGATAATTAGGCAGCGCGCCAACTTCGCTGGCACGAGAGAAAAAACGCCTGACATCCTTTCTCCTATGAATAGAAAAATAATCAGGGAAAAACTAAGTTGGTTTAGAGGAAATATAATTTCAGACGCCACCGCAATAGAAGGAGCTTTGGGTTGGAAACTAAGAACTTATTTTTTCCCTAAAACTAATAGACAAGCCTCAATTTTCTATTGGTATATTATAAATACCCCTCATTTTAGTTTTGATAAGAAGATTTCTCTCTATGAAAAAATCCCATATTTCAAAAAATTAAAACAGTACTCGAAAGTAAAAAACTCCTTAAGATTCATTCAAAAATTAAGAAATGCAATAGCCCATTGGGAATTAGATGAAAAAATGAGTAACGAGAATGAAATTGTTATTTACAATCCAAGTACACTTAAGAGGTTAAAATTAAATAATAAATTAATGGAAGAGTTCAAAGAGCGCGAAAAAATTCTTCTAAAAATATTTGGCTGGGAACAAACCCTTAAAGAAAAATATGGTTTTTAAGTTTACTCAAAGTTTTCTTAAATTTTAGGGAGTTTTGCCGAATCAATCGAGGATTTAATAAAATGAAAAAATTATTTCCAAACTGGTTTATTAATAGTTTTTATGGGGTTATTATTTTCTTTGTTCTTGCACAATTCATTGATGGCCGTATCGCATTCGTGATAGGCTGCGTTTTTGTTGTTGCAGTTCCTTTTATTCGCGCTCGACGCACAAGGAAGGTTATTAATGAGCTTGGATTAACCGCAGAGGAAAGCTCTTTAATTCAAGAAGATCTACGAAAGGGCGATCATGAAGCAGCTGTACAACAAATTACTACAGCGCAAGAACGGCAGCGAAATAAAATCAAAGAGGCTACAGGTATTGATGTAAAAAACATCGTTCCAGAGATTGGCCGTGAGATTTCTTGGGCGGACATTGTAAATCAGGTGTTCCGAGTCTTGGAATTTGATAGAGGTGGCACAATAATTGAGCAAAATAACCAAGTTAAAGCAAAAAGCTCATTTAAACCATACGGGTATTTGTTTGTAGAATCACCGATTATGAATCAAAAGGTGAGGTTGCCGATTATTCATCGAGATGATTTTCTGCTTGCAGCAAGTGTATTTGATAAGCCCAAGCTGGCAGAACTAATTGTCGATGAAGAATTACTCGTAACTTACTCGCCAAAACATTTACTTCCAAAGGGATTGTCGGGTAGCCCACATCATGTATTGCATTATGTAATCACACCGCGCGGAACACTGGATTCTTATTACTCAATGAATAATGACATACACATGGCGAAACCCGATCCTCAAAAATTGTTTGGTCCATTTGTGTATCAAGGCGAGATTAAAGTACAGATAAATTCAGAACCGAAACTATAATCCAAAGAAAAGAAGTTGTCGCCAAAGAAGCTTTAAATCGTCCTACTTGCCCCCGACCCGAGCGCCGCAGTCCTAGCCTTTATTTTAGCGAGGGATTAATCGGATGATTTTTTCTGATTCTATTGAAACCCATAAGCGCGATATTGTTAAAAAATGGCTCAAGATAATAGCGATTTCGTTAATCGTTGTTTTTCTTGCTCTTAAATTAAACCAAATTTTTCTTATCGGTTGTGGATTTTACTCAAAGACTTTGTGTTCATCAGTATTTGTATCAGGAAGAGATCCTCAGTCTGTAATGAAAGAGGATTTGGCTTTTCACCCGCTCATGAAGCTCATTAAAGCCAGGATAGATAACAATGAAAAAAGCGTGACGAGTTCTCTGTTCGGATCAGGGTTATTTAATTGGAACCGGACGCCTCAGGAACTTATGTTTCCATGTATGCGACCGCCAGGGATTGGGCACGCTTCGGCCTTCTCTATTTAAACGACGGAATATGGGAAGGAGAGCGTATCCTTCCCGAAGGTTGGGTCTCTTACTCAAAGACCCCGACTCTTGATGATACATACGGCGCGCAATTCTGGGTGGGCAATAGGGGGATTAGTTTTGTGCCTCCCGATATTTTTTATGCTCTTGGTTATCAGGGGCAGGTGGTCGTGATCATCCCATCGCGCGAGCTGGTCGTCGTCCGTCTTGGTATGACCCACCGCGGTAATTGGGATTTTTATACATTTGTTAAAGAATTGTTAAAAGCCCTCTAGCCTGAATTATTCATAAATCGCGTCGTTTGTTCGAGAAGAGAATTCGCAGATGGCGCCGAATTCAAGACGAGGGGGACACGATCCCAAATTCCGGAGAATTTGGGTCATGTCCCCGAATTCGGCGCCCGTCTGCAAATTCAGAACCTGGAGATACAACGTCATTCATGAATAATTCAGATCAATAGTTACGATAGTATTTATGAAGACATAAAAAAAATAAGACAAAAATAGCATATTCTTGATGTGGCATATTTTATGCATTTATTGACGTAATAGGGTCTAAGATCCTCAAGGATTGTATGGCCAAATTAGTCTTATGGAATCCTTGACTTTAATATAGATATATATAAACTAAAGGTAACGCTATATGTAACCTTTGGTTTCTATCTATGGAAAAAGCCAGCATTTTAAGCATTCTTCGGCGGGAAAACACGGTCTTTACTTTTAAAGATATTCTTTTGGCATCCGCAGAGACCAACGCCCCTCTCCTTAAAAGACGAATCAATTATTATGTAAAGAACAAAGAACTTTATCCTATCCGCCGGGGCATCTATGCCAAAGATAAGAACTATGATAGATTGGAGCTGGCCACCAAAATCTTCATTCCCAGCTATGTCAGCCTGGAAACAGTTTTAGCCAAAGAGGGCGTCGTTTTTCAGCAGTATGACCGAATCTTCGTCGTAAGTTACTT
>Ga0299915_10001745_pt1 | contig 15995 bp, 15 predicted proteins | sample RVTome_13_FD_200263 | JGI IMG/M metagenome (GOLD analysis project Ga0299915, IMG submission 200263) | Soil microbial communities from uranium-contaminated site in the Upper Colorado River Basin, Wyoming, United States - RVT92D227 (version 2) ... | reverse complement strand
GGCGAGCTTACCCGGAAGGAGGCGGGGATGCTGCAGGACAATTTAAACTGGATAAGGGACAAATATTTACGGATGACAGCTGACGGCATACTGACTCAGAATGAACAGGAACGCCTGGACAAAATGCTAGATAAGAACAGCGAGATGATAAGAAACAAAAAACACAACCCCGCAAAACAGCTATATGATACCGATGTTCAGGATCGAATAGACAGCCAGCAGAGGAGGATCGATCAGGGGCTCGCATCAAGAGAACTCAATAGACGCGAAGCTGAGATTGTGCAGGATAACTTGAACGAAATCAGGAGAAGATACGCAAAAATGAGGAAGGACGGCGTACTCACCATAAAAGAGCTCGAAAAACTTGACAAGATGCTCGATGAAAACAGCAAGATGATCTCTCGGAAGGAGCATAACAGGGATTACAATATAAAGCGGATATATTAAGAAAAATAAGAAAATGTATTGAGGGAAGGTTTATCCACTTATTATTTCCGGTACAAATATACGCCATTCTGACTGTTATGAAGAGTGTTTGTTTCAGTAACAATTGCATTTTAGACCCTTGAATTTTTATCGCGGATAGAGATTACAAGTTTTTACTTTGGTCTGTGTTTCTCTTGAAATAGAAAGGGCTGGTCTGAGTCTTTAAAATAGTTTCGGTTCAAAATAATCTCTGAATGCTTCGCACGTGGTTTTCTTTTTACAGTTCATATCACATACTTTTATATACTGAAAGTTTTCCCTGTCAGGGCACCATATTTTAACTGTATTTTTGTCTTGGTTATCCTGTTTCTTATCAGGTTTCTTTCCCATTTATCAGTCGCTTAAACTCTGACTTTCTTTTTTGTTTTGTGTAGCCAAAGACAGGAAGGATTTCCTGTCAGGAGAATAGAGTATTAAGCCCTTGCGTTCAAAATCATCCAGAGTAAATGCCAGATCGTTCAGTGAGAGCCCCTTTTTTTGAGATATTGTGCTTATTTGTTGAAATTTTTCAATTGCTGAGAGATATATCTCTTTCTCTTCACGGCTAAGGGTGGAGGTGGTTCTTTGCCCGTCGCGACTTATTTCAATCTCCATGCCGTTCGAGGAATCTTTATAAAACATATAATTGTCTTGAGGGTTCTTATTCTTTATATCTTCAACCTTTTTCCGTAACATACCGGAAATCCTGTATTGTTCATCATCATTGTCAAACTGATATGGATACGGATAGTTGGAATAGGAAGGCATGCTGAAGTCTTCAAAAATCAAGGAAAAAATGGACTCGCTATTTTTCTTGAGACCATAGCTGTCGCTATTCAGATAAACAGGGCAGTCCGTAGGCAGATAAAATTCACCGGGGAATATCTGAATGTTTTCACTCACCAGGATATGGGTGATAAGATCCATTACTCTCAGATTTTCATTCATATCGCTCTCGGTCATCAGGGGAAAGCACGTGAAGAGGTTGAACTGTACGGGTACCCCGAGTTCTGCCGCAGTCTTTAAGACCTCTACATTCTTTAGCACCGTAACCCCCTTGTTCATTAACTGCAAAAGCCTATCACTGAATGTTTCAATGCCGATCTGGAAGTTTGAAGCCCATGTGCCAAAACGCAGTATTGCTCCCAGTACGTCTTTATCCATCCTCTCAGCACGGAATTCCGCATAGATAAAACTGAATTTTTTCCCGTCAAGATACTTTGATATTTCGATGATTACCTTTGGGTCCTTCAGTGCATCGGAATCTAAAATGAAGAAATTTCTGAGGTCCCTTGAAATGCCCTGATAGTATTCAAATTCTTCTTTCAATCGGGCTGCCGTCTTTGTCTGGCACAAAATGTTATACGACTCATCAGGGCAGAAGGTGCATCTCTTCCACGGACATCCCCTGCCAAACTCAATCGGCAAAATGACTTCAGACGGTTCTATCGGGAAGTCTGCAAAATTATACCGGGGGAAAGGGATGGAATTAATTGATATATTTGGTCTGGATTGAGATTGCTTAATATTTCCTTCTTGATCTCTGTAGATTACGTTATATATCTCTTTACCATTGTCTCCGATATGTCCGAGCAGGTTTTCAACCGTCACTTCACATTCACTAATCCCGACAAAATCCACGAAGTCGATATTTTTCATCAAATCATGGGCAAAAGCACCTGAACAGTCTTTGCCACCTATCACAGTCATGATGTCCGGATAACTATTCTTGATCCTTGAGCACATCAGCAACGAACTGCTCAATTGATAGTGAGAACAGCTGAAGCCGATCAGTTTTGTTCCTTCCAGATAGGGTGATAATTTCAGAAAAGATGATTCAATAAATGACCTGGCAACATCCCGTAGTTCCTCGAAATCATTCAGCGTTAATCCGAGCGATTCAAGGCGTTCCCTGAATCGTTCTCTTGACAGGAGATATTTATTTTCAAACAGGATGGATGCAAAGACATAATCCAATCCCATATACTCAACGCCAAATTGTTCTGTCAGCTTCAGCAAATTATCTGTGATCCGTGGATTGAATCTTTTCAGATACGGAAGAAATTCCAGATGAAAGTGGAACGTCTTTACACTTTTTTTCTTTTCAGCCAGAAACGCCTGCATGATACCGAGGTTAATATTAGGTACATTTGCAAACCATTTTGAGATAAACCTCGCATAAGGCATGGAAATGAAGAGAAAATCCACTATAGTATTCTCCGCATAAATTGATTTATGTGGTTTCTGTGATAGTCTTTTTTCTTTATTATTCTATATAATTCCTTTATAACAATGAAACAGAAAAGCGCTGGCTATCATCAACCCAAAAGACTCAGTTTTCCTGCTGATCAGAAAGTCCATCCCTGGCTCTCCATGCTCCTTGATGCCTATTTCATAGTTGATAAGGGTATCGATGAGGCTATCAAGACGGAATTGAAGAAAGGCAGGAAATTAGCATGCAGTAAGGGTTGTTCGCACTGCTGCAAAACTCATCAGACTATTCCTGTCTATCCGCTGGAGCTCGTTGGTTTATCGTGGTATGTCACGGAAAAGATCAAAGGCCCTGAACGCGAAATCATAAAAACACAATTGAGGAATTACGAAGAGAATGATCCCTGCCCATTTCTTGCTGATGGAGCTTGTGCTGTTCACTCAATGCGACCGGTATCATGCAGGCAGTTCAATGTTTTCGGAAAACCCTGTGCCGAGGGAGAAGATCCATATTATACAAGGCGTGAAGACGTTCTCTCTCCCATAAAAAACTATACAGACCGCGCCTTTTTCATCATGCTCCCCTTCTATGGAGTTGAAAATGAAGCACAGAGGTGGAAAATTATCGAGAGCGGAGCCGTGCATCAGGTGGTCAAACTCCTTCAGACCTGTAACTGGAAGAGCCTTGCTGAAAAGATGGTGGAGTTTGAACAGCATAGTTTAGAAAAGAGATACTAATGCGGTCATTAATAAGGACACATGCAACTTAATTTTGTCGTCATGCCCGCAGGTTGTAAGCGGGCATCCAGAGGTTTTCTGGATTCCCCGGTCAAGCCGGAGAATGACAAGAGTGTATCCTTATATCACTATCGGATCAACATCCACTCTTATCCTTACATCTTTTGAGTCCCTGAACGCCTCTATAAAACTTCTGGCTGCAATCTGGAGTTTCCCGCGAACCGATGATTTCAGAAGGAACTTGAACTCATTTCCTCCCTGTGGTTTTTTCGCAACATACGGGCCGAGTATTTCCAGGTTATCGGTTGCTATTTTGAGACTTGCCAGCTTGTTCGAAAGATCCTTTTTGCTGATATATTTGATCAATAAAAGTCTTGAATATGGAGGATAGTTAAGTGCTTTTCTCCTGTGCAATTCTTCTTTCAGGAAGGAGAGGTAATTGTAATTTTTCAGGCTTCTGAATAAATAGTTCTGGGGCATTCTTGTCTGGATGAATATTTCGCCGTCAGAGGTTATCTTGTCGATTATTGATGAAATCTCCTGATATGCCTTTTCAGCTGACCTGAAATCCGGAATATTAAGGAAAAGATCGGTATTCAGGATAGCAGCCATCGAGAATCTGTCCATGATATCCAATTTTCCTGTCATGAATTTCGTGCAGATTACTATTTTATTATCCTTCCCACTGGTTGCCCAGATCAGATCTTTCAATTCCGATTTTTTCCTTGCCCTGTCACTGTCGAACCTGAGGGTTTTTATCCCGAGAATCTCTTCAAGGTCTTCCTGTAATTTCTGTGTCCCGGTACCGAGCATCGTTAAATTATATCCTCTGCACCTGCTGCAATTCTCCGGCACATGAGATAGAGTGAATCCGCAATAGTGACACTTCATGGACAGGTCCTGTTTATGAAAGACTAAGGGTATTCTGCAATCAGGGCATTCCAGTATATAATTACAGTCTATACATTGCAGGAGTGTTGAGTATCCCCTCCTGTTTAATACAAACATAATCTTCCCGTCATTTTTCATTTGTTTCAGGGAGGCATCAATCACTGTTTTTGACAGATACGGTCTGACGTGCTTTTCATATCTCATATCTATTACTTTGATCCTGGGTTTTTTCATATCATCAGAAGGCCTCAGAAGGGTATATTTGCCGGATTTGCAATTGTAAAGGGATTCGACAGATGGACATATAGAAGAGAGCAGCACGGTAGCCTTTTCAAGGTAACCCCTCATTACGGCAACATCCCTCCCGTTATAGCACGGACTATTTTCCTGTTTGTATGAGGTGCTGTGTTCATGCATCACGACAATCAGCGAGACTTTTCTGAGGGGGGCAAAAACGGCAGAACGTGTGCCGACTACGATGTCAGAATATCCTGCCAATATCTTTTCCATTGTTTCGGATCTCTTACCTCTGCTAAGGTCGCTGTGGAATATGCATACCCTTTCTCCGAATTTTTCACAGAGGATTTGATAAAGATTATCGACAAGAGATACTTCCGGAGCAAGAATGATTGCGTTTCCGGTATCTGAAAGTATCTTTATCACCAATGAGTATTCAGAAAAAGAAGACGGGGCATGAAGGAGAAATGTCTTATACATGTCTTTATTCAATGACTTTATAAGACTGGTAAGGGCACTGTTGCTGATTTGAGCAATATTCAGGATGTCTTCCTTCCACCTCTCTTTTGAAACAGTCGGATGAAAGGGAATTTTGGTTTTTCTCTTTTTTACCTGGGTAAATGCTTCACGTGTGAGCATATTTTTCAGGACAAGCCCCTGTTCGGCGATATAATAGTCAGACATCCATTTAAGGAGGTCAATCATTCTGCTGCTCAGAACAGGTTCCACACCCTGAAAGGACTGAATATCTTTTATATCTCCGGACGGTACGGCTAAAGATTTTCCCAGAAGAATCCCTTTGGCAGTTTTATTCTTAAGCTGTGCACTCACAATCATGCCGGGTCTTGCAATCCCTGAGAATATTTCAGGGCACCTGTAGGTGAGAGGGCCGAAATTTATCGGAAAGATGACATTAACAAAATCCATATAAAATTCTATCACATTGTTATCCATCTTAGCTTTGTGTCATAATTTAACTATGCTGCTGAGGATAATATCTTTTTTGGTCATAATGATCTTTTCTTGCTCCTGTTCAGCAAAACAGGTCAAGTTGCAGGAGCAAAAAGCCCTTCCCGCGAAGGATGCATACTATCTGTTCATACTCGGCTACATTGCAGAAAAGGATGGAAAATGGGAAGATGCCATTGAATATTACAATAAAGCACTCGAAAAGGATCCCGGTTCAGCATACATAAAAATTCAGATCAGTTACATCCTTCTCAGGACTGCAAAAGTCAAAGAGGCAATTGCCTTTGCTGAGGAGGTCGTTAAAACAGACCCTGACTATATCCCGGCTCTCTTTCTCCTTGGACAGCTTTACAGCAGCCAGAAAAGGTCGGAGGAATCAGTTAAGATATATGAAAAGATTCTTGAGCTTCAGCCTGACAATCAGGAAGCAGCCCTGTACCTTAGTCTGTTGTATACTTCCACGCAGGAGTATGATAAAGCTCTCGATATTCTTGAAAAGCTGCTAAAGATGAACCCTGCAAACACTATGGCTATTTATTATCTCGGTTCAATAAATATGGAAAAAGGAGATAATGAAAAGGCTTCAAATTACTTTGAAAAGGTTATAGCGCTGAGACCCAATTTTGATGCAGCGTATTTTAACTTGGGGCTGATCAGTGAGTCTCAGAACAGGCTGGAGGAGGCTGAAAAATATTATAAACAAGTGGTTTCGATCGATCCCCAAAACCTTCAGGCAAGAGAGCGGCTCGCACAGATTTATTTCAAGCAAAAGCAAACGGACAAGGCAATAAAACAGTATGAAGAAATAAGAACACAAGCAATAAATGTTGATGTACATTTTAACCTCGGGATATTGTATTTTGAAGATAAACAGTACGATAAGGCGATCGAGGAATTCAGGATCGTACTCGAATCCAAACCTGATAATGTCATGGTCCGATACTATCTATCCTTATCGCTTGGAGAGATCGATAGAACCGATGAAGCCATCTCGGAGTTGAAAAAGATAGTTCTCCAGGAACCGAAAAATATCAATGCCTTTCTCTATCTCGGATTTTTGTATTCAAAGCTTGAAAAAGATGATGATGCAATATCTGTTTATGAAGAAATATTGAGTTTTGAGAAGGAAAAGCCTGAGGTGTATCTCTACCTTGCCAGCACGTATCTCCATAAAAAAGATTATGTAAAAGCCGAGGATATCTTAAGAGATGCTCTCAGGCGTTTTGATAACAACGATGACTTGAATTTTAATCTTGCCATAGTTCTGGAAAAGACGAAAAGGTTTGATGAGATGGTGCAGTATCTTAAAAAAGCGATCGAAATTAACCCGAAACATGCAGACGCACTCAATTACCTCGGATACAGCTATGCAGAAAAAGGGATACATCTCGAAGAGGCACTTTCACTCATAGAGAGGGCTCTGGATCTGAAACCCGATAACGGTTATATCATGGACAGCCTCGGCTGGGTATACTTTAAGATAGGGAAACATGGTCAGGCATTAAATATCCTTTTGAAAGCGATCGAAACAGTAAAGGATGATTCCGTCGTACTGGAACATATAGGGGATGTCTATCGCGCGCAGGGTATTCCCAAAAAGGCAAGGGAGTTCTGGCTGAAAGCCATGGAGTTTCATAAAAAAGGCGAAGACGAAGGACTCAAAGAGAGAGTTGAAAAGAAGATTCAAGACTTGAAATGAAGACCTCTCAGGCTGCCTCCCGAGCGTCATTTTCTTTGAAAGCACCTGCAAAGATCAACTGGTTTCTGAAAATCATCAGTAAGAGAGTCGACGGCTATCACGATATTGCAAGCCTCATGCAATGTATCAGCCTTTATGATAACCTGAAATTTGAGCATTCGGATTCCATAAATGTGATAAACGATCTGGATATACCGTTGTCTGATAACATCGTCTATAAAGCCGCTTCTCTCCTTAAGAAACTCGTGTCATACAGAAAAGGTGCAAAGATAACATTAAAGAAGCGCATACCGGTCAGTGCAGGGCTTGGTGGTGGCAGCAGCGACGCGGCTTGTGTACTATCGGGGCTTAACATGCTCTGGAGGCTTAATTTGAGTGCCATGGAATTAAGCTCGACAGGTGCAGAGATAGGATCTGATGTGCCGTTTTTCTTTAACGGACCCCTTGCCCTCGTTGAAGGCAGGGGTGAAAAGGCAACGCCGTTTCGGATTGATTCATCTATTACATTGCTTCTTGTAAAGCCACCGATATCGGTATCAACGGCATGGGCCTATTCATATTATGATAAGAACGATGTTAATAAGTTGACAAAAAAAGCTATTGATATTAAACTGTTATGTCAAACCCTGAAAAGGCAGGATTACGCCTTACTGGGTAAAATGCTTGATAACGATTTCGAAGATGTAGTGACGGGCAGATATCCGGTCATCAGTGAAATAAAGCTGAGACTGATAGAGAAGGGTGCGTTGATCTCTGCAATGAGTGGCAGCGGCCCTACTGTATTTGGTGTTTTTGAAAGCAGGGATTTAGCAAAGAAGGCTGCCGGCGAAATGAAGCCTAACACAGGGCTGGTAGTTGAGACGCTTGCTTCAGTTAAGAGTTAGAAGTTAAGAGTTAAAAAACTTTATTTTACTATTTGTTATTGTATTCTAATTATTGACTTTTCACCTTTAACTTATAACTGTTTTTTAAAGTTGGGGCGTCGACAAACGGCAAGTCAGGAGACTTTGGATCTCCCATCTGGAGGTTCGAATCCTCCCGCCCCAGCCAGCGCGATTTTACACAGCAAAATCGAGAGTTAAAAGTTAGAAGTTAAGAGTTAAACTGGAATAATTTGCATGATTTCTAAATTTCTAACATTGGACTTTCAACTTTTTGGGAGGAATAATGCCTGAAGGGATTAGTTTTTTTACAGGTAGTGCACACAGAGACCTCGCCCAGGAGATTGCGAATTACCTCGACATACCCGTTGCAGACGCAACGGTAACGAAATTTAGTGACGGTGAGATCATGGTACAAATACATGAAAATGTCAGAGGCTCTGATGTATTTATCCTGCAGCCGACCTGCATGCCGGTAAACCACCACATCATGGAACTCCTGCTTATGGTTGATGCGCTGAAGAGGGCATCAGCTAGAAGAATTACGGCTGTAATCCCATATTATGGATATGCAAGGCAAGACAGGAAGGTACAGCCAAGGGTACCGATATCCGCAAAACTTGTTGCTGATTTGATAACAGCAGCAGGAACGAACAGGATCCTAACCATGGATCTTCATGCAGCGCAGATCCAGGGGTTTTTCAATATCCCGGTTGATAACCTTTATGCGGCCCCTGTCCTTCTGGAATATGTAAGAAACAAGTATGACTCCAAAAACCTTGTCATCGTCTCGCCCGATGCAGGCGGTGTTGAAAGGGCAAGGTCCTTTGCAAAGAAGCTTCAATGCTCTATTGCAATTATTGATAAAAGACGTGAAGTAGCAAATGTGTCACAGATAATGAACGTGATAGGTGATATAAGGAAGAAAAATACGATAATACTCGATGATATGGTTGACACCGGCGGCACGACCATTCAGGCTGCCGAAGCATTAAAAGAAAAGGGCGCAAAGAAGGTCATCGCTGCATGCACACATGCAGTGCTCTCCGGTAACGCAGTCGATAAGGTCAATAACTCTGTGCTGGAGGAGCTTCTCGTCACAAATACCATACCCCTTAACAGCAAGAAAGAACAGTGCAGGAAACTCACGGTTTTGAGCATAGCTTCTCTGATCGGAGAGGCGATAAGAAGAATTCATGAGGAATCTTCAATAAGCTCGCTTTTTGTATAGTTTATGATTCAGAAAGAGGAGGAAAGATGGAAAGGATAACGCTTAATGCAGAGAAGAGGGAGGAGACCGGCAAGGGAGCAGCACGCTCGCTCAGACGGCAAGACATGATCCCTGCAATTCTCTATAGAGGAGGGGGGTCGGTCCCGATAAAGGTTTCGAAGAAAGAGATCGTCAACTTCATCAATACGACGGCAGGGGAACAGGTCATGGTAACGCTTCAATTCAAGGACGGTGAAAATAAACTTGCTCTCATGAAGGATTTTCAGGTTGATCCGACGAAAAGAGAACTGCTCCACGCAGATTTCTTTGAGGTTTCATTGACAGAGAAAGTCAGGGTAAACATGCATGTAACTACCACCGGAGAGCCTATTGGTGTAAAAAGAGATGGCGGCCTGCTGCAGAATGTTCTCAGAGAAATAGAAATAGAATGCCTCCCGGATAAGATGCCGGGCCATGTAAAAATTGATATCTCCGGGCTTGAAATAGGCCAGTCTCTCCGTGTCAGCGAGCTGAATCTTGGAGAAGATATAAAGATACTGACAGACCCGGATGAAGTAATAGCCAACATAATCGCTCCGCTTGTAGAAGAGGTTGCACCTGTTGAGGAAGCTGCCGTTGCTGCCCCTGAAGTGACGGAGCCTGAAGTGATAAAGAAAGGCAAGAAAGAAGAAGAGGAAGAGAAAAAATAGTTATTTGTTATTCGTTATTAGGTTTTTGAACTTATAACTTATAACTTATAACTTATAACTATCATTATGTGGCTCATAGCAGGCCTCGGGAATCCAGGTAGAAAATATTCCAGAACCAGACATAATGTCGGTTTCATGGTAATCGAGGAAGTTGCTGACAGTTATATGATAAATCTTACAGCAAGAAAAGAATATAGAATCGGGAGGGGCTCCGTAGAAGGACATGATATCCTTCTTGTGGAACCCCTTCTTTTTATGAACTTGAGCGGGCTTGCCGTTAAGAAGATACTCAGGAAATTCAATATACAGCCTGAAAATCTTATAATCATCCATGATGACATTGATATGGAAACGGGCAAGCTGAGAATCAGAAGAACAGGTTCATCAGGCGGACATAAAGGGGTTGAATCGATAATCCAGAATATCGGCTCCAAAGACTTTATCCGAATAAAGATCGGGATAGGACGAGAACAAGAAATACCTGCTGAAGAATATGTTCTGAGTAAATTCAAGAGGCAGGAAATCGGAGCAATTAAAGAGACAATTCAGAGGGCTGCAGATGCGATCCATTCAATTATTTCTGAAGGAGCGGATAAGGCCATGAATGAATTCAATTAGGGAATGGTATCATAAGTATTATTCTAATCTGTCACCCTGAACCTGTCGGAGCGACTCTCAGCGCAGACTCACTTCGAGTTTCAGGGTCTCTTCTTTTGAGATTCTGAAATAAATTCAGAATGACAGGTTAAATGTATCTTATGTAATCTTTGTATAATTTATTTTGAATATTCTTTGAGGCAAATACCTATGCGTGACATGCTTGGCAGGGAAGAACTAATTACTGTCGAAAAGGCGCTTGAACTTCTTTTTCAATACGGGCCTTTCAAAAGACCTGCTGACATTGAACTTCCAATTGATAAAACCTACGGAATGATAATTTCAAAAGATATCGTGTCACCCGAAGACCTTCCTTCATTTCACAGGTCAACGGTTGATGGTTTTGCGGTAAATTCTGGTGATACATTCGGAGCTACAGAAAATTATCCGGCATACCTTACCATAAAGGCTGAAATCGCGATGGGAGAAAAGCCTGAGTTTGTGCTTGAAAGAGGTGGGGTTGCAAGGATTGCAACAGGAGGAATGCTTCCCGAAGGTGCTGATTCGGTTGTGATGATAGAGCATACGCAACAGGTGGACGAGAGAATGATAGAAGTTGTAAAGCCTGTCTCTCCGGGCGAAAATGTCATACAGGCTGGAGAAGATGCACGCAAGGATGAATGCGTATTAAAAAAAGGTCATCGGTTGAGGCCGCAGGATATCGGTGCGCTGGCTGGTCTTGGCATAACGGATATATGGGTTTATGAAAAACCAAAAGTTTCTATCATATCAACAGGTGATGAAATAGTACCAGTTGATGAGCCTGTTAGGCCGGGTCAGGTGCGAGACATAAATTCATACACCCTGACTGGTCTGATCTCGGATGCCGGCGGTATTCCTGTAAAAAGAGGGATTTTCAGTGATAAGTATGACATCATTAAAAATGTTGTTGAAAATTCTTTGAAAACTTCAGAAATGGTCTTAATTACAGGTGGTAGCTCGGTAGGTACAAAAGATTTAACTGAAAAAGTGATAAATGATCTGGGAAGTCCAGGAGTCTTATTCCACGGCGTATCATTGAAGCCCGGAAAACCGATGATAGGGGGAATTATTGATAGAAACCCAATATTCGGACTCCCGGGACATCCGGCCGCTGTCAATGTATGCTTTGAGATCTTTATCAGGCCTGTTTTAGAAATCCAGTCAGGAGGAAATGAAGATAGATTTCGGAATGAAAAAAGGACAATCAAAGCAAGAATTGCGAGGAACATTTCCTCAAGCCCTGGAAGAGAAGAGCATATAGGAGTAGCCCTTGAAGAGAGAAATGGAGAATTATGGGCTGTGCCTTTGCTTGGCAAATCAGGTCTCATCACAACGTTGACGAGAGCAGATGGAACAGCCGTAATTCCATTGAGGAAACTCGGGGTGCAGGAAGGGGAGATTGTCGATGTCAAACTTTTTTAATAAAACATAATGCAGCTACTTCAGGAGATATAATCTTTGTTGATGCTGAAGGTGCTATCGCATGTGCTGTGTCGTGGAAAACAAAAATAATTGCAAGAATTACTCCACAGAGAAGTAAAAAGATATCAAGCATTTTTGATGGCTATAGATTCCAATATATCAGCAACATCCTCACACTTATCAGATGCATTTTCGAGATGTTCATATATCTCTTTCCATTTAATAACAAGGATTGGGTCTTCTATTTCATCAAACAAATGTCCAAGGGCGTCTCTAAAGACCCTGTCCATTTTGTTTTCGAGTTTGTTGATCTCAATACAGTATTCCTGCATATGTGAGTAATTCTTTTCTTTCAATTTCTTTATTGCTTTATGGACTAATTCCGCAGTTGTGAGGAGTTCTTTTGACATGATGACCGCCTCTTTCGTGGATTCCTTCATTTTAAATACAGCAAGCCTTGCGGCTATACCCCAGATAAAGTCAAGAATATCATCTAATGTTGATGCCAGCGCATGGATATCTTCCCTGTCGATAGGGGTAATATTGGTTTTATTCAGTTTTTTCAGGATATCATGTGTTAATAGATCTCCATTCTCCTCTAATTCATGTACTTCGTTAGCCCAATTATCTAAGTTAGTAAAGTGTTCCATAATGGTAACTAAGAGTGTGGCTGCGTGTGAGATGTTAGCTGCTACTTTATCAAATAATTCAAAAAAGTCTTGCTTATGGGAGAATACTCTCATTTTTCGCTATCCTTGAAGGTTTTGATTTATCTCTTATTTATATTTTGTTGTACTTTATAGTGATTTGATAAGCAATACTTGCATGGTCAGAGGCAAGGGCATCGATATTGCCATCGCAAAGGAGTTTTCCCTTTTCAGACTTTTTATGGTTTCTAATCATTTTAGAAATCACTGAAGTAAGATCAAAACCACCATCAACACAGCCTTTTATCATGCAATCCATATTAAAATAGGCATGCCGTGAGGGCCAGTAATTAACCTTGCGAACCATGAGAATCGGGTTTGCTCCTTTGTGGAAGTACGTCATATGAACTGCTATGTCTGAAACTTCAGGAAAGCATTCAGATACTAAACCAGCTGCAATCCTGTGTTGTTTTTTCAGCTCTATTCTTTCCAGATAATCTTGCCTGTATGACATTTCACCTCAAAATATAGAAGTTCCCCCTATTTAAATAGGGGGAATTTCTATTGTTAATTATTGTTTACTTACATTGATTGCCTTGAGACCTTTTGGGCCATTTTCGGTATCAAAGCTGACTGAATCACCTTCGATAAGGGACTTAAATCCGTTGCCCTGGATTGATGCATAGTGGACAAATACGTCAGTACCGTCTTCTCTTGTGATAAAGCCAAAACCCTTGGACTCGTTAAACCACTTTACTGTTCCTTTAGCCATCTTTCTTTAACCTCCTTACTTATAAACTAAAATCTCAGAATGACCAATAAAAAAGGCCACAAAGCTAAAAGTCTTTGCGGCCTTACTAATTCAAAAACTTCTGAAACTTCATTTTAATTATGACACATATTACAATAAAAGGCAAGATGTACGCATATTCCCTTGTAAACCAATTAATAGCTTGGTTGATTAAAAATTGTTTCGTGAAAGCCGCACTTCATGAAAAATATCAGCAGCGCGGACTTATTAATGAAGCAAGTGCCAAGAGTTAGGAGCGTTTGAAACTGAGTAAGTATCTGTTATTACTGGGTAGGATTTAGTCATTATCAGGAACCACAACAACCTTCAATGAATTCTTTCCTTCGGTTACTAATTTAAAGCCCTGCATGATATCTGAAAGTCGAACCATGTGTGTTATCATTTTTCTGACATTAATCATTCCGCTATCGATCAATGCTATGGCCTTCTGAAGATTATTGGAGGCTGCACCATATGAAAATGTTACGGTTATTTCATCTCTCCAGAATCTCAGGGACGGAATACTTATATCAGTTTCGGGAACTGCAAAAAAGAGAATCTTTCCTTTCCGATCAACAGAAAACAGGGCATTATCAATTGCCTGTTTTGCAGCTGCACAGACGATAACAACATCTGCCAATCTATCATCGTTGATTTTTTTCAGTATATTAACAGAGTATTCCCTGGCATCGATTATAAGATCTGCACCAAATTCCATAGCTTTATTTATCCTGTATTCATCAATATCTATAGCAATAATTTTTGTATTTTTTTGTTTTGCCAGTTGAATATGTAAAATACCTGAAACACCAGAGCCTATAACCAAAACTGTCTGAGACTCTTTGATTTCTATTTGATTTTGTCCGGCAATTGCGCATGCCAGAGGTTCAATCATGGCAGCATCCTCAAATGTGATATGATCCGGTAACAGAAAGGTTCCGTATTTAACATTCTCTTCAGGTACCCGTATGAATTCTGCAAATCCTCCCGGATCATAATTGCCTATGTGAAGTGTTTCGCATGCAGTGTAATTGCCTTGAATACAATGATGGCACGTATAGCATGGGACATGGTGAGAGACAAATACCCTGTCACCTTTTTTGAATCCTTTTACGTTACTTCCAGCGTCAACAATTTCCCCTGCCATTTCATGTCCGAGGACACGCGGTGCTTTCTTAATACGGTACCACTGCATTACATCTGTTCCGCAGATTCCGCATGCCTTCATTTTTATCAGGATTTCATTATCAGAGATAGAGGGAGTTGGTCGTTCCTCAATCCTAATATCGTCATTGCGGTAATAAACGGCTACTTTCATAGGGAGACAGTTGGTCTTTTTCTGTCATTCTGGCTTGTCCAGAATCCTTCTGATGATTCCTTAATACAGGTGCCAAGCGCCAAATTAAGAAAGATTCCAGACAAGCTGGAATGACAATTATTTTTATTAGGGAGACTGTTATCAAAAACCTTTGTAATGACTTTTCCTCTAATGTGTATCCAGTTATTTCTTCGAATAGATCTCGAATGCCTCCTCAACAGAAGCGCCCTTATGAACGATTGCTTTTATTGCTTTGATCATACCAACAGGATTGTTACTCTGAAAAATATTTCTCCCCATATCAACGCCTGATGCGCCTGCTTTGATAGCATTTGCAGTCATCTGCAAAGCTTCCTTTTCCGGTATCTTTTTCCCTCCTGCCATAACAATGGGAACAGGACATCCTTCAACAATCCTGTAAAAATCCTCGCAATAATAGGTTTTGACAAAATGGGCTCCGATCTCTGCTGCTATCCTGCACGCAAGTCCGAGATACCGTGCATCCTTTCCCATTTCCTTGCCGACTGCTGTTACCGCAAGCACAGGTATTCCATACCTCTCTGCTTCATTGACTAATCTTCCAAGGTTTGATATTGTTCTGTCTTCATTTTTAGCTCCAACAAAGATAGACATACCAACTCCTGATGCATTAAGTCTTATTGACTCCTCTATTGATGTAGTAATATCCTCATTGGATAATTCTCCAAGAATACTCGGACCGCCTGAGACCCTGAGACATATCGGAACATCACTTCTTGGATCAACGGAAGTCCTGATCATTCCCCGTGTTATAAAAAGGCAATCTGCATGGGGAATGAGGGGTGCCACTGTTTTTCTTAAATCCCGTAATCCTGTTGTAGGCCCCTGGAAATACCCATGGTCAACCGCAAGCATAACAGTCTTTCCTGTCTTTGGGTTAATAATGCGTGATAACCTATTTTTCATGCCGAAGTCCATATTACCTTCTCCTTAATATAGTTTTGTGAAAGTATATATAAAGAACTGTTTACCTGTCAAAAGAGTATAGAAAATATCATGAGCCAAATTGATGTGTTAGGAATTTTTTAAAAGTGAACTCTTTACGAATTAAAAGTGAACCGCAGTTAAAGGAGAAATATTAAGGAAATAAGCGAAGCGCAGACGTGTAGATGCACTTCGCTTATTTTTA
>Ga0299915_10001744_pt1 | contig 16001 bp, 12 predicted proteins | sample RVTome_13_FD_200263 | JGI IMG/M metagenome (GOLD analysis project Ga0299915, IMG submission 200263) | Soil microbial communities from uranium-contaminated site in the Upper Colorado River Basin, Wyoming, United States - RVT92D227 (version 2) ... | reverse complement strand
TTCATACCAGCGCATCGATTGGCTCGCTCATAAAACACCACGCCCACGCGACCGACATGCTCCCGTAGCTTCGCATGATCCAGATCATCAAAAACCGACAGGTCAATGGTGTAGGGCAGCGGCAGATCATCCAGCGCCGACGCTATCGCCGAGAGCAGATCGGGCATGAGCGATTCGCCGTAAAGCATCAAATCAATGTCCGATCCCGTCTTGAAGTTTCCCTTGGCGCGAGACCCATACAAAACCGCCTTTTCAATCTCTGGGAAACGCGCAAAAACAGCACAGATGTTTTCGACTGTTGTTTCAGTTAACCCATATTTCATGAGTTCTTGTCTTCCTGATCATTAAGTGCGGTGAATTTTTTCACCATACTCTCAAAGGCAGGATAAAACCGTTCCAAAATATCATCTACAACCGCTTGAGCAATAGTGGGATCGTAGGTATGCGAGGTCTTATTGCGAGCTTCTATCATTTTCATCCAGTCATCACCTTGATCTATAAGACCACTCTTAAACGCTGCACGCGCCGTGTCTTTGGAGCCGACCAGACCTGTGATCCCTTTTTCCTCTAAATAATCTTTCAATACATTCCATGCCAGCTCATGGGTGAACTCAAAACTCTGAATCAATCCCTGTTGCTCGAGCGTGGATAATTCGCGCGAGTGCGCCAATTCCACCGCCTCAACGAGCGTCTGAAATGCCTTGAGGTAGTTATTGAATCGCTGTTTCCACCGAATGTCATACATAGACTGATCCTCCTTCATACCAGCTCCCTGATAGTTTTCAGGATGTCCGCCGTTTCCTTATCCAGCGCCTTCATCTCGTCCAATATCTCGGCTGGTCTTCTTAAAACCGTTTCATCTTTTTTATGCGGATTTTTCACCGACAGGTCGAAAGTGGTTTTATCCACATCGGCCACATTCACCGACCAGGAGTTTTGGGAATCTTCCTTTTTCCTCTGCAATTTTACAAACTCCGCCAGATCGTTTTCATTGAGCGGATTTGTCTTGCCGAGGTTGCGGTCTAAATTGAGCTGATAAAACCAGACCTTGCGTGTCGGCGCCCCTTTATCAAAAAACAGCACCACAGTTTTAACGCCCGCGCCGGCGAATGTCCCGCCGGGTAAATCCAGCACAGTATGGAGATTGCAGCTTTCTAAAAGCAGTTTGCGTAAAGATACGGATGCATTATCGGTATTAGACAGAAAGGTGTTCTTAATTACCACACCCGCTCTGCCGCCGGCTTTGAGGATTTTGATGAAATGCTGGAGAAACAGAAAAGCGGTTTCGCCGGTCTTGATGGGAAAGTTTTGCTGTACCTCAGCGCGTTCTTTGCCGCCAAAAGGGGGATTAGCCAGAACAATGTCGTAGCGGTCGCGTTCCTGAATATCGGAAATGTTTTCGGCCAGCGTGTTGATATGCAAAATGTTGGGCGCTTCAATGCCGTGCAAAATCATATTCATTATGCCGATGATGTAGGCCAGCGATTTTTTTTCCTTGCCGTAGAAGGTATCTTTTTGCAGGGTCTTCGCATCTTTGGTGGTCAGGTCTTTGCTGGTTTTTAAGTATTCAAACGCTTCGCACAAGAATCCAGCCGAACCAACCGCGCCGTCATAGACCTTATTGCCGATAGAGGGTGCAACTACCTTTACAATGGTTTTGATAAGCGGACGGGGTGTATAGTATTCGCCGCCGTTTCTCCCTGCGTTACCCATGTTCTTTATCTTGTCTTCGTACAGGTGGCTCATCTCATGTTTTTCGGCACTGGAACGGAACCGCAGTTCATCCACACGGTTGATTACTTCCCGCATGTTATAGCCGCTCTGAATCTTGTTTTTCAGCTCACTGAATATCTCGCCGATTTTGTATTCGATGGTGTCGGCGCTCTGCGCGGAAGTTTTGAATTTTTTCAGGTAGCCAAATAACTTGTGGTCAACAAAGTCTCTCAGGTCATCGCCGTCAAGCGCCTTATGGTGGTCGAGCTTGCCGTCTTTGCCTTTGGGGACAGCCCATACGTCCCAGCGGTACTCCGGGCCGATAATGCATGTATAAGCCTTGCCCGACAACTGGCCCGCGGTTTTCTTGTCCTTCTCGAAATCATCCAGATATTTCAGAAAGAGAATCCATGAGGTTTGTTCAACGTAGTCCAGCTCGCTTGAGCATCCTGCGTCTTTGTGGAGGATGTCGTCTATATTCTTGAAGGTCTGTTCAAACAAGGCAATTTCTCCGCCATTTCGCTATTTCCTAAAAAATACCCCTGTCAGCACACGAAAACGTAAAAACTCACCATACCACGCCCCCCTCTACGAGTCAAGGCCATTCCGCACAAAATGACGGCTTCATAATGTGAATTTCTTCCTTTCCCTCTGCTGCCTCCTTCGTCCTTCGTCCCGCTTCCCGCTCCCCGCTTCACCCTCTCTTCGTCCCGCTCCCCGCTCCACGCTTCCCGCTCCCCGCTTCACGCTCTCCTCGTCCCGCTTCCCGCTTCCCGCTCGCCGCTTCACGCTCCACGCTTTGTATGAAATTTCACTTGACATCCAACATGATGTATAGTATAATATATACTAAACTAATAGGGCCCGAATAGTGATACTCCATTCTAAACCTTTGTCTGAATTCGTGTTGATTCGTGCTAATTGGTGGTTAATTCATTCTCAGTGGTCCGAACCCCCAGAACCACCCATCCACCCCAGCTTGCCCGCCCTCTACACTTGTAGAGACTGCTCTACAAATCGCCCTGTTTTTTGCAAAACAAACCCAATTTTCACAACGACAAAGCCAACGCAACCTCTTTTCCCCCAAAGAGTTACACGAATATTCCGCTCTGCGCCGCCCCAGGAAAACAAACCCAAACGAACCCAATTTCAAAATAGGCAAAATGAAGATAAGCATAGCAATAATAAAGGGTTATCCCAAAGAACAACGAACAATTAGCAACGAACGATTATTCAAAACAAACCCAATCGAACCCAATTCCCCCGCCCGCAACCCGTTTTTTCGCTCAAAAATCGAGCTTTGCTCGACCCTGAGCGCAGTCGAAGGGCAAATTTCCTGCCCCCAACCCCATTTTTGCCCAAAATCAAGACCTCTTGCGCATCTTTCTCCCGACTAAGATGCCCCACCCGGCAGGCTGGACTGGCGGTTTAGTGACTGCTGGTGAGTCTTATTTTGCAGGCGACGTCCCTGCTGAATGGCCGAACCGGAATTCGCAAAGCCCCTTGCGTGAATGAAACTTGCTCGCTTGCGATTGCCTTGCCTTCAAAGGTGTCCCACCACTCAACCGCATAGCCGCCGGGGGTCAGCCCCTCGATTTCAACCTCGGCGTCTTTGACCTCCGCGGGCTGCTGCTTCTCCATCACTAAATTCCACCACGTCGCCTCCGGGTTAGACAGCCAGATATACGCACAGTCGCTACCCTGATAGCCCAACACGCGAAGCTGCCCTTTTGACACATTCGCCCTGGCCGGATTCAGCCCTGCAAACGAAACGTCTTTGAGAAACGCCGCCAACGGCTTGTAGTGGCCGTAGGCATCCCGCCGGTCCAACTGGTCCCACCACCAGAACATCGCCGTCCCGGAGCCGCCGGCGAACGCCGAGGCCCAAAGGCAAGTATGAAAATGCGCCCCCTCTTTATCCCGCTTCATATTCTCGCTCAGTCCCCACTTCTCGGTCGCCAGGCCGAATTCGCCAATCAGCACCGGTTTGTTCGGACCGTTCTCTCTTAGAAATCGCGTCTTTTCTATCAACACTGCCACTTCATCCTTGAACTGCTCTTTCGTCTCCGGGCGCATATAATGATGCAGTTGCCCGATATCAATCCGCGCGTGCCGGCAGTCCCTCGCCGACGGGTGCCACGTGCTCGTCGTCCGCAAATGATTATATATATCGATCCCTTCGAGATACTCGCCCACCTCGTCGTAGAACCTGTCGGTTGGCTTGCCGGGGTCCATCTCGTTGAAGTATTCCCACGCCGCCACGCTCGTCGAGTATCCCCATCGCGCCACCGCATATCGCATGAACTTCCTGGCGTCCTCAATCGCCTGCTGGTACTCAGCACTCTTCGCATCGGAGAGCGAATTCATATAAAGGTCTCTGGTGATTGCGCACAGCATCAGGTAAATCCCGTTGCGCTCCGCGGCATTGATAAGCTCATCCAAAATGAAGCAATCGACCTGATTGTAGTACCCTCTTACCGAACGATTCACATCGGCCTCCCAGAGCAGCTCCGCCCCTCCGCTCGCTTCTTTCAGCGACAGGTTATCCAGCCAGACCTTGCCGGCCCCGGTTAAACCAACCGCCAGCCTGCCAAGCCACAGCACATTCTGACCCGTAACGAACTCATATCGAAACTCCTTCCATTGCCCTTCGGGCGCGGCATCGAAATGAGGATTCGCATCTGCGTGCGACAACTGCAACATCAGGCCGGTCGGTCCCTCGGCCATAAATCGCCCGGTAAGCACATAGCGTGTATTCGGGCGCACTGCAACGTCGTGAGAGGGCGACACGCCGATTGACGCTCCGTTGCCCCCAGCGGGACCGGGCCCGCTTTCGATCTTGACACACTTGCGCGGATTGGCGGCAGCTTCACTGCCCGGCACCGGCACAATAGGTCCCTTGCCGCCCCACGACCGCCCCCACGCGCTCTTGCGCGCCTCGATGGCCATTGCCCAATCCTCGCAGCAAGTCCATATCCGCAGGAAGTTCGCGCCGTTCTGCGACAGTTTGCCGAATATCTCCTCGGCCCTGGTCAGGTTCACGTATTGTCCTTCGCCGATAAACGCCAGGTTCTGCCCGATTACAAAGAAGGGATCGCCCTCGGTGAATTCAAAGAAGCGAGGGTCCTTCCTGCCCGTGCGGATGAAACCTTTGCTTTGCGAAGGCGCGCACTCAAAACGAACAGCTTGCGATTCAATTGTCCCGTTTGGGTCCTTCAATCTCGCCTTCGCCGAGTAACCGCCCGTCTCCATCGGCGCGAACCGCGCCTTCCACGCACCGGCGCCGACCGGATAGTACCAGTTGCCCCTGCTGCGGCCCTGGCTCAATTTTTGTCGCTCGTAGTCCTGGCAGAAGAAGGCCGGCAGCACGATTTCCTTACCGCCGGGAGTCGTAATAACAACCGCCAGGTCAACCTCGTCCGGGTCAAACGGATTGCCGTATTGCTTATCGACCCGGATGAGCAGCTCGGCCTTCTGGTACTTGCCCACCGTTTGAGCCGATACCTCAATTCCGACCTTACTCTGTGGATTCGCCGCACCGCTCGCGCCGGCTGCCATCAAAACAAGACACGTTAGAATCGTCATTTCTTACCTCCGTCACCAGAACGCCAAAACACCGCCACTATCATACTTGCCTGATAATTGTAATTCCCGCCGTCTCAGACTGCAACAGGCGCCAAACTGATACCAAAGCCATTCTTTCAACAAACCAGCAGTCAGTTTGGCTGCACCGGCCTTGACAGGCTCACTCTGGCCGAGTGCAGTATAGATGCCAACGAAGCATTTTCTACCGGCGAACAGCAGCCGTGCTGAAAGCCCGCCTATGGTGTGGCAGAACGATTTGGGCAACAGAGATTCGTCATGAACCGGGATGGAAACAACGTGAAATATGACATCGAGAACCTGACCAGCCGATACGACGGCGGCGGCGGGGAAGTGATGGTTCGCACAGCGGTACGCCTGGTAAAAGAACTTGCACAATCATAGGCGAGGTGTACGCTACCTTTATCGTGCCGGATTCGCCGGGGGCGATTTGGGGAGGCAGAAGACAAATGGCAATGATCCAACCGCGCCGGTAAAACAGCCGAAAAATACACGCCTCTCAGTAAAAAACCGGGAGTATTATAATCTCCAATCTCGCGTTCATCTCTTCCATTCCTGGACTCGTCTTTGAATCCGTTGTATGTTCCCGGCACATAAGAACTGCCATTCACCAACATTCCTCCTGGCAGGTTGATATTACATAACACAATTCGGCAATTCGCAATTCGGCCCCCGATTGTCCCTACTGAGATCATAGCAGTCATTTGCTCCAAGCAGATGGAGCATCTCATGCCAGACAATGTATTTGTCATGAATCCCATAGACTATCGCAAGCGAGGAAGTTGCAAGGCCCCAAAGAGCATTCGGATTGGCTTCCTTGCACGATTCAGCCAAATGGGAGACTTGGGAGCAAACTACGAGCGTGTTTGAAATGCATTTTTGATTGTCTGCATAATAACACAACAGATCATGTTCCCAATCGTGAATGGATATTCGGCCACGCTGAAGGATATTTCGAATGTCAGCCTCACATTCTTCGGGAAGTTCCGTGAACGAGCAGTCAATTCTAGCAGGGGGTAGAGACAGGCATTTAGACAACTCCTGCATGGATTTCTGGAGTCAGTCCTTCCCGGTTGCCGTATCGTAACAGTAAAAGTGAGTTCTACGCATACTACCTCCATTTCCTATACAGGAGACGCGAGTGCCTGTCGAGCCATTTTGAATCCTTCCTCGCCATATTGAAAGCCCGCTCTTGTCCGCGTGGATCCTATTTCGCACCTCGGGCTTCTACCGCGTTGTCCCGTTCTCCTCGCTTTTCCCCACTCGCCACTCAACTCCTCACCAGCATTTTTGGTGCCTTTGCGTCTTCGTGGCCATGAGTCAATTATGCAAGACAAACCCAATCGAACCCAATTCCCCCGCCCCGCCGGACGAAATACGAGGTACAAATCCTCAGCGCCTCGATTCCTTTCCACCAAGACAACAAGACTCTTGCGGAATCCTCGGAGAAAAAGGGTGATGCTTCTTCAAGCCTGCGCAGTCCCGATGCGGCCTATTTCTTGACCTCGGCCTTGTCGATCTTGAACTTCCCGAGCGTTGTGGCGAGGTTGAAAAAATCGCCCGGTTCTCCATTGCCGACGGCCAGTGCTATATGCCCCGGCCCGTACCCGCCGCGACCGGTGCCCTTAAATGCCGCATCCAGCCCGACCCACTTGCCCGTATTTCGGCCTATGAACGCCTGCACCCAGGCGTGTCCGCCGAAACCCTGCAAGCCGGACCAGTCGTCCACGTACGCAACTCCCGTGACTATTCGGGCCGGTATTCCGACCGCACGACACATTGCCGCCGTCAATACCGCGTGCTCGCTGCAATCGCCCTGTTTGCTGGCCGCGACCTCCGCCGCAGAAGCATACCCCACCGACAGGTCCTTATTCTCGATATATTCGCCCACAAACGCCTCGATCCTCTTGGCGGCTTCGCCCGCATCCTTGGCGCCGCCAACGGCGCCTTGGGCAAGCTTGATTATCTGCTTATCATCGCTCTGCAGAAATCTGTTGGGCTTGAGCGCATCGAGAATCGTCGGGTCGTTGCCCCAGTAAGGAAACGTCCCGCCTACCGGCGCGGAGACAGGTTTAACCGTAACAATCACTTTGCCGTCTTGCAGCTTCTCAACCTGCTGATTGTCGGTGGATGGTATATTGAAGTCGGCCCCATCGGTTGGGCTTAACGTATAGGTGATCGCAGAGGCGGCGTCGGGGTTGCCCAGCGGCGCCGGACTGGCCAGAAACAGCCTGTTAATCACTTCAAATACATCGTTCTGACCGAGTGCGAATTCCTTTGCGCAGGCGACCATCTCAATTTGCATCCCCGCCACGGGCACGAGGTTCTTCTGCATCCGCAGGTCGTCATCGACGTAGCCGGTGCTGACAATCTCGCCGGCCCCCGGCATGTTCATAGTTGTGGTAACCTCCGTCAAACGCACGACGCGTCCGAGGAGGTTAACGTCCTGTTTGGCGCCGATGCGTATCTGCGCGTCTAAGGCCTGCATGATTCCCGCACTGAATACCTTAACGGAATACTGGACCCCTTCCTTCATGCCCTTTTGCCTTTCGAGCAGGCGCAATCCCTCTGCCATCACCGCACCGCTCGGCCATTCGAGCGTGCTTTTCTGCTCGGCCCCCATCGCACTTGTGGTCATAACGACAAGACCGTTCGGCTCGACCGTCCCCGCCACTTTCATCTCCATTGCGCCCAGGAGCTGCCTGGTCTCGAAGCCCAGCGGCTTGCCGTCGGGCGTCTCAATGCTCGTTTCGGTCATTTTTACGGTAATAGGGACGCCGGCCCGACTCATTGTTATGCTGACCTCTTCGGATGTAGTCACCTTCCCGCCCGTCTCACGGCGGGTTTGAATGGCATAGCCGACCTTCTTGCCCTCCATAAACACGGCAAGATACTCCGATTCGTTCTGGTCGGCCGGCGCCTTTGTCGAGGCGTCTTTTGCCGGCGTTATTACAGCCGCTGTGGGAATCTTTGTTGCTGCTTCTACCGCAGACCCCCCCGCCGAGGGACCCTGGGTCCCGGCGGCAGATATATTCGGCCCGAGATCCTCTATGACAGGTTTCGGCTCTTTCTTACAGCCCGGCCCCGCCACAAGTACGGCTGCCAAAACCAACACAAGGCAAATCGTAACAAGATACTTCACTCGCATACTCAAACTCCCTTCATTCTGTCGCAAGAACCGATACCGGAATTTCTCGAGCCGCCCAGGATAGTCTTTCGTGCCCTTCATCTCTAAGTCTTTCGGCAGCTTGACACTGCCGATAATTATACGCGCAGCAAGTCGGTAAGGAAAGTTGAAAGTGAGCCAAAGTGTCTAAAGTGAGCTAACCCTGCACTTTTGGGCACTTTAGACTTTTTGTTGTCCAAGCACTACCGGCGCAGTTGAATTCTTCGCCACCTTGGCCTAAAATGGCCGGAGACTCTTTTCTTTAGACGCCTATGACTCTTGATGAGCTGCTAAACCTGGTATCGCTGGACAACGGCCCGCACGTTCGCATTGATTCTCGCCTTGTCAGGCAGGGCGATATATTCGTGGCGGTGGAAGGCACGGTCTGCGATGGCCACGACTTCATCGACCAGGCAGTGGCGAACGGCGCAAAATACGTCGTCCGCCAATCCGCACCGGAAAGACGCCGCAGCGAGGCCGGCCAGGTGATAATTGTTAAGGATAGCGCCGAAGCTGCGGGCCTTCTATCGATGGCGGCGGCAGGCAATCCAGCTGCGCAACTCACCAATCTCGCCGTTACCGGCACAAATGGAAAGACCACCGTTGCCTTTCTTGTCCGTTCGATAATTCAAAATGCCGGTCACAAATGTGGTCTTATCGGAACGGTCACTTACGATACCTGTGCGGGGCGCAGTCACGAGGCACCGCTGACGACGCCCGATTGCCTCACGATTGCGCAAATGACAGCAGAAATGGTCAAAAACGGCGCAGAGTATATGGCCATCGAGGCAAGCAGCCACGCCCTTTCTCAAAACCGCCTTGCCGGACTGAACTTCCAGGCTGCGGCCTTTACGAATCTCACGGGCGACCACCTCGACTATCACAAAACCGAAGAAGACTACCTGGCCGCCAAGACAAGACTATTCGAGGCCCTTCGTCCTGACGCCACAGCGGTATTGAACCGGCAATCACACCACGCCGAGGTCATCGCCGGACAAACGAGAGCCGGGATTCTATGGTACGCTATTGACGACCAAGCCGCACGCCACAAGGCCGACGTTACTGCTCATATCGAATCGATGGATACGAGCGGAACTACCTTTGTCATAGAACACGCCGGACAAAGGCAGCGGGTCAAGAGTCCTCTGCTCGGGCGCCACAACGTAAGCAATTCTCTGGCGGCGGCAGGACTGTGCCTCGCCGCCGGTTTCGACTTAGAGACAGTGGCTCGCGGCCTGTCAGCTCCGCAGACAATACCCGGCCGATTGGAGAAAGTGGACCGGCCCGCCCTCGGCGGCAAGGGCGGCGAGTTCACCGTACTGATAGATTACGCACACACCGACGATGCCCTCAAAAATGTCCTTTCGACTCTCAAACCTCTGTGCAGGGGCAGACTGATATTGGTTTTCGGGTGCGGCGGAGACAGGGACAGGACAAAGCGCCCGCGGATGGCCCGCGTCGCCGAGCAATTGGCGGACCTTGTCATTGTCACCAGTGACAATCCGCGAACCGAAAAACCGGAAGATATAATAAATGAAATTGTTGCCGGCTTTGAAAAAAAACCTGCGATGAGAACGATTGACGAGGGACGATGGACGAGAGACGAGCGACGAGAGACGAAGATAATCGAGCCGGATAGAAGAAAAGCCATCGAATTGGCCATTAAAACCGCCAGAAAAGATGACATTGTTCTTATCGCCGGCAAAGGCCACGAAACATATCAAATAATCGGAAAGCAAAAATTTGCCTTCAGCGACAAAAAAATCGCCGGGGAGTATCTTAACAAACTAATTGGCGATCGAAAATCGGGTGCTGGTTGACACTCCGCTTAAATCTTGCTGTGTCCCTGCGTTTGGTCGAATAGCCCGCCACAAACTTGCGTCTCCAAAGCACCGATTTTGGGGCTTCAGTTTGGGCTTCTTACAACCAGTAATACAGCGCATATCTATTAGACCTCACGCCACTGCAAGGGCAATGACCAGTATAATGGTCGATATGCCCCAGAGAATAGTTCCAATGATGCTTGTAATAAGTCCTGCCAGAGATAGTCCTTCCCGGCGGACTCTGCGCTGTTTTCTTGCGAGTACGATTCCTATTATGCCCAAAACCAGACCAAGATACGGAATAAGAATGCTGATTATTCCGAGCACAAGGCTGGCAATGCCGAAGCTGCGTGGCCCACTTAATTCTTGTGACTGAGCGCCAGGTCTTAAAGCAGCCTCTTTTATCTCATCAGGTAGGTTATTCAGGACGGTGCATACTTTATATATGAACACAGGGATAAGAATTAGATTGGGAAAACCAACTATCCATCCGATTGCTGGGACACCGGCAAAGCCGCTAATCGTACCCACCAGCCCTCCGATGACCCAAAAGACCGCGATAGCTAACCCCATGCTTTCAGATACATGCTGCGAATCGATTTGTCTTTGCCGCAGGAAATTGTTAAAATCCTTCGTCCATCCCCATATCGCCGGAAAAACCCAGTAAAAGTTGAAAATAGGAATGAACAGAAAACCCACAGCTTTCCCCGGGGTGGTTCGCGCAAGCTCTAAAGGCACGATTTTCCACATTTTGTAGAGCAGGACAAAAAAGACAATAACCGCATAAAGCGAGAATGCGCTCCCTATCACTACGAACGGGACATGCTCAGGTTCAATGGTGCCTTCGCCTCCAATAAGTGGTCCAATAGTAAAGGGGTAGGTGAGTAAGATGGCTGCCAAATAGGAGCCGAAAAAGAAAGATGTTGAAACATACTTCATATCCTGTTTCTCCTTGTTATTAAAGTAATCTTCATGGAGCGGCATTTTAACGCATTAACTATATTATACGAAACTGCATACTTACCCAAACACTGAAATATTTTACAATATCCAGCTTTATGCCGAAACTTCCAAATAGGTTACTCATTGTTCTGAGGAAGAAAGGGCTCTACAAATTTTCTTTGCAAGCTTGTCTGGTATGTTGGTATGTCGAGGAACTGCTTCAACATGACCGGTCAGGGGATTGCACCAAAGTGAGTGAGAGCGTCCCTCACGCTTGAGGAAACAACCTTGTTTGCGAAGATACTTCAAAAGGGCTTGGCGTTTCATTTGATCGTAACAATTTCACGTACTGCATCTGATGGAACCCCGCGAAGCGCATCTTCTCGCCGATCCTGCAAAATGAGATTGATCGCATCGGACAGACTCTGCAGGCACTCTTCTTTTGTACGGCCCTGCCCATTTGCGCCGGGAATCTCGGGAGAGTAAGCTATAAACCAGTCGCCGTCCTTTTCAATAATCGCAGTAAATTCATTATGCATCAGAATACCTCCAATAGCATACTCATTCTCTACACTAAGTAGGGCGCCCTAATTCGACACAAAGACACATTCCATGTTAGCATAATCCGATTGCAGCAGCAAGCATTCGCTTTACCATCTATTTCATCATACGCACGCAGGCTTGATTTTCGGCCCGTGTATGTGCATACTTGGCTTCTCAGAAGACATTTTTTGGGTCTCTCTGTTCTTACCGTCGCCGGACAGAGTGCCTTGAGAGACGAAGATGAAGGATTTTTCAATTACAGCACTGGCCCAAGCGATCAAGGCCCCGCCTCCTAAGAGAAACGGCAGTATTGTCGGCGTGAGCATTGATTCGCGGACGGTTAAGCCGGGCGATTGTTTCTTCGCCATCGCAGGCGAGAATTTTGACGGCCATGATTACGTCCGTGCCGCCTTCGAGAAGGGGGCTGCCTGTGCGGTTGTAGGCAAGACCGTAGGCGTTGAACAGACCGGCGGCAAGTGCGTGCTCTGCGTCGAGGATACGATAAAGGCGCTCGGCGATTTTGCGAGGGAGTACCGGCGGCGAGCGGGCTTCAAGGTAGTCGCAATAACAGGCTCTGCGGGCAAAACGACTACAAGGCAAATTGCCCACCACGTTCTGAGCCAGCATTTTCGCGTGCACCAGTCGCCCAAGAGCTTCAACAATAATATCGGCCTTCCTCTGACGCTGCTTACAGCCGACGCGCAGACCAAGATTGTCGTCGCCGAACTCGGCAGCAATCACCCCGGCGAGATAGCGCATCTGACTCGCATCGCCCTGCCCAACGTTGCAGTGGTCACAAATGTTCACCCGGCTCACTTGGAGGGATTCGGCGACCTGGCGACCATCGTGAAGGAGAAGCTGTCCATATCCGAGGGTCTTGCCCCTGATGGCGACTTGATAATCAACGCGGATTTCGGCGACCTGGTCGGCGCCTGTCGGGCCAAAGGCCTGGACTTTGTTACGTTTGGCAAATCGGACTCCGCCGACCACCGCGCCACGAACGTCATCTGCGACGGTCTGACCAGTCGGTTCACCATCAATGGCGTGGAGGTCCGCCTGCCGCTGCCGGGCGCAGGAAACGTCGAAAATGCCCTTGCGGCATGGGCGATTTGCAGCCAATTCGGCCTAAAAATCCAGAATTTCGCCGAGTCTGTGCGGACCCTCCCCGCCTTTTCTATGCGCACCGAGCTGCTGCACGTCGGGACACTCACGGTATTGAACGACTGCTACAACGCCAACCCGGCCTCTATGGAAAATGCGCTTGATATCCTCCAGAATCTCGATGCCGGAAGTGAGCACAGGCGAGTATTTATCTGCGGCGATATGGCCGAACTCGGACAAGACGCGGAGCGACTGCACACGCAGCTCGGCGCCTCAATCGCACGGGCGAAAGTGCAGCTGCTGATAGCCGTCGGCAGGCTTGCAGAGGTCGCCGCCGAAGCCGCCCGAAGGGCTGCCGATTACGACTTGCAGACTGAATGCTTCAAAGATGCCGCTGCTGCGTGCGATAATTTGCACGAATTTGTGAAAGATTACGATATAGTATTAGTCAAAGGTTCGCGAACGACTCGGCTGGAAACCGCCGTGGAGAAGTTGAAACAGCTTTTTTCGTGAGGCGTATCTCTCGCGCTGTGCCAGGCGAGACAGAGGGCCCGGGAAGCAGAAATGATATACCATTTGCTATGGTACTTGCGTGCGGGGGGCAGACTCGGCTTCTATGCCTATCAGAACGTCGTGTTTAGATCGGTATCGGCAACGCTAACGAGCTTTCTGATCGCCATTATTATTGGTCCGAGAGTGATACGCTGGCTGATGCGCAAGAAAATCGGAGATCGGCCGGAGTTCTATCACGCCGCGCTCAATGAGCTGACCAAAGAAAAGGCAAATACACCGACAATGGGAGGGCTGATTATTCTGATTTCGGTAGTCGCCACCACCGTTTTGTGGGCGAAGTTCTACGACCCGGATGGAAAGCTGTACAATCCTTTTGTTCACAAGGCGATCTTCCTGTTGATATGGTTTGGGGCGCTGGGGGGCGTCGATGACTGGCTGAAGCTCACCGCCGGCGCCCGCCATCGCAGCAGAAACGGGCTGAGGGCCTGGGAAAAACTCATTTTTCAGATCGGCGGAGCAGTGCTGATCGCCTCAGTCTTATACGCGGATTTTGTGAATATAGATGACGCCAGGCGACTTTGGCTGCCGTTCTATAAGCATGGCCTTCCGCTGGCGAAGTGGGTGTTTATCCTGATAGCTATCCTCTATTTGTCGGCCACGAGCAATGCGGTCAACCTGGCGGACGGTATGGACGGATTGGCGTCGGGCTGCGTCGCCATTGTCTCCCTCGTGCTGGCCCTGCTCTGCTATGTCGCATCCGAGACTATGGGGCGGAATACGCCTGTTACCTGGTCGAGCTACCTTCTGCTGCCGCACATACCCCAGGCCGGGGAGCTGAGCATCTTCTTTTCGGCAATCTTCGGCGCCGTGCTCGGCTTTTTATGGTTCAACTGTCATCCGGCGCAGACCTTTATGGGTGACGTAGGCTCGCTTCCCTTGGGCGCTGCAATGGGATATGGGGCATTGGTGACAAGGAACGAAATTCTGCTCTTGATCATCGGCGGCGTATTCGTTATGGAATTGCTCAGCGTGGTGCTACAGGTTGCCTATTTTAAGTACACGGGCGGAAACCGTCTGTTCAGATGCGCCCCGATTCATCACCATTTCCACCTGATGGGCTGGAGCGAGCCGCAGGTGGTGGTGCGTTTTTGGCTTCTGGCCGCAGCCTTCGCCGCCCTGGCCCTTGTTACCCTGAAGCTCCGCTAACCCGGATTTTTCACCGCCGAGAACGCCGAGAATAATCGGTAACGAAAGAAAATGTTTTGTATTTGGCTACCAATGCTTCAGAAGCTATCTCACGTTCCGCGCAGAGCCTCAACACTATCGTCGGGCAGAAAAGAGAAGAAGGTATGAAGAAGGTATCCGGACTCATAGTTGACCGGGCTGCAAAAAAAATCAGAAATTCAGATGTCGATCCGCCTTCCATAAATCTACGGACGGACAAGAATTCGAGACAAATTTAAATCAGGCACAAGGGGACAAAGGCCGAAACAGAATTATTCTGTATTCTGACCCCTAACTTCCGAATTCTCAATACGCTATATGCTATCGGTCATAGTGTTCATCGATATGAAAAAGATGACCGCTGTTTACCAATTCATTTGCTTCTTCGAGCGTTTCCTTAGCCCTGCTTAATCTGTAACGTATCAGCTCGGCCTGTCCCTCTGTCATGCGACCTTAATTCCTTCTTTCCGGATGTTTTGGTAAAACGGTGTTGCCTGAGAAATTGGGAGATTCCATTTATCAATGCTCTTAATGATGGTGCTAACAACAATATCCTCAGCAAGTGCTATATCATAAAGTAAATCATGTATATCTCTTTTTTGTTGTTCCGTTATCTGCTCATCCAAAAGCACGAGCAAGTCAACATCTGATTCAGGCCGAGCATCTCCTCTTGCCTGTGAGCCGTACAAGATAATCTGTGCATTTGGATAGTCCGAATTCATAGCACCCCTGCAGCGCAAAAGAACTTCTTTGATGTGATTATCAAGTATCTTCTCTTTTTCAGCCAAACTATACATGCCGACAATTATATCGAACAGGTCTGGTTATTACAAAAGCAAAATTCCCTATCAAATATCTTTGTTGTCTCCGTGCTTGCCCTGAGCCAAGTCGAAGGGTCCTGCGTGGCTTTGAAACGCGGTGTTTATATATCGTGATATTCTTCGTTGTGGATTTGGACGTTTTTTCTGTAGCCCTGTGAATCACCGGACCGCATTTTGTCCAGTTTTCTCTGCGCAAAGAAGATTTTGACGGCGGTGACCGCGCAGCCGATACCCCCGACGAAGAACACTAAGGCGGCAAGAAACGCAAAAATCGCGGGCAATGCCAGAATAATAACACCGAAGCCCATCAACAGCAGGCCCACGATAAACGCGCCGGCCGCAAATCTCCTGGATGCCTGGGAGACTGCGCTTGTATAAAAGCGAAAACTCATAGGTAGAGTGCCTAAAGTGACTAAGGTTAAGAGTGACTAAAGTGGCTAAATTTAGAGTGCCTAAAGTTATGGATTATTTCTTGAACTTTAGCTCACTTTAGTTCACTTTAGCTCACTTTAGTTCACTTTAGCTCACTTTAGCTCCCTTTAGCTTACTTTA
>Ga0299915_10001743_pt1 | contig 16011 bp, 13 predicted proteins | sample RVTome_13_FD_200263 | JGI IMG/M metagenome (GOLD analysis project Ga0299915, IMG submission 200263) | Soil microbial communities from uranium-contaminated site in the Upper Colorado River Basin, Wyoming, United States - RVT92D227 (version 2) ... | reverse complement strand
TTCGACCTGCCCATCGTGTCGGTGGCCGACCTCATCGCGTACCGGATGACGAAGGACCAGCTCGTGCGCCGCGCCGTGGAGGCGCCGCTCCCCACGGTCTGGGGCGACTTCACCGCCGTCGCGTACGAGAACGACGTCGACAAGTACCAGCACGTCGCGCTCGTGAAGGGGAAGTGGACCGACGACGAGCCCGTCATGGTCCGGGTCCACTCGAAGTGCCTCACCGGCGACGTGTTCGCCTCGGAGCGCTGCGATTGTGGGTCGCAGCTCCATGCGGCGCTGCGGCAGATCGACCGCGCCGGGAAAGGCGTCCTCGTCTACCTCGACCAGGAGGGGCGGGGGATAGGCCTCGTGAACAAGCTCAAGGCGTACAACCTGCAGGACCAGGGCTACGACACCGCCGAGGCCAACGTGAAGCTCGGCTTCAAGCCCGACCTGCGCGACTACGGCATCGGCGCCCAGATCCTGCGCAACCTGGGCGTGAAGAAGATGCGACTCCTCACGAACAACCCCAAGAAGATCGTCGGGCTGGAGGGCTACGGCCTCGAGGTGGTGGAACGGGTCCCCATCGAGACGCCCCCGAATGCCCGCAACCGCGCCTATCTTGTCACCAAGCGCGACAAGCTCGGCCACCTGCTCACCCTCGCGTCGCCAAGACGGTCCAAGGATCGCGCAGGCGGGGCAGCGCGGGCGAAGGGAAGGAAGCGATGAACGTCTACGAAGGCTCCCTGGTCGCGACCGGCCTCCGGTTCGGTGTGGTCGTCGCGCGCTTCAACTCGCTCGTCACCGAGCAGCTCCTCTCGGGCGCGATCGACACGCTCCGGCGGCACGGAGCCGACGAGTCGGGCATCGACGTCTACCGGTGCCCGGGCACCTTCGAGCTGCCGGCCCTGCTGAAGCGGGTCGCGGCCAGCGGCCGGTACGACGCCGTGCTCGCGCTCGGCGCCGTGATCCGCGGCGGCACGCCGCATTTCGAGTACGTGGCCGCCGAGGCGACCAAGGGCGTCGGTGTCATCTCGCTCGAGGCGAACTGCGCGGTCGCCATGGGCATCCTCACCTGCGACACGATGGAGCAAGCGCTGGAGCGCGCCGGAGTGAAGGCCGGCAACAAGGGAGCCGACACCGCGGTGGCGGCGATCGAGCAAGCCAACGCCTTCAAGGCCGCTGCCGGCGCCGCTCGCCCGGCCAAGCGGGCGGAATAGTCGTGGCTCAGGTCGAGCCGCTACGGCTCGCAGGCCAGCGCGCGCGCGGGGAATAGGGAATGGCCCAGGCGAAGCGCACCAAGGCCCGCGAGCGCGCCGTCCAGGCGCTCTACCAGATCGACGTCGCCGCCACCGCTCTCGACGAGGCGCTCTCGCGGTTCTGGAGGAGCTTCGAGCCCGTGGAGCGCGAGGTCATGGATCTGGCCGAGGCGCTGGTGCGCGGCGTGGCGGAGCACCGGCGTACCATCGACGGGACGATCGAGGCGGTCTCGACCAACTGGCGGCTCGATCGCATGGCGCGCGTCGATCGGAACATCTTGCGACTCGCCGTGCACGAGTTGCTGCACCGGTCGGAGGTCCCGGTGAAGGTGGTCATCAACGAGGCGATCGAGCTCGGGAAGAAGTATGGGAGCGAGAGCTCGGGTGCGTTCATCAACGGAGTCCTGGACAAGATAGCGAAGTCCTTGCCGCCGGGGCGGTGCACCGACGACAGGAGCGGGCAGTGACGTTCGAGCAGGCTTGGCGAGCGTCCTGAGGAGCGATGGCCACGACGCGTATCGAGACGGCCGACCTGGGCCTCCCTGCCATCGACGCCCTCGACGTCGACGCGCTGGCCGTCTTCGTCGGCCCGGAGCGACCGCTGCAAGGCCTGGCGGGCTTCGCCGACTGGCGGCTGTGCGGCCTCATCTCCCGGGCCATCCGCGATGGGAGGTACGGGCCGGACACGGGCGAGGCGCTCCTGCTCCCGTCGGGCGGCCGCATCGCCGTGCCGCGCATCTTCTGTTTCGGGCTGCCTGAGCCGGCGCGGAGCCCGGGTGACTTCGACGCCCATGTGCGCCGGTTGTGCGGCGCCATGCACAAGGCGGGCAGCGCGAGCTGGGCGGGGGCGCTCCCGGCCCTCGCTCCCGATCTGGAGGTCCCGGTCGGCCGGCTCTTCCTGGAGGCGCTCCTGCCGGTGGCCCCGCGCAAGCTGGTGCTGCTGGGCGACGCCCGCCTCCTGTACAAGGAGCTCGCGGCGGCTCGTGATGCGCTCGGTGCGGCCGATCTGGATCTCGTCCCGCCGCTGTCGCGCGTGGAGATGCCGTCCCGGTCGGCCGGCTTGCCGCGCCCCGGCGCCGTGCTACGATGAGGCGGCTGCACCGAGCTGCCGGCGCCGCCATCGGAACCAGCGGGAGGAGCCGGCGGTTGCCGGCTGGGTACTGGGCGGCGCGTGTATGTCAGATCGCCCTTCCCAGAAGGCCCTCGCCGACTTCGTCTCCGAGGCACAGGAGACGATCGAGGCTCTCGACAAGAGCCTCGCGCGCCTCGACGAGACGCGCAGCGGCGGCGACGCCGACGTCGACACGCTGAACGCCGTCTTCCGCGCAGCGCACTCCCTCAAGGGACTCGCCGCCATGTTCGGTGTGGAGCGCATGCTGGCGCTCGCCCACGCGCTCGAGGATCGGCTCGACGACCTGCGGATGGGGCGCAGCTCGCTCGACACGGCCACCCTCGGCTTGCTCGCGGCAGCGCCCGTGGTCTTCGGCAAGATCATCGCAGAGGAGGCTGCACGGAAGGCCCCCGCGACCGCCGAGCAGGCGGGCGAGCTGGCGATCCGCTTGCGGGGTGGCGGGGCGCGGGGCCCTCCGGCTGCCGATCCCACCTCGAGCGAGCAGCCGTTGACGAGCTCGCATACTACGAGCGAGCAGGCTGCGCCACCCTCGACGGGCTCCTGTACCAACGAGTTCGCGCTCGATGGCGGGGTGCGCTCCGTGCTCACCGAGTACGAGGAGCACCGGCTTCGGGCGAACTTCCAGCGGGGCGCGCGCCTCTACCGCATCCGGATCGCCTTCGATCTGGCGAGCTTCGACAGCAGCCTCGAGGAGCTCCGGAAGCGTCTCAAGCCCATCGGGGAGATCATCTCGACACTTCCATCCCCCGAGCCGGTCGATCCGAACGCCATCTCCTTCGACGTGCTGCTGGGCAGCATGGAGGCGCTCGACCGAGCGCGGGCGGCGGCCGGACCCACGGCGAGCGTGGACGAGATCCCGCGCAGCCCCCCCGGCCCGGCTGGCTCGGGGCAGGGTCAGCCCGCACCGCCTGCAGCGCACGCGCCGCCCGCCGCTCGTCCGCGGACCGTGCCGGGCGTGAGCGTGCCGGGCGTGAGCGTGCCGCTCGCGCCGGGCGAGCCAGGTGTCCCGCCACTCGCCGGCGCGCCGAACCCGCCCGCGCGGGCTCCCGGACCGCCCGAGGCGGCCGCCGCGCCCCCGGTGAACGCCATGCCTCGCCTGGCGCAAGCGCCGCGTCCCGCCGGCGTCGTCGACGCCTCGCTGCGCTCCGTCTCGCAGGCCGTGCGCGTCGACATCCACAAGCTGGATCGGCTGATGAACCTCGTCGGCGAGCTGGTGCTCGTGAAGACGAGCCTGCTCGCGATCGCCGAGCGTCTGCGCGGAGGGGACGAGTCGACCACGCTCGGCCTCGAGCTGCAGCGCGAGAGCCGCAGCCTGGAGAGGAAGCTGAACGAGCTGCAGGGCGGGGTCCTCGAGGTGCGGATGGTCCCCCTCGAGCAAGTCTTCGACAAGCTCTCGCGCATGGTGCGCAAGCTGGCCCGCGACCTCGGGAAGAAGGTGGAGTTCGAGGTGCGCGGCGGCGATGTGGAGCTCGACAAGCTCATCGTGGAGGAGCTGTCCGACCCCCTCATGCACCTCATCCGCAACGCGCTCGATCACGCCATCGAGGCGCCCGACGAGCGGCTGAAGGCGGGCAAGCCGCCGGCCGGCAGGGTCACGCTCGCTGCGCTCCAGAAGGGCAGCCACGTCCTCGTCTCCGTCGAGGACGACGGCGCCGGAATAGACGAGAAGCGCCTGCGAGAGGCGGCGGTGGCGCGCGGCCTCTGCTCGCTGGAGGCGACCGCGCAGCTCTCGCGCAGGGACGCGCTGAACCTGATCTTCTTGCCCGGCTTCTCCACCGCACCGGAGGTGACCGAGTTCTCGGGACGCGGGGTGGGCCTCGACGTGGTGAAGAACAACATCGCGGCGATGAGCGGGATCATCGATCTGCACACGGAGGTGGGAAGGGGGACCCGTTTCGAGATCACGCTGCCGATGACGCTCGCCATCATCCGCGCGCTGGTGGTCTCGGTCGCCGGCCGTGCCTACGCGGTGCCGCTCAACAGCGTGCTCGAGATCGTGACCGCGGAGCCGGCGGAGGTTCGCACCATCGAGACGCGGGAGGTCATCAGTCTGCGGGGTTCCACCCTCCCCATCCTCCGGCTGGGTAGCTTCTTCGGTTTCCCCGTCCCTCCAGGCGGCGGGCCGCTCTTCATCGTGGTGGTCGGACTGGCCCAGGAGCGGCTCGGCATCGCGGTCGACGCCCTCGTCGGCCAGCAGGACATCGTGGTGAAGCCGCTCGGCAGCGCGCTCGCGGGAGTGCGCGGCATCGCTGGCGCCACGGATCTGGGAAACCGCCGGACCATCCTGGTGCTGGACGTGGGTCCCATCATCGAGGAGGTCATCCACGGGGAGCGCCTGGTCGAGGTGCCGGATGGCGCAACCCACTTGAAGTGAGGCTCGAGGCGCCGCGAGGCGGCGGACATCACCATGTCGTGAAGGCGCCGACAGGTGCCTCCCTCCCGGCGGGGCACCGCGCGGCGGGGTAGACTGGAGTCGGGCACCGACGATGCACCCCCTGGACGAGTTCTTCTGGCGCGAGGACGAGGTCGCCCCTGGCCTCCTTGATCTCATCGGCGGCGCGAGCATGCGTGCCGCCGCCGAGCCGGTCGAGGTCAAGCGCGAATGGCTCGCCTTCGTGCTCTCCGGCGAGGAGTACGCCATCGCGATCGAGCAGGTGCGCGAGATCATCAAGGCGCCGGTCATCACCGAGGTGCCACGGGCGCCGGCCCATGTGCTGGGGGTCATCATGGTGCGTGGGGAGGTCATCGCCATCCTCGACCTCCGGCGCCGGCTCGGATTGCCTGCAGCCGCGCCAGGCCGGCAGTCGCGTGTCATCGTCTGCGATGCGGGGGAGGGACCTCGCGGTTTCCTCGTCGACGCGGTGTCGGAGGTCGTGCGGCTGCCTCCGTCCGCGGTGGAAGAGCGTCCAAACGGCATCCCTGGCCCCGCCGGAGAGTGCATCGCAGGCGTCGGGCGCCAGTCCGATCGGCTGCTCATCCTGCTCGACCTTCCCGCCGTGCTCGGCGAGGCGTCTCCCCCACGGCTCCCGGAGGGCTCGTGAGCAGCAGCAGCTCGACGCCCCCGCTGGCGCGAGCCCTGGCGCAGCCGGAGGAGGCTGGCCCGGCTTCCCCGGGGGAACGGGGTGGCATGGGGGGGACGCGCCAGTGGGCGGACCCCCCTGCTCGCCAAGTGCGAGCGCAGGGGCGGCCGGAAGAGGCGGCCCCCCCATCTCCAATAGTCGAGCTCTGCGCTTTTCGCGTGGGCGAGGAAGAGTACGTCATCGACCTGCGGCGGATCCGGGAGATCCTCCAGCCGCTCCCGATCACCCCCGTCCCGCTCGCGCCGGAGTTCCTCGCAGGCGTGATGAACCTCCGGGGGGACGTGATCCCGGTGGTGGACGTGCGCAAGCGGCTCGGGGTGCCGGGGGCGAGCCCGCGATCCAAAGTCCTGGTCGTGAACGTGGCGGGCCGCTTGCTCGGCCTGGTCGTGGACGCCGTGGCCGAGGTCGTTCGCATCCCGCGCTCCGAGATCGGCCCGCCGCCCCTGCTGGGCGTGGATGGGCCGCGCCTCTTCCTCGGCGTGTGCGGCGCCCGCGAGCGGAACCCCGGGACGGGCCCTCGCCGCCGGCTCCGCCTGCTGCTGAACGTGAAGGCGCTGCTCTCAGGGCGTGATCCGCTCCATCATGCGCGCGAACGGGATGGTCTCGCGGACGTGGTGGAGCCCACATAGCCAGGCGACGCAGCGCTCGACGCCCATGCCGAACCCGGCGTGCGGAACGGAGCCGTACCGGCGGACGTCGAGGTACCACTCGAAGGCGTCCTTCGGGAGTCCGTGCCGCTCGATCGAGGCCTCGAGCACGGCCAGATCGTCCTCGCGCTGGCCGCCGCCGATGATCTCGCCGTACCCCTCGGGAGCGAGCACGTCGCAGCCCATGGCGACCTTGGGATCCCCGGGATCCCTCTTGAAATAGAACGCCTTCAGCTCGGCAGGGTAGCGGTGAACCATGACCGGGCGGTCGTAGGCCGAGGCCACGATGGTCTCCTCGTCACCGCCGATGTCATCCCCCCACTTCATGACGGGGAGATCCGGCTGGGCCTCCCCGCGACGCAGTTGCTCGGCGCGGATGACCTCCACCGCCTCCGTGTAGGTGATGCGTGGAAACGGCGTCTTCACGTTGCGGAGCTTCGTGAGGTCGCGCTCGAGGACCGTCTGCAGCTCGCGTTCGTGCCTCGAGATCGCGGCCTGCACGACGTACGCGACGAGCTCCTCCATGAGCTGCATGTCGCCGTCCAGGTCCATGTAGGCCACCTCGGGCTCCACCATCCAGAACTCCGTGAGGTGGCGGCGCGTCTTCGACTTCTCGGCGCGGAAGGTGGGGCCGAAGCAGTAGACCTTGCCGAGCGCCATCGCCGCGGCTTCCATGTAGAGCTGGCCAGACTGCGTGAGGTAGGCCTTCCCGAGATCGAAGTACGGCACCTCGAACAGGGTCGAGGTTCCTTCGCATGCGCTGGGAGTGAATACGGGCGCGTCGACGAGCGTGAAGCCGCGGCCGTCGAAGAAGTCGCGGATGGCCTTCACGACGGTGTGACGGACGCGCAGGATCGACTGCTGCCGCATCGAGCGCAGCCAGTTGTGACGCTGCTCCATCAGGAAGGCGACCCCGTGCTCCTTGTGGCCGAGCGGGAACTCGCGCGAAGGCCTCGCGAAGACGCGCAGGTCCTTCACGTCGAGCTCGAACCCGAGGGGGGACCGGGCGTCCTTCTTGACCTTCCCCGTGACGGCGAGCGAGGTCTCCTGCGGCAGGTGGTCGGCCTCGACGAACGCCTCGGGCGTCACGTTGCCCTTGAACACGACGCACTGGATGACGCCGGTCCCGTCGCGCAGCTGGAGGAAGTGAAGCTTGCCCGAGGAGCGGCGGTTGTGGAGCCACCCGTGCAGCGTGACATCCTCACCCTCGTGCCGCGCGATGTCTGCGATGTAGACGGATGGAAGCATGGGCGCGTAGATCCCCCTGGGGCGGGTCGAGGCCAATATAGCGTCCGGCCTCCGGTCGCGCCCTCGCTGCGCTCCGAGCTCCCCGTCCCCGGAGCCGCCTCCTTCCTGAACACGGCTGGCCCGTGCGCGCGCGTGCGAGGAGGACAGGAAGGTGGTTGCGATCGACGTCAGCGACCCGTTTTGGCTGCTCCTGTCCCCAGCTTCCGGGACTGCACTTGACGGTGCGTTCGCATAATTTGACATAGGTCAAGAAGCCAACAGCCCACAGGAGGTGCGGACAGACGAAGCAGGTGTGACCATCCGGCAATGCCTCGGAGGGCAGGGTGGTCGCAGGCCCCGGTCATCGCGCGAGCGATGGTCGGGGCCTCCATTCTTCGTTGCGGTCCGCCCCTGCGCGGCTCGCGCGTTAGGAATGACGGGAACTTGGGAGCCGGGTTAGGATGCGCGGCTTCGAGAAACCGCCATGTCCATGAACGAGCGTTACGAACCGCAGTCGATAGAGTCGCGCTGGCAGAGGCGCTGGCTCGAGGCGCGCACCTTCGCCGCGGGGCGCCGCCCCGAGTCCGAGGGGCGTTACGTCCTCGAGATGTTCCCGTATCCGTCGGGCGCGATGCACATGGGGCACGCGCGCGTATACACAATTGGTGACGCGCTCGCCCGATACCTGCGCATGCGGGGGTACGACGTCCTCCACCCCATCGGGTTCGACGCGCTCGGCCTGCCTGCCGAGAACGCCGCCATCAAGGACGGAAAGCACCCGGCGGTGCGGACGCGCGAGAACATCGTCTCGTTTCGCGAGGAGATGAAGTCGCTCGGCTACTCGTTCGACTGGGAACGCGAGATCGTCACCTCGGACCCGGAGTACTACCGCTGGAATCAGTGGTTCTTCCTCAAGATGCTGGAGAAGGGGATCGCCTACCGGCGCCAGGGGAAGGCGAACTGGTGCACGGGCTGCCTCACCGTCATCGCGAACGAGCAGGTGCTCGAGGACGGCGGGGAACGGACGTGCGAGCGCTGCAGCTCGCCGGTCGAGGAGAAGATCATACCGGAGTGGGCCTTCCGCATCACCGCGTACGCCGACTCGCTCCTCGCCGGTCTCGGCCAGCTCGACGCCTGGCCCGAGCGCGTCACCACCATGCAGCGCAACTGGATCGGGCGGAGCGAGGGGGCCGAGGTCGACTTCCCCGTCGCCGGCACGGCCGAGAGGATCAAGGTCTTCACCACTCGTCTCGACACCATCTTCGGCGCCACCTACGTCGTCCTCGCGCCGGAGCACCCGCTCGTGGCGAGGATCACCCGGCCGGAGCGGCAGGCCGAGGTGCGAGCGTTCGCGGAGCGCATGCGCGCCACGGACGCCGCCGCTCGTACCGGCGAAGGGGCGCCGAAGGAAGGCGTCTTCACCGGGGCCGAGGCCGTGAACCCCTATGACGGAGAGAGAATACCGGTCTGGGTCGCGAACTTCGTCCTCGCCGAGTACGGCACGGGCGCGGTGATGAGCGTGCCGGCGCACGACCAGCGCGACTTCGAGTTCGCGCGCAAGTACGCGCTTCCCGTCCGGGTGGTGATCCAGCCGGAGGCCGGCGATCGACTCCCGCCGGGCGATCGGCTCGAGGCCGCGGCGACGGCGGACGGGGTCCTGGCCGACTCGGGCTCCTACAGCGGGCTCGCGAGCGCCGAGGCGCGCCGCAAGATGAGCGCGGAGGCGAAGGCCAAGGGGTTCGGCGGCGCCACGGTGCGCTGGCACCTCCGCGACTGGGGCTTCTCGCGCCAGCGGTACTGGGGCACCCCCATCCCCATCGTCTACTGCGACGAGCACGGCGCGGTGCCCGTGCCTTACGACGAGCTTCCGGTGAAGCTCCCGGAGCAGGCCATCATCACCGGGACCGGCGAGCCCCCGCTGGCGAAGGTCCCCGAGTTCGTGAACACGACGTGCCCCAGGTGCAGCAAGCCGGCCCGCCGCGAGACCGAGACGATGGACACCTTCGTCGACTCGGCCTGGTACTACGCGCGCTACCTCTCGCCCCGGGACGAGAAGCAGCCGTTCGATCCAGCGCTCGCGCAGCGGTGGCTGCCCATCGACGTGTACGTGGGCGGCCCCGAGCACGCCGTCATGCACCTCCTCTATTTCCGGTTCTGGAACCGGGTCATGAAGGAGCTGGGGCTCGTGCCGGCGGACGAGCCGTGCCGTAGGCTCGTGACGCAGGGCATCGTGAACGGCGCCGACGGTCGAAAGATGTCGAAGCGGTGGGGCAACGTCGTGGCTCCAGGACCGATGGTTAAGAGGTACGGAGCCGACACGGTCCGCCTCTTCATGCTCTTCGCGGCGCCGCCCGAGAAGGACATCGACTGGTCGGACGAGCAGGTGGACGGCATGCACCGGTTCCTCTCGCGCGTGTGGCGCATCTTCCACGCGCGGCAGGATGCGTTCCGGGCCGATCCCTCCGAGGCGGCACGCGCGCAGGGCCCCTTCCTCGAGCTGCGGCGCCGGACGCACCGCACGATCAAGAAGGTCAGCGAGGGGCTGGAAGGCGATCTGAAGTTCAACACCGGGATCGCGGCGCTGATGGAGCTCCTGAACGAGCTCTACGCGCTCGAGCCCAGGAGCGGCGCCGATCTCGCCGCCACGCGCGAGGCGCTCCTGGCGCTCGCGACCCTGCTCGCGCCCTTCGCCCCGCACGCCGCCGAGGAGCTCTGGCACGAGGTCCAGGGCCCCGACTCGCGGGATCTCGTCCTCTCGGAGCTGCCCTGGCCCGAGTTCGATCCTGCGCTCGTGGTCGCCGACACGGTGATCATCGCCGTGCAGGTGAACGGCAAGCTCCGCGGGGAGGTGAGAGCGGCCGCCGAAGCGGACGAGGTGGAGGTGCGCGGGCTCGCCGAGGCGCAGGAGAAGGTGCGATCGCACATGGCGGGCAAGACCCTGCGCAAGGTGGTCTTCGTGCCGAAGCGGCTCATCAACTTCGTGGTGGGGTGAGGGACTTGGCGGACGCTCGCAGACGCCGCGCCCTCGTGCTCGCGCGTGCACGGGTGCTCGCGGTTGCGCGTGTACGGGTGCTCGCGCTTGCGCTCGCGGGCTGCTGCTGCTGCGGCTACTCGTTGAGCGCGGGCGCGGGACGTATGCCCACGAGCGCGCGGCACGTGTCCGTGCGCCCTTTCGAGAACCGCACCACGGAGGCAGAGGCTGGCGCGCTCGTCGCGGCAGCGCTGCGGCAGGAGCTGGCGCGCAGGGGCGCGGATGCGAGATCCGACGGGGCGGCGCGCATCGAAGGCACCATCGACGACGCGTCCTTCGCCGTGCTGACCGCGGGCCCACCGCCAACCTACCGCCTCGCGCTGACCGTCACAGCCCGGCTCCTCGCGGAAGGCAAGCTGCTCGCGGAGCAGCGTGCCGGGCGAGTAGAGGACTACCTCAGCGGGCTCGACCCGCTGGAGAGCGAAGGACGCCGCCGACTCGCGCTCCGCCGCGCCGCGGAGGCGGTGGCGAAGGACGTGGTCGAGCGCTTCGAGCAGCCCTGAAGATGAACCGCGTTTCCCGCTACGTGGCGGGAGCGGCGGGCTTCGCTCGCTTGGATGCGGCCTTCGCGAGGCGCGAGATGCGCCGCGAGGCGGCGTTCTTGTGGATGATTCCCTTCGATGCTGCCTTGTCCAGGGCCCTCAACGCGGCCTGCACGGCCGGCTTCGCGGCGGCCGGATCGCCGTGGACGACGGCATCGCGCGCCTTCTTCACCGCCGACTTGAGGCCGGTGCGGACCTGGACGTTCCTGGTCCGGCGCTTCTGTGCCTGACGGTTGCGCTTCACAGCGGAACGGATGTTCGCCAACGTAACTCTCCGGAATCGCGAGTTGAAAACGGCGCTATGTACCGCCCGGAGCGATGCGAGTCAAGCGATCGCGACGGGGGAGGAGGGCTCGCGCCGCCCGCTTCGCGCACCTTACTGGCGCATGGCTCACCCGAGCGCATGTCCGACGCGCCTTAGTGCCGCTTGGTTGAGCAAGGAGACACCCGCTGGGGTTCGTGCGGCGCAACGGCTCGCGCAGCGTGTGCGCTGCAGGGCCATGTGCCGTGCGGCTGAACGACGCCCTGCTCTGGGAGACTTATCCACCTTGGGCCTATGCGTCGAACCCCGCTTGAGATTTCGCGCGCTCGATGTGGGCCGTGACGCGAAGAGCTGAACGTAAGCTACTGATAAGTCACATCTAAGGGCGCGCTGCAAGTTGCAGCAGGCGGTGCCGGGAGCGTGAAGAATTAGCGTCGAAGAGGGGTAGCCACAGACTTGTCCACGGACTTTCCACAAGTGCCGTCGTCGGAAAAAGCCGAGATCCGACGGGAACCGCGGTCGAGCGAGCACCGGTGTCTGGAGCGCGAGCGGGGCGGCCGCAGGGGGCTACGCTGGCTCCCCGTCGCCGCGCGCGAGCGCCTTCGCCTCGTCCCAGAGTGCGTCCATGTGCTCGAGTGTGGCCTGCCCGTGAGGCACGCCCGCGCGCTCCAGCCCTCGCTCGACGTGCTCGAAACGCTGGATGAAGCGGCCTATCGCGCCCCGCAACGCCTCCTCGGGGGCCACCGAGAGCTTGCGGGCGAGGTTGGTCACGGCGAAGAGGACGTCTCCCAGCTCGTGCTCGATGGCGGCTCTGTCCCCGGAGGCGATCGCAGCGTCGAGCTCTCCCACCTCCTCGTCCACCTTCGCGCGCGCTCCAGCCGCGTCGGGCCAGTCGAACCCGATGCGGCTCGCCTTCTCGGTCAGGCGTTCCGCCCGGGCCAGAGCAGGCATCTCGCGGGGCACGCCCTCGAGCACGCTCTTCCCGCCGCCCCTGGCTTCCTTCTCCTTCTTCTTGAGCGCGGCCCACTGCTTCAACACGCCCGCCGAGTCCTTCACGTCGGACGTCCCGAAGACGTGCGGGTGACGCGAGACGAGCTTGTTCGAGATCGCCTCGGCGACGTCGGCGAAGGTGAACGAACCCGTCTCGTGCGCGAGCTGCGACTGGAAGACGATCTGGAGCAGGAGGTCGCCGAGCTCCTCGCAGTGCGCGCGCGCGTCACCCGAGTCGATGGCCTCCAGGACCTCGTAGGTTTCCTCGAGGACGTACGGGCGAAGCGAGGAGAGCGTCTGCTCTCGATCCCAGGGACATCCGCCGGGGCCGCGCAGGCGGGCCATGATGGCGAGCAGGCGTTCGATCGCTTCGGCTGGTGCGGGCATGGCCTACAGGTTGTACCCCCAAAGCCGCGTGCTAGCATCGTGCTTCGCTCGTGAAACGGCAGCCACCTAGCGTCCTGTTCGCGCTCCTCCTCATGGCTGCCGCCTCGTGGCCCGTGCCGGCCGCAGGACAGGTCCGGGCGCCGTCGCTGGTGGAGGAGGACCTCCCTCTCGAGGAGCCGCCGCCCCCAGCCGCCGCCGAGCCGTCCCTGCCGCCGGCCGCCGCACAGGTCAAGTCCGAGAAGCTGGCGGCGCCGCTGGCCGCGCCGCCGTCCGAGGCCCCCGTGGCCCGCTCCATCGAGCCGGTGCGCGGCCGCTACGAGGACCTGCTTCGTGCGTGGCGCGAGCGGGGTGAGGCGATGCGCGAGCAGAACCTCCCGCGCGCGCAGGCCCTGCAGAAGCGCGTGCTCTCCCTCAAGGCCGAGCTGGGGATGGAGAGCCTGGAGGACCTCGCCGCAGCCGAGGTGCGCGCCTCTTCACGCGCGCTCGAGGCGCGCGCGCCGGGAGACGCGGTCGTCCGGGCCGAGATGGCGGTGGCGCTCGCGCCCGCCCTCGCCTCCGCCCACGTGGCGCTGGCGCAGGCGCGCCTCGCGCGCGAGCCTGGCCAGGTCTTCAGCGCTCTCAAGGACCTCGCGATCGGGCTTGCGGTCGCGGTGCGGGAGCCTCCCGTGGCGCGCTTCGTCCTGGGCGAAGCGCTGGCGGCAGCGCTGCTGGCCGTGTTCGCCTCTGCTGCGCTGGTGATCGCGCTGATGCTCTTGCGACGGCTGCGACTCGCCGTGCACGACTTCTCGCACCTCCCGGTGATCCGGCACACGACTCCCATGCAGGCGGGGTTCCTCGCTCTCGCGGTGCTGGCGCTGCCCGTGGCGTTGCGGCTCGGCCCGGCCGCCGTGCTGGCGACGCTGGCGCTCGCGGCCGCTCCCTACCTCGAGATCTCCGAGCGGGCGGTCGCGACCCTGGCGCTGGTCGCGATCGCGCTCCTCCCCTGGGGCACGCAGCGCGCCGTGCAGCTCACGGCGTGGACCGGGACCGCCGCCGAGGACGTGTACGTGCTGGAGCAAGGGGCGGACGATGGCCGCGTGGCCGCCCGGCTCGAGGCGCGCGCCGCGCGCGGCGAGCTGGCTCCTCCCGTGCTCCTGGCGCTGGGACGCCACCACAAGCGCCGAGGAGATCTGGAATCTGCGCTGCGCTGGTACGAGGCGGCGGGCTCCTCGCGGGCGGATGCGCTCGTGAACATGGGAAACGTGCGCTTCCTCAAGGGGGAGCTCGAGGCCGCCAAGGCGGCCTACCTGGCGGCCATCGACCGGGCTGGCGCGAGCGCCGACGTGACGGCCCTCGCGGCCGCGCACTACGATCTCTCCAAGATCTTCCTCAGGCAGTCGGCGCTCGAGCAGGCGCAGGAGGCGCGCAAGAAGGCGGCCCTGGAGGATCCGGCGCTGATCGGCCGCTATGGCTCGGACGATGACTTCCGAGCCAACCGCTGGCTCGTCGACGTGCCGGTTCCGGCGGCGGAGGTGAACCGTCTCGCCGCCGACGACGCGCCGCGTGCGGTGTCCGATGCGGTGATGGCGTCGCTGGCGGGACCCTTTCCCCGCTGGTCGTGGCCGTGGGGTCTGCTCGCCGTCGCGCTCGCTCTCTGGCCGATCGCGCTGGTGCGCCGCCGCCTCGCTCCGAGCTGTTCCTGCGAGCGCTGTGGCCGCCCCGCTTGCCAGCGCTGCGGCACCGTCACCGGTGAGCTCTGTGGTCAATGCGTGAACGTATTCCTCAGGAAGGGCGTCGTCGACGCACGCGACCGCTTTCGCAAGGAGGCGCAGGTGCGCCGGCACGCTCGCTGGCGCAAGTTCGCCGCTCGAGGTCTCGCCCTGACCGGGGGCGGGGCAGGATACGTGTGGCGCGGTGAGGCAGCGCGGGGCGCTCTCGTGCTGCTCCTGCTCGCCTTCCTGGTGGCGCTGGCGGTCTTCTGGCGGGGGGTCCTGCCGGTGGCGCATTCGTCCGAGTGGCTCGCGCGGAGCAGGATCGCGCTGGCGGCGCCGCTGGCCCTGGTCGTCTGGGTGCTCGCCGCGCGGGGCCTCTTCAACCGGACGCGTGGGCGCCGATGAGCGAGATGACCGCGAGGGCCGTCTCCTAGGACTGGACCGCCATGGCGCTCACCGGCACGCTCTCGGACTTTGGCATCGCGGAGATCCTGCAGCTCATCGGGCAGCAGGCGAAGAGCGGCGTGCTTCACCTCGCCGGCGGGGACGAGGAGATCCACATCCTCATGGCAGACGGCTGTGTCGTCTCGGCCGAGTGCGGTGGCCGCGCGCGCAAGGATCGGCTGGGATCCATGCTGCTGCGCGCGGAGGTGATCACGAAGGAGGACCTGGAACGCGCCCTCGACGCGCAGGGCCGCACCTTGCGACGGCTCGGCGACATCCTGGTCGACATGCGGCTCGTCTCGAAGGCTGATCTGATGGAGTTCACGGCCTTGCAGACGACGGAGACCGTCTACCGCCTCTTCTCCTGGAAGAGCGGCACCTACGAGTTCGAGCCCGGTGCGGTCGAGTGGGATCCTGCGACCGTGACCCCGCTCCGGGCCGAGTCGGTGTTGATGGAGGGCTTCCGCCGCGTGGACGAGTGGCCGGCGATGCGCCGGAGGATCAGCTCGCCGGCCATGACCTTCGTACCCCTCGGCGAGCTGCCCGAGCCTGGATCGGGTGACCCGAACCTGGGGCCGAACGAGCGCCGCGTCTTCACGATCGTCCGTCCTGGCCTGACCGTGGAGCGCATCACTGACCTGTCGCGGCTGGGGGAGTTCGAGACGTGCCGGGCGCTGCTCACTCTGGTCAACCGCGAGCTGCTGACCGTGGTCGCCCCGGCGCGCCGCTCCGCCGCCGCCGGGGTGGGGGAGTACGCACGGAGCTGGCGCGAGCGCCTGTGGCGCGGCGCCGTCGGACTCGCGGCCACCGTCGCGCTCGCCGGGGTGCTCGCGGCGGTGGCCTGGGCCGGGAGCGAGCGAGACTTGTCCGTGCGCCGCGAGGGTGTGCTGCGGGACCAGGCTGCCCAGCGGTTCCTCGCCCGCTATGAGCTTTCGCGCCTCCGCGGCGCTCTGGAGGTATGGCGTCTCGAGCACGGGACTTACCCGGAGGGGCTGGACGCGCTCGTGGAGTCCGGCCTGTGCGAGCGCGACGAGCTCCGCTATCCGTTCGACGACGCCTACTCCTACCGGCGCACCGCTGCAGGCGATTACGTTCTCCTGCCACCGCTTCCCTGACCTCCAGCCTCACCTGTCGCCGTCTCTCGGCGGTCCGCGCCGCGAATGCGGTGACGCCGCACCGCGCCCGGGTTATGGTTCGCGCGCCGGAGGCGCCCCCGCGCGCCCCTCGCCGGAGGCCACTTGACCCACGCTGTGACGGAGCGACTGCCCGGGGCTACCCCCAGAACGACGGCCCGCCTCGACTTCGACGACAACGACAAGGTCCGGTCCCTCTGCGGG
>Ga0299915_10001742_pt1 | contig 16020 bp, 16 predicted proteins | sample RVTome_13_FD_200263 | JGI IMG/M metagenome (GOLD analysis project Ga0299915, IMG submission 200263) | Soil microbial communities from uranium-contaminated site in the Upper Colorado River Basin, Wyoming, United States - RVT92D227 (version 2) ... | reverse complement strand
TGCACTGGTTGCTGGGCTGGCTGGGGCTGGAATTGCCACTGCCGGTCCATCGGTCTTGTTGTGGGAAGGATGGAAGAAAGTCCTGATAGGTTTAGGATTAGCCACTGTTATTGGTTTTGTTCTCGGCTTTATAGTTATGGTCATAATTTATCGTTTGTTCTCTCGTGCCAGCTATACCTCCGTCAAGACAATTTTCGGTCGACTTCAGATACTTTCTTCGGCTTTTATGGCCTTTAGTCACGGGAGCAACGACGGACAAAAATTTATGGGAGCCTTTGCTCTGGCTCTGTTTTTGGGAGGGATATTGCCCCAGGTTCAAGTGCCTATATGGGTTGTCCTCCTTTGTGGTGCATTTATGGGGGTGGGTACCGGTTTTGGCGGCTGGCGCATTATCAGGACCATGGGTTTCAAACTCACCAAGCTGGAGCCGGTAAATGGTTTCGCCGCGGAAACCTCCGCTGGTCTTGCCATCACGTTGGCTTCTTTTTTAGGCATACCTTTGAGCACCACCCATACTATTAACACGGCTATAATGGGGGTTGGAGCTACGAAACGGTTTTCTGCGGTGAGATGGGGCGTTACTAGGGAAATTGTCCTGGCTTGGCTTCTTACCTTCCCTATTTGCGGTATACTTGGCTTCCTGTTTGCCTTGCTGCTCAAACCGATATTCCAGTAGGCTTGTTGGAAGTTTCTTTAACTGAACTAAACAAATATATAGCCTAGGGGGCAAGCGATGTGTATAATTAAATTAAACTATCGGGGAGGTCAATAAGATGGAGATGAGCGCTGGTTTTCGCAAAGGTTTTAAGGAAATTCAAGATAAAGTCCTGGCTATGGGTGATATGGTGGCGAAGGAGATAAACCGCTCTATCGAAGCCTTGAAAAAACGTGATTTAAAAATGGCGCACCAGGTGATTGCTAACGATGCCGAGATTGATGAGTTGCGTTTTGCTATAGAAGACAGGTGTATTGAGCTTATGGGCACACAGAAGCTGACCATAGCTGACCGGCGTGCTATTGTAGCTGTGCTGAGTATAAGCACGGAACTGGAGCGAATCGGTGACTACGCTGAAGGAATTGCTAGGATTGTAGTCATGATTGGCGATGAGCCTCCCTTAAAACCGCTGATTGATATTCCGCGAATGGCGGAATTGACCGTCGAGATGATTGAAAAAAGCCTCAAGTCTTTCATTACCCGCGATGTGGAACTGGCAAAGCATGTAGTCACTATAGACAATGCTGTTGACGGTCTTTATGACCAGATTTTCCGTGAGCTCCTCACCTTTATGATGGTCGACCCGAAGACCATTAATCGGGCGACCCGTCTTATCTGGGTTGCCCATAATCTGGAACGTGCCGCCGACAGGGTGACCAATATCTGCGAGCGCGTCGCCTTTACCGTAACCGGGAAGATGGGGGAGCTGGAGGTTTCTAAATATTAACAGACCAGCCTAGTCCGCTACTCCAAACTTAGACGATACCACTGCGTATTTTCCCATATTTAGGGCTTAACCTGGCTCTAGCAGTCCTGATTTAGCTCTACTTGCCGTACTACGCAACTAGCATTATACTGATGTCGCACGGTGAGCAATGGGCGACAAAATCCTTTTGGTTGAAGACGACCGGACTTTGCTGGATGTCCTCAAGTATAATCTGGTTAAAGAGGGTTATAACGTGGTTACTGCCACCGATGGTGCCCAAGCCCTGGAAGTTGCCCGAACTCAGAAACCGGAGTTGATTGTCCTTGATATCATGCTACCTGAGCTTAATGGGCTTGAAGTGTGCCGTATTTTGCGGAAGGACATGACCGTGCCTATCTTGATGCTGACGGCCAAAGGTGAAGAAATTGATAAGATAGTCGGCCTTGAAGTCGGGGCTGATGATTATATGACCAAGCCTTTCAGCATGAGGGAGTTGCTTGCCCGTGTGCGAGCCATGTTGCGACGAACCAGGATGGCGGGGTCGGAGTCTGCCGAGGAGGGGATGATTAATATCGGCAATCTTGCAATCGACACCCCCCGGCGTCGAGCCACGCTTGGCGGGATGGCGCTGGACCTGACACAGAAGGAGTTCGGTTTACTGGCTTTTCTGGCGAGGAGTAGAGGGCTGGTCTTCAGTAGAGAGCAGTTACTAGAGAGAGTATGGGGTTATGACTATGCCGGAGGTACTCGTACTGTGGATGTCCACATCCGATGGCTTAGGGAGAAAATAGAGGAAAATCCGGCAGAGCCCAAACGTCTAATTACAGTGAGAGGCGTCGGTTACAAGCTGGAAGGTTGTAGTGTTTCGTAGTATTCAATGGCGCATAACGATCTCCTTCATTCTGATTATTCTGGTTAGTATGTGTGTCCTGGGATTTTATCTGGTCGATTTTGTACGGGACACCCAAATCAGTAACCTGCGTTCACAACTAGAGAACGAAGCTAGGCTTGTGGCACAGGCCAGTCTGCCCGGCTTTCTGGCTCCGGAGAAGGATGCGCTCGATACTCTGGCAAAGACAACCGGAGACCAGATAAATTCAAGAGTCACTATTATCGCCAAGGATGGTACGGTTCTGGGCGATTCAGAACAAGACCCCATGGCTATGGAAAACCATGCTTTGCGCCCTGAGGTGATAGAAGCCCTGGCTGAAGGTGTTGGTATCAGTACCCGGTACAGTACCACGTTGGGGCAACAGATGTTATACGTTGCCGTGCCCATAACCAGTCAGGGAAAGGTTATAGGCATTTCTCGGGTGGCTCTTCCATTGGTAGAAGTTCAGAATTACATAAATCGCCTTATTCTGATTGTTGCCACCTCTATGGTGATAACCACGTTGATAGCTATTCTAGTTGCGATATTCGTTGCCCAGGCAACTACACAACCCATCAGACAGCTAACTCAGGCGGCTAGAAGGATAGCTTCGGGAGAGCTGGGACAAAAGATTCCTGTCCTGACAGTCGATGAGTCGGGTCAGCTAGCGAATGCCTTCAATGAAATGTCTTCCAGTCTTAAAGACCTGGTGGCAGAGATATCCGACGAGAAGACCAAATTGACAAATATCCTTTCAAATATGGCTGATGGCGTGATAATGACAGATGATGAAGGCCGTGTGCTGCTGGCTAATCAGGCTGCCGAGCGTATGTTCGATTTTGATGGGGAAAAAGTAAGAGGCGAACATTTAATAGAAGTGGTGCGAGATTATGAAATAGACAGGGCACTGAAGTCATGTCTTGAAACGTCCATGGAATACACTGCTCAGCTTGATTTCGGTTCAGGCAAGCGCTTCATCAGGGTTATTGCTGTGCCGCTTGTGACCGACGGGCTAACCGGAGCTTTGCTTCTGTTTCAAGACCTTACCGAGTTAAAAGGTCTGCAAACTATGCGCCGCGAACTTGTGGGCAACATATCCCACGAGTTAAGGACACCGCTGGCTGGAATCAAAGCGATAATAGAGACCCTACAGAATGGCGCTATTAGCGATAGAAAGGCTGCTAAGGACTTCTTGACCAGGGTTGACAGTGAGATAGACAGGATGATGCAGATGGTGATGGAACTGACGGAACTGTCACGTATTGAGAGCGGCAGAGGCGACCTCAAACGGGATACAGTTAATCTAAATTCGCTAATAGAGGAGGCAATTGCCAGCTTCAAGCCGCAGGCAGATAGAAAAAGTATAGCTCTGTCAGCTGAACTTTTTACTGACTTGCCCCTTATCCGGGCTGACAAAGACCGTATATATCAGGTGATAACCAATCTGGTCCATAATGCTATAAAGTTCACCCATTCGGGTGGAGCTGTTCTGATTTCAACCGAGGGTTCAGAAAATTGGGTTTTAGTGAAAGTATCTGATACGGGCGTTGGCATCTCCAAAGAGGACTTGACCCGTATTTTCGAGCGCTTCTACAAAGCAGATAAGGCCCGGTCAGGTGAAGGTGCTGGATTGGGGCTGGCGATTGCCAAACATGTTGTCCAGGCCCACGGTGGTAATATCTGGGTTGAGAGTGAGGAGGGCAAGGGTTCCACCTTTTTCTTCAATCTACCACTTCAGACCAATCCTCAGTAAAGCAGTATCAACATTTAACACAATCTTAACAATACCTTAATCCGCTATTAAACTTCATCTGCTATCCTACATATGGGGGAAGATAAAACCAACAGAACCATAGGTTTGGGGTTTTATCCTGTCTTGAGTAGGAATGAAGAAAGTCTTGTTCGTCTGTGTCCATAATTCAGGCCGGAGCCAGATGGCGGAAGCTTTTTTTGAGCATTATGCTGCCGGGAAAGCCAGAGCCTTTTCCGCAGGAACCCGACCGGCAAGTCATGTCGACCAGACTGTAGTGAAAGCTATGAGGGAAATAGGCATAGACATAAGTTCCAAGCGTCCTAAGGCATTGACTTTGGAGATGCTGGATGGTGCTGACAGGGTTATAACCATGGGTTGTAATGTTGAAGGCGTTTGTCCTGCCGCCATTGTGCCAACCGAAGATTGGCAGTTGGAGGATCCGGAGGGAAAACCAATAGAAAAGGTGAGGGAGATAAGGGATGAAATCGAAGCTAAAGTAAAAAAACTGATTGGAGGAAATGTTACAAAAACGGAGGTGAAAGATGTGGAGACAACGGTATAGTAACGAAGCACTTTACCCTTGTAACGGCCCTGTTGCCATCAAGCGCAGATCTGGCCGTAGCAAGAGTAAAAGAAAAGAATTCATAACAAGGAGGCCTTTGCAACTTAAAATGCAGTTGGAAACAGCATAACACTCAGGAAAAAGATTTACTTGAAAGGAGAAAGGAAATACTTAAAAATGAAAAAGTGGTTGTTTTTAATATCTGTAACAAGCTTAGTCCTTGCTGCTCTAGTCCTTGGCGGTTGCGCTCAGAGCACGTCGGGGACTATCACTGAAGCCGGCTCGACAACTATTCAGCCGGTGGCGGAGAAATTGGCTGCTGCCTTCAAAGATAAGAACCCCGATATCACCGTAACTATTCAAGGTGGTGGCTCCAGCGTTGGCATCAAATCTGCTGCTGATGGTACTGTCGATATAGGCGCAGCTTCCAGAGAGCTTAAGCCCGATGAGCCAAAGCTGGTTAAGCACCTCCTGGCACGCGATGGTATTGCTATAGTTGTGCACCCTGACAATTCTGTAACCGGGTTGACCAAAGACCAGATCATAAAGATTTTTGCTGGCGAGATTACTAACTGGAGTGAAGTCGGCGGCTGCAACGGAACTATTACCGTCATTGCCAGAGAAGAAGGCTCCGGCACCAGAGGCGCCTTTGAAGAGATGGTTATGGGTGAGACCTTGATTACTGATAAAGCCATTCTCCAGCCATCCAACGGTGCTCTGAGGACATCAGTGTCAACAACTCCGCTGGCTATTGGATTTCTTTCCTTAGGCTACATTGATAGCACTGTCAAGACTCTGGCAGTCGATGGTGTTGCCCCCACTCAAGAAAACTCCAAATCCGGCAAGTATCCCGTTGTCCGACCTCTGTACTTTCTGACAAAGGAACAGCCAACTGGTTCAGTTAAGGCATTCATAGATTTCTGCACCGGCAGTGAAGGGCAAGAAATTGTTCAGGAGGAGGGTTACCTTAGCATAAGATAGTGTTGCCCGAGAGGGCTTACACCATATTGCTTGTATCTCCTCCTCTTATATGTGTAGAGTTGGGACGGGATTGCTGGCAAATCCTGTTCCAATTTGACATGTAATCGGTTGAAAGCAGGTAAATGTCCATAATTTCTCGCCGGTTCAATGAAGTTCTTTCTCGCCGGATGATTTTTATCTCAGCACTGGCTGCTATTCTACTTGTGTTCCTCATAAGTCTCTTTGTAATTCAACAGGGCATTCCAGCCCTGCGGAGTATCGGTGTACTCGATTTCCTTTTCGGCACCGTCTGGCGTCCGGGTATTGGCGAATTCGGCATACTGCCTATGATTATAGGCTCAGTATATGTCACCATCGGCGCCTTGCTGCTCTCCGCACCGCTAGGAATTGCCTGTGCTATTTTTCTGGCTGAAGTTGCCCCTTATCACGTCCGGAATGTGGTCCGAAGTGCCGTAGAGCTACTTGTGGGCATTCCTTCGGTTGTGTATGGATTGGTAGGCATGGTGGTTGTTGTCCCGCTTATTCGAGAGATAGGTGGCAACGGCTACAGCGTTTTGGCTGCGATTATTGTACTTACAGTCATGGTTCTGCCTACTGTAATCAGCATCAGCGAAGACAGCCTTCGGCGCGTTCCTATGGCTTATAGAGAAGGCGCCTTAGCTCTAGGTGCTACGAAGTGGCAGACCATCTGGCATGTTATGTTGCCCGTAGCTCGTTCCGGAATTGTGGCTGCCGTTATCTTAGGTATGGGCAGAGCCATCGGCGAGACTATGGCAATGATAATGGTCATCGGCAATTCCATACTTATGCCGGGGTCGCCTTTAGACCCAGCGCGCACCCTTACCGGCAATATAGCTGTGGAGATAAATTATGCCAGTGGAATACATGAAAGTGCCCTTTTTGCCACGGGAATCGTCCTTTTCCTGTTAATTATAGGGCTTAACAGCCTGGCTTTTGTTGCCAGGAGGCAGCCATGAGGATGTCTGCTAAGATTACCCAAAGAATAGCCTGGGGGATAATCTGGGTGGCGGGCATGCTCACGGTAATGGTTCTTGCCCTGATAATCGGCTATGTTGTAATTAAGGGATTAGGTAGTGTCAGTTGGGACTTTCTGATTACGCCGCCTTTGGGGGGGCTTAGCGGTGAGGGCGGTATTTCCACAGCTATAGTCGGCACTTTCTATATCACTATACTTACCATCGTTATTGCCACACCGTTAGGACTTGGAGCAGCTATATATCTTGCCGAATATGCTACTGATAACTGGGTGACTAAAGCTATAAGATATGGAGTAGAGACTCTGGCTGGTGTGCCGTCCATTATTTTTGGGCTTTTTGGTTTTGCTCTCTTCGTAACAATTTTGCACTTCAACTTCTCTATCCTTTCCGGAGCTTTAACTCTGGCCTGCTTGGTGCTGCCCACTTTCATCCGAACTGCTGAGGAAGCCATAAAGGCAGTGCCTAATTCGTATCGGGAAGCCGGCCTGGCTCTGGCGGCTACCAAATGGCAGACTGTCTCTCGAGTCGTCGTGCCGGCAGCTTTGCCGGGCATAATCACCGCCGTGATTCTGTGCGTCGGTAGGTCCGTCGAGGAAACCGCTTGTCTCTATGTCACCATGGGCGGCAGCGCTGCCATGCCGACTTCTTTTCTCTCCAGTGGCAGGACTCTGTCGCTACATCTGTTCTATTTAGCCATGGAAACAAGAGCACTGGATAAAGCTATGGCTGCGGGCGTGGTGCTGATTGTCATCATCCTGCTTATTAACGGTACTACCAACTGGTTGACTAGACGATTCCATGCTAAGATGATGGGGACGTAAATGAATCCGAAGATACAGACCAAGGACCTCGATTTCTTCTACGACGGCAAGCAAGCTTTGAACAAGATCAACCTGGATATTAGTGAATACTCTATTACTGCTCTCATGGGACCGTCGGGGTGTGGCAAATCTACGTTTCTCCGCGCACTGAATCGGATGAATGACACAATTCCTAAGAGCCGTGTGAGCGGGCGGGTATTGCTGGATGGAATTGACATATATGCTCCGGATATAGATGTAGTTGAAGTACGCAAAAGAGTGGGCATGGTTTTCCAGCAGCCGAATCCGCTGCCTAAATCTATATTGGAGAATGTTGCTTTTGGCCCAAGGATGCTCGGGATGAATCACAAGACGAAGCTTGGGGAGATTGTGGAGAGGAGCCTTAGAGCTGCAGCTTTGTGGGATGAAATAAAGGATTGTCTGGACAAATCTGGGCTGGCGCTTTCCGGTGGGCAACAGCAGCGGCTTTGTATTGCCCGTGCCCTGGCCTTAGAACCGGAGGTTATACTTATGGATGAGCCGTGCTCTGCTCTCGATCCCATAGCAACCACGAAAATCGAGGAATTGATGCAGGAGCTTAAAAAGAGTTATACGATTGTTATTGTTACCCATAACATGCAGCAGGCAGCGCGAGTCTCTGATTGGACCGGTTTTTTCCTCTTGGGGGAACTGGTTGAGTATGGCAAGACCAGCGAATTGTTCAGCCGTCCACAGGATAAAAGGACGGAGGATTATATCACCGGCCGTTTTGGCTAAGGAGGAACTCCAAAATGCCGAGAGAAAGTTTTGAGCGTCACCTTCATGAGCTTCAGGACGATGTACTGATTCTGGGCAGCATGGTGGAAAAAGCTATAAGCCGCTCTATAGAGGCCTTGAAGAAGAGAGATTTAGAGCTGGCAAGGCAGGTAATTGCCACTGACCGCCAGATTGACCTGAAGCGTTATGAAATCGAGGCGAAATGTACTGAGCTTATCGTTACACAGCAGCCGGTGGCCAGCGACCTGAGAATCATTATGGCTGTTCTATATATTATAGTTGACCTTGAAAGGATAGCTGACCATGCCGGGGGCATTGCCAAAATCGCCATACTTATAGGCGATGAACCTCCGCTAAAACCTTTGATTGATATACCTCGTATGGCACAAAAAACCATAGATATGCTCCATCGGAGCCTGGATGCGTTTGTTAAACATGATGCTGATGCAGCCAGGCAAATAAGTGCTGAAGATGACGAGATCGACAGTCTGTATGACCAAGTATTTCGAGAGTTGCTTGTCTTCATGATGGAGGACCCTAGAACCGTAACCAGGGCGACTCGCCTAATCTGGGTAGCGCACAACCTGGAGCGCACCGCTGACAGGGTGACCAATATCTGCGAGCGAGTCGTCTTCACTGTGACCGGAAAGATAGAGGAGATAGAGGTTTCTAAATATTAGCGACAGCCTGGCTATCGCTTCTATTGCAGGCTTGTTTAAGTTGTCCTGAGAACGGCGCCTCATGCCTTAAGTCTACAGGTTAGAGCGTCACGCTTATGTCTGTTTCCTGAATTACTCTATTTGCCAGTCTCATTGTCTGTGCAAAGACAAAAGCTATCAAAGGTGCTAAAATACCTATACGTTTTTGTATCTGGGGTTGATTTTCACATGATCGAAGAGCTTTTACCTGACCTTTATAGAGTTGAAATCCCTCTTCCCGGAAGCCCTTTAAAGGCTCTCAATTCTTATATAATAAAAGGGCGGGAACGGTTTCTGCTCATAGACACGGGGCTGAACCGTGAGGAATGTCTGCGTCCTATGCTCGCTGCCTTAAAGGAACTGGACGTTGACCTGAGCCGGACGGACTTCTTTATCACGCACTTGCACTCCGACCATTCAGGTCTGGTTGAGACTTTGGCTACTAATACATCCAAGGTATATTTTAATAAGTTAGAAGCTTCCTTTCCTGCCTTCCAGGGTTTTGAAAAATCTGAAAAATACTGGGAAGAGCTCCTTGCCTTTTACCACTCCAATGGTTTTCCCGAGGACGAAATCAAAAAGGTGCGTAAAGTCCACCCGGGCTATCGGTATAGCATAAAACGCCGGATTAATTTGATAACTACTGAGGAGGGGGATAAGATAGAAGTTGGCGATTACCTGTTTCGGTGCATTGAAACCCCGGGGCATTCGCCGGGGCACACCTGTCTTTATGAGGCTAACAAGAAAGTCCTTGTATGCGGAGACCATATCCTTTTTGACATAACACCTAATATTACTTGCTGGAGGCAAATGCAAAATTCGCTAAAGCAATATCTGACAAATCTGGAGAAAGTTTATACGCTTGATGTGAATCTTGTTTTGCCCGGTCATCGCAGTCTGTGTAACGACCACAGAAAGAGAATCATGGAATTGCAGGAACATCATCGAAGCAGGTTGAATGAGGCGCTGTCTGCTCTGGAAGGCGGCGAAAAGACGGCATGGGAGGTAGCCCCTTATATAACCTGGGATATAGGCTGCAACTCGTGGGAAGAATTTCCCCCGGTACAGAAGTGGTTTGCTGTGGGGGAAACTATTGCTCACTTAGACTATCTCGAAGCAGACGGTAGGGCACGCAGAAATGCAAAAAATCATAAAGTGCTGTATTCGCTGGCATAAAGATTTGTGATTATTCTGGAGGAGGTGAATAAAATGGATGTTATGCAAGCCATAAAAGGGCGCCGGAGTATCAGGAAATATCGTGCCGACCCCGTTCCTGAAGAAGCGCTTCAAACTGTTCTTGAAGCAGCCCGGTGGGCTCCATCCTGGGCGAATACTCAGTGCTGCAGGCTAATTGTGGTTCGGGACAAGGAGACCAAGTCGAAGCTGGCTGAGACGCTTAAAGGTGTAAGGCCGGGCAGAAGCAATCCGGCGACAGAGGCGGTGAGAAATGCTCCCGTCGTTATAGCCGCCTGTGCTGAGCGGGGGATTTCAGGTTTTTACAAAGATGAAAGCGGGCAGAGCATACCAGCTACTGATAAAGGTGACTGGTGGTTGATGTTTGATGTGGCTCTGGCAATGCAGAATATGTCGCTGGCGGCTCATGCACTTGGCCTGGGCACTGTTCATAACGGCTTGCTTGATGCCGCTGAAGCTGCCAGGATTCTGGATGTACCTGAGAACATTATCGTTGTTGAGTTACTTCCTTTGGGCTGGCCGGATGAGGAGCCGGCAGCTCGTCCGCGAAAAGAAATTAACGAGTTTGTGTTCTTCGAGAAATATAAGAGGTAGATGAATGGCAACGAGTTACCGTAGCTCCCGTGGCGATAGTTTAGCGCCGGTACTGGCTATAATAATCCTCTGCTTTCTGGTGTATATAGCAACCATAGTAGGGGGGTTTCTGGACTATGACCTGATACCGCTGCTAGGGCTGCAGACTGCGTCTTTCCTGGCTGAACCCTGGACAATCGTGACTAACCTTTTTGTTCATGGCAGTATCTGGCATCTGTTATTCAATATGATAACCTTGTACTTCTTCGGTACTTTTTTGGTCAGACTCGTCGGGACTCGTGCCTTCCTTATCACATATTTTGTGGGCGGGATAGTGGGCAATATCTTCTTTATGTTTTTTGCCCTCATCGGGTTTCTGACCTCACCTTTCTCCATAGTTATCGGCGCCTCGGGTGCTATCTTCGCTTTGGGTGGTGCACTCGCCGTGCTCACACCCAAATTGCGTGTCTATGTGTTCCCCATACCGGCACCCATGCCCTTATGGGTGGCGGTAATTGGCGGTTTCCTTATACTATCCTTTGTCGGTGGCATAGCCTGGCAAGGTCATCTCGGCGGTCTGGTTGCAGGTCTTATAGCCGGTCTTATCCTGCGTAGAGGTGTACGCACCCCGGTATCTTAGTTTGCCGCAGTATCATGCAAAGTCGGTTCTTTACCAAGGCAGGCTTGCATCGTTTTCTTTCCTCTCTCGAAACCTCTGTCGAAGATTCTGTAACCGTATATATAGCATCCAATTCTTTTCCCGATTATGCTAATGCGCTGTCGTTAGTGCCTGAGTACAATGAATGTGCTGTTGAGATTAAGGAGGCGGTTAAAACCGAGGCGGTCATCAGCAGTGCCGAGAAATACGGGACCGGTGCAGCCATATTCTGGAATGGAATTGGGGACAAGCACATCGTCCTGCCATCGTTCCCCATTGTCGAAAACAAAGTTTTGGTAGGCAGACCTGATATCTCAGCACTCTATGAAGTCCTGGAGAGGAGATATGTCATCGGTGTCGTGCTGGTGGCATGGGGCTCGTATGCCTTAGGTGTGTTCGATGCCGGCAATCTGGTGGCATACAAAGTGGGCACCGGGTATATACACAAAAAACACAAGAAAGGTGGCAGAAGCCAGAAGAGATTTGCCCGGCGGACCGAGGAGCAAAAGAAAGATTTCCTGCGCCGGGTGGGCAATAGAATCGAGGAGAGATTCGGGAATTTCGCCCCTGACCATATATTCTTTGGCGGCAACAGGCTTATTTTAAATCCGCTGATACAGGAATCTAAGTACCTGCAGGCAAAAGCTGGCAAAATCTCCTCTCGAATTCTGGATGTAAGGTATGCCGACAGGGAAGCTCTGGCGGGTAGCCTGGTTGAGATAACCAGATCTCTGGTTTTTACCTTTTGAGGCTCTATATGGCACGCTGAATTATCGTTGCACATTCCTAACGAATGTGCAATCTAGCTATCGTTCAACAAAAAGTCACAGGGTGAAATTTCAAGAACTAGCTATTATATCGGTATCCCGGGGGGAGTAACCACTCTTGAGGTAGGAACGGGAAGGTATTGACATCTCACCCTCAGCTTTGTAAACTTGCCCTATAATTCCGATATGATAATAAAGAGGAGGACTGAGATATGTAAGGTTTTATGGTAATAAGGCTTAATACAATCTGGGAAAGTTTTAAAAAGGAGGAGCAACAAGTGAAAAACAAGGTATTCTTTAGTCTGATAGCGTTAACACTGGTAGCATTAGTGGCATTGCCTTTGTTTGCTGCCTGCGAGGGCGCTGCACCGGCCCCACCAGTCAAAGACAAAATCGTTATTGGTATGGCAAGGTCCATCTCCGGCCCACTATCTCCGATTGAACAATCGGGATTCGGACCAGTCTATGCTGCATGGGTTCCTGAGGTCAATGCCGATGGTGGGATATATGTGGCAGAGTATGGCAAGAAACTACCCCTAGAGATAATTAAATACGATGATAAATCTGACGTGGGCACGGCGGCGAGGCTGACGGAGAAGCTGATTCTGGAGGACAAGGTCGACATTCTGTGGTCTTCTAATAGCACCGCCATGATTTTTGCTCAGGCCCCTATCGCCTGTAAGTATGATCATCTACTGCTGACCTTCGAGGGTGGTGCCACCACTATCAAGGACGCGCTCCCCAGCCTGCCCTACGCGTTTATCAACTTGAGTTTTTCCGACTGGTACCAGCTGCCGGTTCTGGCTGACATGTGGGCCAAAGCCGGCGTGAAGACGGTATATGTAACCTACATCGCCGATCTCCATGGCTTAGAGTACTCAGGTGTGGGAGGCATCGAATTCTCGAGGGTCGGAATTAGCATACTTGGAAATGTGAGCCTTCCGCCCGACCTTAAGGACTTCGCGCCCATAATACTGGAGGCTCAGGAATCTGGCGCCGATGCCTTTTGCTGTTTTGGCTATCCCGACCAGGTCATGCCTGTTACCGGCACGGCAATAGCCCTCGGCTATAACCCCAAGGCCATGATAATTGGTCCCGGAGGCAACTTCGGGTTCTATCATACTGCGTTTGGCCCGGCGACAGAGGGGGTATGTGCTTTTGCTACCTTTAACCGGAAACAGTCTCCCGAGATAAATGAATTATGTGATAAACTCTATGGCGGCAAGCCTGAGGATCTCCAAAATGGGTGGGGGGCAGATCTCTTTTGGGGATCATTGGATTTTTGGAAGCAGGCTATAGAGAAGGTCGGAACCCTTGACCAGAAAGCGATAAGGGATGTATTCGCTACGGAGCATTTCAATACGATTCTGGGAGATACCTCTTACACGGTATTCGGTAATGGCGGCGCGTTTCTGGCAAAGGAAGCTCATGCCGGTGAGATAGGTCAATGGCAAAATGGTATATTTGAAGTCGTAGGCGGAGGTCCGTGGCCTAACACTAAGCTTACCGCAGACTTTATATATCCCAAGCCGGCGTGGCCCGCAGCACCAGCTCCATAGTAGACTTCAGGATTAGAAGTTTAGGGTAATAGTAAGCAGGCTGTCTGGAGGGTGCCGAGGTTTCCCCCTTTAGACAGCCTGTGATGGGCTAAATGGTGAGATGTTACCTTGAAGGCGGCAAGCTGGCCAGCGGAGCTTTGCAGGGGAAGAATGGTTTCGGAGAAATCGGTTATGCCGGTCCGTGCCCACCATCTGGGTCTCCCCATCATTATCGTTTCACTTTATATGCTTTAGATAAGTCCCTGAGCTTAGCTGCGGGTGCATCGAAGGAGCAGGTGCTTGAGGCTATGCAGGGGCATGTACTTGCTGAGAGCCAGCTTATATATATATATCAGCGCTAGTTCGGCTGCTGGTTAAAAAATCCTCAGAATGCCTATTGACAGGCGACTACCTAGTATGGCAAAGTACCCATGTAAACTTTTGTGAGGGTTGTGCCATGAGGAAAGTTGGCGTTGTTGCCGATAGCATCTGCTGCCTGCCGCAGGAAATAGTGAAGAAGTATGATATCCATGTAGTGCCCATGGAGATAATCTATGAAGGCAAGAGCTATCGAGATGGCATAGACATTAGCCCTAATGAAGTCTATAAAATCATGCGAAAAAAGGAGCATTTGCCTACTACATCAACGGCATCAGTCGGAGACTTCCTGAATGCTTACCGCCAGTTAAGCCAAAAAGCGCAAAGCGTGCTTTGTATTACGGTGACCAGCTTGCAGAGCAAGGTCTTTGAGGCGGCATCGGCAGCCAAGGAGATAGCCAAAGAGGAGATACCGGGCGCTATCATCGAGGTGTTTGACAGCCGCTCCGTGGCTGCTGCCCTGGGGTTTATCGTTCGTGAGGCGGCTCGTGTTGCCAGTGAGGGGGCAGAGCTGGCTGAGGTCGTTGAGGCAGCTCGAAATATGATGGGAAGGGTGAATTTTCTGGCTACACTGGATACGCTTTATTATCTTGCCAGGTTGGGCCGCATCGCCAGAGCCGCAGCCTGGGCCGGAAACGTGCTGGATGTGAAGCCTGTTCTGGAACATAATCCGGCGATTGGAGAGACAATGCCTGTGGCACGTCCCAGAACCAGGAGAAAGGCTATAGAGAAGATGCTGCAGATAATGTCGGATAGAACGAAAGGTTCACCGGTGCACGTTATGGTGCAGCATGCCGATGATCTGGAGGAGGCAAAAAAGCTTGCCGCTGAGATTGAATCAAGGTTCAACTGCGTTGAAATGTACATAACCGAGTTTGCTCCTGTTATGGGGGTGCACACCGGGCCCGGGCTTCTCGCTATCGGCTTCTACGCCGATTGAACTGGAGAGGCTTTACCTTATTTTGCCCCGCGCCAGAGAGGCAAATATGCCGCCGAAGCAGAAAACAGCGAAGATGATGAATGCCATGTGTATGCTTCGCAGGAAAGACGGGTAGTATTCCGGTGTGATTTGCACGTGACCGATATAAACGGTGAATATCGCTATCACCACGCCCATGCTGAACATCATCCCTATCTGTCGCATAGTTGATATTGTTCCCGCGGCTACCCCGTAAAATTTCTTGTCCGCAGAGCTCATAACTGCATTTGTGTTGGGGGAGGAGAACAGGGCGAAGCCGGAGCCAAGTACTATTAAACCGAGTATGATGAACCACAGGCTTGTTGTTTGGTTTAAGAAGATGAAGAAGATAAGACCGATGACTGTCAAGCCCATGCCTGCCGATGCCACTATTCTCGGCTCGATTTTGTCGGAAAGCCTTCCCGCAAATGGCGAAAAGATAGCCTGCATCACAGGCGCCGCCACCAGGACCAAGCCGGCGTCCTGAGGGTCGAGGCCTTTAATGTACTGGAGGTAAAGGCTAAGGAGAAAGCTGACTGCATACGTGGCGCTGTAACTGATTAACGCTGCCAGGTTGGATAGAGTGAATACCATATTGTTCCTGAAGAGGCGTACATCTAAGACGGGGCTTTTCACCTTCATTTCCCATTTAACGAAGGCCACGATTCCTAGAGCACCGACGATGATCAGCCCGATGCCCGGCAGTTCCGGCAGCAGGGCGAATCCATACATCATGGCTACCAGAGTCAGGCTATAGACTATAGAGCCGATGATATCGAATTTCTCTCCCTTTGCTTCAGCCCATTCGCCTTTTAATTTCCAGAAGATAAGCGTGATAATTATTAAGCCCAGAAGTACATTTGCCCAGAAGATGCTTCTCCAGCCGAGGTATTGTGTTAGTAATCCTCCCACAAATGGCCCGACTGAAAAACCCGTATAAACGGCGGCAGCATTTATCCCCAGGACTCTGCCTCTATCCTTAGGAGGGAATACCGAGATGAGAATAGCCGCTGCGGTGCTGAAAATCATGGCTCCGCCTATGCCCTGCAAGACCCGGGCAGCGATAAGCATGGTCCCGGAGATTGAAATTGCC
>Ga0299915_10001741_pt1 | contig 16024 bp, 8 predicted proteins | sample RVTome_13_FD_200263 | JGI IMG/M metagenome (GOLD analysis project Ga0299915, IMG submission 200263) | Soil microbial communities from uranium-contaminated site in the Upper Colorado River Basin, Wyoming, United States - RVT92D227 (version 2) ... | reverse complement strand
TTCCATGTTGTTAATAGTATAATTGAGAGTACCCATCCAGGTGTCATCGGTGACCATCGGGCCCATCATGTTATCGTTCTGCCGCATGGTCCGCTGGGCTGTGCCGTTCGACCAGGAATAGACGACTGAGGCCAGGCCCTGCCAACGGTTGGAGTATCTCTTGTTCAAAACAAGCTGCAAGGCCTGATATGTCCTCTGCGGTTTCTTCCCGTCGTATTCCTGCATGTTCTCAACACGGTAGGAGGTGTGCGTGCCCACCCAGGCGACATCCGAGCCGTCGATTGCCCCGTCTCCGTTGTAGTCCAGCCACTTGATGCTGTAGAGGTCGACCGCATCTCCCGATTCCGTCGTAAACGGAACCCTCTCGTACTCCCATTCGCTGCCAGTTTCTGTGTTGATGGGGACATTGACGAACAGGTTGGCCGAGTGCTTGTAAATGTAGGTCCCGCTGACGGAGAAGTCCTTGACGATCTCCCTCTCGAGGTTCAGCGAGATCTGGTCCGTATGCATGTCTTTGACGCCGTCCGCGACAGAGAGGGTCCAGGACGGGTTGTACGAATCCTGCCTCTCGTAGATAGGATCCTGGCCATAGATATTACGGACGGCCCACCTGAGTTCGTTGACATCGTCGTTGCCGTATTGGTAGATATAGCCGTCACCGTTTCTATCGGCGATTTCCCAAGGTATCATGTAGATCTGATAGTACAGGTTCGTCATCTCCATATCCGGACCGAACCGGCGGAGGAATTCCACGGCCAGCGGCATGTAATAGCGTCCGTAGTTCGCCCGGAAGACCGTTTTCCCGTCTTCGGTCAATTGGTAGGTGACGCCGAGACGCGGAGAGATCGTCTTGAAATCGAAGATGTTGTCCGACGCCTCCCGGTCGCGAAGCACATCAGGCGGGCCGTTGATCTCTTCCGGCTTGGTGACGAATTGATAGACCTTGCCCGTATCGTACTTCGTGCTCATACGGTCGTAGCGCAAACCGAGGTTTAAGGTCAAACGTTTGGTCGGCGACCACTGGTCATCGATGAAGAAGCCCAGGGAATCCGCGGTGCGCACCGTCAGGAACGGGTTCATCTCGACCTTGTTATTGTAGAAGAGCAGGCCGTCCTGGAACGCGTTGCCGTAATACCAGGTCTGGGTCTTGAGATAGTCGATCTTGTAGCCCAAACCGGCGACATACCCCCACCAGCCGCCCAAGGGATAAGTAAAGTTGGCATAGTTCTGGAAATAACCGCCCATCCAGTTGCCCCGGCCCTTGGTGTACTGGGCGCCGAACTTGATGTCGTGCTCCCCGAGAAAGTCTTCTGCGTAATAGGACATGTCCGCCTGGACGGTCTGGCGGTTGGATTTCTGGGCTTCGACATAGGGGAAATCGCCGTTTATCCCGTACTGCGAGTTCCACTTCCACCAGTTGATGTAGCCGGGATGGCCGATTCGGCCCTCATCCGGAATGTGGGGTTGGTCGTCGGTCCAGAACCCCAGGTACTTGGCCGTGAAGATCATGTTGCTCGCGGGCATAAACTGCCACTGGGCCGAAACCGTGTTGTTGTAAGTCTCGGGACCGTAGGTCATGGTGGTGTCCCATTCCGGTTCCGAACCCCAGCTCCAGCCCATGCTGCTGTTGTGTTCATAATGATAGTTGACCCAGGCCCGGTTGTTCCTGAACGGCTCGGCGGAAATCTTGGCGTCAAAATACCGGCCGGTGTATGTATTGAGCCGACTCCAGTTCACCGGCAGCGAATCGGCGCGGATGTAGTCGATGGCGCCATAGAACCAGAGTTTGTCCTTGAGGATGGGTCCGCCCAGGGTGAAGTTGCCTTCCCAGTTGGTTTTTGTCGTGCCGGCAAGGACGTCTCCCGGCTGGACAAAAAGCCAACTGTTGTTCGGGACCGGGCCGTCTGCGGGCTGGTTGGTCTTGAACCAGCTCTTGACCTCCGAATAATAGGCCACGTTGCCATGAAAGGTGTTGCTCCCGGACTTGGTCAAAACGTCGATCGCCGCGCCGGAATAGCTGCCGTATTCCGCCTTGGCGCCGATGGAGAGGATCCGGACTTCCTCGACGGCATTGTAGTTGACTTTGACCAACGCTCCAAAGGCCGCGCCTCGGGGGTTCGTGGTGTTGACACCGTTCACCAGGAAGACGTTCTCCATGCTGGAGCCGCCGTAAGCCGTCGGGCTGGGAAGCCAGGAACCGGAACTCCCGACGTCGAACATCCCCGGGGTGGTCAAGGACAGGTCATAGAACGCGTCGCGCGTGGTCGGCAGTCTGGCCAGCATTTCTCTTTCCAGTCGGGAGTCGACCGTCGAAGTCTTGACGTCGACTATGGGGCTGGCCGCAACGACAGTCACTTGTTCCTCGATCGCGCCGAGCTCCATTATCACTTTGAGCTCGACCGTGCTGCCCGCGCCGAGAATGACGTCCTCCTGAACATAGGTTTTGAAGCCGGGCAAACCCACGGTCAGCTTAAATTTCCCGGGAGGCACGTTGAGGAAAACAAATATGCCCTTGGCCGATGTAACCGCAGAGCGCTTGCCCATGATGCTGGGGCCGGTTAGTTCCGCAGTCGCTCCGGGAAGCAGCTCACCCTTATCGTCCGTAACCGTTCCCGTCACTTTCCCTTCCATGACGGATTGCGCCCAAACCGGGTGCACGCTGACAGCGGCAAGGTAAAGAGCGAGGAAGCAGGTGACAAGAAAGATCTGTTTGATCTTATGCATCTTCCCTCCTTCATCAAATCTTGCCTCAAACCCTGTTTCTCCCGGACGCTCCGGTAGAAACGACCCTCAACCTATTTTTCTCGTATCTCTCTTGATTCACCCTCCCTATAGATGTTTTTTTCGATTTGTCGGCATGAACGACGACTATCCCCACCAGGATTCCATAAGAACTAATATAACTTATATTTCAACTTGTCAAGCCCCAGCCCCTGATCGGCGGGTCATTCTCTTTTTTTATCTGTTCCTTCAATTTCAAGATCAGGTCATCCAGAAATTTAACCCTATCCGGGTCTGTGTATCCCGCTTTGGCTTTTTCCAGGCATTCTATGGCTTTTTCAAATTTGGCCTGGTTAGTGTAGCATCTCCCGGCCATCTCCAGGTACACCGGGTCATCCGGCCTCAGGCTCAAGGCTTTTTCAAACAGGGCGAGGGCTTCATCCACTTGGGCTCGTCCGAAAAGAATCAGGCCGGAATTGTACGCCGCATCCGGGTTGTTGGGGTCCAGGTCCAGGGTTTTCTGGTAAAGCTCGAGGGCCTTGTCGAGCTCGTTCTGCTGCTGATAACAGATGGCCAGTTCAAAATAAGCAGGCGCGAACTTGGGGTTGGACTGAGTGATCTGAGTCAAAGCGTCTATCGCCTCCGGAAACATTTTTTTTCGGGCATAACTAATGCCCATAAGGTAGAGCGCATTGATGTCCTTGGGGTCCTTTTCCAGGGCGCCTTTGAGGAGCGCAATCGCGCCGTCAAAATCCCTCTGGCCGATTTTATCGGCCGCCTCCTTGACGACACCCTGTATCTCTTTCATAAGCTGCGCTTCCTGGAGCTGCTCTTGGGAGACGAGGGTAACGGGCGGGATCTCGACTTTCTGCATGCTGTCTTGAGGCGTTTCGAACCGCCACTCGTCTTCTTTCGGGGCATAGCCGTCTTTTTTAAAGACGACCTGATAGACGCCATGGGGGAGGCCGGCTAACCTGAACTCGCCTTTGGCGTTGGTCTTGATGCTGTAGCTTCGGCTTGTCGCGACATCGCGGAGTGTGATTTCGACCTCGGGGAGAGGCTTTTTTTGAATATCAAGGACTTGGCCATAAAAATAATACTCTCGATACTGGCCATAAGCGGGATAGGCATGGGCCAGAACAGAAAGGAGAATCAGTGCCAAGAACGCCCGAAGAATCTGGTGTCTCATCCGTTACTCCTATTGGTTTTAAACGAGTTGGCTTTTCTCAGGGCCTCACTCATTTTTTCCGGCTCGTGCCGGCGGTTGAAGATATCCGCCAGGAGAAAGTAGCCGAGGGCCTTGAGCTCCGGCGTCTCGGCCAGGGAAAGCCCCTTTTCCACAAGCGCCTGGGTCTCATCGAGCGGGACCTGCTCGTAAAGCAGGCCGCGGGCAAGAAGAAGGTACCCTTCCGCCAGCTTGGGAGTTAGCTTGATGACCTCCCGCAATTGCTCCAGAGAGCCGGCTCTGTCTCCGAGCTTGAAAAGGAGCTTCCCCAGATTGAACCGGGCTTTGAATTCTCCCGGATAGTTGACGACTTCCTCGGCGTAGGCCGCCCGGGCCTCTTCGAGCTTCCCTTGCTCCTCGTAGAGAAGCCCCAGGTTAAAAAGGGCCAGGGGGAATTTCGGAGCTTCCTGGACGATTTGTCTGAGCTCCGCTTCCGCCCGATCGTATTGTTTAAGACCCACCAGGCAGGCACTCAAGGTGAGGCGGCTCCGGGTCACTTTCGGCTGGATCTCGACCGCCTTTTCAAGGTAAGGGAGTGCTTCGCTGTACTTGAGCTCTCCCAGCAAGATCTCGCCGATGAGCATATGAGCCTGGGTATTCCGCTCATCCAGAGAGAGTGTCTGCTTGCAGAGGGTGATGACGTCCTCGTTCTTTCGTTCTTCGAGCAGGATATTGGCCATGCTGATCAGGGCAGGAATGCTTTCCGGGTCCTCTTTCAGGATGAGTTCAAGCTTGGCTTTCGCCTCCTCGTTTCTCCCCAGTTCGACATAACAAGTCGACAGGATTAGCAGGGCCTGGGGAATCATCGGCTCCTCTTGGAGCGCAGACTCAATCCTGGCGGCGGCTTCGGCATACTTTTCTTCCAGGACCAATTCGCCGGCGGCCGTAACGGCCTGGAAAACCATCAGCTTGTCCTTGGGGTCGGCCAAAAGCCCTCGGCCGGCCGATTTTTTCGCCGCTACCGGCGCTCCTATGTAGCCCAGTGCGGAGAGCCTTTCCATGGTCTCCTTGTCCAGGTTCGCCGCTTGGGGAGTCGGCGCACCCCGGCCTGTTTCCTCCATGAGCCGGTCCAGTTCAGCCTTCATCTTGCGGAGGGTCCCCGGGTCATTCCCGGCCAGGTTGATGTTCTCATCGGCGTCCCGGGTTATGTCGTAGAGCTCGGCCCGGGGGGCATCGATATATTTGGACCGCGTCGTCCGGAGGGAGTGAAGGGGGCTCCAGCCGAATTGGAGGTTGGGAGACATGGATTCTGCGTAAGCGTAACCATCCTCTTTCTTCTCCGGTCGAAACATCACCGGAAGCAGGGAGCGGCCATGTGTTTCGGCAGGAGGGGCGACCGTTGCGATCTCCAAAAGAGTCGGGAAAATGTCGACGGTCCGGACCTGGGAGGAGACACGGACGCCGCGCAGGCTCTCGAAGGGTGTCACGATAATAAACGGCACATGGACCGCGTAATCGTAGATAAAATAGCCATGCGTCCCTTCGCCGTGGCTGCCTAGACCTTCGCCATGGTCGCCGACGAGGATCAGGGTTGTGCTTTTATCCATCCCGTTCTTCGCGAGCCAGCTGAGGCAGCGGCCGATCTGCTCATCCATAAAGGCGATCTCGCCGTCGTACAGGCCGGCGAGGCCCCCCGGGCTGTATTCCGAGCGATACGGCTCCGGAGGTTCATACGGAGTGTGCGGATCATAGAGATGAATCCAGGCGAAAAACGGTGCGTTCTTTTGCTGCTCCAGCCAGCTCAGCGCGGCATCGATGACCTGATCGCCCGGCCTTTGAACGGCCCCAAGGTCAAGGTGCTTGTATTTCTTCAGGTCAAACTGGTCGTCGTAATGCTGGAAACCTTGCTTGAGCCCCCAGCGTCCATCCAGCACAAAGGCGCCGATAAAAGCCCCGCACTGGTAACCTTGGGCCGAAAGAACCTCGGCGAGCGTCGTCTGCTCCTCGTTGAGAGCCGTATTCCCGTTGATCCGGACACCATGGTAGGTCGGGTACATGCCCGTCAGGATCGAACAATGGGCCGGGAGAGTAAGAGGAGATGACGTGGCCGCCTGTTCGAAGAGAACTCCTCTGTTCGCTAAGGCGTCCAGGTTGGGAGTTTTCACTCCGGGGTAGCCATAGCAGGCAATATGGTCGGCCCGGGTAGTGTCCAGGGTGATCAGGATGACGTTGGGCTTGTCGACGCCGGCCTTGGACCAGAGCTTCGCAACCCTTCCGGCCGGGTCCTTTTCGGGCCGCAGGAACAACCACAGACAGACTACGACCAGGAGGCAGCCAACCGCGATTGCGATGACTTTCCGCGCCGCTTTCAGATTCGGAACCATGAATTATTAAGATAGCGCGTCAGGGGATGATTTTCAACAGCGCCTCGTAAAGCGCCCAGACCGCGCCGGGGCGCATGTACTTCATAGCCCGGAACAGCCGGTCGCCGTTTTTCGCCGCCGGGTTGTTCCAGACGGACTCATCGGGGTCGAGATAGGCTTCGGGAGTCTTGAAGAAGTATCCCTGCCCAAAGGGGCTGTAAACAACATGATAGATCCCGAAGGCGATGCGCATCGCTTCCTCGCGCATCCCGTAGAGAGCGCTGTTCGCGGCCAGGGCATAGGCTGTTCCCACCCAGACTTCGTCTCCCTGCTGGCTAAAAAGCTGGCCGCCGTCCTTCTTCCGGCCGTTGACCGCGCCCATCAGGCCGCGGCCGAACCCGAAGACATTTTTTTCGAAGATCGTGCGCAGGGCTTTGAGGGCCTGGTCGCGCGGGATGATCCGGCCGCCTTCGTCCGCCTCCAGGCCCAGCATCGTGGAATACCAGACTCCGAAGAGTTGGTCGGCCATGATGTCGTCCGTGGCGGCATCGATGTTGAAATAGCCGCCTTTTTCGTTCCAGAGCTTCTGAAGGGCTTGGCGACCGGTGTCGAACCAGGACCGGTATTTGTCCATAACGGGCTTGATGCCGGAACCGCTGATCTCGGAGAGGCCGCTGTCGATGAGTCGCTGGCCCATTGCAGCTGTCGACTTCAGGGCGGCCAGCCAGAGCATCGTAATGTAAGCGCTCTCTCCTTTCATCTTCCAGGTGTCGTAGGTCTGGTCGGGGATGCCCTCGTTGAGCGGGATATGGGAGGCGGGGTCGCCGAACTCTTTTTCGAGCGTGTCCAGGGCGATGACCGACGCCCGAAAGGCTTCAGCCAGGAAAGCATAGTCCTTCGCGCCGGTGGCCAGGAAATCCCGGTAGGCGCGGAGGGGAAACTTCGGGTTCAGATCCTTCCAGACATTCCCGTTCTGCCAATCGAACCCGTTGAGCACGACCCAGGGACGGAGCCGGGGTGAGCCGAGGTCGTGGGGCATCATCCCGCGGACTTTATTCATATTCCAGTAGTAGTGGATCTTTTCGGCGGGGACTTCATTCTTGAATACACTCGGGTAGAGATAGACTTTGAAGGCCGGGTCCACGAAATCCACCGCCCGGGAGAAAAAACGCAGGTTCTCGATCTCCAGCTCTGGCCAGAGCCTGAGGACATTCCAGCAATAGGAGTCGACGTCGAACGTCCCGTACATGAGATAATCGGTGCTCTCGAGGTAGGTGTGAAGGTTGGTGGAGGCGTCCCAGATACTCGTCTCGGCCAAGATGTAGAGTTCGTTGAGGAGGGCCTGCTTCAGCCAGCCGGGAAGACGCCTGTCCTCAAGAACCGGCTTCTGCCAGGCATCGACGGCCTTTTCCCAATCGCGGTACTTGTCCAGGGCTTCACAGGCGATGGCAAAGGCCTTGTCGCCGTCAGCTCCAAAAAAATCGGTATATTTTTTGCGATACTTCACGGCTTTCTCAAATTCATAGTAGGGAAAATCCCAGGCGATGACCATCGGGAATTCGATCCGCTCATGAGGCTTGAGGGTCACTTTGACGGCGATGGCGCCGGCCAGGCTCTCTCCTGAGAAAGCGGTCCGGGAGACGGCAGAATTAGAAAGGACCCCCTCGGCAGCGAAGCTTCTCCAGACCTCGGCTCCGTCTTCGGCGGGGTTGAAATCAGCGTGATAGGTGACGGTCGTCTTTCCTGGAGCCTCGGAAGCGGCGATGCACATCGTGCCGGCCAGGGCGTTTCCCGCCTTGGGGTCGGCACCCTTTTTCTGGAATATGATCGCCTTCGCCGTCCCATCCTGGACAACTTCATTATAGTTACCGCCGCTCTTCCTGTCCCAGGCGAAATCGGCCGGAACGGACCGGGAGACCGGCTCCCATCCAATCATGTTCTGCCAAGTCAGCATGACGCTGATCTCAGCCGGCTGAGCGGTCTTGTTTTCGGCGATCCATTTGTAGACAGCCACGGGGAAACTGGTCTCTCTGTAGTTATGCGCAATGACGGGTGAAAATTGGGTCACCGCCAAATCCACGGGGAAGTCTTCGTTGCGTTCGTATGAAAAGCCGGACTTCGGAAAAAGGGCATAATAACTTCCCTTTCCCTCCGGATATTTCCATGTCCAGCTCTGAAGGGCCCCGGAAGGCGGAGCTTCTGTGGAAAGGGTTTGGGCGAGCGACTTGTTACCCTGTTTCATGAAGACGTGGAATTGGTCGGCCCAGACCGTGTCATCGACCATCCAGCCGGACTTCAGGAACCAGTAGCGGAAGTTTCCGCTCATCGTCCATTCGTAGGAGCCGGAGCCGATCCCCCCGGCCGGGCAGGCGCTGCCTTCGGCCCGGGCTTCGATGTCCCCCCGCGCAACTGTCTTACCGTACCAGCCGAGCGTGTGGCCGATCGGGCGGTCGAAGGCACACTGGGGAAAGCCGCCCGGGTTCGAGGGCGAATGGTTGAGTTCACGGAGGATGAAATCAATGACCTGTTTATCCTTGGCCAGGCCCTTCGTCCCAGCCGCCAGGATCATCTTCTCCAACCGGCCGTCGATCTCCTGCCCCTTCTCATCGCAGATCCCTTTCTCGGTCAGAAGGTCCACGTGCCGGTCTATAAGCATTTTACGCACGCCTGCCCCGGAGTTTCCCCGGTAGCTCTGAACCCTAGGTACGCCGAAATTCAAGAGGGGATAGAGCGCTAGTCCCGACGCCAATAGAATTCGTGCCAGGCCCTTCACGGAAGGCGGTGTTTTCTCGGACTTTCTCATCTCGACCTCCAAGGCAACCGAATTCTTGATGAGATGGCTTCGTCGCTCCGCTCCTCGCAATGACATTAATGTTATCGCGATAACTTTGTTTCCCGGCCGCGGAGGATCGTAGCGACGGCGTTGAAATCCCGATCAAAGACGGCCAGGTTGGCGAGCTTCCCCACTTCAATACTCCCGACGTCTTCAGAAATCCCCAGAACGCAAGCGGGATTCAGGGAGGCCATCCGTACGGCCCGAGGGACCGACAGGCCCGTCCATTGGATGATGTTCGCGACGGCCCGGTTAAGGGTCAGGACGCTTCCCGCGAGCGCGCCGTTGTCCTTGAGCCGGGCTTCCCCATCCTTGACCACGACGTCCAGCCCGCCCACTTGGAAATCTCCGTCACCGAGTCCGGAGGCGTTCACGCTGTCGGTGATCAGGCAGATGCGGTCCACGCCTTTCTGTCGAACCGCGAGCCGAAGGGCTGCCGGATGAACGTGGATGCCGTCGGCGATCATTTCCGCCGTGACCTCGGGGGAATCCAGGACGGCGCCGATGACGCCCGGCTCGCGGGGAAGGAAGCCGCTCATAGCATTATAGAGATGGGTCGCCTGGGTGACTCCCTTCTCGAAGCTCATTATCGCCTGCTCATAGGTGGCTTCAGAATGTCCGATCGAGACCACCCATCCTTTCTCTTTAAGGGCGGGAATGAAGCTCAGGTTGTCTCCGACTTCAGGGGCGACGGTGACGATGGCCCGGAGCGACTGAGTCGCTTCAGCCAGCAGACGCATATCTGCAGCTTGAATCGGCCTGATGAACTCAGGATTCTGGGCTCCCTTTTTCTTGATGCTGAGAAAGGGCGCCTCGAGATAGACGCCCAAAATCTCGGCTCCAGTCCGATCCGTCATCGACGACTTAACGCTCTCGACCGCGGCCAGGATCGCCGGCATTGGCGCAGCTAGTGCAGTGGGCACAAACCCGGTGACCCCGCAGCGAGCTTGATGGGCAGCGATTTCCCCCAGGCTCTCGGCGGTTCCGTCCATGACATCTCTTCCCATAGCCCCGTGCAGGTGGAGGTCGATGAGCCCGGGAGAGATGGTGCAGTCGCCGTAATCATGCCGGGCCATTCCTTGAAGCGGCGGCGAATGATCGTTGGGAAAAACGCCGACAATCCTCTCCTCCTCGACTATCACAATGCCTCTCTCCAAGACTCGATCCGGAAGTACGATATTCCCCATGAGGACAATTTCTTTCATGGACCATCCTTCTTTTTAAGACTTTCCGTGGGCTCCATTCTATCCCTGGAATCTCGAAAAAAAGTCCAACGGGAATTCGTCGGCGAGGAGCGAGAGAGGATGATCAATTGAGAAGCCCACGGTTCATTTGTTGATTGTTGAGACCTGACCCCGCTTTACCCCTCTTTAGGGTCCGCATAATCGCGAGCTGAATTAGGATGATCATCGCGCAGCCGACGACGGGAATGATGAGCCCGGAGCGAAGCCCTGAGACATTGGCGATTTTTCCCGCCAGCCAGGGGGCGGTCATCCCGCCGGCCAGGGCGATCATAAAAATGACGCTGAATGCTGTCCCGGTGAGCTCGGAGAAGGCTCCGCCGGCGACGGCCAGAGTCGTCGGGAATATGGCGGCGAACCCGAGCCCTGTGAGGACCACACCGACTGCGGCCAGGGTTCCCGAGGGCGCGGCCGCCACGAGGGCGGTGCCGGCCAGGGCCAGGACCGCGCTGGAGAGTATCAAAATCTCGTTTTTCATAACCCTGACCAGCTTCTTGGAGACGACGAGCCTCCCGGCCATCATCGCCCCCCAGTATCCAGCCAGGACAAGTGAGGCAGACATCGAAGAATACCGGAAATTCTCGTTGAGGTAGGTGGAGATCCAGCCTCCGACCGTGAACTCGTTCCCCGACTGGAAGAAGAGCAGAAATCCACACAGCCAGAGCAGTGGTTGGCCGATGACCCTGGCCGCCTGGCGCAGAGGAAATCCCTGAGCCTGCTTGGCAGCCGGAAAGCGCAGCCGGAGGAAGAAGGCAAACGGAATCAGGCTGAGGACCGTGGCGATGACGAGAATGATTTTGAGCCTGAGGCTGCCGAGCAGGGTTCCTATGAGGAAGGGGATGAGCAGCGCCCCGAACCCGAAGAAGATCCCCAACAGATTCAGCGCGGCGCTCCGGCCTTCGGGGTTGAGGTCGCTGGTCAGGGCGTTGGAACCCCCGTTGAGCCCCCCTCCTCCCACGCCGAGGAGCAGGGCCGCTGTCACAAGGAGAGAGTAGGTCGGCGCGATGGTGAAGATGATAAATGAGACGGCGACGAGCAGGCAGCACAGGGCCAGGAAAATCCGGTAGCCGAAGCGGTCGACGACCGGCCCGAAGACGACCGACATCCCGAGCATGGCCAGGTTCATGAAGAAGAAAAGATTGCCGGCCTCGCTCTTGCTGAACCGGATGCGCTCGAAGAGAGAGGGCAGGATCGCACCCAGGATGGCCATGACGATTCCGAAGACGAATATCCCCGCCCAGGCGGAGAACATCAGGCTGCGGACTCCGGCCGGCGTCCGGCTCGGATGCTCGGTCTTTTTTTTCATCTCTCCCCTCGTCTATTCTCCATTATTCGGCTTTCTTCGCCGCCTTCCGCCGCTTCCACGGCCGGGCGTAATAGAACTCCGAAAATGCCTCGTAGACCCTGTCCATGTGTCCCTTGGGTACACCCTGGACATTCGGCGAGACGAAGGTCGGAGGGAGCTTCTTCCTTTTGGCCAGGAGCGCTCCCGCCTCGGCGACCAGCGCCATGGCGATGGCGACCGCGGCCACGGTCGAGCCGGCGGCCACTTTTTCCCTCCGCCCCACGTCGACCAGGGCGTCTTCGTGCGGCGTACAGTTGTCGATGGCCACGTCGGCTAGGTCGGAGAGGAATTTGCCCGAGGAATGCCGCGGTTTCGAGATCTTCCGGTTGGCGTGCGACGAGACCGTGATGATCTTGAGTCCTTTGGCTTTGGCCTCGATAGCGACTTCGATCGCAGCCGAGTTCAGACCTCCGTGGGAAAACGCGATCAGGCAATCCCGGGGTTCGAGCCGGTAGCTCTCCAGGAAGATCTTGGCGTACCCTTCCCGTCTTTCGAGCCATAAAAGCTCCCGCGCCCCGCCCGGGCCGATGACGTTGAACCACATCAGCCGCGGGTCATACAGCGGATAGAAACCGACAAAACTCCCGTAGCGCGGATAGAGGTCTAGGACGGGGATAACGGAGTGGCCCGTTCCATAGGCATAGATTCTTCCCCCGCGCTCGACCGATCCGGCCATAATCCTCCCCGCCGCCTGGATATTTTTCAATTCCTTTTTCTTGACGGTCTCGATGATCCCTTGGATCCTGTTGAGATACTCAAAAGACGACATATCAACCCTCCATTCACTTTTTAATCCTCATCCGATACTATTCCAAGCCAGTTTAGCCGCGCCGTAAAGGCCGGCGTCCTCCCCCAGCACCGAGGGCTCGATTTTCACTCTTTTCGCGGCCAGAGGCTGGGCCCATCTCTTGAATTCTTTCCGGATCGGATCAAGCAGGAGGTCTGACGCCTGGAATAACCCGCCTCCCAAGACGACCATCTCCGGGTTCATGATGCTGACAGTGTTGGCGACACCCATCGCCAGGTAAGTGATAGCCGTATCCAGGATGTGGCAGGCCAGCGGATCCCCTGCCCGGGCCGATTCGACAACGGTCCGGGCGGAGACATTTTCGGTCCTGCCCTTCACCACAGTCCTCATCAGGGACGGTTCCCCGGCAGCGAGGAGCTCTCGGGCCTTGCGGCCGATCGACCCACCCGAGGCTTCCGCTTCGAAACAGCCCAGGGCCTCGTACTCGCTCTTGAAGCGCGGGTCGAGGCCGAACCAGCCGACCGCGCCGGCGATGTCGCGGCTGCCGCGGACGAGCCTCCCGCCGGAAAGGATCCCGGCTCCAATCCCAGTGCCGACGGCCAGGAAGACCACATCCTTCTTGCCCTTGGCGGCGCCGCACCACTGCTCGCCCAGGACATAAGCGCTACGGTCACTGTCTAAGACCAATGGAATCTTCGTCTTTGCCTCTATCCGGTCCCGCAACGGGAACTGGTCCCATCCCGGGATGTTGGGCGCCCAGACCCGGCCGCTCCCGGCAAAGACGACTCCCGGGATGCAGAGGCCGATGGCGCATAGCTCGCCGCCTCTTCTTCGCGCCTTGTCCTCGAGGTCCCGGATGAGGCCGGTGATCTGGCGAACCGGCTTTTCGGCTGCTCCCCTGTCGATCGGAACCCTTCTCCGGCCGGACATCCTGCCGTCTTCAGTGAAGAGGGCTGAAGAGATCTTTGTTCCGCCGACATCGATCCCGCCGCAGTAGGACTTTTTGCTCATTTCCCGTCCAGGAGCACAACCCAGGCTTCGCCGGGCTCGAGGCTTTTGGTCAGGCGCAGCCGGCCGTCCTTGAAAGCCGATGGGACCGCCTCTTCCGTCTCCAGATTAACCGCTTTGAAATGGCTGTCCGGTACGGCCACGGCGAACTCGGCCGCCGCCTTCCTTTCACCGCGGTTAAAGGCGAACAGGATCATCCGCCCGTCTCCCTCGAGCAATCTCGCTTCCACCAGGGCATCGCTCTCGGAAACCGTGACTTCCACTGGCCGGAGGATTTTCAGCCAATCGGCTAACCCGGCCAGGAACTTCCCGTTGTTGGGGTTTCGGAAATGATGGTAGGCCGACCCGATGAAAGAGCCGACGATCATCGCCCTCCCCTTTCCCTGCGGGGCATAGACGATCGCCGGCTGGCCGTTGTCGAATTCCGCTAGCACCCGGGCCTTTTGGCCGCTGAGCTCGAACCCCTCCTCGAAGAACAGGGTGTCCAACTTATCGCCGTCCTTGAGCAAAGGCAGCTCGGCGTGATTGCCCCTGATCCTAAGAGTCGAAGCTTTCGGGAGCGGCATGAGATAGGACTCCCGGCAGCCGAGGACCTCGTGGAGCCCGCCACCCGGGATGATTTCAGACGAGAACCCTCGCTCATCGACCCAGCCGCAGCGCGCCTCGGTTACAAGCGTTCCTCCGGCCTCGACATAGGCCTTGAGCTTCTTCACGTCCGACTGGGACATCATCACCGGATAGGGAACGATGAGCAGCTTGTACTGGTTAGAGCGCTCCGGCGTAAGGTCCATCACATGGAGGAAATCCACCGGGATCCCCCGCTCGAAATAAGCCCTGTGGACTCCCTGGAGGGACTCGCTCACGTTATTGACGCCGATGGTCTGGCCCTCGCCTGTGAATGTCTGCTGGCCGCCGACCATATGGGCGAGTGGATTGTACAAGATGGCGACTTCCGCTCGGGGCGGCCGGCTGCTGAGAAAAAGATCCATATTCTCGGTGATGACCCGGGCGATCTTACCGGCCTCGACCGCGCGCTCGGTCACTTTCCCGTCGAGCTCCACCAACCCGTAGCCGCCGGCTTCATAGCCCGAGCTCATCGGATAGTAGGCGTAGATATTGACCGCGCGAGCCCCGCAGGAGACTACGGACCACATCCAGTCGCGGAGGTCTGCTCCGACGACCGGAACGCTAAGCTTCATCCCGAAGACGCCGTAGCCGGCCTGGAGTTCGCCGATGTAGAAGCCGCCGTTCGCCCAGCTCATGGAGCGGATGAAGTCGTTCCCGGCGGCGCGGAAGAAGGGCGTCCAGGGCCTGACCGTCCAGGCGTGCTTGGGGTAGATCGAAACGCCATAGTAGTCGACCGCGGCGGCCATCTTGCGGTCATCGGGCGTCCCGCTCCAGACGGGCTTGCTGAAAAGGCCGGGGATGGCCGAATGGCTGGTGACGACCGCCTCGGGCACGACCGCCTCGACCGCCTCCGCCTTCATACTCAGATCTTCGGCCAGCTTATCGGAAATGAAGTTCTTCCAATCGATATAATCGGTATAGGTCAGGATCGTCCCGAAGCGCGGCGGGTCGACCTCGTCCCAGCTCTCGAAGGTGCGGTACCAGGCCGTGTTAAGGTTGTCGAGAGTCCGGTACTTCAGCTTGAGCCAGTCGCGGAACCTCGCCTTGCTCGAATGGCAGTAGCAGAATTGCAGATACTCCGGGTCCCCGAGATGATAGATCTCCGCCCAATTGATGATGTGCGGTTCGCTCCAGAGGTCCCATCCCAAAAACGCTGGACTGCCCTTGACCACCTTGGCAGCCTGGGCGAAGAACAGGAGGATCTTCTCTCTGACCTGGAGATGATCGAAGCAGAATCCCGGGGAAGCCTGGGATTCGACGGTCAGGCCGTTCGAGGCGACGAACTTGGAGTCCGGGTACTTCCTCCCCACCCAGTCGGGGGCCGAGTCGATATAGACCTGGATGATAACCCTCAGGCCCACCTGCTCGGCCAAGCCGACGATGGTGCGCAGGGCGCTGAAATCATACCGGCCTTCCTCCGGCTCACAGTTCGTCCACTCAATCCACGTGCGGACCGTGTTGAAGCCCAGGTGTTTAATCTGTTCCAGGTCCTTTTTCCACAGGGGCGGCGATTCGGCCGTCACCTTCTCGAGCATCGGGGCCCGCGCCGTTCCGCCGGCATACCAGACGGATACGGGGAAGAAGTCGCTTTTTTTCTCGGCCGAAAAAGCCGGGCCGATCAGGATAATCAGAAGAACAGCCGCCAGCGCCCGTTTTTTCGGCAGGCGATCATTCCAGACAACGCTCATGGGCACTTCTCCTCATTCTGTTTTGACGAAGGCATTGTCGACTACCTTTCTGCTGTCCCGTCTTCGTTTTCTCCGCCCGGAGCTCAGTATGTATCTTTAAGCGACATAATTTTCAAGACCGCCTTGAATTGGTCCGCGCTCAGCGGCTGGTCGGAGATGAACCCGACCTCGTAGCTGCGCCCGGGAACGAGGTCAAAGAAATTATCGCTGAACCGGCCCTTGATTCCGGCGACTGAAAGATAGACGTCCTTGGCAAACTTCGTAGTCTCCAACCGCACAAACAGC